>Ga0247831_1003963_pt1 | contig 20539 bp, 6 predicted proteins | sample LaCruzMarch2015__9_FD_192406 | JGI IMG/M metagenome (GOLD analysis project Ga0247831, IMG submission 192406) | Freshwater microbial communities from meromictic Lake La Cruz, Castile-La Mancha, Spain - LaCruzMarch2015_1m | ecosystem: Environmental > Aquatic > Freshwater > Lake | place: Spain...
ACTCACCGCGGTGGCCGAGGACAATGCGGGAGCGCGCACCACTTCCTCCGTCGTCAGCGTCACCGTGTTGAGCGGCGGCGGTGGCACGCCGCTCCCTCCGACGATTGCTTTGTCCTATCCAGCGGCGGACTCCACCACGGCAGGCGGCAGCGGACGGGTTTCGCTGGAAGCCAGCGTGGCGGACGGCAACAACGACCCGATGAACGTCACGTTCTACGGCCGGCCAAAGGCGATCGGCACCTCGGGTGAGAACTTCACCCTCGTGGCCATTCCGGACACGCAATACTACTCGGAGACGACGAGTCTTTATCCGAACTTCACCAACCAGATGAACTGGATCAACAGCCAGAAAGCGGCCTTGAACATCCAATTCGTCTCCCACATGGGCGACATGATCCAGAACGGTGACGGGGCGACCGCGGAATGGCAGCGCGCCAGTCAGGCCATGGCCATCATTGAAAACGCGACCTCGACCGCGATGCCGCACGGCATGCCCTGGGGCGGCGGCACCGGCAACCACGACGGCGGTGGCAGCTCTTGGAATCAGTATTTCGGGCCTTCGCGCTGGGCGGGGCGCACTTACTTCAAGGGTGGCATCAGCGGCTCGGACGCCACCTCGAATTACCAATTCTTCAGCGTCAGTGGCATGGATTTCATTGTCATCCACCTGAAATACAACGCCGGCAGCACGCAGATCAACTGGGCCGACGCACTGCTCAAAGCCAACCCGACCCGCCGCGCCATCGTCACCAGTCACGAGATCATGAGCACCGGCTTGCAAGGTTCGTTCAGCGGCGCAGGCAGCGCCATTTTCAACGGCCTGAACGACAACCCCAATCTCTTTCTGCTGCTCTGCGGCCATATTCACGGCGACGGACGGCGCACGGACACCGTCAGCGGACGCAACATCGAAACCATCCTGACCGATTACCAGTCCGAGGCCAACGGCGGCGATTCCTGGTTGCGTTATCTCACCTTTGTCCCGGCGCAGAACAAAGTAGAGTCCTACGTTATCCGCACCCGCGACGGTGCCACGCGCACCGGGGCCACACAGCGCTACAGTTTCACCTATAACATGACCAGCGGTGGTGGTGGCACGCCTGGACCTTGGGTCAATCTGGGTACCACCGCCGTGCCCGCCGGTGGCACCGTGGCACGCCTGGACTGGACCGGCCTGACTTCTGCGACGCAGTACGAATGGTATGCTGCGGTGAGCGATGGCGGCACGCCGGTGAGCACGGCTGCGCGCACGTTCACGATGAGCAGCAACATCGCGCCGACGGTGGCCCTCACCGCACCGGCGAACGGCTCCACGGTGACTTTGCCCAATACGGTGAACTTCGCCGCCACCGCCTCGGACACCGGCGGCAGTGTGAGCCGGGTGGAATTTTTCGCGAATGGCACGCTGGTCGGTCAGGATACAACCTCGCCTTACGCCTTCAACTGGTCCGCCCCCCTTGGCAGCCACTCCTTAACCGCCGTGGCAGTGGACGGCAACGGCGCGCGCACCACTTCCAGCGCGGTGTCCGTGACCGTGGTCACCGGCAACAACGCGCCCACCATCGCCCTCACCTCGCCAGCGAACGGGGCGGTCATTCCGCTGCCGGGCACGGTGAATTTCGCCGCCACAGCGAGCGACAGCGATGGCAGCATCAACCGCGTCGAGTTCTACCATGGCTCGACCAAAGTGGGTGAGGACGCGAGTTCACCTTACACCTTCAACTGGTCCGCCGCACCAGGCTCCTACAGCCTGACCGCCGTGGCCGAGGACAACGCGGGAGCGCGCACCACGACCAGCGCCGTGACGGTCACCGTCACCAATGCGCCGCCAGCCGTGGCCATCACCGCGCCCGCCAACGGACAGAACTTCCGGGTTGGCGATGTCGTGACCATCAATGCGGCAGCCACCGACAGCGACGGCAGCATCAACCGCGTGCAGTTTTACAGCGGAGCCACCTTGCTGGGTCAGAGGACGATCGCGCCATACACCCTGACTTGGACGCCTCCGACCGGCTCGTTTACTCTCACGGCGGTCGCGGAGGACAATTTCGGGGCCACCACGACCTCCTCCGCGGTGGCCATCAACGTGTCGGCAAACAGTCCACCGGTCATCACCCTGCTGGCCCCGTCCAATGGCGACTCCATTCCGCTTCCAAATCCCGTCAATTTCGCCGCCACGGCGAGCGACCCGGACGGCAGCATCACCAAGGTCGAGTTCCATCAGAACGGGGTGAAAGTAGGAGAGGTCGCCTCGCCGCCCTTCACCTTCACTTGGGCGGCTGCGCCGGGCACCTACAGTCTGACCGCCGTGGCGCAGGACAACAACAACGCCCGCACCACCTCGTCCGCCGTCACCGTCACTGTGACCAATCAAGCGCCGGTCATCACGCTCAACTCGCCCGCGAATGGCTCGTCTTTCACCCTGCCCGACAACGTAAACTTCAGCGCCACGGCCACCGATGCGGACAGCGCCATCACGCGGGTCGAGTTCTACGCAGGAAACACTTTGCTCCATCAGGACAGCGTCGCGCCTTACGGCTATGCATGGAATCCTCCGCCGGGCAGCCACGTCGTCACCGCCGTCGCGGTTGACGAACACGGCGCGGAAACCACTTCCGCTGCCGCAGCCATCACGGTGGTCAACCCGCCGCCGACAATCGCCATCACCTCGCCGGTCAATGGTGCCACCGTGAATCTTCCGGGGCCGGTTTCCATCACGGCAGATGCCTCCGACGCCGATGGCAGCGTGGCGAAGGTCGAGTTTTATCTCGGAGCGACCAAGCTCGGCGAAGACATCAGCGCGCCCTTCACCTGGCCATGGTCGCCGATCACAGGCAACTACTCGCTAAGTTGCATCGCCCAGGATGATCGCGGTGCCCGGACTACTTCCGCGACGGTGGCGGTGACCATCGCCAACCCGAATAACCAAGGCCCGGCGGTGGTGATCGCGAGTCCGAGCAATGGACAGACCCTGCCTGCGAATACGCCAATGAGCCTCAGTGCCAGCGCCAGCGACCCCGACGGCTTCATCGCCAAAGTCGAGTTCTTCCAAGGCGTGAACAAAATCAGCGAGGACACCAGCTCTCCCTTCACCGCAACCTGGCCGGGTGCCACTGCGGGCAGTTACTCGCTCACCGCCGTCGCCACGGACAACGACGGCGGCATCACCACCTCGGTCCCGGTTTCCATCAATCTGGTCAACAACATCCCGCCCACCGTCGCCATCACCTCTCCGACACATGGCCAGGCGGTGACCGGCGGCAGCGTCAACATCAGTGCCACCGCGGGCGATTCCGATGGCACCGTGGCCAAAGTCGAGTTCTACCGGAACGGCGTGAAACAGGGCGAAGATGCCTCGTCGCCGTTTTCCTTCAACTGGACCGGCGTGCCTGTCGGAACCCATGTGCTAACGGTGATTGCCTTCGATGACGACGGATCCACGTCCACCTCCGCACCGGTGACGATCTTCGCCCTCAGCCCGGTCACCCTCACATTCCAGGACGGCGTCGGTGCTTATGCCGGAACCTTGGACACCTACCTGCGCGGTGCCGCTTCATCGACCAGTTACGGCTCGTCCACCACCATGAGCATCGACTCGAGCGATAGCAGTTATCCCGCCCATGGCTTGCTTCGCTTCGATGGAATCATCGGCACAGCAGCGAGCCAAATACCTCCCGGCAGCACGATCACCAGCGCCACGCTCTCGTTCCAGGTGGCGAATACCGGCAGCGGCTTCAGCCTGCACCGCATGCTCACCGGCTGGAGCGAATCGTCCACCTGGTCGTCCATGGGCAGTGGTATCTCCGCAAACAACGTCGAGGCAGCCACCGCCGCCACCGCCTCGATTGGCGCAAACAACGACAGCGCCAACGTGACCGCCGGCTTGAAAACCCTGACTGTCACCAGCGACGTGCAGGCATGGCTCGGCGGTTCGCCCAATCATGGCTTCGCCCTGCTGCCCTTCTCCGATGGCCCGAATGGAGTCGATTTCTACACCAGCGAGTGGAGCAGCGCCACGCAGCGGCCGAAGCTCTCGGTGACCTTCGTGCCACCCGCACCGGTCTTGCCGCCGACACCCGTCGTAACCCTCACCGTGACCGATGCCTCAGCCGGGGAGTTCGGCGCGGACAAATCCCTCGCTTTCTCCCTCACCCGGACGGGCGGCACCGAGAGCGCTCTCGCCATCGTGCTTGCTGCCAGCGGCGCGGCCACTCCCGGTACGGACTTCAGCGGCTGGACCTCGCCGATGATGATTCCCGCCGGACAATCCAGCGCCACCCTGCCGCTCAACGTCATCCCGGACGCCCTTAACGAGGGCCCGGAAAGCGTGGTCGTCAGCATCGTCGCCGATCCCGCCTACACCGTGTCTGGGGCAACCAGCGTTCAAGGCAGTATCCAGGATCATCCCTTCGACGGCTGGCGTTTCACGAAAGGAGTGGCCGACCCGACGAACGACGCAATGCTCGCCTATCTCTTCGGGAAAAATCCCGGCGAAGGGGCGCAGGGCGGTATTCTCACCATGCGGGACATCCAAAACCCGACCCTCAAGCTCCGCTTCCCCCGCGCCAAGAACCACGCCGGTCTCGGCTACCGCATCCTTTGGTCCCGCGACATGAGAACCTGGCATGGCAGCGGTGAAACCGATGACGGCATGACCCTCGACATCGTCGATACCGTCGTCTCCCCCGGCAGCGAAGACCCTGAAACTCACGAAGCCACCGCCACCCTCACCCCGACACCCGCCGCGATGCCCGCAAGTCTCTTTTTCCGGATCGAAGCCGTCCTTCAACGTTGATTTTCCGCCCATCTTCATCACCCCCATTTTTAACAACCGACCCATTTGCTTGTATGAACTCCAAACGCGCCACTCAACACCTTTTGTCCATCGCCGCCCTTCTCACCAGTGCCACCGCCGCCAATGCCGCCTGGTCTTTGGTTGAGAACTTCGAATCCCTGTCCACCGGCGCGATCAACGGCCAGAACGGTTGGACTGCCGGAACCAACGTGAACGTCGCCGCGGATCCCGCCACCGCCTTGAACCAGGTCGGAAGCATGGCCACCGCAAGCACGACGGCCTGGAAAACCATGGGCTCGATCACCACCGGAACGGCTACCACCGGCTTGCAGCGTCGGAAACGCCGACGAATCCGGCCGATTCCCCGGTGGTGGTGCTGGCGAGGTTGTCGATGTTTTCAAAGCGGAAGCGGGTGTAGGTGGGTTTTTGGCGATTTCCGGACGCAGATGGGGGTCAACCCGGGCTTTGGTGACACGATCACCCGCCCGTTCGCGCTCGTCTCGACCGACGAGGACGGCGCAGGCTCCGAAGGCATCAACCGCTTCCCCGTCGGTCAGGACGTGAATCCGATCCTGCCGGACGTGTGGTATGAGGCGTGGACAGTGATGAACAACACCACAGGGGAATACCAAGTCTATCTCCAGGGCGGTTCCTACACCACCCAGACGTTGGTTCTTTCCGATGTGGCGCGCCTCACAATCCCGATCGGTGATCCGGGAGCGCGGCAGGAAAACAGCTACGACTTCCGAAATGATGGAACTCTCAGCACGGCGGCGAACGCCATCAAGTTCTTCGCCCGCACTGGAACCACTCATCAGTCTCCGATGTATTTCGACGACATCTGGTATGACGCTTCCGGCACCAATCTTGCCGCCGTCCCCGAGCCTTCGGCCGCTCTGCTCGGATTGCTGACGGCTGGTGGACTGGTTCTCCGCCGCCGCCGCCGCGCTTGAGTCGCCACATTGCGTTCCCTCTTCGCATCGCCATGAATACTCCGATCCGCTCCCTGCTCGTTTCCCTCGCGCTTGGCTCCGCCGCTTCCGCGCAGATTCCCATCAATGGCACCACGCCAGTAGTCGAATCCTTCAATTCGCTCAGCGGGCTTGCCCTGCCTACCGGATGGCAGATGTCGCCCGCCGGGACGGGTTCCTCCGCGACCTGGGATGCCGCCGGGAACTTCACCAGCCTCACCGCGAACCAGAGCGTCAATGGCATTCCCGCCGCCGGCAGGATCTACTGGACGCACGACAACGGCAGCGGCGCGACGAAGTCGGTCGGCTTCTATACCTCTTCCGGCTACCAAAGCTCCAATGCCATCCTCGCCCGCTACCAGAACAACACGGCCGACTTGATCACCGCATTAAGGGTGATCTACAACGCCCAGCGCCGTGTCACCACCAGCACAAGCACCGCCTCAGGCACCCCGACCTTCCAGTTTTCCTACTCGACGGACGGCACCAACTGGACCGCGCTCCCCAGCGCCGACGTCGGCGGCTGGAATTCCTTCTTCAATAGCGCCACGCCCGGTAGCGCCACCGTCCTCAGCGGTTCCTCCATCACCGCGAATCTGAGCGGCTTGCAGGTTTTCCCCGGAGCCAGCATCTATCTGCGCTGGAACATCATCACCCTTCACGGCTCGACCCACTGGGGCTTCGGGCTCGACAACGTCTCGGCCCAGGCGACGGGCACCGCGCCCGTGCCGTTCCACTACTGGCTGGGCGATGACACGACTCGCGGCGGCACCGGCACTTGGGCGAACACCGGCGGCACCGCCTGGTCGGAACAAAACCTCGACGGCGGTCCCGGAGTGCCATGGAACAGCGCACGCACCGCAGTCTTCGGCGGCGAGATGCCCAGCGAAGTCACTGTTTCAGGCACGGTCACGGCCAGCAAGGGCATGAGTTTCCTGCAAACCGGCTCGGTCCTCTCCGGCGGGTCCGTGCTCTTGAGCGGCCCGAACCGCGCCGCCAACGCCATCGATGCCGCAGATAGCGTGACGGTGGTGATCGACACCGACCTCACCGGCACCAACGGCCTCACCAAGACCGGCCTCGGCAGCCTGATCCTTAACCTCCCGATGAGCTACACCGGCGGTACCGACATCAATGGCGGCTCCGTCATTGTCGCCGGTTTAGGCAGCTTCACCGGGGGCGTCGGCGCGCTCGGTGGCGGCGATGTTTCCGTTGCCACGGATGCCACGCTGCTTCTGAGCAACAACCAGTCCATCGCCAACGACGCGGCCCTGCGCCTCGCCACCAATGGCAGGATCGACCTCGGATTCTCACCCGGCGCAGAGGAAGTCGTCGGCGATCTCTATCTTAATGGCGTGGCTCAAGCGGACGGAACTTACGGCGCGACCGGCAGCGGCGCGGGCACGATCAACGATTCCTACTTCAGCGGCACCGGCATCTTGCGCGTAGGCGTACCGCCACCGATACCCACCGCGTTGTTCTGGGTCGGCGGTGACAGCACCCGCGGCGACGAGGGCACCTGGAGCAACACCGGTGGCACGGCTTGGGCGATCATCGACGCCGACATTCCGGGCGGCGCCTGGGACAGCAGCAAAACGGCTGTCTTTGGAGGTGTCGAACCCGGCGTGGCGACAGTTTCCGGCGAAATCGCGGCCAATCGCGGGATGTGGTTCCGCACCAGCGGCTCGACGGTTCAGGGAAGCGATCCGATCATGCTCGGCGGAGCCACCCGCGCGGACAATTTAGTCACCGTGGATACCGCCGTCGCCGCCACCATTCAGGCGGTGTTGACCGGCGCGGCGGGCCTCACCAAAGCCGGCCCCGGCAGCCTGATCCTCTCCGGACCGATGAACTATGCCGGTGGCACGGATGTCAACGAAGGCACCTTGGTCGTCAGCTCGAACGGTGCGCTGGGTTCCGGCGACATCATCGTCACACCCTCCGCCTCCGCAAACAGCGTTGTCTTGTTGGAAAACAACGAGGCCCTCCCCAACGACGCCGCGCTGCGCCTCAACTCGGCGGCGGGTTTCGCCGGGAAAGTGGATCTCGGTTTCGCGTCTGGAGCGGAGGAGATCGTCGGCATGCTGTTTCTGAACGGAGTGCCACAAACGGACGGCACGTATGGCGCGACCGGCAGCGGCGCGGATGTCATCAATAACACCTATTTCACCGGCAGCGGTCTGCTGCGCGTCGGCGGTTCCGGAAACATCACGGCCACCGGCACTCTCACCGCGCTCGGCAAGGTCTATGGCAGCCCCTCCGGCATGACTTCGTTTTCCGTTTCCGGCAGCGGATTGACGGAAGGGATCACGATCACTCCGCCAACCGGCTTTGAGGTTTCTCCCAACGCGTCCTTCGCCAGCGATGTCGGCAGCAACCTTTCCCCCATTGTCGTGGGCGCGGCGGGCGATGTCTCCGCAACGACGATCCATGTCCGCCTGGCACCCCAAGCAGCGGCGGGCAGCTACTCCGGCAACATCGTCCTGAGCAGCCCCGGCGCGGTTTCCGTCAATGTTCCCACCGTGGCCAGCACGGTGACGCCAAAGCCCCTGTCGATCACGCCGCCGCTCATCGCCGACCGGCCCTACGACGGCTCCACCACACCGGCAAATGTGACCTTGGGCACGCTCTCCGGCCTGGTGGGGTCCGAAACGCTCACCGTGACAGGCATCGCGGCGGCGTTTCCCAGCAAGAATGTCGGAGCCTATCCCGGATTGATCGTCAGTTATCTGTTGGGCAACGGAAGCAACGGCGGCCTCGCTAACAACTACTCGCTCGCACCCGGCAGCGGCAACGCCAGTATCACGGCCCGGCCTGCCATCGTCGCGGGTTTGGCGGCGGAAGGAAAAATCTATGATGGCAACACCAATGTCGTCGTCACCGGAACCGCGACCCTCAGCGGCATGATCGGCGTGGAAAACGTGACGCTCGATGGCACACCGCAGTTTGCATTCAATCAGGCGGATGTGGGCAATGCCATCCCGATTGCTATCAGCGGCCTCTCGCTTGGCGGAGCGGATGCGGGCAACTACCTGCTCTCCCTCCCGGCTCTAACGGCAAACATCACTCAGGCTTCGCAGACGATCACCTTCGCCGCGCTGCCCGCGAAGACCACGGCGGATGCCCCTTTCGCGCTCACCGCCACCGCTTCCTCGGGACTGCCGGTGAGTTATGTTTCGTCCGATCCGTCGGTCGCGGAAATCAGCGGCAACACCGTGACCATCAAAACGGGTGGCAGCGCGATCATCACTGCCAGCCAGGCTGGTGACGCGAATTTTTCTCCCGCCACGGCTGTCCCGCAAACCCTCACGGTCAATGCAACCTTCGCCGGGCAGTTCGACTTTGCTCCGCATGACGGAGTGGCACTTTCGTTTGATTACAACGGCACCGAGATTCCCAACGTGACGGTGAGCCCGATGACGATCGTCGGCATGAGTTCGAGCAACAACGATCCCAACCTCCAAGGCGTGTGGCCGAACGCTGGCACCCTGAACGCCAGCGGAGCGGCGCTCGCCGACCTTGCCGGATCGCCGAATCAGGCGGCCTACTTCGAGTTCACCCTCACCGCCGCGCCCGGCTTCGCTTTGGCCGAGCCGAAGCTGCGTTTCGGTGTCGGTCGCGATCTGAATGGTCCGCGCCAATTCCAATGGCGCTCTTCTCCCGACGGATTCGTCAACCGCATGCCGATCAGTCAGGTGGCCGACGACGGCGGCCTCAATGCACTGCCGCCCCCGCAAAATTTCTCGGACGAGTTGCGCGTCGATGATGTGAATTTCTTCGACGGCGACCCCATCGGCGGGGGCGTCTTCAACGAGGTTGTCTCGTCCGCAGAGGATCGTTCCTCGATGACCTTCCGTTTCTACGGCTACGGTGCCGAAGCCAACAACACCACCGCCCGACTCACCCGTTTCCTCAACTTCCTCGTCGATGTGAGTCCGGCCACGGCGACCGTGCCATCCGCCCCGCTCATCACCGGCATCATTCCGAACGATGGCGAACTGCGCGTCAGTTTCAACCCGCCACCGGGTGCTGTGACGGGTTATGAATACACGCTCGATGGCGGCCAGAACTGGATTTCCACCCCGCCCGCCAGCCCGTTCACCATCGCGGGCCTGACCAATGGGCAGACCTATCAGTTCCAGCTTCGCGCCATCAATGCCAACGGCACCGGCGACGCCAGCCCGGTGCGTAATGCCACGCCGCAGCCCAACACCCTCACCGGCCTCGCCGCCACCGATACCCGCACGATCAACGGCGGCACTTATGCTCTAACCGCCACCGCTTCCTCCAGCCTGCCCGTGAGCTATCAAAGCTCGAACCCTCTGGTGGCGACCATTTCGGGAAATTCCGTTACCATCGCCGGACCCGGCACCACCACCCTCACCGCCAGCCAAGCCGGGGACGTTGACTTCGATCCCGCCGTGGATCTGACCCAAACCCTCACCGTCCTCCCGACCGGCTGGACCTTGATGGACGACTTCGAGTCCCGGACGCCAGGCGATCTCAATGGCCAGAACGGCTGGTCCGTGCTCGTCGGCACTGTCGGCGGCACCGGCACCACCTCGGTGACCGCAGACCCAGCCGATGCCGGAAACCACGTGGCCACCCTGAGCGGCACGCACACCGCCGCCAACCGATTCCTGAGCAGTCTATCGCCCACGGAAACCTTCACGGTCTTCAAGCGCTTCCGCATCGACAACATCGACACCAGCGCGACCAGCAGCGGCGAGACCCACCTCAACATGGGCGTTTCCAATCTCGCAGCCCCAAGCGGTCTGGGCGATTTCAGTCTGCATACCTCCGTCACTCCCACCGTGACGACGCCGTTACGCATCCGTCACACGCCGGAGTCCGCCCCGACCAATGTGACGGTCGAATCCGATATCTGGTATTCGACTTGGTATGTCGTGGATAACACCACCGGGAAATTCAAACTCTACATCCAAGGCGGAACACAAACCAGCCCGGTCCTCGCCGCCGACGGAATCGTCACCGACGGCAACTGGAACTTCCGCAATCCCGGAGCGGTGACCGCCGCGCGCCTCTATCTGCGCTCGCTGGCGAACCACAACGCCCCAGCATTCATCGACGACATCTATTTCGCCCCCGGCGAAGTGCTTGGCCTGCCTGCCGATCTTTCGCCGTCCTTCGCGAACTGGGCTGCCGCCAATGGTCTGAGCGGTGATCCAACGGCGGACTTCGATCAAGACGGACTCGACGACGCGCTGGAATACGTGTTCGGAAACAATCCGAAGGGTGCCAATGCCAACATCGCGCAGTCCACGCGCGGCGCGGGCGGCGAGTTGATCTTCACCTTCCTCCGTGATGATGATTCCGAGACGGCCGATATGCTGCTCGCACTGGAAGCTGGAACGGACCTGGTCAACTGGCCGCTTGTTTTCACAGTTCGCGCCACCACTGCCACCTCAACGGCCGGCGTGGAGGTTGAAGAAAATGGCAACGCACCCGACCTGATCACCATCACGGTTCCCGACCAAGGCGCGGGTCTGCTTTTCGGCCGCCTCAAGGCGACGGTTTCACCCCTCTCCAACTGACTCATCTCATGAAACCATCGTTTCTGAAATCACTTCTCTTCGCCGTGCTCCTCGCCGGCCCTGCATCCGCCCAGCAGGACTTCGTCCAGGTCGGCGAGCTAAAGGCCTCGGTCCACGGCCTGCTGGCTCGCCTCAAGCCCGCGAACCAGGCGAAAGCGGTCAATGCCATGGCCCCGACGTTGCAAACCGAAGGCATGATCGTCGATCCGAACTTCAAATGCGAAATCGTCCCCGGCCTCGTGCGGCTCTGCCCGAATCCGCAGGCAGGTGTGAGGATCGCCACCTTGACCACCGGTGACAGCCTGCTCAAGCAGGTCAAGGATCTGATGGAAACCGGCCTCTTCGAATATGTGGAGCCGGACTGGATCGTCACCACCCAGCAAACGCCCACCGATCCTTCTTACGCGGACGGCACTTTGTGGGGCATACGCAACACCGGCGCGGGCGGAGGCACGGCGGGCATTGACGTGAACGCCACGCCCGCATGGGGTCTAACAACCGGCAGCCGCGACATTAACGTGGCGGTCATCGACACAGGCATCCGCTACACCCACCAGGACCTCCGCAACAACATGTGGACCAACCCCGGTGAAACTCCCGGCAATAACATCGACGACGACGGCAACGGTTATGTGGACGATGTTTATGGCATCAACGCCATCGCCAACAACGGCAACCCGATGGACGACAACAACCACGGCACCCATTGCGCGGGGACCATCGCCGCCACCGCCAACGACTCCGGCCCCATCGTCGGCGTGGCCTACAACGTGCGCCTCATGGCCTGCAAATTCCTATCCGCCGGAGGCAGCGGAAACACTTCCGATGCGGTGGAATGTCTCGCCTATGCCACTCGCATGGGTGCCCACATTTCCAGCAACAGTTGGGGCGGTGGTGGCTCCAGCCAGGCCATGCTCGATGCCATCCGCGCCGCCAACACCGCCGGTCGCTTGTTCGTCGCCGCCGCGGGCAATTCATCGTCCAACAACGACACCGTGCCCACTTTCCCGGCAAACTATGATTCGCCAAACGTCGTCTCCGTCGCCGCCATCGACCGCAATGGTGCCTTGGCGAGCTTCTCCAGCTTTGGCCGCACCAAGGTGCATGTCGGCGCTCCCGGAGTGGCGGTGTATTCCTCGACTGCCGGTTCGGACACCAGTTACGCCAGCTTCAGCGGCACCAGCATGGCCTGTCCGCACGCCGCTGGAGTCGCGGCGCTGATCAAGAGCCTCACGCCCGGCCTCACACCCACGCAGATCCGCGAGCGCATGGTCAGCACCGCCCGCCCGCTCGCCTCGCTCAATGGACGCACCGTCGCCAACGGCATGGTCAATGCCCACGCTGCCCTCCTCGCCGGAGCCGATGGCACGCTCGATCTCACGCTCGCATCCACCGGCACCTCGGTGAAATCCGGCAAGCCCGCCGCATTCTTCATCTCCGTCACCGACGGCGGCCCGATCACCGGTGCAAGCGTCACCGGCACCCTCGGCGACCAGACAACGCCCTTCCTCGACAACGGCGTGGCTCCCGATGCCACCGCGGGCGATGCGGTTTACAGCGCCACTCTAACCGTTCCTTCCAACGCCACCACCACCGTCACGCTGAGTGCCAGCGCCACGGCTTCGGGGAAATCCCCGGGCTCTAACACCCGCGCCTTCACCGTTATTCCACCTCCGTCCAATGATCGCTTTGAAAACCGAGTGGTGCTCGCCATCGGTTCCACCACGACCACTGGCAACAACCGCAACGCCTCGATGCAGACCGGCGAACCCACCGGAAATCCCACCACCGCTGGCGGTCAGACCACCTGGTGGGAATGGAACGCCGGCGCGACCGGACCCGTGACCATCACCACCGTGGGAAGTTCGTTTGATACCACGCTCGCGGTTTATTCCGGCTTCGGCACGCTGGAGTCGCTCGGTCTCATTGCGTCTAACGACGACGCCACCGGCATCACCAGCAGCGTCACTTTCAATGCCAATCTCGGCGGAGTGTATTACATCCAGGTGGACGGCAGCCGCGGCGCGGAAGGCGACATCAAGTTGAACTATCCATCGCCCGGTCAGGCCAGTGGACCGCCGTTCATCACCACCCAGCCACTCGCAACCGTCATCGTCGAGGAAGACTCGCTCACACTCTCGGTTTCCGCCGGTGGTACCATTCCCTTGTCATTTCAGTGGTTGAAAAACGGCACACCGATCTCCGGTGCGAGCGGTGTGAGTTATAACATCGCCTCCGCTTCGCCAGCGGATTCCGGCAGCTACACGGTGCAAGTCAGCAACCCCTTCGGCAACATCACCAGCCAGCCGGCGGTAGTCACCGTGGACCCGGTTTCCGTGCGCCCGGCCAACGACAAGTTCGTCAATGCGGAGATGCTTTCCGGCAGTTCCGGCCGCGTCACCGGAGCCAACCTCCGCGCCTCAGGCCAAAGCGGCGAACCGAATCACGCAGGAAATTCAACACCGATCGAGTCCGTCTGGTATCGCTGGACAGCAACGGCGAGCGGCAATTTCACGGTGGATACCTATGGCAGCTCGTTTGACACCACCCTGGCAGTTTACACCGGTTCGCAGGTCAACGCCTTGACCGAAGTGGTGGCCAACGACGACAGCGGCAGCGTGCAAAGTTTCGTCGCCACCACCGTCACCGCCGGGCAAACCTACTACATCGCGGTGGACGGCACGGCATCCAACGAGGGAACCATCGCGTTGAACTACAATCTCCAGCCGATCGTGCCCGGCCTCATCAATGACAACTTCACCAACCGCACGGTGTTAGGCAGTTCGCTGGCAAGCGCCACCGGCTCCATCGTCGGTGCCACGGCGGAAACCAACGAACCGCAGCACACCCCGAACTCCGCGCCGACCGAGTCCGTCTGGTGGTCATGGACCGCACCGACCTCCGGCATCGCCGTCATCGACACCCAAGGCAGCAATTTCGATACCTCGCTCGCGGTTTACACCGGCAGCAACGTCGGCAGCCTCGTGCCGGTCGCTTCGAACGACGACTTCGGCGGGCCGCGCAGCCAGGTTCAGTTCAACTGCGTGGCCGGCGTGAGTTATGCCATCGCCGTGGACGGCAGCGGCTCCGCGCAGGGCAGCATCACGTTGAACATCGTCTCCGGCACCACCACGCCGGAAATCGTGGTCGAGCAACCCGCCGGGACCGGCCTCACCGATGGCAGCTCGACCGTCAACTTCGGCACCACGCTCAACACCCGCAACAGCACCCGCACCTTCACCATCCGCAACACCGGTGCAGCCGGCCTCACGGGCCTCGGCATTTCCATTTCCGGCGCCCACGCGGGCGAATTCACGGTCACCGCTGTCCCCACCGCGCCGCTCGCACCGGCCCCTGCCGCCCCCACCACCTTCACCGTCCGCTTCATCCCGACCGACAGCGGCACCCGCAACGCCACCCTGCGCATTTCTAGCAATGACTCCGATGAAAGCCCGTTTGACATCAATCTAACCGGCACCGGCATCGTCGTGCCGCCCGACATCGAGTTCCGCATCCTCAGCCTCGGCAGCACTGGAACGACAGTGACCGACTCAGTCAGCGGCGACGACCGCACCGGCATCGCGGTGAGCAACAGCACGCTGTTCGTCAATGGCGACACCGCCGCTTCCCGGCGCGATGCCAGCACGCTTGGCAACGGTGTTTCCACCGGACGCATCATCGACGGCCTCTGCTCCGACATCGGCACCGGCAAAATTTACACACTCGCCAACAATGGAAACTCCTACGTCGCTGGCGGAACCACGGTGAACCAACTCATCGAACTCGACGGCACCACCGGAGCGCTCACAGGAAACATCATCCAACTTTCCGCGCCCGTGACCATCGGCTCCGATGCCGGACTTTTCAGCGGCAACGGCCGCGTGGTGCTGCACAACGGCACCAACGCCATCGACATCCGCATCCCGTCGGGAGCTGTCATCGACATCGGCGCGATGACGCGTCCTGCCTGGCTCGTTTCCGAATCTTGGGCAGTGCATGGCGCGGCCGAGTTTTTCGGCGGCCAACTTTACATCGGCTACCGCGTGAATGGAGCCAACCGCATCGACCGTTCGCCGGTTCCCTCCGGAGCAGCCCAGACGATCGCCAATTTCACCAACCTCGGCGACATCGCAAACTGGACCGTCAATCTCGCCCGCAACCGTTGGTATTTCAGCCATGAGGGAGCCAGCCAGTTCGGCGGCACCGGCACCACGACCGAATATGTAGGTTATGCCGACGGCGGCTTCCTCGTCCTGCCTCCGCCCACCATCACCAGCCCGCGCGTCGCCGGAGCTTATGCCGGGCAGAATTTCAGCTATCAGATCGTCGCCAGCCCCGAGGTCACCGGTTACGGCGCGAGCGGATTGCCCGCCGGATTGACCATCAACACAAGCACCGGCCTCATCACCGGCAATGTGCTCGCCACCGGCACCTACGCCGCCAGCATTTCCGCCACCAATGCCGCCAGCACCACCACCGTGCCGCTGGCCATCACCATCCAGACAATGCCCACCGCCTTGTTTGACGACTTCGATCCGCTGCCGGACCCCGCGTTGTGGGAGCAACTCTCCGGCGGCGCGCGCGCCAACCGCTTCGGCGAGCAAGCCGGGCCGGGATCATCAGGAAACAGCCTCTGGTTCGGCGGCGCAGGCAGCCGCCACATCACCACCCTGCCACTCGACATGCGCAATGGCGGACGCGTGAAGTTTTCCGCCGCACTCGCGAACGGCTCTTCAGGGCGTTGGGAAGCAGTCGATCCCGGGGAACAAATCTGCGTGGAATACTCGACCGATGGAGTGAATTTCAGCCCCATCGGCGCACCCGTCGGCACCAACACATGGGGCCAGTTCGAGATGGACATCCCCGGCGCGGCAGAAGCCTTCGGCACGCGCTTCCGTTTCCGCCAGCTCGGCAACACCGGCCCGGGCCTCGACCACTGGGCCATCGAAAACATCGCCATCGGCCCGGTCGTAGCGATGGTCCCTGAAATCGGCGTCGAGCAACCGGCAGGCAGCCCGCTCATCGACGGCGTGGGCACCATCAACTTCGAGCAGACCCCCCGCTTTGCGGAAACCACGCTGGCCTTCACCGTGCGCAACATGGGCCTCGCCGACCTCGGCGGCCTCGGCATCCAGATCGTCGGTGCCAATGCCGGAGACTACAGCGTCGCAGTGGCTCCTGCGCCCGTCGTCGCCCCCGGCAGCACCACCACCTTCACCATCCGCTTTTCCCCGCAGGCTTACGGCACCCGGGTCGCGCAACTGATGCTCTCTAACAACGACTCCAACGAAAGTCCCTTCGACATCGCCCTGCGCGGCACCAGCATCGATCCGTTGGACTTCTTCGATGACTTCGACCCCGGCCACGAACCCGCCATGTGGACCCAGTTCGGCGGACAAGTGAGCGCCAACACCCGTGGCCAGGCCGCCGGCGCGGGATCCAGCGGCAAGAGCCTGCACTTCGACGGCAACGGCCTCCGCCAAGCCACCACCGCCGCGCTCGACACCCGTGGCGGCGGCACGGTTTCCTTCCTCATCGCCCTCGGCAACAGCGCCGGACCCCTCTGGGAAAACCCCGATGCCGGCGAGGACGTGGTGTTGGAATACACGCTCGATGGCACCACCTTCGTCACCATGGGCGGCCCCTTCACCAGCCGCACCTGGCAGGCCACGAACGTGCCGATCCCACCCGCCGCCCGCACCGCCGCCACCCGCTTCCGCTTCCGCCAGCTCGCCCACAGCGGCACCGGCCTCGACCACTGGGCCATCGAGGAAGTGCGCGTGCATTCCGGAGCGCCATGAGCCTACCAGTTAGATGCCGCGGCACCTTAATCGAACGGATTAACCACCGCAACGCCGCAACGCGTGAAATCGTCAACATTGCGAGTCGCCACCGACAGCCCGTGATGCTTGGCGGTGGCGGCGATCAGGGTGTCCATGATGCCGATCGTGAAACCGGAAGCCTTCACATGGTTCACGAGTTCCGCCCAGACAAGGGCCACCTCCGTGTCAAACGGCAGGGCAGGTATCCGTCCGCGAACTTGACTGAACCAGACCTCCAAGTCCTGCCGTTTCCTACCGGGCGACAAGGCGTCTATACCACGCCATACTTCGCCGAGCACCACGGAGCTGGTCACAATCTCCGATTCGTTCAAATCCATCCAATCCCCCACGCGCTTGGTGCAAAGCCGCTTCGTTGGCTCACAAAGCACGTTGGCATCAATGAGATATTTCATTTAAAACTGATAGATGCGAGGTCGTCGGTGGTTTCGTCGCGGTCGATGGCCGTGAAAAAATCCTTAACCGGGCATTCTCCCAACAGCTCGGAAAGTTTGCGCCCTCCTTTGATCTTCTCGAAAGCCGCTACCCGCACCCGATACTCACCTTCGCCGACCCGTTCGATCTCGCACGTCTGCCCCGGAAACAAGGCATCTGCCTTGCGGAATTCCTCCGGGATTTCGATGAGCCCTTCTGGGGTGACCGTCGTTAGCATGGCGCAGCCTATCCCTTCACCAGCCCCAAGTCAACCCGCCGCCGGACGGACTTCGTTCGCTGGCTTCCTGATGCCGCTACTCGCAGCCGTCTTGTTTTCCGCATCCGCTGGTGCAGCGACCTACACCATCAATAATCAGTCTGACTTCGACGCCCGCAAGACCGCGACCTACGCAGCGGGCGATCAGATCCTCTTCAAACGAGGCGGCATCTTCAGCGGCATGTTCGCCCCCAAGGGCAGCGGCACGCCAGCATCACCCATCCGCATCGCCGCCAGCGGGACCGGCGCGGATCCCATCATCAATGCGATGGGGACGAATCAAGCAGCCATTCTGCTGAAGAATGTGGAGTGCTGGGAAATTGACGGCATCGAGGTCACCAACACCAACGGCAGCACCGCTGAACAGGGAATCCTCTTCGGCATCCGGGTGTTCATCGACAGCACCACGCGCACCGTGATGCGCCATTATCACATTTCCAACTGCAACATTCACGATGTGAACCGGACCTCCCCCGAGCGCGATCGCGGGGCCATTCACATCGATGCACTCAATACCCTCGGCAACGCCCCCTTCCGCCTCGACGATGTGCGCATCACCGGCAACACCATCGAAGACTGCGGCGGCGTGGGCATCAGCAACACCTCGTCGTTTGTCAATCTCACCGGTGGCGACACCGCCCAGCTTTGGACCAATGTTTACGTCGCCCAAAACTACGTCGCCCGGACCGGGCGCAATGGCATCATCGGGCGCGTGAGCAAGGATGCCATCTACGAATACAACACGCTGTCCGAGACGAGCCGCTACTCGACCGGCCACAGCATCTATAATTTTGAAACCTCAGGCTTCATCGCGCAGCACAACGAGGCTTTTGGAAACCTTGGCACCGGCAGCGTGGATCGCGGCGGTTTCGATGCGGATTACAACTCCGAGAACACAACCTTCCAATACAACTACAGCCACGACAACCGCTGGTTCATGGGCATCATGTGCCGCTACAACAAGGGCGTCGTCATCCGTTACAACATCAGCCAGAACGAGACCGACGGCATCTATTGGTATGGTTTCGATGACGAGGCGCTGCTGGAGAACGTGGTGGTTCACAACAACGTCCACTACACGCGCTCCAACTTGAGTGGCGTGCAGTTCATCGCCGGCAACCGCCGTGCGCGAAACACCGCGTTTTACAACAACATCTTCCACTTCGCCGGCAGTGGCAGCTACGGCAACCTCGCCGGTAGCGGCGCAGGTGTGAGCTTCAGCCACAACGTATTTTTCAACATTCCCGTCTGGCCGCATGGCGGCGGTGATGCGAATGCCATCACGGGCGACCCGCGCTTCGTCAGTCCGGGAACTGGTGGCAGCAACATCGACATGAGCGACCCCAACCGTTTGTCCGGCTACCGTTTACAAGGCAGTTCGCCGTGCATCAACTCCGGGCGCTTCGTCAGCGGTACCACCCGGGATTTCTGGGGCAATCCGGCACCTGCGGGCGCGGCGCTGGACATCGGCGTGCATGAGACACAGCCCGTGGCGAACATACCGCCCGTCATCACGCTCACCGCTCCAACGAACGGCTCTGTCATCACGCTGCCTGCCACCATTAGCATTGCCGCCACGGCCAGCGACAGCGACGGCAGTATCGCGAAGGTCGAGTTCTACGGCGACGGCGTGAAACTCGGCGAGGACAGTGTTTCGCCCTACACTTGGACTTGGGCAGCGGCGTCAGGTTCGCGCAGCGTTTATGCCATCGCCCAAGACAACACCGGTGCTCGCAGCCCTTCGGCAACCCATGCGGTCACGGTTCTTGCTGCTAACATTGCACCCATCGTCACGCTCACGGCTCCCGCGAATGGCTCCGCAATCACGCTTCCCAGTGCGGTGAACATCGCGGCCACTGCGAGCGACAGCGACGGCAGCATCGCCAAAGTCGAGTTCTACGGCGACGGTGTGAAACTCGGCGAGGACAGCGCTTCGCCTTACACTTGGACTTGGGCTGCGGCGTCCGGTTCGCGGAACATCTATGCCATCGCTCAGGACAATTCTGGCGCACGCACCACTTCGGCGACTCATGTGATCACGGTTCAATCTTCTAACATCGCTCCGAGCATCACGCTAACAACTCCCGCCAACGGCTCTGTCATCACGCTGCCTGCCACCGTTAGTATCGCGGCCACTGCGAGCGATACCGACGGCAGCGTTGTCAAAGTCGAGTTCTACGGCGATGGCGTGAAACTCGGCGAGGACAGCGCTTCGCCTTACACCTGGAATTGGACTGCGGCAGCCGGTTCGCGCAACGTCTATGCCATCGCGGAAGACAATGCAGGCGCGCGCACGGCATCGAGTGCCGCCTTCTTTACGGTGGTGCAGCCCGGCGTGAACGCCCCGCCGTTTGTCACTCTCACCGCGCCTGCCAGTGGGGCTTTCATTCCGCTGCCGGGCCGGATTGATTTTGCGGCCACGGCCAGTGATGCGGATGGCTTTGTGCTGCTCGTGGAGTTCTATGTTGGCGCGACCAAGGTCGGCACTGACACCACACAGCCGTTCAGTTATGTCGCCTTCGCCGCCGCAGGATCGCATCAACTTACCGTCGTGGCCGTGGACGACGATGGCGCGCGAACGACTTCGGCTCCCATCCCGGTCACGGTGGGAGAACCGCTTCCCAGCGTGAATCTCGTCATCAGCGACGCGAGCGGGGGTGAGTTTGGCGGGAACAACACGGTCGCCT
>Ga0247831_1003968_pt1 | contig 20519 bp, 19 predicted proteins | sample LaCruzMarch2015__9_FD_192406 | JGI IMG/M metagenome (GOLD analysis project Ga0247831, IMG submission 192406) | Freshwater microbial communities from meromictic Lake La Cruz, Castile-La Mancha, Spain - LaCruzMarch2015_1m | ecosystem: Environmental > Aquatic > Freshwater > Lake | place: Spain...
GAACCCACGCCCAGGCGGGCTTCGGTTCCCACAATGGCACCGGCCATTACAGCAGAGCCCTCACTCAATACCGCACTGGGCGATACGATGGCACGGGGGTGGATCACTGTTGCGTGAACAAAACCCGCTGCGGCCAATTGCTGCATCAGCTTCTCGCGAACGGCGTTGTTGCCTATGGCCACAATAGTTTGATCAGCAACAGCCCTGTGATGGCCCGTGCTGTCCATAGGCCCCAGCACAGCTACATTGAGCACCGATTTACCGACCGGGAGTGCATCATCCAGAAACCCCACTACCTCAAACTGGCCAGACAATTCAGCAGCCTCTGCTACCGAGCGTCCATGTCCACCGGCGCCCACCACCAGCAATCGGGTCTTGACCATCAGTGCGAAACCCCATCGCGCTGAACCACCTTCAAAAAGGTGAGCCACAAAATCTTGACGTCGAACCAAAAGCCTTGGCGCTGAAGGTATTCGACATCCAATGCAACTTTCTGGGGAATGGGCAGTTCGTCGCGCCCGTTCACCTGGGCCCAGCCGGTGAGTCCTGGCACCAGGGCGTGCACGCTTTTCTGCGTACGCAGCTCGATAAGGTCGTGCTGGTTGAACAAGGCCGGCCGGGGGCCAACGAAGCTCATGTCGCCAACCAGAATGCTCCAGAGTTGGGGCAATTCGTCGAGGCTGCTTTTGCGCAGAAAGGAGCCGATGGGCGTAAGGTGTGCATTGGGGTTGGCCAGCAAGTGCGTGGCCACGGCTGGCGTGCCCACCCGCATGCTGCGGAACTTGGGCATTTTGAAGATCATATTGTTACGGCCAACGCGGTCAGACCAATAGAGCGCCGGCCCCGGCGATGTAAGCCTTACCAAAATTACAACAACAACGATCGGCAACAGAAGGATAAGGGTCATCCCCCCCCCCAGAATAAGATCAAACGAACGCTTAACAGTTGTTACAGTCACTTGAACCCAAGCAGAAAACTAAAAATAATCCCCACGCAATTGATAATTAATCAAATCATGAGACGAAAATATTTTTATGCGCCCCTATAGCATAAATATATTCAACCACATACTACCCACAATCAACTCCAAAGTTATAATGACAAAATGACAGAAGGTTATCCAATTCTGTTATCGGTTCCGTACTAAGCACGAAGCCCGTAGCGCTTAAAGCATCAATCCGATAATCGAGATTAGCGGCGGTTTCACCGTTGCGTGGCGACTGTCGCGTTAGAGATGGCCGGACACCAAAACGTTGCTCGCATCGATCCGCTATCATGTTGACGACATCGAGTAAAGTTGGACTCCACCCACTACCGACGTTGAAAATCTGCTGTTGAAGCATTTTTTTAGGCAACACCATGAGATGTTTGATAGCGCGGCATACATCTGTCATCGGTATAAAATCTCGACGTTGTAAACCGGTAGAACGCAGTTCAAGTAAATTAGTAGTAACAGCCTGGCGACAAAGATCGTTAATAAGTAATCCCCAACAGTTAATGTCAGGACGAGCTGGCGCACCAAAAGAGTTCGACAGCCTAAGCACGATACCTTCGATTGTCCCCTGGTAATTGGATGCAATCACCGCATCCTCTGCAGCACGGTGACTGGTAGCATATGGATGGACAGGAGAGGGACAGGTATCCTCAGTCAGGATTCCAACAAGCGGACTACCGTATACATGAGCCGTAGATAGATAGATGAATCGCCGTACCCCCACGGCTTTCGCCGCTTCGAGAAGGCGGACCGTCGCAACGCCGTTTATCATTAAAGCACCTACCGGGTCATTGGCAGAATCACCCGCGTTCATTGCAGCAAGGTGAACCACAACATCCACGCCAGCACAGCTTGCCTTCAATGATTCGATGCAGGCCCAGTCCACAATGGCTGTACTCAAGCGTGGAGAATTCGTTTCAATGTGGTGTGTTCTTGACGAACAAACGATATCAAAGGATTCTTGCTCATCTAGATATTTGCAAAGACGACCACCAACAAAGCCGAAGCCACCAGTCACGAGCACTCTCATATAGACCCCAAAATAATAAATTCCAGAAAATAAATGCCAGCTCGAAAACTAAAAACCTAAAGTCAGATATCACCAAAGGCAATCGTTTCAAAAGTGTTATTTAATAACAAAAGAATCTAACGGAGAATTTTCTGCTTCTTCTGGATCATGTTCGGTGCTGGCAATATTCAGGACCAAATTAAGCCCACTACCCAAACCATGAAATGCCATCCAAAGGCCGGGGGAGACACTGAGACGGCCATAATTATCACCACCTATATCGTACGAGATAGTCGAGCCATCACGTTCGTCGTGGATATAAAAACGCACCATTCCAACAGGAATGATTAAATTCATATACATACGGCTATGTCGCTTCCAGCCCTTAGTCTCGCCTTGGTGTATAGTTGTAAAGTAGGCTTCACCAAAACCACAAAAACCCGGATCACTTTTCTTTATTGCATGGAAGAGGTCACCTTTTGGATGATAAATCCGTTTTAGCGGAGTAATGAAAACCGATTCCTTCAAGATTTCGTCCATGTAAGCTCCCGCCGCTTTGCTATTGCCACGTATTGGTCGATGTGATACTGGGTCAACATATACATATCCTGATCTTCCTTGTAGTAAGCATGATACCAAGTACCCACCAAATTAACGCACTCAGCATATTCCAGACAAGCTTCCCATTTAAGACTGTAAAGTGCCTTGTCACAGTTAAGCTTGAGTAATCCAGCCTCATAAAATGGAATATTATCTGTAATTCGATAAATATCTTTTGGTGCAGAAGAGTGCCAATGTTCGGCAAGATCAGATATCAACTCCACGACCGTCCGATTTTGTTCCGCACGCGGCCCAAAATTAAAAGATTCGCCCGACAACTCCCGATTTTTCAGCAACGTGGCTGCTAGTGTGAGATATCCGCTTATAGGCTCCAACACATGCTGCCACGGACGTGTGGCTGAAGGGCTACGGATCTCAACCGGTTTGCCAGCAGACCAGCTTTTCATACAATCCACCACGATGCGATCCTGCGCCCAATCTCCGCCGCCGATAACATTACCAGCGCGCCCAGTCGCCAAGCGAACTTTACACTCAGGGTGAGCGAAAAAAGATTTATAATATGAATGTATTACAACCTCAGCGGCTCCTTTGGAGCCGCTGTATACATCTTTGCCGCCAAGATTATCTGTTTCTCGATAACCCCATAACCATTCGACATTTTCATAGCACTTATCGGAAGTAACGAAGACAGCTACACAGGATCTGTCCGTATGTCTGAGTACCTCCAAGACGTTAAGAGTGCCCAGAACATTGGTAGTCATGGTAGCGACTGGATCCTTATAAGAAACAGAAACTATAGCCTGCGCTGCCAGATGAAACAAGAAATCGGGAGCGAAATCGTCGATGGCACGCTTTAAAGCATAATAATCTCGTACATCACCAATTACATGTTTAATTCTGGTTTTCAAACCTAATACATCGAAAATTGATGGATGGGTTGGGATGCAGTCGGAATAGCCCGCCACTTCGGCACCCATACCAAGCAACCACGCAGTAAGCCATGACCCCTTGAAGCCTGTATGGCCAGTAATGAAAACACGCTTTCCTTGGTACACATTTTCAAACATGCAAGCAACCTGTTATATTATGAAAAGAAATTCGAAATCCGTTAGCATAGTGACATGGCCTTCACTCACACACCTGGCTGTCGTTCCTTGCTTAGACGCAATATCAAAGGAACGCTAATCAGAAAATAACCCGAAGCGAAACCGCCACTGATCCCAAACACTCCGGCAAGAATAGGCAAGATAGGCAATAGTTGTCTTAGAGAGGTGATACGGCTCCCTTTTACCAAAAGATAAAAATACAATAAGCCCCCAATCAAACCGAACTCAAAAAACACCTCCAGATAGGAGTTCATCACGGTTTGACGACCCAAATCAGAAAGGCTCCACACAGGATAGCTATTAAAAACATCAGTGTTATTTATGAGATATGGTGTCAAACCAACGCCATATCCAAATAGCATGCTCAATGAGTTGATCATGAACAACTCAGCCCCAGCGAGTATGGTTACTGAACGCTCCGAAACCGTAAATATATCAGCTATTATTTTATCTATGACGAGATCAGAAACTCCGACAGCTACAATGACAACCAATAATAGAGCAATCATCCACAATTTCGCCCGAAGCAGCACGAATATAAAAAATCCCAGAATCCATGCGGTTGACTGGGTCATAAAAAGCGCTATTAGTACAGAAAGGATAAGTAGAAATTTGGCTAAGCCAGCAGCCTGATTATCTAAGCCCAAGTACAACACTAAGAAAAAAGAGAAAAGCCAAGCTGAAATAGTTTGAGGCTCGCCGATCAATCCCCCGTACCGCATACCACTTTCGGCCGGAAACAAATAACCAAAATCAATGTTTAAAAAAACGTGAGAAAAAGCCTGCGCATATAAAGGAAAAAGAATCACGCAATAGCTAGTCAACAAAGCCAGCCACCATCCACGGTATTTAAAAACATCGTCACGAGTCAGGACAACTAGAATAAGTACGACCAAAAGGTAGCGACACAACGACATAAGCGAATATGCGATCGGGTGGATAGCTCCTTCGAACTCGTTACCTTGGAGCTTGTAGTCAATAACCATATAGGCTGCTACCAGTATCGCACCAGCGGTAACTGCTGCCATTGCCAAAACTACTAGACCATTCCGCTGAAAAAATTTGCTCAGCTGACTGTGTTGACTCAGTACATAGATGATCAACAGTCCAAAAATAGGCAGTATTGGTCCTATTCGGAACGGCGAAAAGTTTCCGCTAACCAACACGAATCCCGGTATAAGCCACCACATCAATTTTGCAGTAATCATCTAGATGTTGACCAGCGTACCGACGGTGGATTCAGGTAGCCGAAAAAAAAACCAAAATATAATGCAAAAGTACGTATCGTAACCCGGCGTATACGTGGAATCGCTTGCAAAATTAATACAGAGATTGCGCTTGCAAGCGGACCTAATGTAAGACAAGCGAGCAACGCGAACAATAGCGGTAAAGACCAATAACACAGGCGAAAAAAGACTGCTTTGCGCCTCACGGAGTTATTGCCACCATAGTCCGATAGCCATCGTATCGCCTGATGATGACCCAGGGCATCGCGGTATTTCTGACGGAACGCTTGAATATGAGTCAGATCTTCTACCTCGTATGCCCTTGCGTGGCTCAGATAGCACACAGTTCCGCGTGTTGCGGCAAACACCGAAATGGCGAAATCATCATTACGTATCGAAGGGGCCGTCCAAATGCCCTCGATGGCACTACGAGCGACCGCGTAGCAGCCACCATTAGCCCCGGTAAAAACCCTTATCCGTTGCTCCAGTCGCATCCTGGGCGGAAGGACCGCATTTCCACTTGCTACAAATTCGGCACCTTGTGCATCGCTTCCGACAGACCGGGTATTACCTACAAACACACCGCAGCACGGGTGTTGCAGAATCGAATGACAAAGCACACGCAGAACGTTGTGCTCGAAGACAGTATTGGCGTCGGTCAACAGATAATAATCAGCCTGCAGATGTTCAAACGCCCAGAACAATGCTGCGCATTTGCCTATGGGCCCGAGTACATGCAGAAATATCGGGTAGCCCAGTGAAGCGCTAGCCGCTTTAGCCAACATACAAGTCTCGTCGCTCGAACCATTGTCGAGAACGTGAATTGAGAAGTCGACACCTTGCGGCACTTGCAAGGCGCGAAGATTCTTTAAGCGAGCCTGAATGTTTACAGCTTCGTTCAAAGTACAAACCAGCACGGAAATCTTCATGTCTTTGAACGCATCAAAACATATATATTTAGTAAAGTTTTTTTAAGCTCGATTCGAGCGTAAGATAGAAGATGCCAAGCCAGCTTGACTCGACCGAGGTTTATCTTCACTATATGGTGGATCTCCGTGAATGCTTGTTTTCTGTATGTATTGCTCATGCCGCCTAAGCTGAAATGAAGTATCGGCAGAGGACTGAAGAAAACCGCCCGGTGTCCGTAGCGTGCAAGCATGCGCAAGGCTAGGTCGTAATCCGCAGAAATACGGTATCGGACGTCAAAGCCATTTAACTCTCGTAGGGCTCTTACGGAGAAAATTGTGGCTGGCGTCACAATTGGCATATCGCCCACGAACCAGTCTCGTGTAAGGCGAGTGCCTGCATATCGGGTAGCACCATCTATTCGAGTCATGATGGTTTGGCCGCTGCTGGCCACTGCGTCACTGTGCTCGTACAGGTCGCCAAGGATACTGCACAAGTTTTTGATCGAGTGAAGAGTGTCATCGCAGTTAATAAAGAAGATATAAGGCTCAACCACTTCGATGATTGCTAGATTCCACGCGTAATACAGACCTCCATCTTTTTTACACACGTACCTTGCTTGAGGGAAGCGTGACGCCACAATGGATTGCGTATCGTCAGTAGAAAGCGAATCGTAGACATATAAATTGGCACCCTTCGCCAATGCAGGAGCAATTGAATCAAGACATGCAGCAATGGTTTCGGCGCCGTTCTTGACAGCAATGACGAATGCGAGTTTGGTAAAGGTCATTGCAGAGCGCTCGTGACTTTATTTGCTGCCGCCTTCCAGGAGTAATTTTGGCGCAGAACCTCAAGGTTCGTGCGTCTAGATACAATAAGTTTTGCGTTTAATTCACCACTTACAGACTGCCTAACCACTAGTGCAAGTACCTTTCCTAGTTCGGAAGCATTTTCAGTTTCAAACGTGTTGATGACGGTAGTATCAAAATCATTCAGCAACTCGCGGAATACTGGAATATTACTGCAAATAACAGCACCTCCAGCCGCAATAGCCTCTAACAGCGGTATTCCGAATCCTTCATGACGCGAGGGGACGACAAAGATCGAACTGCTCTTACGCATGCGTATGAGTTCTTCCTCGCTTATTCGAGAGTGGAAGCTTACACGCTCCAAGTCCGATCTAACCCGCTGCAGTCTAACGACGGAAGGCGTTGGTTCATTCGTTACAACCGCCAAAGAGCACCCTGCCGATTGAGGAGTAGTACAAAATTCACTCCACGCGTCAAGGAGAATGTCAATACCTTTGTAACTACGGAAATTCCCGACAAACAACACCTGCGTGCCGAGTAGGCGCGAGGAATCCTGTTCACCGTTTACGGTAATGCCGTTATGGACCACCAACACCTTCTTTGCCTTGGCATACAACCGATTGAACGATTGTCTAATCGCTTCGCTCGGAGTAACCACTACGCTGGCCCGTAAAAATGACAATTCGGAGAGGATGCGGAAGAACATGCGTGCAAGGGGAGCCAGCATTCCTTTCTTTCTAAAGAAATTCTTATCAAAGACAGCAAATAGGTCGTGGCAAACGAACACCCTAATCTTCGGTAGAAAAGCAAAAACGGGTAGAAACGAGTGAGCAGAAAAAAAGACCTTAGGACGATAACGCAACACCAACAATGACACCCATAGATCAGAAAGAGGATTGAACCTCGAAAGATGTCGGCTACAAACTACCTTTCTAATTGATGTAGGAATCAATGAAGCAGCATCAGCATTAATAATAGTTATTATTTCGTATTTATCTTGAAGCTCTGCGAGATAATTCTCCGCCACATTACGAACACCGCAAGGCTTGCAGGTAATAGCGCGAGCATCGAAAAGCATGACAGGTTTATTCATTGTAATAATCTAAATACATGTCAGCGGTATCAGCGCATCCAGTTGTTTCTTCTGCCGAGAATACGGAACAACGCCACTAAGTTATCTAGTAAAGCGGCTAACCCCAGACGACACAGGAAATCGCCCAACCACCTGGTCAGCTTCAGAATTCTCGGCTCAGTGCGAAATAATCTGGGATATCTGAACGGATTTGTGCTGAGTCTTTCGCAAACAAAGATTTCTCCTTGCTTCACTTTCAAAACATGTCGCTTGACGGAATAGCGTCGCGCCTGAATAGGAATTTTACTGTCAAAATTAGCCGCAATCACGGAGGAGCCAATTGTGACGGTAATAGCCGCAATCTCTCCCGAAATCTTGTTATAAGCATCCTTATAAGGCCGTAATTCTTTTATTAAATTATCATTCAGACAAAGCGTAGAAAATTTTGACAAAAGCTCCCCAGATTCCAAACGCGTGTTGAGGTCAAAGCCACTTAGATGGAGAAACACTGTATTTTCATCAAACCCACGTATTTTTATATTCCAATAAGCAAGATTGTAGCCCGGATCCCTAAGAATCATGACATCTTTGAAAATAGCGGGAATTAAATCTAACCATTTTTGATCAACGAAAATACCTTCTTCCGGCTCCAGCAAACAATAATGACGCGACTTATGTGCTAGCCAGCTAACTACCTCGCCGCCAACACTGCCAGCAACGCCAAAGAATCCCGAATTAAACACACCAGTACGACTCATTTGAAAATCCGATTCATCAGACATGGGTGCAACCTGATGAGGCGTCAGCAATGCGCCGCTAAAGTCAAGTGCGGCAATAGCCGCTAGCGGTTCAGCCAGGAAATACAGATCAGAATCACAATAAAATGATTTCCGACTATACCGGACAAGCACATCGGATAAGGCGATGGACTTGAGTGAAGTATTGAACTCAAGATCATTCAACAATAAAGCATTATCTAAAATCTGTGCATCAGCGAACTGATCTACAAATAAAAACTCAACATCAGGATACTTCTTTACTAAGTCATGGCAGTTGTTTGCAGTCAAGTCAGACAAGTAGACGTGAAAGGAGTACCTGTCAGACAACCGCTGCAGGCTCCATATCATTGTCATTGCTTGCGGCAGATATTTGCGAGAGCATACAGTGCAAATCGCAATAGCCTCAGTATTCAAGAATTTCTCCAGTAATTGAGATTAAAGAAGCAATCACTTAACTGAAGAAACGCTCCGGGAAAATAGATGTTTTCGGATATTTAAAAACCCTTTTACATTTTTTTTAAATTCAGCCGGGTCAAGGACGACATCTAAGCTCTTTCTAATTATGTAACTTGGTCTAAGGTAAAATTTTCGACGGGCTTCGTCACAGAAATTCACAATTTCCGACTCACTCAGACCAGTATCACTTTCCTTGAGAGTCATATTGTGCATTCCCGTCTCAGTTATCCACATTCTGTACGGTTGTTTTTTCAGCCGACCGGCATTTTTTTGCTCTTCATAGGCAGCTGTACCAGGGTAGACCTGTAGTGGGAAAAACTGCGCGGTGTCAAAATTATTTTTAAGAGCCCAATCCAAAGTAGCATTCAAGGTTTCGCGTGTGTCCCCTGGATTCCCAGCCATAAAACAACCATGAATTTTTATATTAGCCTTTTTTGCAGCCTCTACAAATTTATCCGCGTTTGTTTGCTTAATTCCTTTTTTAATATTGTTAAGCACCTTTTGATCAACGCTCTCAAACCCAACTACTATAAGCCGACATCCAGCCTTCTTCATTAAATTTAGCGTATCGAAATCTAAAGTTGCACGAGCCTCACAAGTCCAGGGAATTTTATTTTCATTCTTGATAAGCTCTCTCGCGACATCCGCCGCGTGCTCAGAAAACATCGTAAATGTGTCATCATCGATCAACACTTCTTTCACCTGAGGTAAATTTTCAGCTATCCATTTAAATTCGGCAGCAATATTCGCAGGCGATCGAGAACGGAAATTACCAAACATTGTTTGAGGATACACACAATACGTACACTTCGCATTACATCCCCTGCTTGTAAAAATTGAAATCATCGGGAATTTAACGTGCCCATAATAATAATTATCGATATTCAGATATTTTTTATATACTTTAGAGGCAAAAGGCAAAGAATCCAAATCTTTTATATACTCCCTGTCCGGGTTTTCTATAATTTCATCTGTATTAGCACTTCGTACAGACAAGCCAAGACAATCGGTTAATGATTCACCTTTTTGCATCCGATGTACAACGTCAAGAATGGTCTCGTCATACTCTCTTCTTGCAATAAAATCGATCCAAGGATAATTGGTCAACGTTTCGTGCGCTGTAGAGCTCGCATGCGTACCTACCAAACAAATCAGAGTAGCAGGCAGCAGATTTTTTATCGCTCTAGCAAAATCAGCATCGGCTTCAATACTCGGCGTAGATGTACCAATAACAACCAATTTAGGCCGCTCTTTTAGTACAGCTTCAACAGACTCTTCAAAGCTCATACGATCCGCAATGCAATCCAAAAGTTTTGCCTTAAAACCATTATCCTCAAGATAGCCGCAGGCATAAGCTAGCCAAGCGGGATAATATAAAGTTCCGCTTTTGGTTACAGCCGGACTACGTGACTCCCGCGAGAACCCCGGAAGAAAGGGACCATTAATAAACATTGCATTCATATTAAATCTCCAAAAAGTTTAAAACCAAAAAGATTAAAAATTTAATAACTTTATAATTAAAGTAATTAAATTTCTTCATTTCTCATTAACGAGCATTACCGACGAAATTTTTCAAAATAGTAAAGTAAAGCCTTGAACTAACCCTCAAAATTCTAGCCTCAGTTAAAAATCCAACAATCAAGACCGCAACAATTGAAATCAAAGCAGTAAAGGTTGTTATAAAATTAACGGCATCGCCCCACAAATTAATAATCAAGTAAGGGGACAAAATTACAAGCCCAGCGAAGGAAGGTAATACCCTCCAATCTCTTCTGCTACATGCCGCAACTATAATGCCGAATACATACTGACCAAAAGCTGCAGCAAGCAGAATAAGTGAGTATAAATTATTATTAAAAGTCGATAGCAACGTGAATGCAATAAATGCAGCCACTAAGCTTGTTAGATTTTGAAAAATTATCATTTCAAATCTACCTTCAACCTGAAAACGCAAATATGAGATGTGTGCAAGGCAGTTTAAATACGAAGCTAACGCAATTATACCAACCTGTGAAAAGATTAAATTAGAAGCATTTACTGGCCACAGATAATTAATCGCCGCTAATATGGGTATCGTAAATGAAGCAATTACCAATGAAGAAATGCGTACAACGGAAGCATCCAAACCATTCCTTATCTTATCCTCGACTGGAATCTCCACAAGATGCTGTTGGAATAATGTAAATACGGGACTGAGCAAATATGGCCCTACAAATACAAGCGTACACAAAAAGACATATTGGGCAAAGTCGGCCGGAATTAGACCAATACCACTTGCTAACTTGTCCAATTGAAAGCTGATCACCCCCAATCCAACACCCATTACTGACATCAAGTCATCTCGCACCCGCATCCTAGGAAAAGTACTTGGCGCTTCCGTAGCTAGTGATGTCACGAAATGCAATCGCTTTTTAATCAAAAATATGGAACTTACCAAGCCTATCACTATATGACAAACCAATAGAAATAGAAATTCATTGTAGCCAACTATAAACACAGACAGAGAAGCTAACCATTTTAAAGCTGAGAAAGAATTTATGGCAATTTGTCCCCACAAACCAAATCCTAAAAGTACAAGATTTATCCGGCATGCATATTCGACGAGTCGAACGCCAAAAAAAATTCCTATTAATATAGAGGTTAATATTATTTTATTCGAATCACCATTCGAATAGAGTGCAAATGCAACACCAAAGCCAGAGCCGACAATCAACACTCTATATAGTATTAATAGATCTTTACGAGAAATTACAATTCTCTCTTCTTTGGAAACTGATCTAAAATTTTTAAAAATCAAGCTTCCAAGTGAAGCCTCGAAAGGCGAACTCCATGCAAGTAAAAGCAGTAGCGTGGCTAATTGCACTGAATACGCTGTATCAGCAGCGCCTCGTAGATAGGCAATAGCCGCAAACATAAGCGCTAAACTGGCAATCATCGCCAAATACTGAAGGAAAATACGACGCATCGAACTTAGATCAATCGTATTAACAGCCCCATACCTTCCAAGGCGCGCGCCCACTTTGCCAAAGTTCTTCAAGATGAGTTTTGTCACGCAACGTATCCATTGGCTGCCAAAAACCTTCGTGCGGGTACGCTGCCAATTGATTTTCTTCTGCTAATTTCTCCAACGGCTCACGCTCCCAAATGGTTTTATCGTCCTTGATGTATTCAATTACTTGAGGGGACAAAACAAAAAATCCCCCATTTATCATTCCACCATCGCCTTTCGGTTTTTCAATGAAGCTGGTAATCTTATTTCCTACAAGCTCCAAAGCTCCAAACCTTCCCGGCGGAACGGTCGCAGTCAAAGTTGCCTTGACCTTTTGTGCTTTATGGAAAGCAATTAATTCGGTAATATTTACATTACCGACACCATCACCATAAGTCATGCAAAATAATTCTTCGTCTTTAACGTAATTTGCAATACGTTTAACACGACCACCGGTCATAGTCACATCACCAGTATCGACCAAGGTGACTCGCCAGGGCTCAGCACTTCGCTGGTGAACTTCCATACTATTCTTACTCATGTCGAAAGTGACGTCTGACATGTGTAAAAAGTAATTGGCGAAATACTCTTTAATGACATAACCCTTGTAACCGCAGCAAATTATGAAATCATTTATGCCGTGGTGGGAGTAGGTCTTCAGAATATGCCACAAAATGGGCTTGCCGCCGATCTCTATCATAGGCTTAGGACGTGTTGAAGTTTCTTCTGATATGCGGGTACCAAGGCCGCCAGCAAGAATGACTGCTTTCATCAATAGATCCCTTACAGTTCTGCTAATGCAGTAAACACGTCAGGTATAGGATAGTGATGGTTGCCAACAAACAATCCTTTCTGGTCGATGTGCTCGGCATTCTCCAGCTTCCCGTGCACTTCTGAGTCGAAATATTTCACCACTTCGTTTTTTGCAAAGTTACCCGCCACAATGGGACGGCATTCAAAACCAAGTATTTGTAACTTTGATACCAAGTCTTTTCGAATCACATGACTGCCCGGACGTATAACCAAACTGAATCCAAACCAACTGCTTTCGCCAATCTCCTTTTGGATGATGAGGTCAGGGTGGTTACTCAACGCCTCTTGGAGCAGTTTTCCATTTTTTCGGCGTTCTTCAACTATTAAAGGCAACCGTTTGACCTGCTCGATTCCGAGGGCACCCTCTATTTCTAATGGCCGCACGTTGTATCCCGGTAGTACGAAGCGAAACGACTCTTCAAACGGGTCATCGCTTTTGTCACTACAAACATAGTTTTGCTTGGGCAGATTACGTGTCCAACCGTGTGCCCTAAGGGACAATAAAATTTGATATATCTCTTCATCGTCACTCACGATTAAGCCACCTTCCATAGTGGAAATGTGGTGACTAAAAAAGGTGCTAAAACTGCCCATTACACCAAAGGTCCCGGCTTTTTTTCTCTTGAAAGTAGCACCTAGAGATTCGCAGTTGTCTTCCATCAAAACTATGTTGCGTCCACCGATGATTTTTTGGATGCGATCAAAATCATTCGGATTACCAAGCAAGTTAACTGCCATGATGGCGCGGGTTTTATCAGTTACGGCTTGTTCCAGCTGGTCTAGGTCATAGTTCAGGGTGTACAAGTCGATATCGACGAACTTGATCTTCAGACCGTACTGATACAGCGGGTAGTAGGTTGTGCTCCAAGATACGGCAGGCACGATGACCTCGTCGCCACGCTGTAGTTTTAACTTCGGATTTTTGGTATAGAACAAGGCCGCAACCATCAGTAAATTAGCGGACGAGCCGGAGTTCACCATTACGCAATGCTGGCTACCAATGTATCTGGCGAAGTCACGCTCAAATGCCTGCACGTTAACACCCATGCTGTACATGCCCGACGCAACGACTCGCTGAATAGCGTCAAGCTCTTCTTGGCCCCAAGATGCAGTCGCTAATGGAAACTTAACACTCATTGCGGAAATTCCTTCAGGTAATAGTTGTATGTTTTTTCAATGCCTTCACGCAGTTCGTTGCGTGGCGACCAACCCCATTTTTTTTGAAGCTCTACGCTGACGAGCTTGCGGGCCATTCCAACTGGCTTGCCTAAGTCATGCGAAAAACCTCCAACATAGCCTATCACCTCGGCCACGGCTTCGTAGTATTCATTGATAGTATGGTCATATCCCAGACCAACGTTCATATAGTTGGGTAAGGTATCAAAGTTGCTAACGGCGCGCATGATGGCATCCGACAAATCACCCGCATACATGAACTCACGTCTTGCCGTGCCGTCACCCCAAATCTCCACCAACTCTTGCCCGGTTTGCTTTGCTTGGTAAACTTTGTGAATAATGGCCGGTATCAAGTGCGAATATACAGGGTCGAACTTATCGTACCGGCCATAGACGTTGCAGGGAATCAGCGTCTTATACTGATAACTCGCGTCCTCACGCATGATGTATTCACAAAGGCGTGCGGTCACCACCTTGGCAAGTGCGTAGCCTTCGTTGGTTGGCTCTAACTCACCCTTTAGCACCATTTCTTCTCTCAGCGGCTCAGAGTGATTTCTTGGGTACATGCAGGAGCTCCCCAAATTAATAAGGCGCTTAATGCCGGCTTGCTGCGCTGCCAAAACAATGTTGCGCCCCATGTCGAGGTTTGCCAACAAAAAATCAACTGGCTCTCGCATGTTTGCCTGAATACCACCCACCTTACCAGAGGCATGAATTACCATATCGGGCTTGTTACTCTGCAAATAGGCTTGCAAAGCTGAGAAATCGCACAGATCAAGTTCGCGCCGTGGAGGAGCTAGAACATCAAACTCTCCGATAGAGCTATGCTCCAGCATATTACGGCCGACCATACCGCCGCTACCGGTTACCAGAATTCTCAATTTACTCATTATATTGTTATTAGCTTATTCGGTGGCGTTAAAAACGGAGTAACCGTGCTGTTTAAGCAATGCAAGTTGCTTTGCTTGAGCAAGGTCATGAGCCACCATCTCCTGGCACATTTGCTGCACCGTGATTTCGGGTACCCAGCCCAGTTTTTGTTTTGCCTTGCTTGGGTCACCCAAAAGGGTTTCAACCTCCGTAGGACGGAAATATCGTGGGTCAACCTTAACGATGACGTCGCCCACCTTCAAGCCAGGAGCGTTGTCACCCTCAATGCCGACGACTATGGCGTGCTCGTCCGTTCCCTTACCTTCAAAATGTAAGGTTATGCCCAGTTCTTGTGCAGACCACTGAATGAACTGACGCACGCTATATTGGACGCCAGTAGCAATAACGAAGTCGTCCGGCTGTTCTTGCTGCAGCATCATCCACTGCATGCGAACGTAGTCTTTTGCGTGGCCCCAATCACGCAAGGCATCAATATTGCCCATGTACATGCAATTTTCTAAGCCTTGCGCCATATTGGCTAAGCCACGTGTGATCTTGCGCGTAACGAAGGTTTCTCCACGGCGCGGACTCTCATGGTTGAACAAAATTCCGTTGCAGGCGTACATGCCGTATGCTTCGCGATAGTTAACCGTGATCCAGTAGGCGTAGAGCTTGGCCACGGCGTAGGGACTGCGGGGGTAGAAAGGGGTGGTTTCTTTTTGAGGTACTTCTTGGACCAAGCCGTAAAGCTCAGAGGTACTGGCTTGGTAAAAGCGGCTCTTCTTCTCTAAACCTAGTATGCGAATGGCTTCCAGAATACGCAGTGTGCCCATTCCATCCACATCCGCGGTGTATTCCGGCGACTCGAAGCTGACGGCCACGTGGCTTTGTGCACCCAAGTTATAAATTTCGTCCGGCTGGGTTTGTTGAATGATTCGGGTGAGGTTACTGCTGTCACTTAGATCACCGTAATGCAAGTTAAAGTTGGCATTTTCGATATGCGGGTCTTGGAAGATGTGATCGACCCGCTGAGTGTTAAACGAACTAGCGCGGCGTTTAATACCGTGCACGATGTATCCTTTTTCGAGCAGTAATTCAGCGAGATAAGAGCCGTCTTGGCCGGTAATGCCGCTTATGAGGGCAACTTTTTTGGTCATAATTATTTTTTAATTTATGGGATCGATTACCGCACTGCGATAGTGATGACAGAATTAATTTGACGTACTCTTGACGACGAGCGCACGCCCGTAGGTGTCTTCAAATCTCACAATATCGTCTTCGCCCAAGTAGCTTCCTGACTGCACCTCTATCAACTCCAGGTCAGTCTTGCCGGGGTTTTCAAGCCTGTGTTTAACGCCCAGGGGAATGTAGGTGCTCTGGTTTTCTGTGAGCAAAACCTCTTCTTCGCCCTTGGTGACTAAGGCCGTGCCTTTGACCACGATCCAGTGCTCTGCTCGGTGGTGGTGCATCTGCAAACTAAGCTTGGCACCCGGACGCACAGTAATGCGCTTGACTTGGTGCCGCTCACCCACGTCCACGCTGTCGTAGGCACCCCAAGGCCGGGCGACCTTGCGGTGCTGGACCGATTGCGGAATGTTGTCTGCCTCTAATCGCGCTACTACCTGCTTGACCTGCTCAACGTGGCTGCTGGCCGCGACCAGCAAGGCGTCGGGGGTGTCGATGATCAGCAGGTCTTGCGTGCCCAAAACCACCACGGGGCGGTGAGGAGCGTGCACGTAGGTGTTTTTCGATTGCAGCGCAAAGCCTTGACCGAGGATACGGTTGCCTTGAGGATCGTCAGGGGTCAGTTCTGCAACAGCGTCCCAACTGCCGACGTCACTCCAGGCGCCGACAAAAGGGAGCACGGCCACATTAGTGTGGTGCTCCATGACGGCGTAGTCAATGCTTTCTGAGCGGCAAGCTTCAAACGCTTGCGGCTGCGGACGCAAAAAGCTGCCGTCTTGGGCGGCTGACGCCATGGCCTCCTGGCAGGCTTGCGAGATGTCCGGGGCGTGCTGTTCTACTGCGCTGAGCAAGGTTTGAGATGAGCACAAGAAGATGCCGGCATTCCAAAGTGCGCTGCCTGAAAGCAGCAAGGCCTTAGCCTTTTCTTGGGCTGGCTTCTCTGTAAAGCCTTCTACGCTGAAGACGCCATCTGGACGGGCGCCGCCCTGGCGAATGTATCCGTAGGCGGTGCAAGGAAAAGTAGGCGAGATGCCGAAGGTGACAATTGCGCCAGCATCGGCTGCTGCCGCGCCTTGCTGCACCACCATCGCAAAGGCTGCAGCGTCGGGGATGTGATGGTCTGAGGGACAAAACAGCAGCAGGTCTGCTGGTTTTGCGGCCAACGCGGCGATGGCCATGGCGGCTGCAGTGTTGCGCGCGACTGGTTCGAGTAAGACGGTGCCATGAACTTTGGCGGCCTGCATGGCCTCAGCCACCAGAAACCGGTGTTCGTCAGAGGTGACGCAGATGACACTCTTGCTCAAACAAGAAACACGCTCCAGCGTGAGCTGCAACAAACTCTTATTGTCAATGAGTGGAACAAACTGCTTCGGGAAGCTCTTGCGGCTGAGCGGCCACAACCGCGTGCCCGAGCCGCCGCAAAGGATGACGGGCACAATAACAGGATGGTGGTTCATCATGTGTTTTAAGGTTTTGCGTTCGTGGATGCGCTGAGCTCTGAAGTCAACCCATCAATTTCAGTTCTGAGGGCTTCGTATTCGGCTTGCTTCCGCTTAAGGAATAGGCTGGTCAAAGTGACCTTTTCCAATATGCCCTGCGGGGTCAGCACATAGATATAGCCAAACTTATTTTTAGATTGGCTAAAGTTCTGCACCTTGACCCACCCCTTGTCAATGAGCGCCTTGAGGCAATAGTTCAACCCACTGGTGCTGATACCAAGTTTTTCGGCAATCTCGCGCTGCGTTACGTCGGGGTCGTCTTGCAGGATGCGCAGGACTCGGAAGTAGGTGTCTTCCTGGAACTGAGATCGGCGACTGGTCATGGGAGAGGGTGTTTGGCCACGCTACCGCCATGCCGCGTCACGATCGGCAAGCGCGTTAGGGGCAGTTCCGCTAGGGAACGTTTGTGCGAATTCGTATGATTTTAGGGCTTTCCTGATGAGTTTTGAATGCGGAGCGCAAAATATTTATCAAAAGCATTAGGGTTCTGATGCTTCGCTGGCGTCCGCCGGTGTGGTTTCGACCTGCTGATGAACGGCCTCCTCCATGCTGACAGTGTTCACGACAAGCTCAAACTGCTCCAGAATTTCGGGCTCATGGCGCTGGATGTAGCTTTTGACGGCCTCGTTGGCCAGCAGTTTGGTGAGGTAGCCCTTGGCCACCACCAGATTGAGCAGGTCAGAGCCGTAGTTCTGCTCTGCGTCTTTGTACTGGGTCTGTACTTGGCTCATTTCCTTTTCGAGCTTGACGATCTGCTCGATGGGTGAGGTTTTGTCCCGCTCGGCAGGTTTGAGGTCGGCCCGCTGCTCGGGCGGCGTGGCTTTGAGCAAGGCCTCGGCATGGGCCACAGTGATGGTGTTGCTGGCCACCATCAGCTCCACCGCCTCCACCTGGCGGGCTGCCTTCATGTTGCGCAGGATGCGGGTGACATCTGGGGTGAACTGCTTGTCTTGCAGCAGGTCAATGGCCTCGGGGCAGATGCCCTCGAGCAGGTTGATGCGGCGGTTGATGGAACTGAGGTTAACGTTAAAGGCCCGTGCCAGACGCTCGCGGCTGACGCCCCTGTCGATGGCGCGGCGCAGCATGTAGTGCTCTTGCACCGTAGACAGGCGATTGATCCGGTGGTTGTACGAGAAGGTTTCGTCGTCTTTGGCCATGAGGCAGGGTGCCGTTTCCATACCCAGCTCTTTAAGGGCCAACACGCGCAAGTGGCCGTCCAGCAGCAGGAACTCTGACTTTTTGGGGTCGGGCTGGATGACGGACAGGGGTTCGATGAGCCCGATTTCGTGGATAGATGAGACCACCTGCTTGTATTTGCGGGTGCTCATGGTGCCGTCCATGATCTTTTTGCTTGGCAGCAATTGGTCCAGCGGCACTTGGTAGGTCTCCAGGTCGAAGCCCAGCAAGGTGTTGAGCGGCTGCATGGGCAGGTCGGGTCCGCCCTCGCCTTCGCTCCGGTTTGTGGGCTGGTAAATGCCAGGGTACATCTCGGCGATTTTGGGTTGGGCGTTGCTGCTGGGGTTCATGCGGTGGCTCCTTCAAAGTGGTTGATGCGTTCAGCCAGGTACTTGGGCAGGGTGTCCAACCCCTCGGCGCGCAACAAGGTGACGAAGTTTTCGTCGGCAAAGAGTTTTTTGAGGCCCTGCACCACCAGCAGCAGGCGCTGATGGGCATGCTCGGCCTTGAGGACCATCTTGCGCTGGCGCTCCACCTCCTTTTGGTAAGTGCGTACCAGGCTGTAGCTGGAAATGGGCGGCTTGATTTGCGCCGCGTTGGGGGAAGACGGACCCAACTCTTGGCGTTTTTCAATCAGGCGCTTGGCCTCAATAATCTGGCGGCCTTTGAGCTGGCCGTTTTCGTAGGCTTCTTGCAGCAGGTCACCCAAGTTGGATTCGCTGCCTTCACCGTTGGTGTTTTGCGGATCGTTCGCACTGGCCCGGGCAATTTCAAGCGCGGTAGTGAGCGGGATGGAGCCACGCTGCACGCCTTCGATCAGCCGCTCTTCGCCCTGCTCCAGCAAGAAGACGATGTCGCGCACGTATTTGGGGGACAGGCCCGTCTTTTGGATAATCACATCGGCCGTGTAGCCCCGCTCGCGCAGCAGCTCAATGTCGGCCAGGATCTCCAGCGGCCGGTAACCCCGGCGGGCGATGTTTTCGGCCAGACTCATGATGAAGGCGTCTTCATCGCTCACATCCACCACTAAGGCGGGGATGTGGGTTTCGCCCAGGATGCGGAAGGCGTTCAGGCGCCCTTCGCCGCAGACCAGTACGTATTTGGGTTGGCCATCCTCACCGGCCCGCTCGGCCACGGTGATGGGCTTTTTGAGGCCAATGAGCTGGATGCTTTCGACGATTTCCTCAAAGACCTTCATATTGCGGTCGCGGGAGTTGAGCACCTCGATGCGCGCAATGGGCACCAGGCTCACATTTTCTGGGGTGTCGGTCATCATGTTTGCCTCCTTAGGGTGTGGGTTGGGGTGATGTGCATGGGATGGGTCCTTTCAGGTTTGAGGAGGGGGCTTTAAAACTTGCGCTGCAACCGTTCGCGCTCTGACATGCCGTAAAAGAAGTTCAGGTCGTCAAACCGGAAACACTCGAAATTGGCGCTGTTGCGGTTGCAGACTCGGATCTCTTGCTCGGGCAAGTCCAGGCGGGGCAGGAGGTAGTAGTCGAGCTCATTGGCGTTTTGCGCATCCAGCCGCACCGCCACAGTGATGTCAGGGTTGAAGCGGTCGGTGTCAAACCGGATGCGCCAGCGGTGCTGGCCATTGGGCAGGGTGTGGCAACGCGCCAGCACCAGGCTGATGACCAGCTCGTCGTTGAGGGTGAGCAGGTCGGTCTTGCCGTCGCGGCGCACGCTGCCGCCCAACTCGGCAATGGTTTCTTCGGTACGGCGCACGATCTCGGGGGGGAGCTGCCGAAGCCGCCGATTGATCTCGATGAAGCCCTGGTCGCGAGAGGTGTGAAACCCCACCAGCTCATAAGCCCGGGTGAGGCTGCCAAAGCGCTGGGCGTAGGTGATGGCGCAAGGCAAGCCCGGGGCTTGGTCAATGATGAAGCCGGACAA
>Ga0247831_1003980_pt1 | contig 20477 bp, 7 predicted proteins | sample LaCruzMarch2015__9_FD_192406 | JGI IMG/M metagenome (GOLD analysis project Ga0247831, IMG submission 192406) | Freshwater microbial communities from meromictic Lake La Cruz, Castile-La Mancha, Spain - LaCruzMarch2015_1m | ecosystem: Environmental > Aquatic > Freshwater > Lake | place: Spain...
TGCCGCCAAACGCGTCAAATTCCAAAACCTCGTCCAAGACCTCTCCGACAAACTCACCGACGCCCGCATCCCCGCCGACGCGGTCAAGAAGTAAAAAGGATGAAGTCAGAAGGACGAAAATCCCTTCGCCATCCTGTCACTCCTGAAGATCCTGTCATCCTGTCAAAAAATTCTGAAACTCTGTTAATCGACTCGCTCCCGCTCACCCTACGGGCTGCCCTTGGCAGTCTTTCTCCGCTACGCTCCGATTCTGTCAAAAAATCCAAAAAATACCACCGAACCTCACCGACTCCCGCCCCACTCATCACCACTTAAAACTTAATTGATTCCGCTACGCTTCACCCTTCGGGCTGCCTTCGGCAGTCTTTCTCCGCTTCGCTCCGATTCTTAAAACTCACACGCCATGCCACTCCTGAAAATCCTGTCACCCTGTCTAAACTCCCTCAAATTCTGTAAATTCTGTTAATTCTGTCAAAAAAATGATCCCAAAGCCCACCACCCTCGCCTTCCTCGCCACCGCTGCACTCACCCTCACGGCCCACGCAGCCGACTCCGTCATAGCCCGCGCCGGTGACCGCGACATCACCGTCGCGCAAATACAGCCCTACCTTGCCAGCCTCAGCGAAGCCGACCGCGCCGCACTCACGCAAAACCCCGCCGCCCTCAGCCAAGCGGTCCGCACCCTCATTCTCCAGCAGGTCCTCCTCAAAGAAGCCAGCAACGCAGACTGGGACGAAAAGCCTGAAACCCAAGCCCTCCTCGCCCGCGTCCGCGACGCAGCCATCGCCGAGAGCTACCTCGAATCCGTCACCAAAGTCCCGGCCGACTTTCCCTCGGATGCCGATGTCAAGGAAGTCTACGACACCCGCAAAGCCGAGCTCACCCTCCCCAAGCAATACCGCCTCGCCCAAATCTTCATCGCCAACGGCACCGACCCCGCAAAAGCCAAGGCCAAAGCCGACGCCCTCGCAAAACAGGTGAAATCCGGCGACTTCGCCGCCCTCGCCAAAACCAACAGCGACGAACCCCGTAGTGCCGCCAACGGAGGCGAGATCGGGCTCCTCCCCGAGGAATCCATTCAGCCTGCCATCCGCAAAGCCCTCACCGGCCTCGCCAAAGGCACCACCGCCGGCCCCATCGAGCTCGGCGATGGACTCTACTTCGTCAAAATCCTCGACATCCAGGAACCCCGCACCGCCACCCTCGACGAGATCAAACCCCAAATCATCCGCGCCCTCCGCACCGAACGCCAGAACCTAAACCGCCAAGCCTACCTCCAACGCCTCCAAGCCCAAGCCCCCATCACCCTCGACGAAATCGCCTTACCCGCCCTCCTCAAATCAGAAGACAAAAAATAAAATTGCAAGTCACAATTCTGTCACGCAACAAACCCTTAACCCACCACCCAATCCCGCCGATCTCAAACTGCTACACCATAGAATTATTAACCACGGAGGACACAGAGAGCACAGAGAAAGAATACGGGTTTTAACTCTAGAAAAGCGGCAGCAAAGACATGAACCTTACCCATCCTGCCCATCCTGCCAAAAAATTCTGAAATTGACTCGCTTCCACTCACCCTACGGGCTGCCCTTGGCAGTCTTTCTCCGCTACGCTCCGATTCTGTCAAAAAAATGATCCTAAAACCCGAATCTTCCCCATCCTGTCACTCCTGACTCGTCCCGCCGGAGTTGCTCTTCCGTAGGCGGATCATCCTGTCAAAACTCCCTAAAATTCTGTCAATTCTGTTAATTCTGTCAAAAAATCCTGGAAACCACCGCCGCACCTCACCAACTCCCGCTCCACCCATAGCCACTTAAAACTTAAGTCTTAAAACTTAAAACTAACCACCCATGCTGAAAACCGGCCACCGCACCAAATACCACCTCCGCGCCTTCGAGTTCCTCGCAGCGCGTCGGCGTTCGCGTGCCGTTCTCACATGCACCCTCCTCGCCTCCTTCCTCGCCACGATGCCCACCGTCGGACTCCAAGCCGGCGACATCCTCCGAGGCGGAGCCAGCGCCGGCAACGCCAAGCGAAACTCCGAAGCCCGCGCCAACGCCGGTGCCGCCGCAGCCCAAGCCGCCAAAGTCCGCGCCCAAGACCGCCTCGCCCGCACAACCAAGGCGGTCAACGACATGCGCGCCCTCCAAGCCTCCGCCCGCGCCGCCGCAGGAGCCAATTCCATCCCTAACGGCCTCACGGATGGCGGCCTGAAAGTCCTCACAGGCGCCAACGCGAAATGGGAAGGTGCCAATGTCGCGACCGCCACCGGCAACACCGTCGGCATCAAGCAAACCGCCTCCCAAGCCCTCCTGCACTGGGAAACCTTCAATGTCGGCAGCCAAACCACCGTCAATTTCGACCAATCCGCCGGCGGAGCCGACTCCGGCAAATGGATCGCCTTCAACAAAGTATTCGACCCCACCGCCAAACCCTCCGAAATCCGAGGCAAAATCAACGCCCAAGGCCAAGTCTACATCATCAACCAAAACGGCATCATCTTCGGCGCCGGTTCCCAAGTCAACGCCCGCACCCTGGTCGCCTCCGCACTGCCCATCAACGACAACCTCATCAAAAATGGCCTCCTCAATAACCGCAATGCCGAGTTCCTTTTCTCCAAGGATTTCGCAATAAACCCCGCCGCAACATTAGGCGATGTCGTCGTCGAACGCGGAGCACTCCTGACAAGCCCCGAGGGCGAAGGCGGAAACGGCGGTCGCGTTATGCTCATCGGCGCGAATGTCCGAAATGCCGGTGAAATTTCCACCCCCTCGGGCCAAGCAATCCTGGCCGCAGGCCTCCAAGTCGGCGTCGCAGCCCACGCCGAATCCGACCCAAGCCTCCGCGGTCTCGATGTCTGGGTGGGGGACACAGGAAGCTACGCGGGCACTGTCACAAACACAGGTCTCGTCGAGTCACAGCGAGGATCCATCGTCGCCGTTGGCAAACAAATCACCCAATCAGGTGCGCTGGAAAGCTCCACCTCTGTGAACCTCAACGGCCGTATCGACCTCCTAGCCAGCTATGGTGCGGTGGGCTTTCCAGGATACGATTCCTCCTTCCAGCCTCCATTCCTGAATCGCTCGACCGGAATCGTAGAGTTCTCCAAGGGCAGCACAACGCGAATCCTTCCTGATTTTTCGTCCGGTAAAAAAATCCCAGGCACCAAGCTCGCCCAGTCTTCCCAAGTCAACATCGAGGGCTTGGGAATCCACTTCGCGGGAGGCTCTTCCCTCATCGCCACCTCAGGCACCATCGGCATCCGAGCGGGAATCTGGCCTTTTGTGGACACAAACAACGACGGCATTGTCACCAACGCTGCAGAGACCACCTCCCAAATTCAAGGCGGGCGCCAGCGCTTCCTCCTCTCCGGAGGCCTCGTCAATATCGCCTCCACCGCGCTGCTCGATGCCAGCGGAACGATGGATGCCTTTGTGCCGCTGGCGAATAATTTCCTCGCTGTCCAACTCCGCGGTTCGGAACTTGCCGACTCCCCCCTCCAGCGCTCCGGCGGTCTTCGCGGCAAACCTCTCTTGGTCGATCTCCGGCGCTCTGGCAGCTACGGAGGACGCGGCTGGATCGGCACGCCGCTCGGCGACTTGACAGGGTTTGCCAACATCACCGAACGCGACATCGCCCAACTGACTACACGCGGCGGATCGATTTCCATCTCCGCCGGCGATTCTGTGGTCGCCGCTTCCGGGGCCACCATCGATGTCTCGGGCGGATACTTCACACACGAAGGAGGTCTTGTTAAAACCACCCGACTTCTCCGTGACACGAACTTGGTCGATATGCACAACGCCGTTCCAGATGTGACATACGACGGCGTTTACGATGGTCTCTCCAGCTACCGATCCACAAAATGGGGAATATCCTCGACCTACACCCACGCCCTCGCCCCACTCGGAGGAGGAAGCGAACAATCACATGTTGAAGGAGCTTCCGCTGGTCGGTTGGACATCACCGCTCCGAAAATGGCCCTCGCTGCCGAACTCCTCGGCCAATCGATCACCGGCCCGCGCCAGCAGGCCAACCCCGCCGGTCAGGGAACACTTCAAATCAAATTCCAAGGGGAAACAAAACTCGCTCTCGGAGGATCCTCATTTGTTTTTTTAAACCAATCGCCCAACGCACCAAATTTAGTCTTCTCAAACGCATCATCGGCCCCGAGCGGATTCGCTTTTGAGCTCGTGAGCGGGGTGCCAGTTGGAATCCCATTTGCCGTAGGTTCAACTTTCACAGTCTCATCCGATTGGTGGGATGAGGAGGAAGGTGGCTTTGGCAATATCTCCATCGACAACTCCGAAGGAGATATCACTATTCCTGCAAGATCAACCGTGGAACTGTCCGCTGGAGGTTCTTTAACACTCGTTGGTCGGAATATTTCTCTGAACTCCAATGTCTCAATTCCAGGGGGGTCGTTCTCAGCAACCGCCTACAATTTCACCCCTCTTGCCTATTCCCGAGACGCCGCGCTCGGGGTCTTCGCAGCTCAACCTGCCCCAACACCAATCGCAAGCCAAGGTATCATCCGCGTTGAATCAGGTGTGGTGCTCGATGTGGCAGGGCAATTCATCGACGAGAGGCCCGCATCGGACAGCGCATATCAAGAAAAATTTGTCCTCAAAGGCGGCTCGATCTCGCTCATTGGTTATTCGGTATTGCTGGGTGCCAACTCGCTTGTGGATGCCTCGGGTGGCGTGAGGGCGCGACCCAACGGAAAATTCCAGTATGGCAACGGAGGTTCAATTTCCTTGCTTGCGGGTAAAGATCCCACCCTCTCCACCACTGTAGGGGGTGAGTTGAACTTAGGGGGCGTCTTGCAAGCCTACTCGGTTACTAAAGGCGGCTTATTGGCCATTCAAGCCAATGCCATCCAGATCGGCGGTGCCGCATCGCCAAAAACACTGCTGCTCGAACCTGCTTTCTTCCGCTCTGGCGGATTCACAAGCTACTCCCTCACTGGCATCGGCACGCGCGCAGTCGATGGCTCTTTGGTGCCCGGCGTCCGAGTAGCTGCTGGAACCGTCATCGAACCCGTCGCCGAAAGCTGGCGCCATATGCCATCGGCCGATGCAAGAAAACTCCCGGCATCCCTTGCAAGACTTGGCGATCAGGGAAGCAAGAATACCGAGGCGCTTCTTTCTTCTCTATCTTCGGGTGCCGACACGCCCCCACTCGGCATGAAACGCCTTGGCACGGACGCGCTTTTCCCAGTGCTTTTACCGGAAGGACTCCGCCAAGCCACCAGCCTCACACTCTCTGCCACAGGCTATGACGACTCATTCACCGAGGATCGAGTCGAGGCTACCGGCTTAATTGATCTGCAAGCCGATTCGAAAATCCTCACCGACGCAGGCGCGACCGTGCGATTAACCGGCGATCTTGTAAGAGTCGCCTCGGAAATCTCCGCTCCGGGCGGAAACATCGAAATCACAGGCCGCTCGTCTTTCCGCCTCCCAAGCACGATTGTTGCCAACTTCGCCCTGCCAACCGTCCACATCACAGGCGAAGCAAAACTCTCAGTCGCAGGAAAAACCATCTCCCTCGACGACCCCTACAGCTGGAACGCCGGAATCATCCATCCGGGCGGAACGATCAAAATCTCAGGCAACATCCTCGCAGAGTCCGGATCGACTCTCAATGCCTCGGGAACAACCGCCATCCTAGACTTACACCCCTCGCGCCTGGATCCGAGTCTCTCTGCCAGTATTCCTGCCAATACGGGACTAAACACAAAACCATGGAAGACTACCTCGGTGGCGGTCAGACTCGACAGCGATGGAGGAAGGATTGAGTTGAATGGCTCCCAAATGCTTTATGTGGATTCGGCTCTTCAGGCAAAGGCTGGCGGAGATTCTGCAGGCGGTGGCACTCTTTCGATCTCATCAGGGCGATTTTATTCCTCAGGAGAATCTCGCACAGGGGCTGACACAAACCTCTTGGTTGCGGGGTCCGGCTCCTCAAGCAGGGTGGCAGATACAGGCGCTCTCTCAACCCTGGCAAATGCATTCTTTTCCGGAGACACTCCGGAGTCTGTTGTTCGAAATGCTTTCGCCAGTCCTCTGGCCCAGTCTCCAGGCATCGGCTTTTTCGCAACTGATACTTTTACCAAGGGCGGGTTTGACCACTTGGATTTGGGTTTCAAATACTTCAAGGATGCTTCCCCAATTCCTATTGGAGGAAACTTGGAATTCCTCGAGCCAGTCTCACTGGAGGCCCGAGGATCTATCCGCTTGGCCGGAGGCGGCGTAATCCGGTCGCCCTTCGCGATTTCAATTGCATCTCCCTATGTATCTATTGGCCAAGTTTCTACCGAACCTCTCCATCCTTCGGATGTCTTTGCTCCATTTCGTGAATACAATGCCTCGAATGGATCCACACCAGCCCATAAGGTTGCTCCAACCGCCGGGACAGGCTCAATTCAGATCGTAGGCGATTTCATTGATATCGGGACCCTTGTGACAAAAGAAAGCGGGTTTTTCTCGGCATTCGCCTTTGGTGGCGAGATTCGCGGCAACGGGATCGTCAGTGTTTCCGGAGATGTGATTCTGCAAGCCTCTCAGATTTATCCAACCACACTGAACCGTTTCGAGGTTTTTGCTTATGATACTCCGACCACACTCGGATCCATCGTTATTCTCGGAGCTGATCTTCCCCCAGTGCCTCTCAGCGCAGGCGGGCACCTTGGTCTGCATGCATCGGTGATCAGACAAGCAGGAACCTTGCGTGCGCCGCTTGGATCGATAGCACTGGGTTGGGATGGCCGAGAATCCAGTAAACCGAAAAATCCCGTCGTGGGCGACTTGATCGCATCGCCCCGTTCCACCATCCTCAGTCTTGAAGATTTTAGCGTCACCTCAGTTTCTGGGTTTGATCCGCTCACCAATCAAGATGTTCTCTTTCCGTTTGGAATCTCACCAGACGGACAGAGTTGGATTGATCCGCGCGGAGTGGATGTGACGACGACAGGGCTTCCTTCGAGAGGCATTTCCGTGATGGCTGACGAGGTCTATGCATCACCAGGCTCGGTTCTTGACACACGAGGGGGCGGAGACTTGTTTGCCTATCGTTGGATTCCAGGCCTAGGTGGTAGCCGAGACTTGCTGGGAACCGCGACTTCCTCATGGTCGGCAACGAAAGACTACGAGGCAGGTGACTTGGTCACCCACTCAGGAAAATCCTGGTCTGCCCGCTCCAAGATCGAAGCATCTGACTTTACTTCGTCCCCCTCGCCGGGCGAGGGGCTTTTCTGGAGTCTAGTGCCTGAATCTTATGCTATCCTTCCCAATGCCAAACTGGGATTTGCACCAGTCAACACCTTCAATACGGGAGTCCACTCCGGTTCACTGGCAGGCGACCCCGGATTCATCGCTCCAAATCTCAGGACGGGAGAGACGATTTACCTCTCCGGCAACGCAGACGTGGAAGAAGGCTTTTACTCACTCTTGCCAAGGCGCTATGGACTCCTTCCCAATGCGTTGCTGGTCATTCCAGTGGACTCCGCATTCACTGGCACAGGATCTGTGCGCACGGCAAGTAGTCGCACCCGTCTTCCCTCAAATCGCCTTTCCGAAGACGGAAGCAACTTCATCTCGGGGCATACCACAAATGCCTTCAACTTCACCACAAATCCGATTCATTCGAGATACGAGATTCTTTCACCCGAGCAACTTGCTGAGAGAGTGGAATACCAAGTCACGACAGGGAATCAATTCTTTGAATCTTCCGCCAAGCGTGTTGGTTTAGACCGGATTCGTCTCCTTCCGAAAGATTCTGCAGCATTACAAATCCAAGGAAATCAAATGTTGGCGCTCTCAGGACTCGTATTCTCCAGGCCAAATGGTGCTGGCCAACCCGGGCTTGTCGATGTCTCAAGCAATGCCAACCTCGAAGTCACAAATAATCCTGAGATCATCAGTTCCTACGGAAATCCCGTTCTTCAATCAGATGTCCTCAACTCATGGGTCGCAGGAAGCCTCTTGATCGGTGGCATTAGAACCGAGACTTCCTCTGGTTTTGCAATCGATGCTCGAGCTGCTTCGCTCAAAATTCAAACCCCGAGACTTTCCGCGTCAGAAGTTACGCTTGTCTCCAAGGGTCAACTGGAAATCACCGAGGGGTCGTCCATCTTTTCAAACGCAGAGTCTTTGGGTGCAGGCACTATCTCTGTCACCGGCGACGGAACACTGGTCCGCATTTCGTCGACTCCGGCTCAAGTTTCCCGGACAGGCGCAACAGGTTCCTCTTCAGCAATCCTGAAAATCGGTAAAAATGCAGAGCTTTCAGGCACTGCGGTCATTCTCGACTCCTCACGATCAGCCCTCATCGACCCCTCATTGAAGCTCTCCACAGAATCTCTGGCCCTTGGGGCTGGACAGATCAGCCTGGTATTCGACCCACGCCCAACAGCCCTTGAAGGATCTCAATTCGACACCCATCTCGTTTTGGAGAAGGGTGTTCTCTTGAACGCTCTGGCTACTCGGTCACTTACGCTCCAGAGTTACACGACAATCGATTTTTATGCTAACGAGTCTATCAACACAGCGGCAAAATCTCTAACATTTCTCGCCTCTGGGTTGCGCACCTACATCAATAGCGCAACCACTCTTGGCATTGCCGCGAAGGATATCACATTTTCAAATCCCAACACCGTAACGACACTCGCTGCACCCGCCTCCATAGGAGGCACGCTGGAAATGTCCGCAAAATCACTGGCATTTGGGCAAAACGCATTCTCGATTAGTGGTATAAGTGCTATAAATATCTCAGCTACTAACGGAGTATCGGCTCTTTCGGACGGCACCTTTTCAAGCAGTGGATCCCTTCGCATCGCCACCCCGTTCTTCACAGCAAGGCGTGCAGTTGCCCATTCGATTTCCTCAACCGGCCCGTTGGAACTCGCACGCCTTGCAGGAACACCCAACACCACCCCTGAAGTCGGAGCCTCTATTTCACTCACTGGTTCCTCAATCACCCTTGCTTCTGATATACTCTTGCCAAGCGGTTCTCTCGAAGCCACGGCCACCGACGGTTCGATCTCCGTATCCGGTCTTCTCTCGGTAGCAGGATCATCCAAAGCTTTTTTCGACCAAACCCGCTACACCAATGGCGGCGATCTCGTTCTTGACGCCACCGATGCCGTTCGACTCCTCGTCGGCAGCCAACTCTCGGTGGCCGCTGCTTCTGGTGGGGGCGACGCCGGCTCACTGACCATCAAATCGCCAGGAGGAGCATTGGAGTCTTTGGGAGCCTGGGATGGAACAGCACCTGCCGGGAGGAAAGGCTCGTTCTCGCTCGATGCCTCGTCAGTTGCGTCTCTCGACGCCCTCGCCTCCACGCTCACGACGGCGGGATTCACCCGCAAGATGGACTTCCGCATTCGCACGGGGGATATCACAATCAACAACGATATCGCCGCCGAAGCCTTCCTGCTCTCGGCGGATGCCGGATCGATCACCGTGAATCGCAAAATCGACGCCTCGGGACAGACCGGTGGCCGGATCGAACTTATCGCCCGCAACAACCTAACGCTCTCGCCGACTGGAAGCCTGACCGTGGCCGCAAATCGCTTCAGCAACTCTGGAAAAGGTGGGCGCATTCACCTCGAGGCAGGCTCGGCTGTCAATGGATCTCCAAACACCGCCGCCCTCCTCGACCTTCAAGCTGGTTCAAACATCAACCTCTCGGTCTCCGAGTTCGTCGCGGGCGATTATCTCACCGCCGGTTCCAGTGCCTTCAATGGCAAATTCCAAGGAACCCTCCACCTCCGCGCCCCGCGAAGTGGCAACGATGTCCTGATCGACCAAATCGATTCCACGATTACTGCGGCCTCCGCTATTTCGGTCGAGCCGTTCCGAGTCTATGAACCTGCCAGTGGAACGATGGACATCGCGCTTCGGACCACCATCAACAACGAAAACGCCTCCTTCATGAACTCCGGCGAAGCCACCATGCTCGCCCGTCTTCTTTCCGGAGGCAGACCACTGACAACGGCTTTAGTTATCACCCCCGGCGTGGAAATCCTGAACCGGACTGGCGACCTCACCTTGGGCATGGCGAACAACTCAAACGCGGGAACCACCAATGACGAGGCGCTCTCGGGAGCCGACTGGAATCTCTCCGACTTCAGATACGGAGCCAAATCTACTCCAGGCATTTTGACCCTGCGCGCGGCGGGCGACCTGATTTTTAATAACACCCTGAGCGACGGCTTTAATCCTGTAGCTATCGCAGCCGATACAGGACACTCCACGATGTGGCTGGCGACCCCGAAAGCGCTCGACACAAATCTTCCTGTAAATCTCCAATCTTGGAGCTACCGAATGGCTGCCGGATCCGACTTGACTTCCACCAGCCACCGCAAAGTTGCGCCCGCAACCTCGCTTGTCGGCAAGGGATCAATTCTCGTGGGAGAATTTTATTCCATCGTTCCAAATACCTCCACCTCGGGGGCAAATGCCGCGATCGGCAAGGACGGCCAAACTGCCGACTCCATTCGCATATCCAGCACGACATCGGATCGCGGGACGCGTTATGAAGTCGTTCGCACCGGCACCGGGGATATTGACATCGCCGCCGCGAAAGATGTCCAGCTTCGCAATTCTTTCGCTACCATCTACACCTCGGGCATCGCCTTGCCAGATCCCACACGGATTTTTGAAACCGGCGATTTTTCTCTGCCGATTGTGGTGCGTGACAGCCGCCACCCGGACCAAGACAACCTGGGCGCTGTGCAACAGGCTTATAACCCCTACTACACTCTATCCGGCGGCAGCGTTGCCATCTCCGCAGGAGACGACATCGGTCGGTTCACACAGGTCAGCGGAACAATCGTCCCGGACGCCAGTCGGCAAATCCCGACCAACTGGCTCTACCGCCGCGGACAAGTCGACTCGACGACTGGCCTTTTCGCGGAGGGTGGAGTGGGCACTGGAGGTTTGGGTTCCTTCACTGATGCATCCGCATCAACGACCTGGTGGGTGGACTTCAGCAATTACTTCGGGGGATTCGCGGCTTTGGGCGGCGGATCGGTTTCACTCGCCGCCGGGAGGGATCTCGTCAACGCGGATGCCGCAGTGCCCACCAACGCTCGCATGGCGGGACTCACCTCCGGTCAACGCATCGCCCCAAGCATGGATAAATTTCAAGAACTCGGTGGTGGCGACCTCACCATTTCAGCCGGAAGAAACATCGATGGAGGTTCCTTCCATGTCGAAAAAGGATCGGCGCTCTTGATCGCAGGCGCAGAGGTGACAACCAATTCCGCCCAATCGCCCTCCAGAGGCCTGATGGGAATTTCCGGACAGAGCTCTTTGATTTACGACGAATTGGTCTGGCAACCCGCCACGCTCTATGGTTCGCGCTCGGATTTCACAGTCAACGCCCGTGGCAACATTCTCCTCGGCCCCATCTCCAATGCATTCCTTCTTCCACAGGGCCTCAACAACAAGTTTTGGTATAAAACCCAATTCAACACTATTTCAGACTCGTCCGGCGCCTCTGTGAATTCATTTGGCGGATCAATCACCCACCGACTCGCCATCACTCTTCCGGGTGACTCCTTGGCCATACCCGTCTTGGAGGCGGCCTACCGCCAAACCTCAGCGCTTTCACCCATTGCAGCAGGTTATTTCCGACCATGGCTGAGAATCGCCGAACTCAACACTTCCAACTTCCGCACTGCATCCACTGTGGCATTGCCGGTCTTGCGAAGCACGGCACACGGTGGTGACGTCAATCTCATCGGCAACCTCAACCTCTTCCCTTCTTCCTCGGGAGCACTGGAACTTCTCGCTTCGGAGGCAATCTCTGGCCTGAATCCCTCCGGAGAGACTATAATCACCATCGATGGAAGCAGTATTGAAACAACAACTTGGATCACATCAAGCATCAATCTTTCCGATGCCAATCCCAGTAGCCTGCCAAGCCCCCTCACCCCTTACTCCATCCAGTCGGCGCTCAATTCGCGAGATGCCCAAACACTACGCGAAACCTCGATCAATCCCTTTGAAAACTTGAATCAGGCTTTCTCAGAGACGGGTTCTTTTACCGGCGATGCCGCTTCCATTGATATCAAAAGCGCTCTTCACAAGTCCGTGCCCGTCCACTCTGGAAATTCAAATCCGCTCCGCCTTTATGCCGCAGAAGGCGACATCTCGGGCATGACACTTTATTCGGCCAAGCGTGTCCAAGCCCACGCAGCACGGGACATCACAGATATTTCCTTCTACCTCCAGCACACCAATTCCAGCGATGTCTCAATAGTCTCTGCGGGGCGTGACATTATTCCTTTTAACGAAAACTCCGCCCTGCGCTCCAAGGCCGCCAACATCTCATTGGGAAATACCATTATCGACGAACCCAGTGACACAGTGATCGACGACGCATCCGGTAATCCTGTGACCACCCAAGCCCTCCCCGGCGACATCCAAATCGGTGGTCAAGGAGTTTTGGAAGTGCTTGCAGGACGCAATATTGATCTGGGCACCGGTCCCAACCTTGTGGACGGACGCGGAAAGGGCATTACGAGTATCGGACGCTCACGCAACCCCTTCTTGCCTTTTGAAGGCGCGGAGCTCGTTATTCTTGCGGGTGTCGGGGGCAAACTTGCAGGGCCAGCTCTGGGCTTGACTAATAGCATCCTCGATTTTTCCACGCTGTCTGGGGGAGTTCCTGCCACCGAGATGGCTGCTGTGAGAGCCCTCAAGAGCCTCTTCAAAGACTTGGCCAAAATCGGTGAGGCAGCATTGCAGTCGAATGACTACTCCGCAGGCTTTGCGCTGGTTGACTCGCTTTTCCGCTCCGTGGGCACCGGCGACCTCTTCACCCGCGCCCGCGACATCCGCACAGCCAGTGGCGGTGCAATCACCATCGCCACGCCAGGCGGTGGAGTCACTATGGCCTCGGACATCTTTGGCAATCCCCTCACCCCTCCTGGTATTGTGACCGAATACGGCGGTGCGGTTTCCATCCTCACCGACGGGGATGTAGAAATTGGCCAAGCCCGTATATTCACTCTTCGTGGTGGCGACCTCACGATTTGGTCGACGAGCGGCGATATCGCCGCCGGCAATGCGCCCAAGACGGTCGTTACGGCTCCTCCGACTCGCGTTCTTATTGATGCCACAAGCGCGGACATCCAAACCGACCTCGGTGGTCTCGCCACCGGTGGAGGCATCGGCGTGCTTGCGGCCGTGGAGGGTGTTGAAGAAGGTGCTGTCAACTTGATCGCCCCAGGCGGAACGGTGGATGCCGGTGATGCAGGCATCCGTGCCACAGGCGACATCAAAATCGCGGCCGCTGCTGTGGTGAATGCCGACAACATCTCGGCTGGTGGCACTTCAGCAGGAGTTCCCTCCTCGCCCACCGTTGCCGCCCCGAACATCGGCGGCCTGACTTCAGGCTCATCGTCGTCCGCCGCTGCCAGCAGCGCTGCAAGTCAAGTCAGCCAACAATCCAAGCCGGAAGAGAAGCCTGTCGACGAAACCCCATCTCTCATCACCGTCGAGGTTCTCGGCTATGGCGGCGGTGACAGCTCATCTGAGAAAGAGGATGAAGAGACCTCGGCGGAGGGTTGATCTTTAATGACGCTGGGCTGGATAAAATTCTCGCTTCTCATAAGCCTACTGGCGGTCTTGGCCACTTTGTCATTCGACGCGTGGTCGCGTCTGGAGATGGTCGAGAAAATCTCCCGCATCTCATTCGCAGAAACTCCCATCGGCCGCACCCAAGTTTCCCCAGGGGCGCGAGAAGAGAATCTCATGCTCCCGCACTCTTCGGTGGATGCCCGATGGTGGGTCATCCACACCCGGCAAATGCTGCGCGAGGGGGCTTGGCGGGTTCGCCAGACTCCTTTAGACAATGCCCCCGAAGGCAGGGAAGTTCATTGGAGTTCGTTTTTGATGTGGGTCTTGGCTGGTTTGGCCTGGACTCGTTCAATCGGCACGGGAGATCCAGCTTGGCACTTCGTCGCAGACGCCGCCTTGGCAGCAGGCCCACTTCTAATGGCGGTGTTGTTCTTCGGTCTTTTTTGGTCTGCGAGGCGTGCCTTTGGTTCTGCGCCAGCACTGGCTTATTTACTGTCACTGCTGACTTGCAACGCCGTGGTAAGAACATTTCAACTGGGCGAAGCCGATCACCACGGCATCGTTCTGGCATTCGCCTCCGGGTGCGTCTTGTGCCTTTTGGCTGGAGGATCCGGATTTGCAAAGAAAAACGATCCAGTCGCACAGAATTGGTTTGTTGCATCGGGTATCTTCGGTGCGGCTGCTTTGTGGGTCAGCGCTGCAACCATGCTCCCTATTCTGGCAGGAACGGGTCTCGGAGCCTTGATGACGGGTTGGCTTTTCAGCAAATCCAAGGAAACTCCCCCCCCTCAACCCTATCTTTGGTTTGTGTGGTCGATCGCTGGTTGCTGCGGTAGTTTGGCCTTTTACGCACTGGAGTATTTTCCCTTCTACATGGGCTGGCGATTGGAGGTGAATCACCCCGCATACGCCTTCGCTTGGCTGGGCGGTGGATGGCTTCTTTTTCAAATCTTAAAAGGCCGCCAAGAGGGGCGCATCCCCTTTCGATCCTCAGGAGCCTGGATCACAGCGGGGATTTGTGCTTTACTTGCACTAACTCCCCTCCTTGCGATCGCTATCGCAGGCGCGCAAGTTTTTTGGATATCGGACACCTTCCTTTTATCACTCCACAAGGAATACATCCTTGAGTTCCAGAGCCTGGCAGGTCTCGTGGCGTCGAAAAAACAGGGTCTTCTAGCTCCATTGCTCATCCACTTCTGGGCACTGCTCGCGCTTATCGGAGCGCTTATCCTCTTGATCAGAAGTGGTATGGACAACGCCACACGCCATACCTTGATTCTGCTGGCCCCACCGACATTTGTTATGCAGGCACTCGCTTTCTGGCAAGTGCGCTGGAGTTCGGTTGCCTTTGCCCTCTGGGCACTCTGGGTTCTTGTTCTGGCATCCGCCATTCTTCGACTTCCTGCGGGAACGCCTTGGCGCCGTTCTCTCACGACAGGCATCCTCATCGCCCCATGGATCGCACTGTTCATCGGTCCGCTGCCCATGGCTTCAAGCACGGCCAAAGACGAAAAGACCTGCCTGAATGCCCCACTCTCTGAAGATGTCGGCGGCAATCTCCTCGTGCGCGATATCGCCCACCGGCTCATCCAATCCAGCCCGTTAAAAATCCCCACCGTTCTCACTGGGCCGAACACCTCGACCGAACTCGCCTTTCACAGCGGAATCAAAACCCTCGGCACGCTCTACTGGGAAAACATGCCCGGTCTGAAGCGCGCCGCCGAAATCTTTGCCGCAACGGGCGAGGAAGAAACCAAAAAACGCCTGACGGAGGCTGGAGTGACGCATATCGTCGTTCCTTCCTGGAGCAACTTTGGAGAGGCCTACGCCGGCTTGCTGGCGAGCGCCCAAGGCATGGAAAAAGCTGCCCCCTCCTACCTCGATGGTGTCCTGAAGTCCGAGGTTTTTCCGACATGGCTCCGTCCTTTTGCCTACCCGATTCCAACCTCCTCAGGTATCGACGCCCAGTCCGTCCGCATTATCGCATTCATCCCGGAGCAAAACGCCTTCGAATCCTGGTTCTACCGAGGCGTCTATCATTTTGATTCTGGTCAACCGGAAAAAGCCCGCCCCGCGTTCGAGAAGGCTCTCGCTTTGCGCCCGGGTGACCCTCGTGTGTTATCGTATTTGGGCAACCTTCCGCCACCTGCCCCATGAACCGCCCGCTCGTCGCCCCTCTGCTCATCCTGCTCGGCACAGCGCTTATCGTCGTCTGCAGCACGGGCACACTCTGGTTTGACGAAATCCTTTCCTTCCAGTGGGCCAGATCCGCGAAAAATCCATGGCAACTTCTCGAACTCTACCGCCACGACAACAACCACCTGCTCAATTCACTTTGGCTTATGATCCTGGGCGAGAATCGCCCTCCTTGGGCCTACCGAGCGCTCTCCATCGTCTCAGGCATAGCCTCGCTCATTCTCATCCACCGTCTTGCCCTCCGTCTCTCACCCCGCTTCGCCTGGGTCCCTCTGCTCCTTGCCGCGACCTCCTTTCCACTCGTGCTCTACTTCAGCGAAGCCCGCGGCTACGCACCTGCGATTGCTTGCCTCCTCGGAGCAGCGGTGTTGATCTTGAGTGATACGCCACGCACATGGCACATCCCGCTTTTCTGGATTCTCTGCAGCCTCGCCGTGCTTTCACATGGCACATCTTTGGTCGTTTTTGCGGCACTCGGAACCGGATTCCTCCTGCGCGGAATTCTCGAAAAAAAACCACCTCTCCACCTTCTCAGCGATCTCCTCCTTTGGTTCGCCATTCCCTTCGCGGTAGCCTCCGCCCATTGGATCTTATTCCTTCGGGAGATGATCGTCGCCGGAGGTCCGAAATACCCTGTTCCGGTTGTGCTGACCCATTACTTCAGCTACGCGCTGGGAATTCCAAGTGCCGGAAACGGCCACTTTGCAATAGCTGCAGCAGGAATTCTGGCTCTCGCCACCGCGCTTCTCCTCGGGCGTTTCCCCACACCTGCAACTCGCTGGTTTTTCGGCTTTGTAACGGTTCTTTTTCCCACCCTCTCCCTTCTGGCCACGGACACCACCTACCTCTATTTCCGCTACTTTTTAGTCTCACTGCCATTTGTCTACTTACTCGCAGCTCCGATTTCAGAGCGGATCAGCGAAATGGGCCGCATTCCTAAAACGACAGCAGCGCTTCTTCTCTGTGCCATCGTCGCAGGGCAATTTCCTCGCCTTTGGACGCTCGCGACCCAAGGCCGAGGCGACTATCTCAATGCCCTCCGCCACATTGCTTCGGACACATCCTTGTCCCCAAGCATCATCTCCAACAACGACCTCCAAGTTGGTTTGGTGCTCGGTTACCTGCGCTCCCGTCATCCCGAACTCAGCCCCCTTCGCTTCTTGCCACAGAAGTCTCAGCTGGAATCCGCACCAAATTGGATTCTCGACGCCACCCAAGAAGATCCACCTACGGTTCCAGAACCCACCATCGATCTCAACGGACGCCGCTACGCGGCTCTTGCAAAGCACCTCTCCGCACCCGTCTCCGGAGCGCATTGGACCCTTTACCAAATCCAAACCAACACACCATGAAACACATCCTCATCCTCCTCGCAGGTCTCGCGACACTGAACGCTACCGAAAATCCCTTGGCACCCCTTGAAACCGCTGCCGCCTCGGGAAATGCCACCGCGCAATTCCAACTCGGCCGCGCCTACTTCCGAGGCGAAGGCGTGCCTGCCGACAATGCCAAGGCCATCGAATGGATTTCCCAATCCGCCGAAAAAGGAAACCCCGACGCCCTCACCAGCTTGGGATTTTTCTACTCCCAAGGAGTCGTATTCGAAAAGGACGAAGCCAAGGCCATCGAGTGGTTCCGCAAAGGAGCCGCTGCAGGATCGGTGCAGTCCCAACTCAATCTGGGCTTGCTTCTGCGCCAAGCCAAATCCCTCCCTCTCGACAATACCGAGAGCCTCTGCTGGCTTGAAAAAGCGGCCTCATCCGGAGACCCAGTGGCGGTTCGCACCTACGGTCAGGTCTTGTTTTTAGGCGACGCGCTGATGCTACCCGACCGCAAAAAAGCCTTTCCTTTTGTTCTTCAAGCTGCAGAGGCGGGTGATCCGTCTTCGCAGAACATGATAGGTGTCGCTTACCGTGATGGAAGCGGAGTGGAGATGAATTCAGAAAAAGCCAAGGACTGGTTCCTCAAAGCAGCTCTACAAAACGACCCCAAGGCGCAAGCCAACCTCGGTCACATCCTCGGTGTGGACTCCCCCACCAACCCTGATCGCAAGGAAGCACTCAAGTGGCTGCTCATCGCCAAGGACAACGGGGAAGCTACATCCACCAAAACCTACAAGGAACTCATGCACACATTCCCTCCAGCCCTTCTCGCCGCCGCACAAAAGGGAGCCAACCAATTCTTGATGCTGCAAAGAGCAAAAACTTCTAAACCAGCTGCTTCTTTTCCAGCGGCTCAAGAAAAGCAGCCCTCTACCGATAGGGATTCCGACGATTAAAACAAATTTTGAAGAAATGAGAGGCGGGTGCTTGTGGCTCTCAAATGATGGATGTAACAGCCATCTATTTTTTGGTTTTTTTAGATTTTTTATTAGTCCCAGTTTTTTTTGAAGATGAATTTTTTTTGCCCTTTTTGTCTTTCTTGGAAGATTTCTTTTGAGCGATAGGTGGTGCAGATTCTGAAATGGGAGAGGCAGATATGACTATTTTGGATTCTTGAGATCCTTTGGCAATAAAACGGATAATCCCATTGAAATCGATGGTGATGATGCCGAGGAAATCGGCTCTTGCTCCGTTTGGACCGGGGTAACTACTTTCGGCAAAAGTGGGGCTAATCACATTGGCGATGTGCCAGATTTCTGAATCTGTGGCATTCGCTCCAGTGGACTTGCTAACTCGGTATAAATCCAGTGCGGCAACAATATTTTGAACGTCTCCTAATGTGTATGGATTGCTGATTGCTGTTTGAATGCCATTCAGAATCGCGCTATAGGCGGTTGCCGGCTTGCTGTTGGAGAAGCCATTATAGTTGTCTAAAAGCGTGTCTTCCACTGTAACCAAGCCCGGTTGGGCACTCGCGGAAATGCTATTGGCAGCAGCTATAAATCCCGCTACGGAAGTATTTGAAGGGTCAAAAAGCGGAGAAGGTGAATTGTGCAGACCGAGTGTGCCTCCATTGACACGAGCCTTTGTTATGTAAATCGTGCGGGCATAATCTCCATTCCCGATGCTTGTTGAAAGGGCTGAAGTATAACCGTTCTGTCCGACGGCCCCACTAAAAATCTTGGCACCTCGAAGAGTCCAGTCGCTTCCGTAAGTATTAGTAAGAATTTCCCCAATGTTCCCGAGAGGGATGGTGGAACCGTAATTAACCGAAGTTGGTGTCGCCGCATCGCGAAACACTTTGTAAGTGCTACCAAGGCTAAAATAGACAATTTTGTCTGTGCCTATGGTGCCTGCTGGATTTTGAAAAAACAAAAGGAGATCATTTTCGGTATAGGCGTCATCTTCTGCGCCGGAAACCCATTGTGGGAGAATGACCAAAAAACATGCGAACAAGACAGCTGTGCACATTTTGGAGAGCTTTGATTTTGGCAAAGATTGATTACAAAGTGTAAAATTCCCTGAGAAGTATCCTTTTGTTGAGGAAAAGACCGGCTTCAGGGTTATTGGCGGGGTATCGCGCATAGGAATTTGAACAGACCTCTTGTTTTTGCGTTCCAGTTAGGGGGTATTCAGGCCAACTGCCGCACGAGCTTTTTTTTCCTTGAGCGCCTCTTTTGCAGCTTTGAGATGGTATTGATTAAAGGCTTGGTATCCGAAAAGCGTGATATACCGCTCGTCAGCAATCAATCGGGCGGTTTCCCATACTTCTTGCTGTGTCAGACCTGGAGGAACTTCAGAGACATTTTTTTCGAATTCCTCTGCAATTCGGTCTAATGCTTTTTGCTGTGGCAGCGGTTTTTCGGTGTCGTCATAAAACACTGTTGGAACTTTGGCACCTTCAGGAACATTTTGCACGATCTCACGTATGGCAGGCTCTTGATTGGAAGAACTTAACGAAGCTCCACCGAATTGAGAACCACCCGAGACCATTATTCCAGGCGTAGCGTTCGATGACTGGGGAGCTTGGACTGAAGTTCCAAGAGCCGAAACGGAGGATTTTACAAATTTCGAAGAATGGTCTTTGTTTTCGGAAGGAGAAGCGCTGGTTAAAGGATCGGCGACCTGAGCGGGAGAGGGTATTGAATTGCTAGTATTAGAAAAAGAGGATGTTGCCCTTGATATAGACATTTGCTGAGGGAGCGGGTTCTCTTGCGGCGAGGCTATGGCGCTTGAGGAAAAACGATCGTCTTGCTGGCGGAATTGCTTAGATGCTGAATCAAGGCCCCGAGTGGGGGGTTCATGATCCTCGACCGTAGAGGAGTTCCAGAAGATGAAGCCGATCAAGATAACAACTATTGAGGAACTAATAAAAATCCATTTTTTTTGCATAGAATTGTTTGCGATGATTTATAAGGAGCACTTAAAAAAAACATTCGGCTAATGCGATATTGTGCTGGCCCCTAATTTTTAATTTATTTACAAATAACAATTAAAAACGCTTTTGCATGCAGTAGCGTTCAGAGGCATTATTTCGCTTTGGATTTATTCTTCTTTTTGCTGGAAGCTTTCTTTTTGCTACTAACTTTCTTTTTCGCAGTGGAATTTTCCTTAACGGAATCTGAGATTTGGGTATCAGCAACCTGCGAATAGAGACTTCGAGTCCCAGTCGGACGATTCCAGCTTCGCAAATCCAACTGAAGCGCGTTCGAAGGGATTGTTGGCGTTGGCGTTGGCGTTGGCGTTGGCGTTGGCGTTGGCGTTGGCGTTGGCGTTGGCGTTGGCGTTGGCGTTGGCGTGGGCA
>Ga0247831_1003984_pt1 | contig 20467 bp, 15 predicted proteins | sample LaCruzMarch2015__9_FD_192406 | JGI IMG/M metagenome (GOLD analysis project Ga0247831, IMG submission 192406) | Freshwater microbial communities from meromictic Lake La Cruz, Castile-La Mancha, Spain - LaCruzMarch2015_1m | ecosystem: Environmental > Aquatic > Freshwater > Lake | place: Spain...
GCCGAAGCGGGGCAACGCTTACCCCCGCCGGCGAGATCGCCGCCGCGCATGCCCGCGCCATTTTATCGTCTGTCGATCAATTGGGTGAGGCGGTTCAAGTCGCGGCAGAACCTTTGACGGGTCCATTTCGATTGGGTGTTATTCCGACCATCGCGCCCTTCTTTCTGCCTAAAGTCCTGCCGCGCGCGAAAGAGTCATTCCCAAAGCTTAAACTCTATCTGCGCGAGGATTTGACGGGTCGTTTGATCGATGGTCTCCGCGCGCATACGCTCGATGCCGCTTTGATTGCGCTACCTTATGAGGCGCAGGGCATAGACACCTTGGCTTTGTTCGACGATGAATTTCTGTTTGTCGGTCCCCCAGACCATCCACTTTCCAAAAAGCCAGTTTTGTCCGCTGCAGACTTAGAGGGGGAGCCTGTCTTATTGCTAGAGGACGGGCATTGCCTGCGCGATCATGCGATTGGCGTATGCGGTATCACAAGGCCAGGTCAAGAAGAGGTGCGTGCAACATCCTTGTTTACCTTGGTGCAGATGGCTGCTGGGGGCCTTGGCATTTCCCTTTTGCCCAAAATCGCAGCCGATGCGGGCATTGCCGCTGACGGGCTTGTGGTGCGGCCCTTCACCCCACCGGTGATTGGCCGTCAAATTGGCCTGGCTTGGCGACGCAGTTCCGGTCGCCTCATTGAAATCAAGGCACTTTCGGGGATTGTGAAATCGGCATGACCGACGCTTCGCTGCGGCTTGCCGTCACAATTGGCTTACTCAGCTTGTTCGCCATTTGGGAATGGTTAGGCCCCGCGCGGCCGTCACAGGTCAGTTTAGTCCGCTTTGCCCGCCACGGAGCGCTCTCGCTGATCGGGTCAGTGGTCTCACGTCTTGTGTTGGCTGGTGGATTGGCTTCAGTCGCAAGCTTCGTTCAACTGATCGACTTTGGCTTGGTGAATTGGCTGCAACTGACCGGGCCTTGGGTCTGGGTCGTGTGTATTTTGATTTTAGACTTTGCGGTTTGGGGTCAGCATCTTCTTAGCCACAAGATCCCGCTCTTTTGGCGCTTGCATCGCCTTCATCATTGTGACGTTGTGATGGATGTAACCACAGCGCTGCGTTTCCACCCGTTTGAGATTATCGCATCCTTGATTTTCAAAGCCAGTGTCGTCGCGTTATTGGGCGCGCCACCTGCATTGGTATTTGCGTTTGAGTTGATATTGGGTGCTGCAGCTTTGTTCACCCACGCCAATATTGCTTTGCCCAAAGCTTTAGACCGCACCCTGCGCTGGTTGTTCGTGACGCCAGCCATGCATTTAATCCACCACAATCCCAACCCTTTGGCCACCAACAGCAATTATGGATTTAGCTTTTCGTTCTGGGACCGACTTTTTGGTACCTATCGTGCCGATGCCCCACTGCCGGCGCTGCCATCCGGCTCAGACATTGGCTTAGAACATTGGCGTGGGCCGCAAGACCAGACGCTCAAGGCGATGGTCTTAAATCCATTCGCCTAGCCCTATTGCGCGACAAACCTGATCGCTTGACCACCACCTGGTGCCAGGCGGATGTCGAGCAACTGGTCACGCGTCACCATCTTTTCTTCAATCACGATGTCGAGGGGATTTTTGTCCCAATCAGCTTTGGGTCCATCGCGATAGATTTGGGCTTTATAGGTCCGCCCGGCTTCAAGGAAGGTCAGTGGCACTTTCAAACGCCGAGCATTCTCGTCAGTGATTGCACCAACATACCAATTGTCGCTCGCACGATCCTTTCGCGCGATGGTGACAAAGTCTCCCACTTCGCCATTCAAAGCCCGTGTTTCCGACCAGTCGACGGGCACATCCTTAATGAACTGGAACGGACGGGGATTGGCCAGATAATGCTCAGGCAGGTCTGCTGCCATTTGGATTGGGCTGTAGAGCGTGACATAAAGCGCCAGTTGCTTGGCAATCGTGGTGCGGGCCCGGTGACCTGTTTGGGTAGGGTTGATGGCAAATATACCAGGGGTGAAATCCATCGGCCCGGCCAGCATGCGGGTAAACACCAAATTGACTTCATGCTCTGGTGGGTTCTCGGGATTGCCCCAAGCATTATATTCCTGACCGCGCGCGCCCTCACGCGAGACCCAGTTTGGATAAGTCCGACGTAAGCCGGTATCTTTGATCGGCTCATGCGCATTGATCGCGATTTTGTGGCGGGCAGCTGTTTCAACAACGCGGAGGTGGTGGCGCACCGCCTCTTGTCCGTCGTGCCATTCAAATACGATCTGACCATTAGCATCGCGATAGCGCGCACCGCCTGCATCGGCGACGTAGCCCGTCTTGACGCTGTCAACGCCCAAGCTCTCGTAGAGGGCAAAGGCGGCTTCCATTTGCGACTCGTAATTGGCGATATTGGCGGCGGTTTCATGATGGCCGACCAAATGCACGCCCTTAGACTTTGCATAGTCTGTCACGGCTTTCAGATCGAAATCTGGATAAGCGGTGGTGAAGTCAAAGCCGGTTTCGCCGCCAAACCAATCGCCGTCCCAGCCCGTGTTCCAGCCTTCGATTAGCACGCCGCGAAAGCCATGTTCAGCAGCAAAATCGATGTAGCGCTTGGCATTTTCCGTCGTCGCGCCATGCTTAGGGCCGCTGCCCCAAGTCGATTTGTTGATGTGCATTTCCCACCAAATGCCGACATATTTAGACGGCTTGACCCAAGACACATCGCCCAAGGCGTTGGGCTCATTGAGGTTGAGGATCAAATGGCTCATCACGAGGCCTGCCGCATCATCGCTGATCTGGATCGTCCGCCAAGGGGTGGAGAAGGGAGCGGTACGGACCACTTTCGCACCGCGCGAACTGGGTGAGAGGGTCGAGATAAACTTTGTACCCCCGGTATGGCGCAACCACATCGACGAGTAATCCACCAAAGCGGCCTCGTGGAAGGACACATGCAGGCCGCTCTTGGTCCGCACGGTCATCGGCGTATGGGCTTGGCCAACTTCGCGGATTGGGGTGCGGTTATAGAGATATTCATAGCGGTTCCATTCTCCCGCTGGGATCCACCAAGCGGTGCCATCCTCGGCGAGATTGAACTCGGTCAGTTCTTCGCTAATAGCGACTTGCTTTAGGTTTGGCTGGTCTGGAAAATGATAGTGGAAGCCGACGCCATCATCATAAACGCGGAAGGTCACGGAGAATTGCCGCGGTGCGCCTCTACCATCTCGAAATGTGACGGTCAGTTCGTTGTAGCGGTTCACGACCGACTTCGCCTCGCCCCATGGCAAGTCCCAAGTCTCGTCAAACGAGCGCGTGGTGTGGCTGATGGCAGAAAGCGAGCGGTCGAACTTCGGCGCGTTGGTGAACAGAAAGCCCATTTTCGACCGCGTGATCACCGGCTTACCCGCGCGGCTGATCTGATAGGTGGCCTCGCCAAAAGAGCTGCCAACCTCCACTATAATTTTTCCATTGGGTGAGGTTGCTTTAAAGGCCGGGTCAGCGAGAGCGGAACTTGCCCAGATCAAGCACAGGCAGGCGATCAGAAAACGCAGCATGATGGTTCCCCCAGAGACAAACGTCCGCCTCCGCGTTGTCGCACATTGGCATGTTCTGGCAAGCGGGACTGGCTGTTGTGGTTAGCTCAATGTCCAACCACGTCGGGCACAAGCAGCCTGCAGGGTATTTTGTAGGAGGCAGGCAATGGTCATGGGGCCGACACCACCCGGAACCGGCGTAATGGCGCCGGCAACTTCAGACGCTTCCGCATAGGCGACGTCGCCAACAAGGCGCGTGGCACCGGGGCCTTTAGCGGGATTGTCGACGCGGTTGATCCCTACATCGATCACCGTCGCGCCGGGCTTTACCCAAGCGCCCTCGATCATCTCTGGACGGCCCACGGCTGGAACCAAAATGTCGGCCGAGCGACAGACAGAAGCGAGGTCGCGTGTGCGCGAGTGGGCCAGCGTAACGGTGCAATCCTCAGCCAGAAACAAGAGACCTGCCGGCTTGCCGACCAAAATAGAGCGGCCGACCACGACGACATGAGCGCCGGTTAAGTCGCCCAACGTGCGCTTGGCCAAGATAACGCAGCCTGTTGGCGTGCAGGGCCGTAGGCCCGGCCGGCTCAAAACCAGTCGTCCCGCTGAAACCTCGGTCAGGCCATCCACGTCCTTGGCAGGGTCAATACAGGCAATGACCGCATCGCTGTTCAAGCCAGCCGGCAAAGGTAATTGGACGAGGATGCCGTCAACATCGGGATCAGCCGAAAGGGCTCTGACTTGGCTCTCAAGTTCCGCTTGGCTGACGCTGGCGGGAAGTTTGATCTCGCGGGAGACCATGCCAGTGGCTTGTGTCCGGCGGCCTTTATTTCGCACATAGACTTGGCTCGCAGGGTCATCGCCAACAAGCACCACACACAGGCAAGGGGGCGTGCCATAGGTTTGGACCAGCCTACCGACGTCGTGCGCCACTGCTTGATCGACAGCTTCTGCAATGGCTTTGCCGTCAATAATCCGTGCGCCCATCGGAAGTCCTCGCCCCAGTGTCAGTGAAGCTTTTCTCTATCCTGTGTGGCCCTGCTCAAACAAGCTCAGGGCGCTGCTTTCTGATCAAAGAGGAATGAGGGGAACAGCAAAGTTTTGCAGAAACTGGATCCCGATGATCAAAGCAACAGGGGACAAGTCCACGCCGCCGAGAGTCGGTATCACTTTGCGGATCGGCTTAAGCACGGGCGTTGTTAGCCGCTCACACGTATCATAAATCGTCGCGACAAAGCGGTTACGCAGATTGATCACGTCAAATGCGACGAGCCAGCTCATCACAGCCCCGGCAATCACGACCCAGAGGTAGAGACCTAGAACCGTATTCAAAAGCCATTCAACTGGACCCATGACATTTCTCCTTGTGTGGCAGAGCGCGCCACCAGCCGCCCTCAAGTGGGCGAAAGCACGCTTCTATTCAAGGGGTTTGCTGTTGATCCTGTTCAAAATGAAGGGAGAGTGCTGCCTCAAGCCGTGGGTGCTTACGGCGCTTAGGGTGCTTAAACCAGTTAGTTTCCGGACAAATCGATCTGTGAGTGGCCGTTATTCATGAATCTTTCGAATTTATCTAATCGGCTTAAGTGGGCGGAAATACGCGCGGGTTAAAGGGGTTTCTCTACCGGGGAATAGTTGGCATGGGCAAAGCAAAACCAAAGGGTCAGCGCGACGCGACAGAGGCTCAAGCAATTGACTTGGAATCAGTCCATAAGCATGCGGAAATACAGGTGCAGGATGCAGTTCTGGTGACTGCTGAAAACGCTGCACGTTTTTCGCGAGACCCCACGAATGTTCCTTCGCCCGTCCAATCCATTCAAGAGCGACTGGAAATGGAGTTTGCGGCGCATATCCCTGAAGATGACGACTCTATGAGGGATTTGCGCCCCATTGGATTCGCCATAGCTATTGTCTTCTCGCTCATCGCTTGGACATTGATTATCCAAGTGGTGCGCATCAGTTTTTAAAGGCTTCCGGCGCCGTTGGCCTTACTATTGCGGGTCTTTGAAGTCGCGATGGGGAAAATTGGGGCCATAGGCGCGCTGTTCCATCGTTGCGGCTGGTCCCTTGGTAACCTGCTTTTTGCCCGCGGCGTCTTTGCTCATATCAAAGCTGTCATAGAGCTCACCCGTGGCGGCATAGGCGCGATACTGAAGTGCGCCACCATTGATCTCAATGGTTTGGAAGAATTGGGTGCCTTCACCAAACCGGTCCAGCCTTACCCCTGATGGGGCATATTCGTCCCATCGTGTGGATTTGAACTTGTATTGCTTAGGGCCTGAAACCGAATTGACAAACATCATGGCGACATCTTCTGGGCCACCCACAACGGCCCGCTCAGGCCGCTGCGGATCGGTTTCAGCAATTGTGCCGCGGGCATAGGTATGATCATGGCCTTGCAGGATCAGATCGACCTTATGTTTGCTGAAGATCGGCAATAGGAGGTTACGCCGCGAGAGATTGTCCCGTCCTTGGCCAGACGAGAAAATCGGATGGTGCATGGTCACGATACGCCATTTGGCCTTGGACTCGGTCAGGGCTTGATCCAACCAAGTCGCTTGGCTGGCCAAGTCTTCCGACGTGGTGTCCAGCACGAAGATGTCGAGGTCTGGGCCATAGCCGACCTTGTAGACCGTCTCGCGCAGGGTGGCAGGCAGGCTCTCCACCGAGTTTAAGCGGAATTGCGGCCGCCACATCGCTGAAAGAAGCCGGCGCTGGGCTGGCCCTACGCCAAAACTATCATACTCGTGGTTTCCCGATACCGGGATGGCAGGGATCATGCCATGGATAAAGCCGACGGCCTTGAACCATTCGGCCCACTCAATGTCGCGAGAGCCACGATTGACCAGATCACCTGCGTGAATAATGAAGCGCGCATCTGGCATTTTTTGATAGCCAGCGCGGATCAATCGCGACCAATGCGACAGCACCCCATTTTGCGCGTCGCCGACATAGAGAAACTTGATCGGGCCTGACTTGGGCGCGGTGCGGACTTGGAACCATTCGCTCCATTTGCCGTCGCCACCGCCAACGCGGTACGCATAAAGCGTATCTGGTTGCAGCCCGTCGAAGTTAATCGAGTGATAGGTGACGGGTGCCAAACCGGCATTCCAAGTCATCTTTAGTTCTTGCCCAGCCGTTTTGATGGTCTCAAGGTCAAGTGGCTCAGAATCAGCCGCCTTGCGGGTCGCGCCTAGATCAAAGCGGGCATCGGGTGTGGCTAGGACAATCTCTGCCACAGCTTGTGAAACGCTGCCATCGGTCCGCCATGTGACAGAGAAGCTGGTCGTTGGGTCGGTTTCAAACGTCGTGATGATGCGATCTGGCCAAATTGAGGCTTGTTGCCATGGGGCAAGTGGGGTGGGCGCATTGTGATTTGGATGGGCGAGGGCAGGTGCTGAAAGGCTCAACATGGCCAAAACGCTGGTCGCCAAAAATTTCCGCTGTCCCATCATGCATTCCCCTCAAGGCTAGTTTGCCCAATCCGCCAAATAGCTAGGATGTTCCCATGACGTGCCTGTGACGAATGAGGCAGAATGGGCTGAACTTATAGTCACCTTATTGTGAGGCTTTGTACCATCTCATTGAGGCTTGCCGCTGCCAGGGCTGCGGCGGACGGCAAAGATCGCGATTATGAGGGCGGTACCCAGAAAAAACGACGCCGTCAGGAATGGGGCCCCGGGCAAGTCTAATCCGCCGGGCAATTGCTTAGCGACGCCTAATGCAAACAGGCTGGTATAAAGTGTTGGTGCAAAAATTCCCATCAAAGCCATGAGCGACGCCAGGCCACCCTGCAATTGGCCTTGTGCACTGGCTGAGACGCGCTGGGTCATCAGGCTCTGCACAGACGGGTTGAAGAGCGCCCACAGCGTCATCACGGGCATCGAGGCCCAAAACCACATCGGCGTCGGGGCTAAGCCATAAAGGGCAAAACCACTCATGCCAAAGAAGAGAGCAATCATGAGAGAGCGCCGCTCGCCCAAACGCCCTACAACCCGTTGAACAATGAAGAGCTGTGCCAAGATCATCAACGTGGAAGAGGCGGCCATCGTGGCACCTGTTGTGATGGTGTCAAAATGGTAGCGATGCTCCGCATAAAGAACAAAGCTAGATGGAAACACATTTTGAGCCAATGCGAACAGGCCATAAACCGGGATAAGAGCGTAAAGCATAGGCTGGCCCTTAAAGACAGCCAAGGCCCCAATCGGATTGGCCTTGCGCCATTTAAACGGGGTGCGATTCTCGAGCTTGTGGGACTCAGGCAAGACGAAATACCCATAAGCCGCGTTGATAAAGCACAAAGCGCCGGCGACGTAGAGGGGTAATCGGACGTCAATCGCCCCCAAAAGGCCGCCCATGGCAGGACCAAAAGTAAAGCCAACGCCAAACGCCGCGCCCAGCATCCCAAACGCCTTTGCCCGCCCAGCAGGGGGTGTCACATCGGCCACATAAGCATTGGCAGCGGAAATATTCCCAGCCGTAGCCCCAGAAATCACACGCGCTGCCAAAAACGCCAGAAAGGTGGGCGCGACAGCTGTGGCAAAATAGGAAACACCCAAGCCGACACAAGCCAGCAAAATAATGGGTCTGCGTCCATATTGGTCTGACAGGGCACCCAAGATCGGTGACATAAAGAATTGCAAGAAGGCCCACATCGTCATGGACCAGCCAAAAGCATGGGCGGCAGACGTGACATCGGTAAAGTAGGTTTCAACCAAGCGCGGCATGATCGGCACAATGAGGCCGATGGACAGCATATCCAGTACCACGGTCGCCAAAATAAAGATCATGGCACCCGGTCGGGCTGCAGGTGGCGTTGCCGCTGCTTGGCTTGATTGGTCTGTCACACGTGCCCCGGCTTTTCGATCACTCAAAAGTTATCCGCTTTACTTAAAGGGTTATCAAGGCAGTGCACAGGGCAGAATGGAACTTCGCGCATCTTGTTCATTGCGGCTTCACCCGCAGCATCTTAAACTGACCGCATGATGGCCCGAACCTTTAGCTTGGCAGCTTTGGCTGTTGCAACCTCGACCTTGGCTGGCGCGCAAGAGCCGCTGGCCTATGTGCCGCCGCCCTTCACGTCCTCTGGCTCAGCTGAATTTGATGCGTGGCGCAGTGATTTTGCGACGCGGGCCGTCCTGATTAACAAGAAGCAGCCCGCCATTGTTGATGCGACTTTAGCCAATATCGCGCCAAACAGCGATGTGAAGCGGCTGAACGAAAGCCAACCCGAATTTGTCCGCCCGATTTGGACTTATATGGCCGGAGCCGTATCACAAAATAGAATTGAGCAGGGCCGCGATGCCTATGCCGCGCGCAAAGACGCCTTGACTTCGATTGTTGAACGCACCGGCGTGCCCGTCGAATTTGCAATCGCCATCTGGGGCGTCGAAAGCAGTTTCGGTGGCAATAAGGGCTCGTCCGATGTCGTTCGGTCCTTGGCAACGTTGGCTTATACGGGTCGTCGTACTGCCTTGGGTGAATCCGAATTGCTGGCGGTATTTGACATTCTAGAGCGCGGAGAGGCAACCCGCAGCGATCTAATCGGCTCATGGGCAGGCGCCATGGGTCATACCCAATTCATGCCGAGCTCTTTCCTCAGTCGGGCGATTGACGGTGATGGCGATGGCAAGCGCGATATCTGGTCTAACCCAATCGACGCCTTGGCCTCCACACAAAACTATCTGGAGCGCGCCGGATGGCAAGCGGGAGAGCGTTGGGGCGTAGAAGCAAGCGTACCCGCAGATTTTGATTGGAGCCTCGCTGACGGTGTTCGCCGACCCCTCTCGTTCTGGAAGGCCTTAGGCGTCAATCCAATTGTCACCGATCTGCCAGACGGCCAAACCGCTTCAGTCGACAATGATACGTGGCAAGTCCGGCTTCTGGCACCCGCAGGCGCACGTGGCGCGGCGTTTTTGGTGGGCGTGAATTATGGCGCGATCCGGGCCTATAATGCGGCTGACGCCTATGCCTTGTCCGTCGCGCTTTTGGCCGATCAAATCGCTGGACGTGGCCGAATGCCAACCCGTTGGCCGACCGATGACCCGCCCATTGGGCGGGTAGGGGCGACCGAGTTACAGAATTTGCTCAATGGTCTGGGCTTTGATGTTGGCACACCCGACGGCCAAGCCGGTCCGCGCACGCGGGCGGCGCTACAAGCCTATCAAAAAACCCGCGGTAAGGTTGCCGATGGCTATGCGTCGGTCAGCGCTTTGGCCGCGATCCGAGCAGAAGTGCAGGCCAGCCAGCCCCCGGCTGCAACATCGGTTGCGACCCCCAGCACGATTGTGCCACCACCACCATCAGCGGCCGATCCCAATTACAAAGGTCCGCCGCCTGTGAAGATGACATGGTGATCCGGAGGGACTAGTCTTCCAAAGAACAGATTCAGGAGGGCAGGCAGATGGGGGAACAGGGCTTGGATAGGGATTATCGCCAGGCGGGATTTGGTGGACAATTGGCCTGGGGTGAGAAGCCGGCACTTGTTCTGGTGGATCCGGTTTTGGCTTATCTCGATCCGGAATGTCCGCTTTATGCTGGACAGAGCGCCCATGATGCTCTGGCTGCCATGGTCGCCCTGCGCGCCATGGCTCATGCGCGCAGCATGCCTGTTGTTCTGACGGGCGTGAGCTTTCAAAAGGGGGGAGTGGATGGGGGCCTTTTTTTCAAAAAAGTGCCCGCATTGAAGCACTTTGAAGTTGGAAGTCCGGTAGCAGCCTTTCCAGAAGCCCTCACACCAGCGTCAACCGACATCGTCATCATGAAAAATTACGCATCGGCCTTTTTCGCTACGTCTCTGGCCTCAACGCTCCACGCGCTCAAAGTCGATTGTGTCTTGATTGGCGGGTACTCGACTTCGGGCTGTGTGCGAGCAACGACATTGGATGCGATTCAAACGGGGTTTGCCCCTTTTGTGGTCAGGCAAGCTTGCGCAGATCGCGACCCTCGCCCGCACGAGGCCAATCTCTTTGATCTGCAGGCAAAATACGCCGAGGTCATTGACCTGGAAGACGCATTGGCGCGGCTGCGTGCATAGGAATCGCGCAGAGCGCGAGGCATTGCTTCAGAAAGCTTGAAGCTAGTTGCCACCGTGTCTGGAAAAACGCCAGTTCTATCTGTTTCGGATAGACGGCCTAAGCTGCTGCGCAAGGTTAGGGTTAGAACTCGACTTTGATCCCGAGGGATAAAACGCCTATTTTATGACGTTCCCAATCTGTTGCAGCAAAAGACCGGTCCTACCCGCGGTCCCGATAACCCCAGATGACGCAAGGGGATAGACCGTCAAAGATTGAGGCGACCGCGACTAAATCGCATTAGCTGCCTTTAGCGCCTCAATCTTGGTGTCATCATAGCCCAGAATGTCGTGGAGAACGTCTAATGTATGCGAGCCCATGTCGGGCCCTGTCCAGCGGACATTGCCCGGGGTTTCGGATAATTTTGGGAATACATTCTGCATCTTGAACGCCCCTAAAACAGGATGTTCAACTTCCACAATCGCTTCGCGGGCGGCAAAATGCTTATCCATCAGCATTTCAGGTGCACGATAGATCCGCCCGCAGGGAACTCCACCCGCTTCACATGCTACTTCGAGGGCCTCGCAGGTTTGGGTGTGTGTCCACTCACCAATCATGGCATCAAGCTCACCCTGATGTTCACCGCGGGCGATATGGGTTGCATAGCGTGGGTCGTCTGCAAGTTCGGGCCGGCCCATAAGATCAGCTAAACGACGCCAGACCGTGTCTTGATTGGCGGCGATAATCAGCATCCCATCACTGGCAGGGTAGATGTTAGACGGGGCGATTTTGGGCAAAATCGAACCGGTTCTTTCGCGCACATAATCACCAAATTGAAAGTCCGGGATAAGGCTTTCCATCATCGCGAAGCAGCTTTCATAGATTGCCGCATCAACCACCTGGCCACGCCCTGTTTTCCGGCGGTGCTCGAGGGCAGCCAAAGCCCCAATGGTTGCGTAAGTCGCCGCCAAGGTGTCGCCGATCGAAATGCCGGCACGCGAGGGCATGCGATCGGGTTCGCCCATCACATAGCGCAAGCCACCCATGGCTTCGCCAACGCTCGCATAGCCAGCCTTGTGACTGGATGGGCCTGTTTGGCCATAGCCTGAAACACGGATCATGATGATGCCCGGATTGATGGCTGAAAGAACATCATACCCAACGCCCCATTTCTCCATCGTGCCCGGCCTGAAGTTCTCCAGAACAAAGTCTGCCTCAGCCACCAGATCCTTGAGAATTTGTTGTCCCTCAGGGGTTCTCATATTGGCGGTGATGCATTTTTTGTTGCGGGCAACAATTGGAAACCAAAGACCTTGGCCCTTTGGCTTGATCGTCCCCCAATCCCGCATGGGGTCGCCTTGGCCAGGGGGTTCGATCTTGATGACTTCCGCGCCAAGATCGCCCAATAGCTGCCCACAGAAAGGCCCTGCGAGCAAAACCCCCAGTTCAATCACACGCAAGCCCTTTAGTGGACCCGTTGCCTCTGCTTCTGCCGTGCTCATTGCGCGGCGATCTTGTCACTAATCCGCCCGCGCCAAACAGGTTGGATCGGGGCTGGCAGGCCTGTTTCGGCCTCGCAAGTCTCGCGCAGCTTCTCAATGCCGGGTCCAAATTCAAAGACCTTAAGAGGGTCACGGCTTGCTCTCAGCTTGTTGCGCAAGTCATCTGTAGCTACGTCATCGACGACCCCATCTTCATCACAGACGACGCCATAATCGCGAGCCCCTGCAACCGAGACGAGGCCACCCCTGACTTCAAGGCCGACGAGGGCAGGGTCACGCTCAAGCGCATCGCCCCAGCCGCCGCCACCCCAGGTGACATAGTGCAACTCGTCACCCTTCTCTACGGTAACCCGATCCATTTTTGACCCGAGCGGGATGGCTTGGCCATCTGCCTTGACCAGTTTTTTCCAAGACCGTGCACCGGGTTGGCCGCCATTAACGCCCCAGGGCGGAACGAACCAGCGGTCGTCATGGATCGAGATCGTACCATTTTCGAGGAAATGATACACCATATTGATGCCATTACCGCCCCGGTTCAAGCCGGCCCCGCCGGAATCGACCGCGCACTCGTACTTCTCGATGCGCATCGGAAAGTAGCGCTCGAGAAACTCGTTGGGCACATTGGTAAAGCCTGGCCATAGTGAGTGGCCATCGGCACCATCGCCTAGGAAGCGACCGGGAATACCACCAAATCCGATCTGGAATAATTGGAACCACTCGCCATCTGGATGGAAGCCCGAATACATCAAGTGGGGACTGGACGAGAAGCCGGCCGCACAGAGGAAATCTGGTTGCTTTTGGCCCAACAATGCGCCCAAAACGTCAAAGATACGCCCCAGCGCATGGGTCCGGCACGACAATGCGGCCGGGAACTTTGGCTTCAAGAGTGATCCCTCGGGGATGCGTACGTCGACCAGATCATAAAAGCCGTCGTTGAACAGGATCTGTGGATCGAATACCATGATCATGTAGATGCCAAAGAACATCTTGAACATGTTTTCATTGAGATAGAAATTGATGCTCGAGTCAGATTGTGGGTCTGTGCCATCAAAATCCAGGATCACGCGCTCGCCCTCACGCCACATCGTGCATTTGATCTTGAAGGGGCCTGCGCCTTTGCCATCGTCACAGATGTAGTCTTCAAAGAATACAGGTTCTTCGCCAATGGCCTGGCCAATCAGGAATTGCATCGCACGACGATTGCGGTCCAACAGGTCGTTCATGGCAGAATTGACCTGGTCGTCGCCAAACCGCTCGCACATTTCAACCAGCCGGCGCGCCGCGACCCGGCAGGCCGCGACAATGGCAATTAGGTCAGCGCGGTACCATTCCGGCATCCGGCTCTGATGGGTTGCAATCTTCAAGATATCCTCTTGCAGGACGCCTTTTCGGTAAAGCTTGACCGGTGGCAGGCGCATGCCTTCTTCAAAGATTGACGAGGCGTCCGTGGGCAGAGAGCCTGGCACTTTGCCGCCGACATCAGTCATATGGCCAAACATGGCGCCCCACGCGACCAAGCGGCCATCATGGTGGATGGGCATGATGACGAGTTGGTCTGACGTGTGGCTGATCGCCCCTTCACACGAATAGGGGTCATTCAACAAGATGACATCGCCTTCTTCGATCTCGCCATCATAGCCTTTCAAGAAACCTTGCAGGAACGAGCCGAATTGACCAACGACCATGCGGCCTTGTGGGTCGGCAATCATAGGGAATGCGTCACCTTGCTCGCGAATGCCCGGGGAAAGGGCGGTTCGGAACAGGGTCGCGTCCATCTCGACACGTGCGTTGCGCAAGGCATTTTCGATAATGTCTAGCGATACAGGGTCAACCGGGGTGCGGCGGAAGGGGCGGGGCTTGGTTTCGAGTATTGTTGCGGGCATGGCAGGCTCCTAAATATAGTGTCAGCTTAAAGCGACCGGTGCAGGTGCTAGGCGGGATTGATCAGAATATTGCCGAGTGCATCGACTTTTGCGACGCAACCAGGCAATACCAATGCGGTGGAATCCATTTCTGTGATGATGGCAGGTCCAGACAAAACATCACCTGCCCGCAGCTTCGCGCGATCATAGATTGCCCCATTCTGCCAGCCGCCTTCGACCCACATTTTATGGTCGGTCAGGCGGGCGGCGGATGCGTCGCCAGTGCCCTGTTCAATCGGCGCCACCGGCAATTCCAGCGCCTTTCCGAGTGCGACACAACGCAGATTGACCAATTCGTGCTCCGTTTCCATGTTGAAGGTGAAAAGCCTGCGATGCTCTTCATCAAAGGCGCTCGCGAGTTTCTCGACGCCACCTGTGACAAAGTCGTCCAATTCGACAGCCATCGGCACTTCAAAGCCCTGGCCATAATAACGCACATCAATCTCAAATTTGAGGCTAATGTCAGCTTCAGAAATGCCATCGGCAATCAAGGTGGCCTTGGCTTGGTCCGCCATTTCCGACAAAGTGGCGTGCACGTCGCTGTTGGTAGTTTGGGATTTCCGCTTCGAGAAACTGCGCGCAGTCTCGGCGCGCGACCGGGTGGTCGCATCGCCTGCCGCGCACAAAACGCCCGGACTGATCGGCACGATCACGGGCCAGGATCCCATCAGTTTGGCAACCGCATTGGAATGGAGGGAACCTGCTCCCCCAAAGCCCATTAGGGCGAACTCGCGCGGGTCGTAGCCTTGCTGAACAGAGATCATGCGAAGGGCACCGAACATATTCTCGTTCACAATATCAATGATGCCGCGCGCAGCCTCCATCAAGTCAACGCCCATGGCATCGGCCACTTTCTGGACTGCAGCTATGGCAGCCGCCTTATCCAGCTTCATCCTGCCGCCCAGCAATTCTTCCGGCAAATAGCCTAGAACCAAATTGGCGTCAGAGACGGTTGCCTCCGTGCCACCCCGGCCATAGCAGGCAGGTCCGGGCATGGCGCCCGCCGATTGGGGACCGACCCGCAGGGCTTTGGTCAGTTCTGGCACGTGGGCAATGGAGCCCCCGCCTGCACCAACGGTGCGCACATCAAGCGATGATGCGCGAACCGACAGATGGGCCACTTCTGTGGTGCGTTGCAGACGTGGTTCACCATGTTCAATCAAGGCAACATCAGTTGAGGTGCCCCCGACATCCAGCGTCAGAATATTTTTGAAGCCCGCGTTTTTCGCGACAAAAATTGCGCCTGTGACCCCACCCGCAGGTCCTGACATCAACAGGTTCACTGGCTTTAGCTCTGCCGCCTGAGCGCTCATCAAGCCGCCGTCAGAGCGCAGCAGGGATAACTGGCCGTTCATGCCCATCCGGGTTAGCTCGGCCTTGAGGTTGCGCACATATTTTCCCACCACAGGGCGCATGGCTGAATTTGCCACGGTGGTTAGCGTGCGCTCGTACTCATACATTTCAGGCAGAATTTCATGGCTCAGCGAGATGGGCATATCCTGTCCAAACAACTCAATGGCAATTTCACCTACCCGCTTTTCATGGCTGCCGTTTAGATAGGAGTTCATCAAGCAGACGGTCAGGGCCTGCACACCCCTGGACTTGAGCTTTAAAAGTTCGGTTCGGATGTTGGCCTCGTCGAGCGGGCGGACCTCCTGGCCCTGGGCGTCCATTCGGCCGAAAACCTCAACCGTATTCTCTAGAAGCGCCATCGGCGTCGGCTTTGGCCAGATGATCCAGGCTGCTAGGCCGCCTGGCACAAAGGAGCGGGCCACCTGCATCACCTGGCGATAGCCCTCGGTCACGATCAAGCCGACAGCGGCACCTTTGCCTTCCAAGACAGCATTAGTGGCGACCGTCGTTCCATGCAGAAACACACTGATATCGCCTGCGCCAATGCCGGCGTCCTCGCAAATTTGCTTTGTGCCGGATACGACGGCAATGGAGGGATCTTCCGGCGTTGACGGTGTTTTACCACGCCAGGTTTGCCCATTGGCCTCATTAAACAACAGGAGGTCGGTGAACGTCCCCCCAACATCAACACCAAGACGATAGGACATGAATTGCTCCAGTGATTATTAGAGTGATTACTAGGCTGTTAGAGACAAAGGAGGCGGGAAATTGCCGGCGCGACTGACCATTGCAGGCAGTGCCCGGCCCATCATATCGGTCAACCAGACACCTGTTTCGATCAATTGATCCAAATCAAGGCCGGTCGTTACCCCTGACCGGGAAAGCAGATAAACTAGATCTTCGGTTGGGATATTGCCTGTGGCCTTGGGTGCAAACGGGCAACCGCCTAGGCCGCCAAAACTTGAATCCAAGGTTGCAATACCGGCCTCATAGGCGGCCCATGCATTGGCAAGGCCTGTATTGCGGGTATTATGGAAATGCGCGCGCAGCGGGATGTCCCCCGTCACCGTCCGCACGGCTTGCACAAGGGCGGTAACTTGGGATGGTACGGCTACCCCAATCGTGTCGGCCAAAGCTATCTCGCAAGGTGCTGCTTCGGCTAAAGCCTTGGCCATTGTCACGACCCGGGCTGGATCAACTTCGCCCTCGAAAGGGCATCCGAAAGCGGCAGAAATCGTCACCTGTGCGCTGCGTCCTTTGGCCTTGGCTTGGGATACAATGGCTTTGGCAATTCGGACACTATCCTCGCAGGTTTGACCCTGATTACGCATCGCGAACGTATCGCTGGCAACAGCCACAGCGCCCAATTGGTGCACTTTGGTTGCAAGCGCGCGCTCTGCCCCGCGCTCATTGAGCACCAGACCGATATAGATCACGTCTTTGGTTTCGGGCAGACCTGCCATCACCGCTTCGGCGTCAGCCATTTGCGGGACGCGGTGGGGGTTTACAAAACTTGCCGTCTCAAGACGCCTGATTCCCGCGCCAATGGCCCGGTTGATCAGCGCAATCTTCGTGTGGGTCGGAACAAGCTCCGGCTCGTTTTGTAACCCGTCACGCGCACCGACTTCGACGATTTCCACTGGCCTCATGCTCGATTGTCTCTCTTCAAAAGCGATTTTTCGACCCCTTATCTTGGGGAGGGAAGGCGATCCATGCCGTATCGAACGACAGGCGTTAGTGTGGCGAGTGTGCCCTAAATCGCGTTAAAAACCAGAGCGCGTCTGCTTCTCCTCAAAACAGACGCGTTCTAGGTTTCTTGAGTTAGAATTTGAAGCTCAACTCCGCGCCAATGGTCCGTGGTGTCCCCTTGGTGACAAAGTTGAAGGTCAAGCCTGCCGGTGGTGGCACATTGAGAACCACCCCGTCGACATTGTACTTCTCGTCGAGAAGATTGCGCGACCACAAGCTTGCCGTCCAGTTTTCACCCGAGATTGCAACCCGCGCATTCATCAAATCCAGAACAGGGCGGACTGTGCCGCGCGTGTTTTCGGTATCAAACCACATTTCACCTGTTTGATTCCATTCCAGCCGCCCGACAAAATCAAGATTATTGGAAATCTTTCGATCATATTGGACGCCCAACACGATGGAGTGTTCCGGCGTGAAGGGGAATTTCTTGCCAACTGAAGCGGGCACTTCGTTATTCTTCCCGATTTCGGAATTCAGAACACCCGCCCCACCAAACAGCTTCCAATTATCATTGACGAGGAAGTTGAAATCAAACTCGGCCCCTTGAATCTCGTTTTCTTGGACGATGGAGATTACACGGGCCAGAGAAAACGGGAAGAACTGGAAGAAATGCGCATTCTCGACTTTGGTCGTGAATGCCGCACCATTGAGGCTCAACCGCCGATCCAGCATGACTGATTTGAAGCCGGCTTCAAACGATTTTGACGTCTCTTTCGGGAAGTCATCACGAACCGTTGTGTTGGTCTTGCCATCAATGGTCAAGATCGCATTGCGGCTCCCCAAAGCGTTGAAACCGCCCGACCGGAACCCTTCGCCATAGGTTCCATAGAGGCTGATGGCCTCGTTCGCCTTATAACGAAGCGAGATGCGGGGCTGGACCTGATCAAACTCAGCCGTACGCTTCGCGCCGATGGCCGCTACTGCACCAACCACTGTATTGGTGTTTTCGCGCTCTTCCTTGTCATATCGCAAGGCCATGGAGAGTTCCAGCTCTGGCGAGATGTCGTAAGCGGCTTGGCCGAAAATCGCCCAAGCAGAGTTATCATTATCGCCGCCCGTACCTTGGCTGCCAGGCGCACCATTTTTGAGAACGGGGGCACGGCGGACCGTTTTTCCGAATCCGACATCGCCGGTCAACAGGAGGATGTCGCGCTGGAACGAGATGACATAGGCACCCACAATATAGCGGAACCGCGCTTCGCCATCGGACGTGAAGCGGATTTCAGCGCTGGTGTCGCGTTGGTTGCGCTCTTGATATTGTGACCCGTCACGATCGGTTGGTCCATAGCCTTCATATAGGGTGGGATCCGAAAAGAAGGCACCTGGAGCTGGATTCACCGCACTTGGTGGGCCCAGCAAACCAAAGAGTGCCAAGTCTGCTGCACCTTCCCCGCCCATGTTTTCATCAAGCGCATTGTGCGCAACAAACGCAGAGACGACGCCATTGGCCACATCCCAGGTCATTTTTGCAGAGACGTTCCAACGGTCCTGATTGTTGAACGAAGCCAAATTGCCGACATAGGGAAGCGAGGTGTCCCCGGTATTAACGCCCGTGGCAAAGCCCGGGGTAAATGACAACTGGTTGTTGAAGGCAAAAGCATAGCCTTCAATTTGGCCCCAGCCTGCCTGGAAGTCGAGTTCGACAGCATCGCTAACGTCGACAATCAGGCGACCACGCAACAACTTTTCAGAGAAAGGATCTTCTTTCGCCTTGCGCGTGATATTGTCAAAATAACCTTTACGGTCGCTGACATGGGCCGTGATCCGGCCATAGACATTTTCTGCCAAAGGACCCGAAACAAAGCCACCGACCTTAAATTCTTCCCCCTCAATCTCGTAGCTGGCGCTGACTTGGCCCTCGAACTGGTCCCGCGGCTTCTTCGTGTTGACCAGAATTGCACCACCCACGGCATTACGGCCATAAATAGAGCCGATTGGCCCTTTGATGACTTCGATACCGGCGATGTCGGAAAGCTCCTGATTGAACGCGTTGGGATTGGGCACAAGAACGCCATCAAGGACATAGGCGAATGGGGGCTCTGTATCGCGTGGTTGAATGATCCCGCGGATGTGGACCTGCGTCTCACCGACATTGGTTGTTTGAATGAAGGAGACGTTTGGCGTCAGCGCGATAAAGTCCGAAGGCCGGTTAATGCCTGCATCTTCGATCTGGATGGCCGAGAAGCTTTGCACCGCAAGGGGTACATCTTTCGCACTTTCTTGGCGTTGCCGGGCACCGGTAACGACGATGACTTCGCTTTCCTTCGGTGCCGCTACTGAAGGACCAGGGGCTGCTTGAGCATTTGCATTGGATACAATGGCACCTGATAACATGCCTGTTAGCAGAAACGTCGACAGCGACAAGCTCTGCTTGAAACTAACCTTTTTGATCATCAAAACCCCCGTTTTCAGACTGAATCCCGTTCAAGATGGCCTTGGCACATCTGACTTATGCATGCTAGCGAGATAGACTTGGGATACAACAGAACAAGTCGTTAATTGTCAACCTGCCCTTCAGGTGGACAAAAATTATCTAGCGCAGGGCAACGCGCACCATTTTAAAAGTCGGGCGTAGGGTCGAAGACCGGCTCCATAGGGGTAGCGGCGATACAAATTTGGTAATTAGACCCGCCGGGTCGTCGCCTCCAGAGCGATCGCATGCCAGGCCGCCAGGACATGGCTGCGCATAACAGATGCGGCCCAAGCGCTGTCTCGCGCTCGGAAAGCTGAGACCAATTCAATATGATGGCCGGCGCTGCGGATTAGGGCCTCTTTGTCGTAGCGCATAATTGTGCGCACCGAGAGCGGGATATGGATGACTTGTTCCAGCATCGAACTCAACCGTGTGCTTCCCGCTGCGGTTACAATGATATTGTGAAATTGAACATTGAGCTCGGCAAAGGTTGCCCGGCCGTCGTTTGGTCGTTGGCTATCTGGTGCCGGTCCCACAGCCTGCATCATCTGGTCGGCCAGTAAGGCCAAGCGGTCTAGGTCTGCTGGACCGATTCTGGTTGCGGCGCGCTCAGCTGCACGCGTCTCCAGAATGGCGCGCAAAGAAAACACTTCTTCCAATTCGTCTTGGCTCCAGGTCGGAACCACGGCACCCAAATGGGGACGCCGCACCAACAGGCCTTCAGAACTGAGGCGTCGAATGGCTTCTCGGACGGGCGTACGACTGACGCCGGCAGAAGCTGCAACTTCCGCTTCTGGCACATGTTCCCCTGCCGGCACGCCGCCATTTAGGATTTGGCTTTTGAGATAGTCGTAGGCCTTTTGGGCTGCAACAGACATTTTAGTTCCTTTGACCGCTGACCTCGGTGGCTTTTTTCGGTCTGCTGTACATCATTTAATTTGTCGCGTTGCCGTTTGCGCGCTCAAGACATTGGCAACAAAACTATTGCGTAACCGCAAAGCCTTCTCC
>Ga0247831_1003993_pt1 | contig 20427 bp, 3 predicted proteins | sample LaCruzMarch2015__9_FD_192406 | JGI IMG/M metagenome (GOLD analysis project Ga0247831, IMG submission 192406) | Freshwater microbial communities from meromictic Lake La Cruz, Castile-La Mancha, Spain - LaCruzMarch2015_1m | ecosystem: Environmental > Aquatic > Freshwater > Lake | place: Spain...
GTTAGCACAAGATTGCAATTTGCAGCCGTTGGCGAAGCAGAAATCAAAGCCTATGTAGCTACTGGCGAACCATTAAATTGTGCCGGCTGTTTTGCACTTGAGGGTCGAGGTGGCTTGATGATTGAAAGGATTGATGGTTGTTTTAGCAATGTGATTGGGCTTAGCTTGCCATTATTGCGCCGCTGGGTGATGAAATAATTTAAATATTTAACCTTTCTAGAGGAAGATGCACAAAGATTTTTGATATAACCTCGATTTCTTTAGGGTTAATCGATTGCAATCTTCCTCAGCCCATCTTGAAAAATATGCAAATATATTGGCCTAATTTAGATAAGAATTAATTATTAAAATAAAATAGATTGGATCGCCTCTTGAATTCAAGAGGCTTCATAGCAATGAATTTAACTTGCTGGCCAGTGGATACTGAAAGGCTATGCTGTTTAATTGTCCACGATAACCATAAGCCCATAAGCCCAAAGGGGTGTAGTAACCTATATAGTAAGTTGATTCTCCCCAAACATTGTTATGCCAGCTATTCGCCTAGGTGCAGAAACTCTTTCTGCGGATCAGGTTTTAGCAGACTTAAATTCGCTTGGTAAGCTTACACCAATGCTAAAGGATATTGCGATTAATAAAATTGTTGTTACTGAAATGGTGCACTTTGGGATTGAGATGCCAAAGGAAGAAGATATTGATCGATCCCTATCAATATTTCGCCATGAGTTGGGATTAGTTGATGAACAAAGTTGGAGTGTTTGGTTGGAACAGAGCGGCCAGCAACTGTCTTTTTTGCGCACTCATATATCCGTGTCTTTGAAGCTTCAAGCCTTGGCCACAGCTTTAGGGTTAGAACCTTTAACTAGTGTGTACGAGCGCCAAGCCTCTTCCCTTGCCAAGCTCACAGTCAGCTATCTCTGCTCACCTTATCGTCATGCAATCGATAAAGCTGTATTATTAATAAATGAAGGTAATACCAGTTTTGAGCAATTGCACAATTCCTTGCGCAAGGATTTAGGTCTGCCTATTCAGTTCATCCGTCAAACACTTTCTCAAGGCGACTTTCGGAACGTTGTTTTGGAGGCGATAAGTAATCTTGATATAGGTGAATTTAGTGAACCAGTCGAATGCGCTGGTCAATGGCATATTCTGCGATTAGAAGATCGTTTAATTTGTAATCTGGATTTGGAATTACAGGAGAAACTGTTGCGGGATCAAATCGTTAATTGGGCAATCAAGCAATTACCAGATGTGTTGGAGGTTGCGTGAACAAAATGAAGTCTTTGGACGATTTTCTTCTTTTGCTATCAGAATCAACAACTTGTAGGCAAGATATTAATGGACTCAATCCTAAAGAGATTGTAAAATACGCAAATGGCATTGGTTATCATTTCACTGAACAACAGCTCGTTAAACAGCAGACCCGTGCGATTTTAACCGTGATCAGGCGTGGTATGGAAATGAAATCTATGGATTCGTTTTATTATCGTGGGATTGGAGGACGTCTATTTTATGTGGCATGTATTACTCCTCCTGGATTATAGAATTTTAAAGTATTTAGCTAAGAGTTAATTTCAGAAAAGTTGTAAGACGGTTCCATAGACTAGCTGGTGGTTTCCATAAAGGATTATTGGTAAATGATTCGTCTGTAATGGGGTTTGAATCAGAGTCGGAGGAATATACAATACTTGCGTTTGGAGACGTAGGAATAATTTCAACTTGAGAACCACTTGCAACTGTAGTGCTTCCTGTTGAAGCGAAAATTTCATTCATAGGAGTTGATGAATGAGTATTTACTACTTTCAGTAAAGTATTCCCAGTTCCCAATTTAATGATTTGTTTTAAAAGGGATTCGTTTACTAAGTTTATTATACTTTTCCCAGGGCCGGCGATATTAATTTGATTGCCTGAGAGATTTCCAGCTAATACCGTTGAACCTGGTTTGAACTCCAAATTAATGCTGTTTGTGATAGGTGATGATTTTAGTTCCAGCCTTTGATTGCCTGGTCCTGTAGAGATTCGGTCAAACCCACCAGTGGTTACTAAAGTTTGGTCGCCAGGGCCAAGTGCATATATATCGGCGCCAGATCCTCCTTGTACGTATGTGGATCCCAAGCTAGTGATAATAGTGTTTTTGTTGGCATTGGTTACCCTGGCGTAATTAGTGCCAGAACCTGTAAATATGTTCGAAACAATATTCGGTGAAGAAAGATCTATTATGTCATCACCCCAACCTGCTCTAACATTTTGAAGGAAAGGTTGTGCTGGGGGTGTGAGAGCTGTATATGTATTCATAACGGTATTATTGCCATTTCCAAGGTAAACATCTTTGTTGCCCAGTTCAAAATTAATAGTGTTGTCGCCATCTTTAGTGCGAATGGCGTCATTGCCGCTTAGGGAGTTAATGTTATTATTGCCACCGCCCATGATTATGGAATCGTTGTTGATAGATCCAGTGATTGAATTATTGCCATTTTCAGCATGTATTTCAAGGTCAACATTAATAGAGGTGGAGCCTGTGCTTGGTCGCAGAGAATTATTGCCATCACCCAAGAAGATATTTGGAATTGGGTTGGGGCTATTTGAGTTTATGAGGGTTTGATAGTTTATAAGAGTTTGATTGATTGTTATATCATCGTCTCCGTTGCCAGCCATTAATTTTATCTGTGCACCTGCGGAGTTGTTCCAATTTGTAAGGTTGATATTGTCATTGCCTTCATGGCTAGAAATAAATGATGATGTGTAATTAAGGTTGCCATTGAAATTCAACGTATCAGAGCCAGAACCCATTGAGAACATTTGCTCTGTGAAACCCGCATTAGTAGTGCCTGCGTTGTTGTAGTTGATTATTGAGCTATCCCCCATACCCAAACCTAGGATCTGACTGGAATTGATGCTTCCACTAGTTGTAGAAGTGTCCAGAGAATTATTAAACTCTAATTTGTTGAATTCCCATCCATTCTGCGAGGTTGGACCATTGTATGAGCTGGTGTTTAAAGCGCCAAGGGTAACGGAACCATTTAACCATCGGCTTATTCCCTTGCTATTAGAGGTGTAAGGAAGCATCCCAATTTTCACGGTGTCGATACCTCCAAGGAGCTGAACATCAAGGGTTTGATTTGGTAAAATGCGACCTAGAGAGAGAATATCAGCTCCTATAAAGGTGTTTTGGGTGTTGGAAGGATTGCTACCGTTAATTTGGATCGTTGCGGTGGAGACAAGCGATCCGTTAATGGATGAACTAGTGCCTGTTTGTAAAACTGGATTGTTAGGGTTATTTTGAAAAGTAGCTGTTCCTAGATAAAGATTTAGGTTGGCAGCTTGTAGTTTTGCGGCACCGGCAATGTTTATACCTTGCCCGCTGGATACTTCAGCTGCTCCAGATGCTATGAGTTGCGCACCTGTAAATATTTGCAGGCCAACATCAGCGGGATTGGCGGTGGAGGATGCATTTTGACCTGTTAAGGGAGTTAAAACTACTCCACTGGAGCTACCGGTAGTTGCGTTATAGAGCGCGCCTGAACTAAGTCCATCATGTTTGAAAGCATTTGCAGCATCACTGGGGAAACCAAGCATTAATGGCTGATTTGTATTGCTCCCAATGCTGTTTGAAAGCGTAATGCTGTTGTTGTTAACTCCAGTGATGCTGGCCGCAGCAGTTTCTTGAAGTTCAATGCTCCCGTAGCTACTCAGCGATAACGATCCACTCGTGCTTGCCGCAGTGGCTTGCCATGTTTGTGATCCAGCCGGGTTTGTGATAATAACGGATCCAGCTGCTGCATTAATGGGGCCGGTGAATGTGCTGTTGGTGGTGCTGTTGTTAATAATAACAAGGGGATTTGTTCTAGCAGGCTTATCAGTAAATGAAATGGTCGAACCATTTCCTGTGAATGTGTATGGAATTTGAACACTGCTTGTACCAATTTTTGCGCTGAGGCTTGCGTTACTTGTTTGTGTATTGATACTCGCCACTTGGAGCTGCGATTGAGAGATATTCGAAATTGCTACAAAGCCAACTCCCGCCACCGAATTCACCGAGCCGCTACCTCTAAGTGTGGAGGTTCCGGTTTGGTTGATTGTTGTTTGGATTGGTGGCAGATTACTTACTGATTTGTTGGCAAGACTTGCTGGCTCTGCTGAATAGGTTGGAAAAGATTGCAGGTGCCAGAGCAATGAAAGGCTTGATGCACTGAGTGCCTGATTGGCATCTGCAATAGTAGTTCCATAAGTACTAAGTGCTGAGATTGGATAGCTTGTTCCGGATGTCATAGCAAGGCTTATGGAGCCGTTTGCAGCAAGAATTTGATTGTTGCTAACCAAATTGTTGAACAGGCTTGAAGATGATTGATTGAGTCCGATGAAGTAGCGGTTAAGCCCGTCATTGGCAGGGCTGGGTTGTGCTGCGTTGTAAGTAGATGTTGCACTCCAACTTACTCCGGGAAGGTACCAAGTAAGTGCGGGTTCTGGTATTGAGTTGCCCGAGGTGGTAGAAATTGTGTATAGGGCTGGAGAACCACTGGAGAGTGTAACTCCAGTGTTACCAGCAGGATCTAAATTGGTAGTGGTGCCTCCTTGAGTAACACTAAAACTAGTATTTGCTGGTGTATTTGTAGTTGTAAATCCGGTGTAATAGGTTCCGTTAACTGGAGGCGTGAATGATATTCCCCAAGTAGTTCCACTTTGAGATGACACTGGACTCGACAAACCGCTTGGTGCAGCAGGCGTCTTTACTAGGGAGGCTGTAGTTGGTGTACCACTTAAAACGGTTCCAGACGGTAAAGTACTCGAAGGCGTGAAGCTGTCTAGGAAAAGCCGCAGATTCTGAGGATTGGAGTATGGCTGAGATGCTGGAACTTGTACCGTCAACAAGTTGTTGTTTAGTGAGTTGGTGGAAACGGCTGTATTTCCGCTAAAGCTGGAGCTGTTGAAGTTTGTGCTGAAGTTATCGCCTACAAAAGCCTGAAAGCCCGTAATTGCCCCACCAGTCCAAATCGGTGAAGTAAGGCCGGCTTGTTGTTGGCTTATAGATGTAAACCAACCATAACTGCCATTAGTTGCAGATCCGGGTGCGGTGACAGTGTATGGAGTAAATCCTCCGTTGCTGTTGGCTATGCCAATCGTTATTGAGTTATTGCTATTGTAAATAAAGGAGTAGTTGGTGCCGCTTTGAAAGGGGGTGGCGGTGCCTCCACTAGGGGTGTAGCTAATTGGTGCTGTGCCAGTGCCAGTGTAGGTATACGTAGCCTGATAAATTGAAGAGCTAGGTAGATACCAACTTATATTACTTGTGCTTGGTAGAGGTTTATTGCTGTTGATTTTGAATAAATAACTTGTTGTTGATGAGCTAGAGCCAAGGGTTACCCCAGCTAGCGATGAACCTGCGGTAGGTGGTGAGGTGGGAAGTGTAGTTATAGCTCCACTACTTGTACTCCAGGAGATGTTGATAGCTGGTGAACCAGTACTGGTGGTTAAATCGCTACCGCTAAGGGTGTAGGTGTAGGTGGTTCCGGCTACGAGATTCTGTCCGGAATTTCCGGCCGTGTTGAGGTTTTGGCTGGGTGCCTGCCAGTTCACCAGAACGTTGGCAGGGGTAAGGTTTTGGCCTGAGGCTGCCGAGGCGGTAAGGGTATAGGTGGTATTAGCGGCTAGGCTCAGGTTGGCTGTACCTGAGGGATTTAGAAGGGTGTTAGGTGTGAGCGAGCCGCCACTTATGGATAAGGAGTTAAGAGCTGTGGTGTCGTTATTCACAGGTGTGAACTGGTAGGTGCCCACCAACGAAGGTGTGGTGAACGTGTAGCTGATTGCAGGGGCGGCCTGTGTGCTGGGGTTTGTGAGATTGGCGGAGCTCACCACACTCCAGCCGGTAACATTATTGAGATTGCCGTTCGCTAGATTGAGGTCGTAGGAGCCGTTCTGAGAGGGCACAAACGCAAAGTTAATTTGATTTGAACTGCTGCCGGGCTGAGCTGAGGAGAGGAGGCCCGCGCTGCCTTCTACGACGGTAAAACTGTTGACAGTGGTACCAACTGGTGGTGTAAAAACTGGGTAATAAGTGTCAAGCGTTCCTTTGGGAAGGTTGGCTTGCTGAATCAAAATATTTTGGCTGCTGCTTGCTTGGTTGATGATTGGAAATGGAGCCGTGCCCGTTTTATTCCAGTTGCTGCCGGAGATGAGAGAGCCACCAGTACTGGGAATTGTGATGTTTCCGGAATTAATAGCTGTGGCATTTACCTGGAGCTGCTGCTGGAAGCCGAGTGCGGTTAATGTGTTGCTTGAGTTAGCTGTAGTTTGAAAAGGACTCGGAATAGTAAGCGTTTGGGTATTGGTGGCGTTCACAGCGTTAACTGTTGATCCAACGGGTGTCATCTGCACAACCATCACCTGGCCAGCATTTTGCAGGGTATTGGCATTAAATGACACTTGTAGAGGAACATTTGCTCCAGGGCTTAGATTAATAGTGCTGGCGTTACCATTGGTGTTGATGGATTGTTCATTAACACTGAATGAGCTGATCGCGTTGTAAGCACTATTACCTGCTGCGATTAGATTTTGATTTTGGTCGTAAATGCCAATATTGAATTGAAGGCTGCTGGGAGTAGAGCCACCCCAGTATGGAGCATTGGTAAATTGTGAACTCAATAATGTGTAAGTTCCAGGGCTGGTAACACTTATTGGTGTTGTGCTGGAGCCATTGCTGAAGCTAACACTGGTGCTTGTGGGGGCGTTAGCGGTGGGGACGTCGTTAACTACTAACGTATTCACTCCACCGTTGCTAACAAGCTGATAGCTAATTGGTCCATTCGATGCCACGGTGGTGGTGTTAGGGGTGCTATTGCTATCGGAAGCCTTAAGGATTGCAATGGCCCCAGCGTTAATTGTGCCGTTAAATTGTGTAGCGCCATTAGCCGTAAACGAGCCACTGGTGTTGTTAACATTACCATATATAGGGATACCGCAAACTACATTTGTCTTCCACATTCCCTGGCCACTTTTGCTGTAGCCGCCATTGCCTATTAATGAGTTTATATTAACGCTTTGAGCATTTATTATGGAGTTAGAATCAAGATTTAGATTTGACTGTAACGTGGAGTTGTTCGTGCCTTTGCCATAAGCTCCTCCACCAATTGTCATTCCTTTAATGGTGCCATAGCCGGTTGCTGAAGAGTTCAGATTACTACCGATTCCTGCATTCATGGAAGCAAGCAGGTCTACGGATGAAGCATTGATAGTGCCGCTTAAGTTTATCGATCCCTGATGGTTGAGATTATTAGTGGCGTTGGCGTTGCCATCTGTTATGGCGGGCCAATCGGCGATAAATTGGGCGTAAGAACTTATTGTGGCGGGGTTGAGGTTTGTGTTTACGTTTACGTAGGATGCATTTAAGACTGTATTAGAGTTGATGTTAACTACTGAATTAATAGTTCCATTTGTTGTGGCCTGAGTTTGTCCACCGGTAAACCCAGAAGTTACCTGGTTTTTTGCACTTGTGGATAAATTGTATCCGGGATTTGATTGAACTTTAATCGTGCCTTGCAGGGCCTCTAGGGTGGAGCCTGAGCCAATTGTGGTGGTAATACTTGCGTTGCTACTGTTGATAGTGCTATTACCAGCAAATCCTCCGGTGAGTACAATTTGTCCTGCGGAGCTACCAGCGCTTAGATTGTCGTTACTTTGGCTGGTAATAGTTATGCCTGTTGGTGCTTGTACTTTAGAGTTGGTTCCAAGGCTGGTAGATATTGAAGGGTTGTAGGTGCCGGTTGTATTTGAGTTGGCTTTACCAATAACACCTCCCACTATGCTATTTGTGTATGCCATAAATGAATCTGTACTGCCAGTCCCTTTGTTCTGGCTGGTGGAACTAATTGTTGCGCTCCCCTTAGATGAAGTGGCACTGGAGTTATTGCCTATGCCCGCGCTAACGCTGGGGCTAACGGTTAAATTGCTTTTTATCCCTACTGCCCCCACAAAACCGTAGGCATTGCCCTGGGCTTGTGCTGAGAAGCCCGTGCTGCTTGTGTCGGCTGTATTGGCGGTGATATTGATTGATTGAACAGCTTGCAAATTTGCATCTGAGGGAAGCAAGCTTGAAATCTTTGGTTGCCAAACGCTAGTGGCGCCAGATTCTGTCCAAGCTATGCCACCACCGGTGGTGCCTGAAGTGGAGCTCTTGAGGGAGTTGGAAGTAAGTGTTGCCTGTTGTTGGTAGTTGCCGCCAGCGCTGATTGCTTCAGTGCTAGTACCTGTGCTAGAGCTCAGCATGCCAGCGCTCACAGTGGGCGTTGCAGTTGCCGTGGCAAAAATGTTGTTGGAGCCCACCAGGCCTCCGCCACTAGCTGATGCATTACTTGAAATATTAGTTACAGGTGATGCCGAAATTGTGATGTCACCGCCGGATTGGAGGCTACCAACCCCATCAATCAGGCTCGACCAGGTGGAGTTGTTAGTGGTGCTGGCTGTGTTAACTCCCACCGCTACCAGTAATCCAACTGTGATTCCGGTAGCGGATGAACCGCTGGTGGTGTTGCCGGTGGTAGTGATATTGATCGTGCCTTGTTTGGCGATGAGATTGGCAGCGCTTCCAACACTTAGCGAGGTATTGGTGTTATCAACTGCTTTTGCTGTGGCGGCGTTCACACCAACCAGACCACCGCCACTGGCCGTGCTGAGCGCTTGGGTACCGGGATTGCTGTTGTAGTTAAAGGTTTGCGCTGCCGTAGAGCTGAAGGCACTGATGCTTTGGTTTAGCGAGGAGCGCGATGCTGAAAGTGCAATGCTTCCGCCTGAGCTCGTGAGGTTTCCTGCTGTGCTGATGTTCAGGCTTGAGTTGTCTGTGGCTGTTGCATTAGTAACACCAACCCCGATCACGCCAGCGCTGATTGCATCAACTTGGGCAAGGGTGCCGCTGGTGATGGCTCCTGTGATGTTGAGACCACTGGCAGCACTGAGGTTGGCGCTGCTGGAGGGTGCGATGGTGAGGGTTGTGTTGTTGGTGATGCTGGCCAGGTTGGTGGCCACGGAGATCCCAGCCACACCAACGGCATTGGCCGTACCTCCCGAAGCGGTTTGAACGGAGCCGTTGAGGGTGAGGCTACCGCCCGTGCTGCTGAATGCACCGCCCGGTGAGACGTTAAAGCTGCTGCCCGTGGTGGCGGTGGAGGAAACACCTCCATAGCCCAACAGGCCAATACTCACGTTATTGGGGCTACTGGTGAGGGCAACGTCACTGCCACCCACGTTGAGGCTGAGGTTGCCTGCGGCGGTGATCGTGCTGCTGGAGTCGCTTTCTAATTTTGTAGAGGCTGAAGTTGTGGCTGTGCTGCTGCTGTATTGACCCGAGACGACACCACCGCCGGATTGAACAGCGCTGGCCAATGCTCCTGCGCTGGGGCTTGCTCCAGAGCTAACGGGATTGAGCTGGCTACTGAGCGTGAGCGTTCCGCCACTCTGGAGATACGACGCATTGCCGATGTTGAGGGAGGTGGTAGGCGAGAAGGTGCTGTTGGCGATGTTCGCACCCAAGCCGGCGCCGATGCCTAAGGAGGCGGAGACAGCCAGAACTTGAGTGCTGGCGGAGCCGGTGGTAAGGGCGGTGGCAGTGAGGGCGCCACCGGAAATTAGTGAGCTTTGCTGTAGCTGCAGGTTTGTATTGCTGGTGTCTGTGAGGGTGCTGTACGACCCTGTCACCGATACGGAGTAGAACCCCACGCTGGCGGCGACCACAGTGCCATTGATCTGTTGAACAGGGCTCGCGTAGGTGCTGCTTACTGATAAGGAGCCGCCTGCGGTGATGGTGGAGCCGCTGATGCTCAAGCTGGTGTTGCCGCTGTTGGTGGTTTGCAGGTCCGAACCACCGATGCCAACGGCACCAGCTGCCCCTGCCGCCACGGCCACGGTGTTGTTTTGGCTTTGCAGCTGGCTGAGGGTGCGCTGCAGATTGATGGTGATATTCCCAGTGGCTTTGAGCGAACTGTTGCTGAAGTTCAGGCTGCGTGAGGATGATTCTGTTGACGCAACCCCGCCACCGGCGCCGGCGCCAGCTCCTCCGCCCACACCTACCGACACCGGTGTAACTGTGGTATTGGCGCCAAATGTATCGCTTAACCCCAGGTTGACATCGCCGCCCATATCCAAGGTGCTGTTGCTTACCGTCAGGCTGAGGGCGGTGTTGCGGGTGAGCACCACCTTGGAGGCCCCAAAGGTGGCCCCCACCAACCCAGCGCTTACTCCCACCGTGTTGGTTTTGGGGGCCAAGGTGAGTGAACCGGTGGTGTTAATGCCGAATTTGCCGGTGCTGCCACGGGCATTGATCAGGGTGCTGGCGACGGCGCCACCAAGGGTGATGTCGACAAGGCTCAAGGCACCGCCCACTGCGGCCCCGAGGCCGATGGCGGCACCGGCACCAACGGCTAGCACATCGGCCTTGACGATGCTGGGGTTGGCGTTGGTGGTGATGCTGGTGGTGCCAGCGATGGCGAGTTGATTGATGGCGCTGAAGCTGTCGCTGCTCTTGCCGATGCCGGTGTTGTATTGAGTGCCCAGGGTGAGGCTGGTTTTGGTGGCGGAGATGTTCACTGCCACGGCGACGTAACCAGCGGCGAGCGAGATGGCGAACGCATATGTATCGGTACTGAGGCTTGTGGTGTCGCTGTTGTAGATAGTGAGTCCGCCGGAGCCGATGCTTAGGCTGCTGCCGCCATACGCTTGGGCGGTAAGGGTGCGATTACTGCTGAGGGTGGCGCCGCAACCGGCGCCGGAGGCTGCCACGCCAACATTTGCGGCACCGGCAGCCGCCAAGGAGCCAGCTGCGGTGAGGGAGGAGATGCTGCCACTGGCCGTGGTGCTCAGGTATAGCGATGCGGCGCTGACGCTACCGCCGTTTACCACGCTGGCCACGGTGTTACTCAAGCTCACCGAGGAGATGGCGGCTCCGATGGAGACCGCAACCGAGGCCGTTGGCGAGCCTGCCACGGCGAGGCTGTAACCGCCACCGTCGCTGTCAATCGAACGACTGTCGCTGGCGGTGAGGCTTACGGCGCCAGTGCCAGCGTTAACTGCGACGCTGTTGAGGGAGGCCGTGCTGCTGCCGCTGAGGCTGGTGGTGGCATTGCTGCCGGCCCCGGTTGCGCCGAGAGAGAAGGTGCCAGATCCGGCAATGGTTGCGGCCACCGAGACGGCGGTTGTGTTGATGGCACCAGACTGATTGGTGCTGATGTTCACAGCCTGGTTGTTGGTGTTGCCACCTGCTCCAATGCCGCTGCCTGTTAAGCCGGCATTAATGGTGTTGTTCACCGAGGAGTTGGCCAGTGCCGCCACGGCCGATACTGCGATGCCAACGCTCTTTGCAACACCCACCGAGAGCGAACCAGCCCCGGCCACGGTGGTGATCGCGTTGTAGTCGGTGGTGGAAAGGCTCACGCCTCCATTCAGGGTGCCGATGCTCAAGTTGGCGTTGATCGGCAGGGTGATGTTGGTATCAGCTTGCGACCCGGCACCGCTGCCGCTGAGGGCGAATCCACCCGTGGATCCTGCGATGGCTATGGTGCCGGCGATGGCTTGGGTTGTGGTGTTGCCATTAAAGCCTCCGCTGATGGTGGCTCCGGTGCTGGTGGTGAGATTGTTGAGGCCCGATCCACTAACACCAAGGCTGGGAGCTTTGCCATCAACGGTTGTGATCGTGTTGCTGGCTAGCGAAGCACCGATGGAAGCGCCGATGGCTGCTGTGCCGGTGCTAAAGCCAACACCGAGGGAATAGGCACCGGATTTGGCAGTTAAGTCGCCAGCCCAATTGCCGGAGAGGTTGGCGCCGCCGCTGCTGGTGAGATTGGAGCCGCTGAGTACCACCGAGAGGTTTGGGCTGAAGGTATTAGAGCTCTTGGCACCAGCACCAGAAAGTGCGAGGGCGACCTGGCCATTGGTGGTGGCTCCCACAGCTGCCGAGCCCCCCAGGGTGACTGCTTTGAGCAGGCCATTGTTGCCGTTGTTCGTGCCGTTTACGCTGATGCTGAGGTCTCCGCCGCTGCTTGAAAGGCTGCTATTTGTGATGCTGTGTTGATCGTTGAGGCTTACCGTGTTGAAGGCAGTGCTGGCTCCAACTGACACCGCTCCGGTGTATTTGCCGCCAAGGGCGACACCAACGGCGACACCGCCGGCGTCGCTCACAATGCTGGCCTGATCGATGGTGCTGATGCTCAGGCCACCAGCGGTTGCACTCAGCGTGGATTGGTTGATGCTGGCGCTTAAGTCGCCGCTGTAGGTGGTGGTGGCACCGGCGCCAGCGCCGGCCAATGCTCCATTAACGAGGGGTGTTTGGCCAGCACTGAGGGAGAGCGCACCGCCCATGCTGAGCATGGCTAGGTCTGGGGTGGCCACCGTGCTGATGTTGAGGGCACCGCTGCTGGCGGTGAGGGTTGAGCTGGAAATGCTCAGCGGCGCCGAGAGGCTGGCGCTGCTCAGGGAAACTGAGGCGCCCACGGACAACGCGCCGTTAAGCCCACCATTGCCACTTTTCGCCCAGTTCAGTGCGGCTGCAAAGCCACCGCTGGTTATGGCAATGGTGGGCTTAACGGTGCGCTGAAGGGTCAGCGTGGAGCCGCTAAGAGTACTGTTCGTGATCTTCACGGGCTGTTTCAGAGCGAGGGTGCTGTTGCTTCCAGACCCAGCACCCGCCAGGGCGCCTGAACTGGCGCCCGTAGCTGAATAGGCACCAGTCAAAGCACCCCCAATGCTCACGGAGTTGAGCGAGGCGTCGAGCAATGTTTGGATGCTGATGGCTCCGGCAGCAGTGCCATTGCTGCTGGCGTTGAGGCTGCTGCCGCTGATGCTTACACCTGAACTGCTGTTATCTGTGATTGTGTTATGGCTTATCGAAGCACCAACGGAGCCCGAGAATGTGGGTTGCGTGGATTGAGAGTTAATAGCTGCGCTTAATGCAGCACCTCCACCATCTGCATTTATGGAACTTTGTTGCTTAAGGGTTAGCTGAATTGCTGAACCATTGGTGAGTAGCTGAGCTGTATCGAGGTTGAGCTGGGTGTTGTTTTTAATAGTGTTGTATGAACCAGCCCCTGCCCCAGCAAGAGCAATAGTTGTTTTATCGTCGAATTTAGCTGGTTCAGTGCTGCTGGTTTTTGTGCTACTGATAGCACCAGCGAAAGCTAATGACTGGATTGAGATATTAGAGGCGTCGGATGTAACATTAATTGGTCCACTGCCAGATGCAGTTGATATGAATGTGGCGTTGCTCAGATTGAGTTTTGTGGCCTGATCAATTTCGTTCTGTGCGATTGATACGCCGGCAGCCACTGCCGTGCGGCCATTCCATACCAGAGCTGCTGCACCTGCCAGGCTCCAAATGGTAGGGGATGATTTCAGGCTGGCGTTAACAGCGCCGGTGCTGCTAGTTAATGTTGTTTTTATGCCACTGCTGCCAATGGTGAGCGTATTTGAAGTTCCAAGCGTGTTCTGAGCCCAGCTGCCAGCACCATCTACAGCCCACGCGTTGGGCTCACTTTTGAAAGGAACATTACCAGCAAGTCCAATGGCGCCAGTGAAAATTGTTGGTGCGAAATTGCTAGCACCGTTGTTTATGTCAAAGCTACCGCTGTTGAAGTTTGGAATCGCGATAGTTGTGTCGGCAATGATGCCCATAGCTCCAGAGCCTGGGGCGTCATTTCCAAGAGTATGCGCAAAGGCAAGAGAAAGACCAAGGCCACCATTGCCTCCTGCATTTGCATTAGCGGGCTGTTGCTTTCCACCGCTAAATAAGATTGAACCGGAGCCTGATTTGTAGTAAGCGGTTTGGCTATTGGCAAGGGTTGATTTGCCGCCAATGCTTATTATTGAATTAGCGCTGGGAGCATTGATGGAAAGTTGGGTGTATGCGCCCACGGAGGTATACGCCTCCGACCCTGAAATCCCTAGTCCCCAACTACTTGTGATCTTTTCTTTATTTTTTGGATTTCCTTTATCATCTGTACCAGTCACTCCACTAGTTGAAAGAACACCTGCAAGAGCAAGGCTGAACAGGCCGGTGCTGTTGATGGTGGAATGGTTGAGTGATGCTGCCGTGATCACCGTGGGCGCGGTGAGCGTGGTGCTGCTCACCGCATTTGAGGTGATTGTTGTACCGCTGTTGGTGCCGGCATTCGCGATTACGGAGTTTGAGGCAAGGCCGATCAGGGCACGGGTGGATTGCTGCTCCTTATAAATTGTGGCACCGATGCCAATGCCCACGCTGTTGGTCCACATCATCGATCCGGAGCCCAGCAGTCTTAGGCCGTTGGTAGTGGCAGTAATGCTGAGTGCCCCGGTAGTGCTTGCAACGGCGTAGCCCGAAAGCTGGGCTGTTGTGATAATGCTTTGGGTAACAAAAGGGAAGCTGCCGGTTAGCCCAAAGTTGGCTGTTTGGCCGCCCGCTTGAGCAAATAGCCAGGGGTTAGCAGTGTTGGTGGCATTTATGCTGATGCCTCCCGATCCGGCTGTGAGGGTAACGCCCGGTTGAATGATAGTTTCTGATTGATGGGCATTTTGTTGGAATACCATCGAAGCTCCAACGCCATTGCTGGAGCGATTACCAAAAGGAGAAAAAAGTTCTGACAAAGGCTTACCATCCTTTATCTTGCCGAGGCTGTCTAAGTCAAGGGAAAGATGTATGATTCCCGCCGCACCCAATGAATTGAAGGTTAAATTCGAATTTGTTTTGATTCCTCCGCTTGCATTTATTGATGAACCTGATTTTAAAGTTGTTAGAGAAATATTATTGAACTGTTGATAAATGCCAACATAAGCAAAACTGGTTTCTGTTTTGTTGTTACCGTTAGCATCGAATCCTCCCCAGTTTTTAGTTTGAGCAAAAGTATTAAAATAAGCTGAGATTAAACCTAAATTTCCCCCGAAAAGTAAATTACTCCATTGCTGAATAGCATTTGATACGTTGGTTGTTGTTGTTGATGATGGTTTAGATGCTTTACCTTTAAGAGAGTCCCAATATGAAGTAGCTGAGTCGTAGATTGTTTTGTATTCTACATTAGTAACTATACTTACATTCCCGGCTGAACTGATCTTTGCTGTGGGGTTTATATTGGTGAATGCATGATTCGTGTAGAAATCTAGAATTTGGGCGACGGAGATTGTATTAGAATTAACGTCGGTGTTATCAGAATTCTTGTAAGTGCCAGCTCCAGTTGCGGAGGAGGCTTGATCTTGTTGCTCTTGGCTGATGGAACTTTCTATAGAAACATCTCCGCTTGCTGTGATAGATCCACTGATCTCAGTTTTGGAGGTGTGGTCTACATAGGAAACAGCAAGTGCTCCCCCAGCTACCAAGGATGAAGTTGATGTTAATTTATTTCCATCAGCATCTTTAGAAAGCTCTTCCTTGGTTGTGCTAGATTTAAATATAGTGCCTAAGCTACCTTTAAGGGTATACAAAAGGGCCGGATTAGCTAAAAGATTCTTGATTTTTGGATTACTTCCATTGGCGCCAGTAACAGAAATTTTGTTTTTTGCTTTAATTGTATTTTTAATATCCACGCCGGCTGACGTTGTGGCTTGAGTGTTAAAGCTGTAACTGCCTTGAGGGCTGGTGTTAAGTGTAAGCGGAGCTGCCAATTGGGAGCTGCTTTCGGTTAATAGGAATTCATTGTTCGTGAGGCGTACAACGTTGTATGTATTGCCAGATTTAAGATTTTCAATGTTAGTATCTCCGATATAAATTGATTGGCTGGATGTTAAGCTTTGCATTGCACCAAAGCCACTCAAATTTTGATTCGCATCAAATTGTATCGGAGTTCCATTGATTTCAGGCAATAGCTGAATAGTTTGATTGCCATCTGATGTGGTACTTAATAGCTTTATGTAGTAAGTGGTATTATTCTTGAGACCGTTTATCACAGCACCTGGAGACCCTAAGTATCCCGCTTGATAAACGATCGAATCATTCTGATTTAGTTCAGAACCAGTGAGTGTTATTGTGCTAGCGCTGAGATCAACACTTGAACTGTTAAAACCATTGTACCTGGGCTGTGCAAGCGTATTGGTATAGGATAGATTTTTTTGGTAGGTTACAACATCACCGGTAATGAGTCCATGATTAATTATGCTTATAATATTTGTATCATTGTTAATAGCCTCAACTGGATAAAAGCTAAGGGTCGGTTTGCCGTATAGGAAGTTGATTGTGCCTGATCCACTGTTGTTGAGGTTGGTAATTGCGTTAACCCCTTCAACTGCGTCAGATGGATTAGAGCAAATTACAAATTCATTTTGATTAATGGGACTTATGAAATATCCAGTACCATTTGTCAATGCTCCAAGGCTCGTGCCTTGATAGGTAACATACTGACCAGGAAAGAAACCATTGTTAGGAATGGTGAAAACTCCTACACTACTAGGATTTCCAGAACTAACTGGTAGAGTTTGACTTGCAGGGAGAAGTTTTTCAGCAATAAAAAGATTGATATCTTGAGCTTGATCAAAGTTGCTATTGCCAGATCCAGTTGAGGTGAATGTGATCTGAGTTTGGTTGGTTGTAGACCAAGAAGACGAATTAACTTGTGAGCTAGCTAGTGCAAATTTATCATCGTTGATTACAATAATGTAATAAATGCTTTGAGAACTAAGCCCACCAATTGACGAACTACCTGATGGGACTGTATAGAGTATTGGCTGATTATTAACCAGGCCATGATTATTAATTGTGATTATTCCATTTGGTAGATCAATGCTTGTAGTTCCAGCCGTATATGTTAAATTGCTTGGCAGGCTGGGGGATCCAATTGTTAAAGCTGTTTTAGAAGCTGCAGATTCTGGTGAGTTGGCTAGTTTAATGTTGTTTGAGTCGATTACAATTGCATAAAATGGTTGATCAGGAGCGAACGGTTTTCCGCCAACTTGCAATCCACCACCCGTAGCAGTGAAAGGACCCGGATTCCACACCAGTAATTGACCCTGAATTAGACCATGATCTGGAATGTTAATAGTGTTGTTGCTTACGTTGCTAACACTGCTAAAAGATAATGGTGCGTTTTTAGTAAAAGATTGTATTACACCAGGTATGTTTTTTGAGGAATTCACATCCAGTTGCAGTTGATCTTGAATATCTACGGGTATTTGTACTTGAGTAGCTGAACCAGCAACTTCATTCAGAATTACGCTTGAGGGCTGCAGAAAATAGGATTGAGGTTGTTGGGAATTTGAAGGATTATTTAATAGTAAAAGATAATCGGCCCCCGGGACAAGTGTTGGGAATGGATTGACCCCTCCATTTGGCACATTGTAAGTAACTTTTGTGCCATCTTCGAAAGAACCAGAACTAATATTAAAGGAACCATCCGAGTTGATGGAAGTTAATTGAAAATTTGATTGGGAACTATTAGTATTCCCAGCTGTTAATGTTCCATAAATATTGGCCTCGCTTTTGGCATTGTCAATAGCAACTCCTACACCGACTGATGCTTTGCCGTTTAGAAAAATTGTTGAATTTGCTGTGTTATTTGTGTTTGGCTCTGCTGAAGAGCTAATACTAATTTTTTTACCAGCATTTATATTGCTTGGTTGATCTATCGATATGGTGCTGTTTGTTGTGGTAATTGCTGTAGTAACAGCAAGGCCCCAAGCATCTAGATTATTTTTATTATCATCCTTAGCCCAAGCGTTACCGGTTACGCTGGCGGTAGTTGTTGTTGGATTAATAGACGTGGAACTAATGCTAACTTGTCCTTGAGGGGCGCTTAGACTCGTTTGACTTAAGTCTATTGATGATGAGCTTTGACCAACGCCAACTGCAACCGCAAAATTACCATTATTTGTTATTCCTGAACCAACAAATGTATTGGCGCTTGTTGAGGCGTTAGCTGTGCTGGATGAGGTAATAATGATATCACTCGAAGCTGTGATAGTACTCTTCTTAATGTTTAGTTCTGCAGGTGTAATTGAAATTCCAACAGATGCTGGTAGGATTTGACCTAACAAGTAGGAAGGTATTGTTGTTGTGATCGGAGTAAAAACGAAATTATTTATAAAACCGGCATTATCCGTTCCAAATTTAGAGGTTGCGTAAGACAGAACATCATTGCTGCTAGATATGTTAATTTTTCCGCCCGATAATGTTGTGCTGTCTAAGGAGATGCTCGCCTTTGTGCTGTCAACTGTGATCCCAAACACCGCTGTATATGTTTCTTGGTCGATGTTGATAGTAATGTCCCCAGCAGTAAAGTTGTTATCTGCAAAGCTATAAAGCGCGCTGCCTGGCTTAAGCGATATTGTAGAAGCTCCAGCGGCTATGTTTAATCCAGGAAGAGGGAATTGGCCAACACCTGTCCAAGAGCCAGTGATGGTGCTAAGGGAGATGGAGCCAGAATTACCAATGCTTGCGCTTGTGGCTTGATCACCACCAGCAGCGATTTGTCGTGTTGATAAAATACTATTGCTTCCAACTGTGACGTTTGCACCTTGTGCAGTTATTGAATTAATGCCGCCACCGGCGATATTTGCATTAATTGTTATATCGCTGTCAGAATTTGCTTTTAATGTAAGTTTGTCTACATTACCATCGTTGTTGCCGCTGATCGGATTGGTAACGGTAATGCCTGGAGCGCTGATGGTTATATCGCCTCCGATTAGAACATTTGGGCCTATGGTTAATGCTGAAGATGATGTGTAGTTACTCGTTAGAGTGATATTACTTAATGTTTCTAGTGAATGCTTCCAATCTTTAATGCCTGTGATTTCAACTGGGCTACTTGCGCGACTGGAACGCTCCAGTACCCAATCGCCTCCAGGGTTGCCTCCGCTGCGATTTTCTGAAGCCCAAACTTCAAGGCCTGTTAGTTGATCAAGTTGGTATATAAGCGAATTACCAATGGTTTCTGAACCTACATAACACCCTCCAATTAATAGATCTCCTCCATCAGGTATGTATTTGTTGATTTTATCTGCGAATATATTAAGATTTGCAGAATTGTCAATGTCTAAAACAACTTCTCCCTGCCAGTAAAGCTTACCTGGAGAACCATGACCAATAAGTAGTAATTGCTCAATCGGCGCATTAAGATCTAATGAGGTTAAATTTTCCCAGCTATTAGATGACACTGACCAACCAGAAGATAGCAATTGCTCGCTAAGGCCGTAAGAATCTGGGAGAGATGGATCAATCCAAGCGTTTCTTGCCCCAAAGGAATTTAATAGTGACATTTGCTCTGGTGTGGTATGCATTGTTTTGTATCTGATGGGTTACTTTTTTAAAAGTAATTCTACTGACTTGACTCTTCTGAGAAGCATTTGGAAGGCAGATTGTTGTTTAATTTGATCTTTCTCGAGTTGTTGGTTGTTGGCTCTAATTTTTTCTAATTCCTCTTTGGCTGATGATAGTGATTCTTTGAGGTTTTCTATCTCCGCGTCTTTAGATACGGCTATGGCAATTAATTCTTCTTTCAGACTTTCTCTTGATTTTGACTCTGAAGAACGCCCAAGTGGGAATGAGAAGCCAAATCTTGTTCCAAATCCATTTAACCATCCAACTGTTTCCAGCTCAACAGGAGGTGCATATGCTGCTGCAACATTGAGATATATTCTACCAAATTTAACGGCGCAACCAAAGGAAGATGCAACTGCATTACTGTAAACACCTCCGCCAAAGCCGCATCTAAACGGTTCATCTCCTACAGTAATATTTGGCGTTGCTCCCAAGGCTGCAGCAAATGCACCAGATGATGCAATAGAGCTCATTACATTTTCTGGATTGAAACTAGTTCCAAGGGTTCCATTCCCGTCGGTTGTGATAACTCTGGTTGTTCCATTTTGATATCTGTTCTTGTTGAATCCAGTATTTGTAGCCAAGCCAGGTAGATTATATTGTGAACTTGGTATACCGATAGCTATTTGACCCGGTAAAACTGCAGTTGCACCATAACCAATTGCAGTACTTTGAAAGCCTGCTGCTGTAGTTAGGGTACCCAATGCAGTGGATTGGCTTCCAATAGCTCTACTTGAACTTCCAATAGCAATACTCTGAACCCCAGATGCTGTTGCAGTTGTACCCATGGCAATTGTTCCAGTAGCTAATGCATTAGCTCTTGATCCGAAGGCAACCGAATCAGAGCCACTCGCCAAAGCGTTAACCCCACTGGCTAATGCATTTGTTCCAGTTGCAATTGCACTAGTTCCTGTAGCAATCGATCTAAGACCACTAGCTATGGAACTTGAACCGCTTGCTTGTGAATCAGCACCGCTTGCATTTGCTGCCGTGCCAGATGCAATTGAATTAACACCGCTTGCAACTGAACTTAGGCCTGTTGCTATTGCTCCAGTATTAGAAGCATTTGCACTAGTACCAGATGCAATCGAGTTAATTCCGCTTGCTTGTGCATTTGAACCGCTTGCTTGTGAATCATTACCACTTGCAACTGAACTTAGGCCTGTTGCTATTGCTCC
>Ga0247831_1003995_pt1 | contig 20421 bp, 22 predicted proteins | sample LaCruzMarch2015__9_FD_192406 | JGI IMG/M metagenome (GOLD analysis project Ga0247831, IMG submission 192406) | Freshwater microbial communities from meromictic Lake La Cruz, Castile-La Mancha, Spain - LaCruzMarch2015_1m | ecosystem: Environmental > Aquatic > Freshwater > Lake | place: Spain...
CAAAGGCCGCGGCCCAACTTGAAGGATCAAAAGATTTTGCAAAAGGTGTCATGCGCGATGCTGGAGTTCCCACTGCGCATAGTTTTACTTGTACTAAGCAATCAGAGATAGAGATAGCACTCGACAATTTTGGTGCGCCATATGTTGTTAAAGATGATGGCCTTGCCGCAGGTAAGGGAGTGGTGGTCACCAGTGATCGCGATGTCGCACTGGCGCATGCGCTTACATGCACCCGTGTTGTTATTGAAGAATATTTAGCTGGCCCAGAAATTTCACTCTTTGGAATTTCAGATGGCCGAAACATTTTACCGATGCAACCTGCGCAAGATTTCAAACGCGCCTTCGATGGCGATCTGGGGCCAAACACCGGAGGCATGGGGGCATACTCGCCACTTGCCTGGGCACCGGATGACATCGTTGAAGAAACCTATGAGAAAGTATTAGCGCCCATGATTGCCGAGATGGCAGCGCGTGGGACTCCCTTTGTGGGGCTGCTCTATGCCGGGTTAGCGCTGACCGATGATGGAATCCGAGTGATTGAATTCAATGCGCGTTTTGGAGATCCGGAAACACAAGTACTTATTCCACGATTGGTTACACCGCTTGCCACACTTCTCTATAAGGCTGCTACCGATGATCTAGATGATGAAGTTCTGCACTGGCGTGATGAAAGCGCCGTCACTGTTGTACTTGCAGCTGGCGGATATCCGGAATCACCTAAGACGGGCGGAGTCATCACATTAAAACCCTCAGTTGAGAAAACTCAGATTTTCCACTCTGGCACAACACAGGACGGAGCATCGCTGCTCTCAAGTGGCGGACGAGTGCTGACAATTACCGGAATGGGCGCCGATCTCACCGAAGCTCGGGACCGCGCATATCGAGTCATCTCACAGATTGCTCTCGAAGGCTCTTTCTACCGCAGCGATATCGCACTTAATGCGTCGGTGGCAGAGAAGGGCAATTAAATGGAGGAGAATGCACCAGTGAGCGTATTAGCTGATCGTTATGCATCCGCCGAGATGCGCAAAGTCTTTGCGCCCGAAGAAAAAATCATTGCTGAACGCAAACTCTGGATTGCAGTAGCCAAGGCGCAAGCAAAGCTAGGGCATGTGATTGCTGATTCAGTGATCGCAGATTATGAAAAAGTCATTTCAAAGGTGGATCTAGCATCTATCGATGCCCGTGAGAAGATCACTCGCCACGATGTCAAAGCCCGTATCGAAGAATTTAACGCACTAGCTGGCCACGAAGCAATCCATGCCGGAATGACCAGTCGTGATCTGACCGAAAATATTGAAGCACTTCAAGTTCGCAATGGACTTTCGATTGTTCACAATAAGACAGTCGCACTCCTTGCCACACTTGCTGCAAAAGCAGCGCTGTACTCTGATCAACCCATCGCTGGGCGCTCACATAATGTTCCAGCCCAAATTACAACTCTTGGTAAGCGTTTTGCATCGGCGGCTGAAGAACTTCTCTTTGCATATGAACGACTTGTCTCTCTTCAAGACCGCTACCCGATGCGCGGCATTAAAGGTCCGGTTGGAACAGCGCAAGATTCGATTGATCTCTTGGGTTCAACAGAGGCACATCAGAAACTGGAATCTGCTATCGCAGCTGAACTTGGTTTCAACCGGGTAATAGATTCAACCGGTCAGGTCTATCCGCGCTCACTTGATTACGATGTAGTAACAACTCTTGTTCAAATTGCGGCTTCTCCTTCCTCTCTTGCTACATCTATTCGACTTATGGCTGGTGCTGAACTTGTCACTGAAGGCTTCCGGGCCGGACAAGTGGGCTCATCTGCCATGCCACACAAGATGAATACCCGTTCATGTGAACGAGTTAATGGACTCACCGTCATTCTTCGCGGATATGCATCGATGGTCTCTGAACTCGCTGGCAATCAATGGAATGAAGGCGATGTTTCATGCAGCGTTGTTCGCCGAGTCGCCCTACCTGATGCGTTCTATGCTATCGATGGGCTACTTGAAACCATGCTCACAGTCCTGAATGAGTTTGGTGCATTCCCGGCCATTATTGCGGCAGAGCTAGAAAGATACTTGCCGTTCTTAGCGACAACAAAGATTTTGATGGCTTCAGTAAAAGCAGGAGTCGGTCGCGAAGTTGCACATGAAGTGATTAAGGAACATGCAGTTGCGGCAGCACTAGGAATGCGCGAAGGAAAGCAAAATAATTTCCTTGATGCGATTGCACAAGATAATCGCATTCCATTCAACAGAGCAGCACTCGATGCACTCATTGGAAATCCACTTGAATTTACTGGCGATGCTCGCCAACAAGTTGCTCGAGTTGTAAGTCGCATCGAAGCGATTTCATCCGCGCACCCTGCCGCTGCGCAGTACAAGCCCGGCTCTATTCGGTGAGCGGCTTCGGTGTAGCTGGCCCGCCGCCAGCACCATCGATTGAGGGTTGGAACCACCTTCGCACCGGAAAAGTCCGCGACTTATATTCAAATGAATCGGGCGAAATTCTGCTTGTGGCATCTGATCGCATTTCAGCTTTCGATTGGGTATTGCCAACAACTATTCCTAATAAGGGTGCGATCCTGACTCAGCTCTCACTCTTCTGGTTTGAATTACTTGCCGACATCGTTCCTAACCATGTCATCTCTGATGAGGTACCCGAGTCTGTTGCAGATCGCGCAGTTATTGTGCAACCGCTTGAAATGTTTGCCATTGAATGTGTGGCCCGTGGATATCTGACTGGCAGCGGGCTGGTGGAATACAAAATCAACCAAGAAGTGTGCGGAAACCCACTTCCAGCAGGGTTATTAGATGGTTCAGCCCTACCAGCAAGCATTTTCACACCAGCAACAAAGGCTGAAGTAGGTGATCACGATATCAATATAGATTTCCAGAGCGCGAGCAAAATAGTCGGGGCAGAAGCAGCCGAAGATCTTCGCCGGCTTACTCTTGCTCTCTATGACACTGCAGCCGATTTCGCACGCGGGCGTGGCATCATTTTGGCAGATACTAAATTTGAATTTGGAATTAATATGGCGGGTGAAATTACACTAGGAGATGAAGCTCTCACTCCAGATTCATCAAGATTTTGGGAATCTGATGGTTGGGCTCCTGGAAAATCACAACCTTCTTTTGATAAACAATTTGTACGTGATTGGTTAACTGCTAGTGGCTGGGATAAGAAATCTGCGCCACCAGAGCTACCAGCAGAAATCGTTGCAAAGACTGCAGCACGTTATCAAGATGCATATGAACGAATTACCGGCAGCAAGTTCTAAGCGAAAACTAGGGAGATAAAAATGGCAAAAATCGTGGTTGATGTGATGTTAAAGCCTGAAATTCTTGACCCACAAGGTAAGGCTGTTGCTGCTGCCCTTCCACGACTTGGATTTAGCTTTGCCAAAGATGTCAGACAAGGAAAGCGATTTGAAATAGAGGTCGATGGGGATCCAACACCAGCTCAGCTTGCCGAAGTTGAAAAGGCTGCCGAAAAATTGTTATCAAATCCAGTGATTGAAAATTTCACAGTGCGAGTGGAGAAGTAGAAGTTATGAAAATAGGTGTCGTTACTTTTCCAGGAACTCTTGATGATCGAGATGCGGCCCGCGCAGTTCGTCACGCAGGTGGGGAAGCCATATCTTTGTGGCATAACGACGCCGATCTTAAAGGAGTAGACGCGGTCATTCTTCCGGGTGGTTTTTCCTACGGTGATTATCTTCGCTGCGGTGCTATCTCGCGCTTTTCGCCAGTGATGGAGCCCATCATTGATGCAGCTAATGGTGGGATGCCGCTTCTCGGTATCTGTAACGGCTTTCAGGTACTTGCTGAAGCGCATTTGATTCCAGGGGCGCTGACACGTAATCACGAGCTACATTTCTTATGTCGAGATCAAAAACTTACTATTGAAAACATAAACACCCCATGGACTTCTTCTTTTCCTCAAGGTCAAGAGATTCTGATTCCGCTAAAAAATGGTGAAGGCGCATATATGTGCGATGACAAGACCCTGGCAGAGCTAGAAGGTGAAGGTCGCATCATTGCTCGATATGTCGGAGAGAATCCAAATGGTTCTCGCAATCTCATTGCCGGCATCACTAATGCACGTGGAAATGTTGTTGGTCTGATGCCCCACCCAGAACATGCAATTGATTCACTGACCGGACCATCAGCAGATGGTTTGGGCTTCTTTACTTCAGTATTGAAAACTTTGGTGGGCTAATGGCACTTGATACCGTTGCTATTGCCCAAGCGAATCCAGATACAACTCAACCTTTTGCAGAACTTGGGTTGAAAGCAGATGAGTATGCAAGCATTAAAAAGATTCTAGGGCGGCGCCCTACTTCCTCAGAGCTAGCCATGTATTCGGTGATGTGGTCAGAACACTGTTCCTATAAATCATCAAAAGTTCACTTGAAGCAATTCGGCGAGAAAGCAGTTAAGAGTGATGCGCTCTTGGTTGGTATTGGTGAAAATGCTGGCGTTGTCGATGTCGGACAAGGCTATGCCGTGACTTTTAAAATTGAATCTCATAACCACCCATCATTCATCGAGCCATATCAAGGAGCTGCTACTGGTGTGGGTGGAATCGTGCGTGACATTCTTACAATGGGTGCACGGCCAATTGCAATCATGGATCCACTTCGTTTTGGACCAGCAGATGCACCAGATACTCGTCGCGTGCTACCTGGAATCATTGCTGGCGTTGGTGGTTATGGAAATTGCTTAGGGCTACCAAATATTGGTGGCGAAGTTGTCTTTGATGAAACTTATATTGGAAACCCACTGGTCAACGCGCTCTGCGTTGGCGTCATGAAACATAGCGATATTAAGCTCGCAAAAGCAGCAGGAGCTGGCAATCTCGTAGTTCTCTACGGTGCAAAAACCGGTGGTGATGGAATCGGTGGCGTATCTGTACTTGCATCAGAGACATTTGAATCTAAGGGACCAGCAAAGCGTCCGGCGGTTCAGGTGGGCGACCCCTTTGTTGAAAAAGTCTTGATTGAATGTTCGCTTGAGATATTTGCTGAAGATCTCGTTGTTGGAATTCAAGATTTGGGTGGTGCGGGACTCTCGTGTGCAACCTCAGAACTTGCATCCGGTGGTTCAGGCGGCATGAAAGTGCAGCTAGATAAAGTTCCGCTTCGCGACCCATCACTTTCACCTGAAGAAATATTGATGTCTGAATCACAAGAGCGGATGTGCGCAATTGTGGAACCAAGCAAGATTGCACGTTTCCTTGAAATCTGCGAGAAATGGGATGTCACAGTTAATGTCATTGGTGAAGTCACCGATGGCAAACACCTTGAAATTACCTGGAACGGCGAACTCATTGTCGATGTTCCACCTCGCACAGTTGCCCATGATGGCCCGGTCTATAACCGGCCACTGGCACAACCTGCCTATATTGATGCGGTTGCCAAGGAAGTAATCAAAGTTCCCATTCCATCAACGCCGGATGAAATCAAAGCTACCATTTTGAAGTTGGCAGCAACTCCAAACTTGGCAGATAAATCTTGGGTCACCAATCAATACGATCGTTATGTTCAAGGAAATACCATTCAATCGCAACCTGATGATTCTGGAATGGTGCGCATTGATGAGAAGACTCACTTGGGTGTGGCAGTTGCAACAGATGCCAACGCCAATTGGTCATATTTAAATCCTTATCAGGGTGCGAAGTTAGCTCTCGCAGAAGCAGCACGAAATATTGCAACTGCAGGCGCTAAACCACTTGCGGTGACCAACTGTCTTAACTTTGGCTCACCGGAAGATCCAGGTGTGATGTGGCAATTTGCCGAATCTGTGCGCGGGCTAGCAGATGGATGTTTAGAGATGGGATTACCTATTACAGGTGGAAACGTCTCGTTTTATAACCAGACGGGATCTGTTGCAATCCTTCCTACCCCTGTTATTGGTGTACTTGGTGTCATTGATGATGTGCGCACGCGCACACCGATGTCATTTGATCGCGCTGGTCTTGATCTCTACCTACTTGGTGAAACAAAGGAAGACTTGGCTGGAAGTGAATGGGCATATCTGCATAATCAACGTGGAGGTATTGCACCGGTTGCAGATCTTCAACGCGAAATGCACCTGATAGAACTTCTAGTCGCAGGTCGCACAAAGAAGATATTTACTGCAGCTCATGACTTAAGCCAGGGCGGCTTAGCGGCAACACTTACAGAGATGGTGCTGCGCCATCACATAGGTGCAACAATCCAATTGGAGAATGTTGGAATATCACTGTTGAGTGAGAGCCCAGGTCGCGTTGTTGTGGCAATTGATCCTGCCCAAACCAATGCACTCACAAGTGAGGCAGCAGCGCAGAAGATTGCACTGACAAAGATTGGTGTGACTGGTGGAACTGCTCTTGTTATCAATGGCGCAGCTATTACGCTAGCTGAACTGCACACCGCACACACCCAAACCTTTCCGAAGTTGTTTGGCTAATTAGCTATGCGCGACCCAGTTGTTCTTCAAGAAGTAAAAGCAACGCTTGCACTTCTGACCGAACGCTCGCCAGGGCGCGCGATAGAAGTGCGAGTTCCTCCCTATGCCGCAGTGCAGTGCGGTGAAGGCCCCACACATACGCGCGGAACTCCAGCTAATGTGATTGAGATGGATGCCCAGACCTGGCTCGCACTCGCTCGCGGAGAACGCACCTGGGCCGATGCAATGGCAGCAGGTCTGATTATTGCCTCAGGTGTTCGAGCAGACCTCACTTCACTTCTACCGCTTAAGATTGCGCCATGAGCCGGCGCCCAGATGGATTGTTAAATCACAATCTGCTCGATGCTGACCTTGGACCACAAGATGCCTGTGGTGTTTTCGGAGTATGGGCACCGGGTGAAGAAGTAGCAAAGCTCACCTTCTATGGTTTGTATGCACTTCAACATCGTGGACAAGAGTCAGCAGGTATCGCAACATCTGATGGTGAAAGAATCCTGATTTATAAGGATATGGGCCTTGTTTCCCAAGTATTTACTGAGACCGACCTAGCTTCACTTGTTGGCAATCTTGCTATTGGTCACTGTCGTTACAGCACAACCGGATCTAGTACCTGGGTAAATGCCCAGCCCACACTTCGACCAACGAAGTATGGAACGTTAGCTCTTGCACATAATGGAAACCTGACAAATACCGGCTCACTTGCCGAGATTGTGCAAAAGTTAGAGACCAACCTTTCAAAGAATGAACGTGGCGCAACAACAGATACTGAAATTATGACCGCCCTCATTGGATTGCAAGATGAGAACAATGTGGAGGCCAGTGCACTTGCAGTCTTGCCGAAACTTGAAGGCGCTTTCTCACTCGTCTTTATGGATGAACACACCTTGTATGCAGCCCGTGATCGCCATGGTGTTCGACCACTTGTAATTGGCAAACTCGAACGCGGTTGGGTAGTCGCATCTGAATCTGCCGCCCTGGATATTGTCGGTGCCGCATTTGTTCGTGAAGTTGAACCTGGTGAATTCCTTGCCATCAATGAAGATGGAATTCGTTCGCAGATGTGGGCAACACCTGATCCCAAAGGCTGCATCTTTGAATATGTCTATCTAGCTCGTCCTGACACAACAATTGCTGGCCAGGGTATCCACGCCGTGCGCGGGCGAATTGGTCAGCGCTTAGCTATCGAGGCTCCGGTGGATGCAGATCTTGTTATTCCAGTTCCTGAATCTGGAACACCAGCAGCAATTGGTTATGCAAAGCAATCTGGAATTCCCTATGGCCTTGGCCTTGTGAAAAACTCCTATGTGGGGCGCACATTTATCCAGCCATCACAGACCATTCGCCAGCTTGGAATTCGATTAAAACTTAATCCACTTCGCGAAATCATTGAAGGTAAGCGCATCATTGTTGTCGATGACTCAATTGTCCGCGGAAATACCCAACGCGCACTCGTTCGCATGTTGCGCGAAGCGGGAGCCCTGGAAATCCATGTGCGCATCTCTTCCCCACCTGTGAAATGGCCCTGCTTCTATGGAATTGATTTTGCTACCCGCGCCGAACTCATTGCTAGCGGCTTAGAAGTCGAAGAAATTCGTCGTTCCATCGGCGCAGATTCACTGGCCTATGTCTCTGAAGCGGGCCTGATTGAAGCCACAAATGTCGCCGAAGATAAGTTATGTACTGCATGTTTCTCTGGTAACTATCCCATCGCAATTCCAACAGATATGTCTGAAGGAAAGATGCGCCTAGAAATCACAGAGGTTCATAAGTAGTGGCAACATATAAAGATGCTGGTGTTGATATTGATGCTGGAGATCGCGCAGTTGAATTAATGAAGGCATCCATCGCGCGCGCTTCACGCCCAGAGGTAATGGGTGGCATTGGCGGATTTGCTGGACTCTTCGATGCATCTGCGCTCAAAAACATGAAGCAACCACTTCTAGCAACATCGACAGATGGCGTTGGAACAAAGACTGAGATTGCTCGCCAGTTAGGAAAGTACGACACCATTGGTGAAGATCTTGTTGCGATGGTTGTTGATGACCTTGTTGTTTGCGGGGCAGAACCGCTATTTATGACTGACTACATTGCAGTTGGCAAAGTAATTCCGGAACGGATTGCAGATATTGTTTCCGGAATAGCACGCGGATGCCAGAAGTCAGGAACTGCCCTCATCGGCGGTGAAACCGCTGAACACCCTGGTCTGCTTGATGAAGATGAGTTTGATATTGCAGGCGCGGCAACCGGTGTGGTCGATGCCGAGAAACAATTAAGTGCCGAGCGAGTTAAAAGTGGAGATTTGATTATCGCAATGCCGGCAAGTGGCTTTCATGCAAATGGGTATTCACTGATTCGCCACATTCTGAGCTCACAGAAACTTGATCTCAATAAGAAATATGAAGGACTGCATGCCACGCTCGGAGAAGTCCTGCTGACTCCTACTGAAATTTACACACTTGATTGTTTAGCACTGATTAAGGCTCAAGGAGAAAAGTTGCGCACCTTTAGCCACATCACTGGTGGGGGAATAGCCGATAACACTGCGCGCGTTATTCCGGCCGGGTTACGTGCGCGATATGACCGCTCAACTTGGTCACTACCTATGGCAACACAGTTTTTAGCAGAAAGTGCATCGGTGCCCCAAGCAGATATGGAACGCACCTGGAATTGCGGCATCGGCATGAGCGCCATCGTTGATCCAGCCATTGGAGATCTGGTTATTCGCTCGCTCGCAGCTCGTGGAATGTCGGCCTGGATTGCGGGAGTCGTTGAGCCTGCTCAAGATAATGATGCCCCACGTTCATACTTGGTCTCTGAGTACAAAGGATAAATTCAATGGCAAGTAAGTCAAAGATGGCCCGTCAACAACAAGTGAAGCAGAGTAAGAACGTTAATTTCTACATCATTGCGATTCCGGTTCTTGGATTTCTTATCAAGTTGATCACCATGATTAACACCCCCAATGGCGGTTGGCTTGGCGCAGATGGTGAAAATTACTTCAGCGGCGTTGATGGACTTCTTGCAGATGGTTATCTATCGGATAAGAGCATTCTTTCCTACTGGCCAGCCGGATATCCCATACTGCTGTGGGGCTTAGCGAAGATATCAGTCACACAAATAATTTGGCTCATCTCAATTACGCAGACCCTCTTCTATGCCTATGCCAGCTACTACTTTGTTAAGCAACTTCGCGATACTAAATTGCGCCCTTATCTATTTCTCATCGGACTCATTCTCGCCATTAATCCCACTCTTTCCCTAAGTTCGATGGCAGTGGGTTATGAAAGCCCGATTGCAGCATGCATGTTGATGGTTGTGGGACTCATTATTAAATCTTTGCAGAGCCCTAATGATCGCCGTTTGGTAATTCGAGTTCTTGGTGTGGGTGGCTTTTCAGCTCTAGCAACATTTATGCAACCGCGTTGGATTCTGACCTCAATTGTTATCGCAGTGGTGTGGGCGCTGATGTCTAAGAGCCGCAAAGTGCAGGCCCTAATTCTTGTGGGCGTTATTGGAGTAATGGCAATTGCGCCAGCAATCCTTATTCAACGCAACATTGCATCTATTGATAAAGCTGTCATCTCAACAAACTTAGGTGTGACCATGAGGATTGGTGCTGGTCCACAAACAACGGGTGGATATTCCCATACTGGCCCAGATGTGCCATGTGATCCAGTTCCACCGGCAACAACGGTTTCAGATAACGATGTCGTTAAGTGTGTGATCAAGTGGTATGCCGCAAATCCAGTAAAGGCCGGAAAGCTATTTGTGAAGAAGGGTTGGTACTACTGGTCTCCATGGTCGGGGCCATTTGCAAATGGCACGATGGCACGCAATCCGTGGCTTAAGGTCAATCCAATTATGGATATCGCACGCGGTAGCCAATCGGGAAATGATCTTGTCTATAAATCTGTCGGTAAAGGTATTTCATTCTTCTGGGTAGTTGGCTGCATCTCACTCTTCTTTATTGGTTTCTTCTGGCTGCGTTCCATGAAGGGCATCTATGCCAATATCGCCTGGCTCACCGGTATCCCGGTCGTCATCTCCTGGCTCATCTCTATGGGCACCATTGGAGATCATCGATTCCGTATCCCGACAATGTCTTTGAGCCTGTTCTTACAGGTAATGGGCTACTTCGCCCTGCGCCACAAGGCTAAAACGCGCTCATTTGCGGTGGCTTTGGAGTCAAGTGCCAAGGCGCGATAACCTACGCGTCTGACACGCTAGATATTCGTAAGGAGGTCGCCCATGGGTCGCGGCCGTGCAAAAGCAAAGCAGACCAAAGTCGCTCGCGATTTAAAGTACAACTCTCAGGAGATGGACCTCGATCGCCTAGCCAAAGAACTTCATGGCGATACTCCGAGCCAGCAAAATCAAGAGGATGACGATCCGTTTGCTGAAGGAAATTACATCCCTCGCGCATAAGTAGTTTTTCTACATAGACTCATCTATGTGAGACCAACACCGTATGTCGCATCCCTGCGCATCTACGAACCTCTTTCCGCATTTGATTCCCTTGACCAACTTCGTTGGCAGAGTATTGATGCAAATACTGATACTCGCAAAGAAGAGCAAGCGCTCGCACTTCGCCGGCTAGTATTTCCAGAACCTCCCGCTGGGCGCCCCGATGGTGCACATGTATTAGATATCAAAGACATTCGATATGTATCACCATGGTCAACTGCAACCCGTTGCTGGGCAGCACTTGATGACTTTAAAGAATCACTGCCATCATCGATTACGCCATTTTTTATCTCATCAGCCCTGGAAGAAGTAATCACAACAGGTGTAGATCTCATTGAAGATCGAGTTCCACACATCATCACCGAGACATGGGTAATTCCACCGCGTTGGTTCTCACTATTTACTCCGGAAGAGCGAGTACGCGGGGAAGATGACGATGGACCATTTTCATTTGCGCGAACAACCATGGCTAAAGCTCGCGAACGCGCCATGAGTTCGCATGAAATTGTCTTGGGTGCATTTGGCCAAGGCCCAGTTGAAGGAGAAATTGAGAATTTACTGGATTGGCTGGAGCTCTTTCACCCAGAGTCACTGGTGGAGTTAGATTACGGTGGACTTGCCGCATACCTTGATGCTTCACTTCGAGCACAAGGTAAAGATGGTCTTGATGACGATACTTCGATCGAAGATGTTGCACATAGCTTGTCTGGATTAGCAGCAGCCGACGGCTCCATCGCCGGACAAGGCTATGAAAAGCTTGTTTCGCGCTGGAGATTGGTGCAAGGGTTCGAATCAGCAACCTAATCTTCATATTTCGGTAAGAAGCTCGGTATTGCCACCAGCGTGGTGGTGGGGAATACTTCGCGACATAACGGCCCAAATCGGACACTCGACTATGGCCAAGTTTTTTGGAGGAAATACATGAGTCGTCTGCCTGATGCAGAAGTGCTTCTGACTCCGCGCGAGGTTGCCGACTTATTTGGCGTTGATCCCAAGACTGTTACTCGTTGGGCGAAAGCCGGAAAACTCACTTCGATTCGCACGCTAGGTGGACATCGCAGATATCGTAAATCTGAAGTCGATGATCTTCGCCAAAATTACTTCAAGGCACAGAATTAGCTAACCATTTACTTTATGAGTTATTCAATCGCGCAATTTTTCTTATTAGGTTTTCTCACCTTCGCACTCGTTGGTCTGATTACGCCACCAATCAGATATCTTGCGCTGCGCTTTGATGCCGTTGATGCACCGACACTTGAACGTAAGGCGCAGAAAGAACCCGTTCCATATTTAGGCGGAGTGGCAATTGCTATTGGAATTATTTCTGCATCCTACGGTGCTCTCATTGCAACTGATTTCTCACTGGCAGCTCTCAAACTCGCTAGCTCGGTATTGGTTCCAGCAATTGCAATTTCAGCGATGGGTTTATGGGATGACTTACGTGGTTTAGCTCCATGGCCACGGCTAGTTGCGCAGACATTTACCGGAATCATCGTTGCCGTCATACTTACCGTCACCGACACCATGGGTTTTGCCTTCAGTAATCACATCGTCAATTACGCAATCACGGTGCTCTGGATAGTTGGCGTCTGTAACTCAATTAATTTCTTTGATAATCATGATGGCGGGGCCGCCGGCACAGTTGCCGTCATTACCTTCTTCCTCTTCTTTATCGCCTATGACCGCCAGCAGGTGCTGGTGAGCGCCCTTGCGATAGTGACCGCCGGTGCCACAGCTGGATTTCTCATCTGGAATCGCACTCCAGCAAAGATCTACATGGGTGATGCGGGTTCACTCTTTCTAGGCATCATCGTTTCGGTATTAACAATTCGTTTAAGCCCAGGAGTTATTCCTACCTATAAGTCACTCGCTATTCCGCTATTTCTTATGGCAACGCCCATTCTTGATACAACGGTGGCAGTAACATCGCGTCTTTATCGCGGCATCTCACCTTTCCAAGGAGGCCGTGATCACCTTTCTCATCGCTTAATGCGCGTCGGCCTTAATCGTCGCATCACCGCATTTACCTTGTGGGCCTTTGCTGGCTTTTATGGTTTTGTTGCTCTCGCAATCTATATCTGGCCTGATACGTGGGGCACGCAAGTGATTGTCCTAGGCGCCATCGCATGGGTGGCACAGTTGATTTATTTCTTAAGAATTCCTTCTGAGGGGTAGACTGCGAACATGTCAGATAACAGTGCCGATAAAAATGAAGATATGAAGGCAAAGATGCTTGCTGCCCTAGAAGCGAAGAAGAATAAGAAGGGCGCACCTGGTTCCCAGACTCACTCTGAATCAGGGTCAAAGATTCGCGGTGGACAACGCAGTGGTGGGGCACCTCAGGTGCAACGTAAAGCAGGACCTTCTGGTTCAGGTTCTGCAGGTTAATAAAGAAAAATAGAGGTGGCTCGGGACAGGATCGAACTGTCGACCTCACGATTTTCAGTCGCGCGCTCGTACCAACTGAGCTACCGAGCCATTATTTAATTTTAGATATTTAATTGTTGATAATGCTTTAAAAAAAGAAGAGAGCGTGTGGACACTCTCTTCTTTCGCGACCCGGACGGGACTTGAACCCGCGACCTCCGCCGTGACAGGGCGGCGCGCTAACCAACTGCGCTACCGGGCCTTGATAAATCAAAGCCTTTACTTCGTACTGCTTCTTGCCTCTTGTGCCCCCAACGGGATTCGAACCCGTGTTACCGCCGTGAAAGGGCGATGTCCTAGGCCCCTAGACGATGGGGACGTTTGAGGCTCGCAAATCGTACCGGCTTAAGGGTGCACGACCAAACTCGATTAAAAAGCCGCTATAAATATGGGATTTAGAGCAGTGACCACTGCACTGTGACAGAGACAGTGACATCTTGTTCGCCAAGATCAACGACTGTCGCATCTGATTCTGCTTTTGCAACTGCCATCACTGGAATGTAAGGAGTTGGCGCAGAGTTTTCTACCAGGTAATTAACTTTTCCAAGTTTTACACCGAGAAGTGATGCATATGATGCTGCTTTTGCACGAGCATTCTTGACTGCAACTGTGCGAGCCGCCGTTGCCGCCTTTGTGTTATCTAGCACAAAAGGAGTAGCGCCATTGAGTTGAAGGCTATCGCCACCAGCTGAAACTATTGCATCAATGACATCGCCGGCAGTAGCTGCTGCTCGCACAGTAATTGTGAATGATTGCGATGCGCGGTATCCCACGAGAACAGTGGTGTTGTTATCGTATTTGTATTCTGGGTATACCGAAACACTTGTACTTGCAATATCTTTCTTATCAATTTTGGCCAAAGTCAGAGCAGCGCGGACCGCAGCAGAAGTCTTCGCTGTTGCAGCCAGAGCTTCTTTGCTAGTCGCAGCAATATTTGTAGAAGTCGCGTTGATGCGCACTGCATCGGGAACAACCTTGACACTGCCTTGTGAACTAATGGTGATATATCGAGTGGCGGCGGCATTGGCAGATGGAACTACTAAAGCTGCAATGGCTAGTGTTAACACGGCAAGAGTTGAGATACGGCTACGAGTTGTCATGACTCTATTATCCCTTACTTCTTGTGGGGTGCGTTATAGATTCCTGTGTGATCTCGGAGCATTCGCTCTAATGAGAAGTATGTATGTGCTCGCTCTCTGCCTGCGGCGCCCAACTGATTTCGTAACTGCGAATCAGCGGCTAATTTAATAACACGTGCTGCCATAGCGCTAGCAGTGGGGGCGGTAAGAAAGCCTGTCTTTGCATCTTCGACGATATCTGAAATAGAACCGACAGCTGGAGCAACTATAGGTAACCCAGCTTGTGCGCCTTGAATCAGCGTTAGTGGAATTCCTTCGTTATCACTTGTCAGAATTGCAATATCACTAGCTGCAAACAGCTGGTCAATATCTTTGCGCCATCCTAAGAAAGTTATTGGTAGTTTCTTCGCAGTAGCTCGCACCCGAGAGCTTTCAAATAACTCTCCTTCACCAGCCACTAAGAAGTGCACGGCCACGTTCTGTCTTGCAATCTCGGCGGCAACATCGAGTAGTCGGTCAGGTCTTTTAATCTGTGTGAGTCGACCGACAAATGTGCAGTAAGTAGTTGCCGGATCTAGTTCTAACTCTTTACGTAGTTCGGCCCTTTCGAACCTCTTTGGCTCCGGTAATCCAGGAAAGAAGACGCTGTATTGCGCTGGCTTGCCAATACCGGCAGTTAGCAGGTCATTCTTCACAACCGTGCCAATAGCAATGAGGTGATGGGTGCGCGCAGCAAGTGCTTTTTCAACCGCAACAACTAGTTGGGTTTTCCATCCAGAAAAATACCCGTGTAACAAGTGGCCGTGAAATGTGTGAATTCGTATTGCACCGCGTCCGGCGATAATCGAAGCAAGCCGGCCCAGGACGCCAGCTTTCGCAGTATGAGTATGAATTACATCAGGCTGAATTTTCTTGATCATTGCAACTAGACCGATAAATGCTCTGAGGTCAGTCACTAGTGATATTGATCTACCAAGGCCGGCAATCCGAGTTGCCTTGATATCTGTAGCAACTTCATCGAGATAATCTGCTTCATTGACATCGCAATAACCAGTGACAAGCACTTGCTCGAATTTGGATGCATCAAGGCCTCGCATTAATTCGGCCACAATGACGGCAGGTCCACCCACATTCATGCGGGCGATAATCTGCATCACTTTTATGCGCTCGGCCATGTGGTTATCTTCTCGCAAAAAGGCTGGATAATTGAACTCATGAGCAGCGGGCAATTCGTATCTGAGTGCACAGCAGATGCAATTACGCGCGCTGCCCAGCAACTTAAAGCGGGTTCACTGGTCGCGCTACCGACTGAGACTGTCTATGGGCTGGGCGCCGATGCCACAAATGCTGCTGCCGTTGCCAGAATTTATGAAGCAAAGGGACGTCCGGCTGATCACCCGCTGATTGTGCATCTGAGTGAAATGGCAGATATCTCTGATTGGGCCGATGAAATCCCAGAATATGCAATTTCATTGGCACGTAAATATTGGCCCGGCCCCATGACCCTTATTTTTAAGAGAACAGATCTCGCGCAAGATTTTATTACTGGGGGACAAGACAGCGTTGGACTACGCGTCCCAGACCATGTTGTGGCACTTGCACTGCTTGCAGAATTTAAGAAGCTAGGTGGCAAAGGTATTGCCGCCCCTAGCGCTAATCGCTTTGGACATGTCTCACCAACATCTGCAGCAGCTGTCAAGACCGAACTTGCAGACTATCTAGTTGACGGTGATCTCATTCTTGATGGCGGCCCATCGCAGGTCGGCGTTGAATCAACAATCATTGATTGCATGGGTATTGCTCCACGAATTTTAAGACCTGGTGCAATCACGGCAGAGATGATTGAGCAGGTAACTGGATTACACCTTGAAGAATCCGAGACAGATATTCGAGTAAGTGGATCACTTGAAAATCATTACTCACCGGAAGCCACAGTGGCACTTGATTGCCAGCCACAACCAGGTGATGGATTTATTGCACTTGCAAGTGTTCACACACCGCAGGGTGTTGTTCGCTTGGCATCACCTGCAAACAATGAAGAGTTTGCGCGCGTTCTTTATGCCGCGCTACGAAGTGCTGATGAGCGCTCAATAACCCGTGTTGTTGTGCACCAGCCAGCAGGAGATGACATCTCAGTAGCCATCCGCGACCGATTACTGCGTGCCAGCCGCGGTCGCTAAGGTGATAAAGTTCAGCTTCTAGCGCGCAGTTGGCGCTAGTTGTATGTGGGGCCTATAGCTCAGCCGGTAGAGCAACGGACTTTTAATCCGTGGGTCGACAGTTCGAGCCTGTCTGGGCCCACTCTTAAGTAAAGTCACACCATGAACACCCCCGTGCAGCGTCAGAGTTCTTGGATCCCTGCATACATCACACTAGGAATTGTCTGGGGCTGTTCCTTTATCTTCATCAAGTTAGGTCTTGAATTCTTGACACCCTTTGGCGTCGCCTTCGTGCGCTGCACACTAGGCGCACTGGCACTTCTCATCTATGCAAAATTAAGAGGAATCTCCCTACCTAAAGATCGCATGGTGCGATTTCATTTGTGGGTTGTTGCAATCTTTATTAACGTCATTCCTGGAATCTGCTTTGCACTTGCTGAAATCGCAGTGACCTCAATTTTGGCAGGAATCATCAATGCCGTGACACCATTGATGACAATCATTGCAATTTTGGTTATCAACCGAGAAGAAAAACCGAAGCCATCACAACTGCTGGGCCTATTACTTGGCTTTCTTGGAGTCCTTACCGTTCTGGGTGCATGGAGAGGCCTCGGTGATAATCCACTCTGGGCAATACTTGCTTTACTCGTTGCCGTCAGTTGCTATGGAATTTCATTTCCTTACACCCGCAAATATGTGATTCAACTTAAGATTCAAACCGAGTCCCTCATGGCTATGCAGCTCACGTTGGCTGCCTTCACACTCTTACCTTTCTTTCTTTTCGATGGAATTTCTAAGTACGAATATCGAATTGGACCAGTACTGGCAATGATTGGTCTGGGTGTCTTTGGCAGTGGCTTTGCCTACTTATGGAACTACAAAGTAATGCAACTAGCTGGTAGCGCGATCGCAAGCTCAGTTACTTACCTGACTCCACTAGTTGCAATTATCGTGGGAATCATCTTTCTCAACGAATCAATTACCTGGAATGAGCCGGTGGGTGCGCTCGTTGTTTTGTTTGGTGCAGCAATTGCGCAGGAGAGAATTTCGTTAGGAAAGCGTAAAACCGACGGGTAATTCAAGGCGATGAGTCGCAAGCAACACTTCATTTTTTAAAATCGATTCAGTTTTGTCATCGGCCACAATAATTCCACCAGAGAGAATGACTGCCCGCTCACAGAGTTCGTGGGCATAGGGAAGATCGTGGGTCACCATCACGATAGTGACATCGAGAGAGCGCAAGATGTCTGCAAGTTCACGGCGACTAGCTGGGTCAAGATTTGAAGATGGTTCATCCATCACCAAGATTTCTGGTTTCATGGCGAGCACCGTGGCAACAGCAACTCGTCTGCGTTGTCCAAAGGAGAGATGGTGTGGTGGGCGATCTTTAAATTCACTCATACCGACTAAATTCAGCGCATAGTCAACTACTGCATCAAGTTCGGCTCCGCGCACGCCCATGTTGTAGGGACCAAAAGCAACATCTTCACCGACGGTAGGCATAAATAATTGGTCATCTGGATCTTGAAAAACAATCCCTACTTTTGAGCGGACTGCCCGGATAGATTCCTTATTCTTTGAATCTACTTTCTCACCTGCGATAAATACTTCGCCCTGCATTGTCTGGTGGATGCCATTCATATGCAGAACAAGGGTTGTCTTTCCGGCGCCATTAGGACCAAGTAGAGCTACCCGCTCACCCTTTTCAACGCGGAGATTTACACCATAGAGAGCCTGATTGCCATCAGGGTAAGCAAATGCCAAATTGTTAATTAATAAACTTGGTTGGTTGCTCATGTTTTAACCGATTATCCTGACAAAGATAGAAGTAATTAAGGCGAAGGTAGGAATAGTAAGGGCAATCAACCATGCACGTGCGCCAACAGATTTCACTTCCGTATGAGGTAGCTCGCCATCAAATCCACGAGAGAGCATGGCAAGGTGTACTCGTTCTCCACGTTCATAGGAACGAATAAAGAGCGCAGCAGCCGAAGTGGCGATTACTTTCCAATGTTTCGCGCCAGTTGCATCAAAGCCGCGTGATTGACGAGCGATTTTCATCCGCTCCATCTCGTCGCTGATCACATTTACATATCGCAACATAAAGGAAGCAATCTGAACCATGATTGTTGGCAGGCGAAGTCGCTCAAGCCCTCGTAAAATCTCGCGAGCTGTTGTGGTCGTAGAGAGAATGACGGCGCTTAAAACACCTAAAGTTCCCTTGGCAACGATTGAGAGACCAGCAAGTAGCCCTTCACGGTAGAGATTAAAAGGACCTAATTCAAAGCGTTCGCCGGTGCCGAAGAAGGGCATGAGCACGGCAAAAAATATGAAGGGAACTTCGATGAGCGCACGCTTTGAAAGTGTGAGAATCGAAATCTTTCCGGCTGTTGCTGCGGCAATAACTAGAGCTAAGAAAATAACAAAGGCAGGCCAGTAGGTAATGGGGGTAGATACGACAACCAATATGAAGAGAAGTACTGCAATGATTTTTAAATGTGAAGGCAGTGAGTGCACAATTGAGTGGCGATGAATGTAAAGCCGCTCACCCACATCATGGCCATGGTGATGGCCATGCGAGTGAACCTGGCTTTTTTCCGAAGTCGAGGTTTTTATTTGCTCGCACCGTTCTTACGTCGCAAAATCAAAAAGAGTCCAGTTGAGACACCGGCTGTTGCAATGACGCCAATCACGCCAGCTGCACCGGTTGAGAGGCGTTCGTTTTCAATACCTTTTACGCCATAGTCTGCAAGTAACCCATCTGAATTAGCCTGCTCTTTGGCGTTATCAAGGAAACCAATATCCCCGGCAACTTTCTCGAGACCATCAGGGCTTGAAGAGGCATAGTAGGAAACAATTCCAGCAAGAAAGAGCGAGAGAATAAAGCCAGCGATAAGAAACTTACTTTGTCTCTTCATTCTTTTACTCTTGTCTCTAGTATTTGCCTAACCCCTTTATAGCCATATACCAAGTCAGATCGACTTGCCATGACTGCCCCAACTGCAAGGGCGGTGATTACACCCTCACCGATTCCAATGAGGAAGTGTGTTCCTAGCATCGCGGTGAGGACTTGTGTGATTGAAAATGTCGCGGTTCCACCGATTGCATATTGGAGAACAAATCCTGCGGCGGCACATGGCACCGAGATCAATCCAGCAAGAAATGCAGCAACCGATATCGATGATTTTTTCTTTGGAAGAAGTTTCTTAACCACGATAAAAATCGCGTACCCGACCCAGACTCCAATTAAGGACATGTTAAAGATATTGAGTCCAAGGGCGGTAAGCCCACCATCGGCAAAGAGCAAGGCTTGCATGAGCAAGACAACTGTGAGAGCTAACGAGGCAGCCCAAGGACCGACAAGAACTGCGGCGAGTGCGCCACCGAGTAGGTGACCACTTGTTCCGGCAGCAACGGGAAAATTAAGCATTTGTACGGCGAAGATAAAGGTTGCTGTAAGTCCAGCTAAAGGTGCGGTCTTCTCATCAAGGCTTGACTTGGCGCCTTTGAGGGAGAGTGCAACTCCGGCGGCGGCGATGCCGGCAAAAGCAACAGAGGTAGGGATATCGATGAATCCATCAGGGATATGCATGGGTTGAGCCTCCTAGATGCAAACGATTTGCAACAAGAAAAGGTTAATGGAGAATTTACCGTTGTGCCAGTCGAAATAACCGCGGGGCGGCCAGCGTTAGGTCTACAGTGCAGGAATCTGCCAAGCACGGCGCAAGCCACCGGGAGGTCACATATGAGCGAAGATTACGGCCAAGAAGAGCTCGTCACTGAGGAGATGCTCTGGGATCGAATCCCCGAGGTCCAGGGTGAAGAACGTGCAAATACTTTCTATGAACTCTC
>Ga0247831_1003996_pt1 | contig 20420 bp, 20 predicted proteins | sample LaCruzMarch2015__9_FD_192406 | JGI IMG/M metagenome (GOLD analysis project Ga0247831, IMG submission 192406) | Freshwater microbial communities from meromictic Lake La Cruz, Castile-La Mancha, Spain - LaCruzMarch2015_1m | ecosystem: Environmental > Aquatic > Freshwater > Lake | place: Spain...
TTTTAGAAGTATAGTCAACCTTTCAGACTATCAACAAATAGCCTACTTCCCACACAATGCATACTTTTTTGAACGAAATAAAATATTGCTTGAGAGTGAACGCGAACGTGATTTAAAAAAAAGGTTTGATACCATCCCTTGTTTTAATAGTGCTATAAAAAATGAAGATATTCCTTTTTTACCAAAGCGATATTTAACGTACACTGACAATTTTAATATTGATATGAATTTGGTCAGTGACAAACCGAATCCTTTATCTCATCATCGAAATAAAAATTACAAATATGAAGCAAAAAAAGCATTATGGGATTCTGTTTTTGGCGCAACCTTAATATACCTTGACTACGATTGCTATCCTGATACAGTTGTCATAGAAACAACCCCTATGCTTGATTACAACTTTAGTTACCTCGTTCGGAATACAAGTAATCCAAAGGATACTATTGCAAACGATTATCTTAAAATGTTTCTTGAGATATCCAAACTAGGTACAAGTAGGACGCTTTGGGAAGCCAGACAACGTTTTGGTAAAGAGTGCCAATCAGAGGAGAATATGCTCAAGTTGTACGACAAATTTAACCAAGGTTGTGAGTTGGATATTTACAATTTGTATTGCAATGCAAATAATGAATTAAAATACAAACTACATCCGTCAATGCGGCGCTATATCAACTCAAGTTTAAAATATGCTGATTCAATGCTTGAAAAAAAATAAAATACGCCCTTATTCTTTTTTTAAAAACTTAAAAAATCACCCCACATATAACCTTCTTTTTTTTAGTATATAATGTATTGTCACTTTTGTTAATTCCCTCACTTTGCAATGATTACTTAAAATATTGAGTACTTTTGTTATATGAAAACAATTTTATCACTTGTAATAATTTGTATTTGCACAATAGCTACTCAAGCACAAATTTATACTGCAGAAATGATACAAAATCTCAACCTAAATGGCGGAAGTAATCCACGCTGGTTAACCGTTTGGGATACTACATTGTATTTTATGGCAAATGATGGAACCAATGGCCATAAAGTTTTTTCGATGACACCAAGTACACTACCCTACTTAAACCCTCAACTAATTGGCAGCACTGTTTTTGGAGATGGAACAGTGAGTACAAATCAAAAAATGCCAGTATTGAATAACAATATATATATGCCAATATTAGCCCCACAAATTGGACGTGAATTGTATAGTTACAATGGCATTGGCATACCTTCAATAGTTTTAGATTTGAATCCAGGCAATGGAAGTAGTAGTCCTACAAATTATTTGACGTATAACAATAAACTTTATTTTCAAGCAAACACACCTAATCTTGGTTCTGAATTGTGGGTTCACGACCCTATTGCAAACACAACACAAAATTTAACTGACATCAATCCCGGTATTGGTCATAGTACTATTGCATTTACAACTTTATACAACAATAAAATATACTTTGCAGCTAGTAGTGGTAATGATACTTTACCAACAAGTACAGGTATGGAATTGTATTGCTTTGACCCAATTACCAATGTAACGAACATAGTTGCAGATATTAATCCAGGGTATTTACCTTCTAATCCCTCAGCATTAATGGTACACAATGGCAAACTTTATTTTGTTGCAAATGAACCCGTTTATGGCAAAGAATTATATTCATATGACGGTTCAGTTATAACTCGTTTAACAGATGTCAATCCTGGTCCTGCGCAAGGGGTATATACTAGCGACCATTCTTTTCCAACTTATTTTAATGGCAGTATTTATTTCGCTGCAAACGATGCTAATAATCTAATCAATCTTGGCCGATATGATTTAACAACCAATACCGCTTCAATCATCTACTGTTCAGGCAATGGTTACAGTGGTAATGTTCGCTATTTTTATGTTTACGACAATCAATTATTTTTTACTAATCAACATCCACAAACTGGCTACGAAATATGGGCAACAGATGGTCTTAATTCACCTTATTTAGTTGCAGACATATATCCAGGTTTAGGAAGTAGTTTGCCGAAATTTTATATAGCATACAACAACTCTCTATATTTTAATGCAACCAATGACACCTCAACTGCTGAAGAATTATTTAGATTGTACAGAAAAGATGTCGTTGTTGAACCTAACTCAACATCTACTTTAGATCGACGCAATTCATGTAGTATTTCACCAAACCCAATTCAATCATCATTCGATTTAACTGTCAACTTATTATCAGCAGCAGCATATTCATTTCAAATTATAGATGAAACCGGTAAAATTTTTTTACAAGAAAAAGCTATTCCGTTTCAGCAAGGTAGTTCAAAAAAATCAATTCGAATACATCATTTGCACAAAGGAAATTACATTCTTTTATTATTTAATTCAAATGGAGAAAAAGTATATACCGAGAAATTCACCAAACTATAGATTATTTAATACAAAAAATCTAGTTCGTTAATTCAAGTTTTAAAAATTGTCCTGTAATACTTTTCTTGACTTTGCAAATTGATTCGGGGGTTCCTTCTGCAACAACTAAACCACCACCATTGCCACCTTCTGGCCCCATATCCACAATATGATCAGAAACTTTTATGACATCCATATTATGTTCAATTACTAACACAGAGTTCCCTTTATCGACTAGTTTCTGTAAGACTTGTAATAGCATTTCAATATCCTGAAAATGCAAACCAGTAGTTGGTTCATCCAAAATATAAAATGTCTTACCCGTATCTTTTTTGGCCAACTCTGTAGCCAACTTTACGCGTTGTGCTTCTCCTCCACTTAAGGTTACAGCACTTTGCCCTAATGTAATATATCCAAGACCAACCTCTTCTAGCGTTTTCACTTTACGATACAATGATGGTATATGTTTAAAAAAATCTGTCGCTTCGGACACTGTCATATCCAATACATCCGAAATAGATTTGCCTTTATATTTAATTTCAAGTGTTTCTCTATTAAAACGTCTACCGTTACATCTTTCGCAATGCACATGAACATCGGGTAAAAAATTCATAACGATTGTTTTAATCCCAGCACCCTCACAGGTTTCGCATCGTCCACCTTTGACATTAAATGAAAATCGACCTGGTTTATATCCTCTAATTTTGGCTTCTGGTATTATTGCAAATAGTTGTCTCACATCATTGAAAAAATTACAATACGTTGCAGGGTTACTTCTCGGCGTTCGGCCAATAGGCGATTGGTCTATTTCAATAACTTTATCTATATGCTCCAGCCCTTCAACAGATTTAAAAGGCATAGGTTGTGTTTTGCTTTTGTATACATATTGTGACAAAATCGGATACAATGTTTCCGAAATTAAAGTTGACTTCCCACTTCCTGAAACACCAGTTATACAGATCAATTTCCCGAGCGGAAATTTCACATTGACATTCTTCAAGTTATTTCCATTTGCTCCTTTTAGTTCAATAAAAAGCCCTGAACCTGTACGTCGTTCATCAGGTATTTTAATGAGTTGCTTGTTTTTTAAAAAATTTGCTGTTGGTGTATTTTTTTTCATGAAAGCTTTAGGCGCACCTTCACTAACTATATTGCCACCAAATCGTCCAGCACCCGGACCAACATCTATAAGATGATCTGCACAGAGCATAATATCTTTATCATGTTCAACTACTATTACAGTATTCCCTACATCTCTCAACGTTTTCAATGCTGTAATGAGTCGTTGATTATCGCGTTGATGCAAACCAATACTTGGTTCGTCCAATATATAAGTAATCCCTTTCAGTTTAGAACCTATTTGAGTTGCTAATCGAATCCGTTGACTTTCACCGCCACTCAAGCTTCGGGAACTTCTGTTTAAAGTTAAATAATCCAAGCCTACCTCCAATAAAAAATCTAATCGCTCGTTAATTTCTTTGACGACTTCAATGCCGATGAGTTGTTGTTTTTTTGTTAGTCGTTTTTCAATTCCAGTAAACCACTTTCTCAACTCAATAAGATTCATTTCGCTCAATTCAGCAATATTTTTCTCATCTATTTTGAACCATAAACTATCTCGCTTAAGACGTGCTCCGTTGCAACTAGGGCATTGTTTAACAATCATAAACTTCTCAGCCCATTGTTTGACATAGTCACTTCCAGTATCATTAAACCAACGAATGACCATATTGACTATACCTTCAAACTGTGTTTCGTAAGCATGTGGCACCTGATCAAAATCGATATCTAAAATTACTTTTGCATCCTCGCTGCCATACAACAATACATTCATTGCTTTTTCAGAAATAGAAGATACAGGCTTATTTACATCAAACTTATATTTTGAAGAAAGTGCTTTGACTTGTTGAAACAAATATGCATCACGAGCTTGTCCTAACGGAGCGATACCACCATCTGCAATGCTGATAGATTTATCGGGGATGACAGCATCCAAATCAATTTGATATACTGTTCCCAAACCTTTGCATTGTGGACAAGCACCATAAGGTGAATTAAATGAAAACGAGTTTGGGGATGGCTCATCGTATGAAATTCCAGTCTCCGCACACATCAATTGTTTTGAAAGCAAATGCGATTCACTTGGTTTTTCATGTAACACAATCAATACTTGATCGTTGCCTTGTTTTAAACCTACTTGCAAACTTTCATTTAAGCGCTGTCTCACATCTTGGTTCACTGTAAATCGATCAATCACAATTTCAATATCATGAATTTTGTATCTGTCTACTTGCATTTTCTCTTTCAACTCCATTATTTCTCGATCGATCCGAACACGAACGTAGCCTTGTTTTCGCAACTGCTCAAATAGTTCTCTATAATGACCTTTTCTTCCTTTTATAATAGGTGCAAGCAATACTATTTTTTGTTGATCAAAATGAGTAAGTATATGCTCAATCATTTCATCTTCCGAATAGCGTACCATTTTCTTGCCCGTATTGAAACTGTATGCTTCTCCTGCTCGTGCAAAAAGTAGGCGTAAAAAATCATATATTTCAGTAACAGTACCAACAGTAGAACGAGGGCTTTTATTTGTCGTATTTTGTTCAATAGCCACTACGGGCGAAAGACCATCTATTTTATCAACATCTGGCCGTTCCATACTACCCACGAATTGACGCGCATAAGCCGAAAAACTTTCCATATAACGACGTTGCCCTTCAGCATGAATCGTATCAAATGCTAAGGATGACTTACCACTACCACTTATACCAGTGATAACAGTCAGTTTGTTTTTAGGGATTGAGACGTCAATATTTTTTAAATTATGTTCGCGAGCGCCTGTTACTTCGATATATTTAGCCATTTAGAAGATATAACTTTATTAATACAATTCTATTGCATCAAAATTGACGCATTTTATTGAATTTATCAAAAATTGTAAGTGATACTGTATATAAAAAACTAGGCTTGAGGTTCGTCAAACTGAATAAGCTTTTGTACTTTTTTACCATCTTTCATGCCAAAAATGCGCCATTGTGACGAAACGACTTTTACTTTGCAAGGTACATCAGTATATGCCCTAGTAGCGACAATTGCATTCATCCAAATTTCAATTTGTTTTCGATCTTTCTTCTTTTTACGAAGTTCTCTATCTAAACCATTTTTTATTTTAGTGTAATCTACTGTATGAAAGCCTGTACTATTATTACCAACAGAAAAATACAAATTGTCTTTTCCTGCAAGATTGTACCATTGAGTAATATACTTCCCTAGATCATTTAATTCAATTCGTTCATTTTCAACTTCAATAAATATTTTAGTAGTCAATCGCTGTTCGACACGTACATCGGTCAATCCATCTACTTTTAATTTCATTTCCATCAATTGGCCTCCATCTTTTAAATATGAAACACTATTGAGTTTACGTTCGTCTTGAGTGGTTTGAAGGGCATGTGCCAGCATTCCATTAAACACGACTTTACATTCACTAAAATTAATTGTAAAACCCTGAATTCTTTCTGGAGTTACTGTTTCATTTTGGAGTTTTTTTGAAGTCTTCAAGCTATCCACTTGAACCATCATCTCAGTAATTTGACGTTCAGAGGATTTAGTTTTTGCAGGAGAAATATCCACAGTCTGATTTTGCAAATAAGTAGAATCATATTCACTAACTATCATAGAAGTATCGCCCAGTATGATGGGTTTTAAATGTGCTGGTCTTTTTTCATCACAGGCAATCAAAAGAGAAACAATCAGCAACCCGATTAAATTCATTTTATTCATAATCAACAAGATTCGTAAATTTAATTCAAAAAAATGATGTGTAGGTTATTTTTAGATTAAACTCTTCATCACAACTAAATTGACGAAATTATATCTGACCAAATTTAACATTAATCATGTGTATAATTTCTATAAAAATCCACATTTTGCTTCACATTAATTTGAAAATGTTTTTTTATAAAAAAAAGGCTGCCTTAGGCAACCTTTTATATTCAAAATATGATTACTATTTACTCTTCTAATTCAAACGAAATTGGCAAACTAAACGAAACTTTTACAGCTTTACCATTTTGTTTTCCAGGTTTCCATTTCGGCATTGAATTGACAACGCGCATTGCTTCTTGGTCGCAACCAGATCCAATACCACGTACAACTTTAATATCAGAAATATCCCCATCTTCATTTACCACAAAGTTGAGTACAACACGTCCTTGAACTCCATTCTCGTTGGCTTGTTTAGGATATTTAATATTTTTAGATAAATAGGCTGCTAATGCATCTTCTCCACCAGGAAAATCTGGCATTTGTTCTACGAATTCAAAAATTTCAGTTTTGGGTGCTTCTACTTTTGGAGCTTCTACAACTGCAGGACCTTTATCTACAACGGGTGCGTCTAATTTTGCATTCTCATCACCCTCCACATTCACAGTACTAGCAGTAGCTTTTTCTAACTTTTCCTTTGGCGGTGGTTTTTCTTCTTCACTTACCTTTTCAGCTTCTTTAATCACCGGAGGTGTAAATTTCACTTGAGGTTTTACAGGAGGAGGAGGAGGAGGTGGTGGTGGTGGTGGTGGTTTGGTTTCATCCATTGGAGGTGGAGCCACAAGTTCTGTTACTTTTGCCACAGGTTTTACCACTTTTTTGGATTTGTTCATCAAACTCGCTATCACAGGTATAGATGCTAATGTTCCAGCAGCTACAAGTGCTATGATTAAAGCTTTACGGGCACGTACACGATAATTCTTTCGTAGTTCGTATGCTCCGTATTGTTTGTTCCTTCCCTCAAAAATGATATCCAGAACATCTGATTTTAATATGTCTTTACTATCCATTTTGTGTTGTTTTAGTAGAATGATGCAAATTAGTTATTAATTCCATAAATTAATTTCCAGTATTTGCTTGTTCTGTTAATTTAATAAATTCGCGATCCACTTCAGATATATCTACTAATGCATAAATGTTGATACCATTCACTTGCATTTCGTCTAGTATATTTACCAAATCATCGTATTGACTTGTTGTATCTGCTTTAATTAAAATAACCGGTTCATCGTCAGCTTTATGACCTGCTGCACCATTATTTCGTTCGGCATATACACTTTTTTTCAAATCAATAATAGCATCACGAATGCCATTTTTAGCCTGAAAGTAAGTTACTTTCACATCAGGTGGATTCATTGGATCATTTGCCATACCCAAATAGTAATAAACACGATGCTCTTTACTCAATAATACAGTCATAGCTGTATAATCTTTTACTTCATTCGGCTTGTCTGTTTTTTCTTCAGATGGCATATTAATCTCCATGGTTTTTGGTTTACTCATGGTAGTGGTAAATATGAAAAACGTGATCAACAAAAAACCTAAGTCTACCATAGGTGTAAGGTCAATCCGGGTGGAGAGTTTCTTCCCTTTCTTCCCGCCTTTCTTCCCTCCGCCGCCTGATTCTGCTATTTCAGCCATTGTTTAGTATTTTTTTTAATGAAAAAATTAGTTTGTTTTTCGACTTTCATCCCAGGCTGCTGTTCCTTCAGGAATAGCCTCAAGAGATGTCAATAAATTGAAACGGTCAATTTTGTTTTTAGTCAATGTTTTGATAACATCTTTGACTTTAGGATAAGCTGTAGCAGCATCGCATTTGATACAAATACGTGGTGCATGACCTTCTTCCTGACCAGCAAAACGAGCAGCTTGTACCCAATACCCTAATTCGTTAGTTTCAGCAACATAAGATGTATCTATAGGAATACCTGTAAATGCAAATTGCTTTTGTTCCATTGGTGGGATATCCAAATAGGCTTTCATTTGATTAAAGGGCAGTCCAAATGATGCACCGTTTACAAATGCTTGCATTTGAGCTTCAGTTAAGTTTAGTTGTTTTTCTTTACTTACTGTTTCAATCAACATGCGTTTGGCTTTTTTGTTGTCATAATCAAAGTATACTTTACCTTGAGGATCTACAGTTAATAAAATCGCATTTTCAGGCATTAAGATATCCGAAATAGAACTTGGGGTACGAACAACAACGGGTTCGTCTGGTTTAAATTTTGTGGCCAACATGAAAAAGGTCAGGAGCAGGAACGCTACGTCACACATCGCAGTCATGTCGATGTGGGTACTTTTTCGTGGCAGTTTGTGTTTTGACATTTTTTATTATTTTTTAAGGATGATTAAAATGGGTTGAAAACCATTACGATCTTGAAAATAATAAATTATTTGTAATTTGCTTTAAAGCTTTGCTCTAATGTAAATCCACTTTCATCAATACCAAATGTAACGTTATCGATAATAGTAGTAAAGAAGTTATAAGCTAGCATCGCAATAAATGAAGTACCGATACCAAGCGCAGTGTTAACCAAGGCCTCAGAAATACCAGCAGCAAGTGCATTCGCATCAGGAGCACCAGCATTAGCCATAGCCGCAAACGCACGAATCATACCCATAACCGTTCCGAATAGACCTAATAAGGTAGCAGCAGAAGTGATTGTAGATAAGAATACTAAGTTTTTCTCCAACATAGGCAATTCTAATGATGTTGTTTCTTCTACTTCTTTTTTAATTTGTTCGATTTTTTGTTCAGTATCAAATTCAGTTGAAGAAATCATTTGTTTGTATTTTTTCAAACCTGCTTTCATGACATTACCAACACTACCTGCTTGTTTGTCGCACTCAGCGATAGCTGCGTCAACATTCTTAGCTGATAAATGATATTGAACTTTTTTAATGAACTCTGCATTTGACATTTTGCCACGTGCTTTAAAAATAGTAAGTGCACGCTCTATAACGAATGAAATCAATACAAGAAAAGTTGAAATCAAAATAGGTACAACCCATCCACCAAGATACATCGTTCCCATTAGATTTTTTGGTTGATGTCTTGCAGCACCGTCTGAAAAGTTACCTGTGCTTGCAAATACAGTGTGGAAAATGAGGTGAGCTACTGCAATACATACCACTACAATGATAAGATTAAGTAGCATAGAGTTAGAACCCTTGTTTGATGTGTTCGCTGTGGTTGACACATTTGTTTTTACGTCTGCCATAAATTCTGTTTTTAAAAATTTGTAATTTAGGTTTTTTGTTAATTTAAATATTGAGACACAAAGATAGATTTATCATTGATAAAAACAAGTTTTGAAAAAAAAAGTAATTAACAATTAATATGTAACGACAAATGGTTTATTTTGTTGTGTTAAAACAAACATAAAATGACAATAGGGTCTATTATTGGAATTATCATCATTGGCATATGTGCAGGCATATTGAGCAGTATGGTTGGAATAGGTGGAGGTATTGTTATAGTTCCTTCTCTTGTGTTACTGTTTGGCATGAGCCAACACACTGCACAAGGCACTACACTTGCTATGCTTTCTTTCCCAGTAAGTCTTGTAGCTGCATTGACTTATTATAAAAAAGGAATGGTAGATTGGAAAGTAGCATTGATTCTTTGTTTAGGCTTTGTTGTTGGGGGATATTTCGGTAGCAAATTTGCAGTAAACTTATCCCCTATTGTAGTCAAAAAAGTATTTGCTGTCATCATGATTGGAATAGCAGTCAAGTATTTATTTTTTGAAAAGAATCAAGCTTAACCTTTAAAATTTTATTTATAATTCTTTTTGTAGAATCGTAGATAATTTAAAACATCTCGACTTTTTGTCAATTCGATTACATTTGAATTAGAAATAATGGCTATTTCAAATTCATTTTTCTTTAATTGAGAAAATAATAATTTTTCATTGGCCATTTCAATAGCATATTGCTTTGCAAACACTGAATTTGAAAATTGTTCAATGGTAATGATCGCTTGTTTGGGCGTCAATAGATTCATGCCTGTTATGTACTCTTTTACATTATGTTTGAGCAAGTTATAATCGCTTAAAGCTGATTTAAGTGCCATAGTTCGACCATCAACATTTTTTACAAAAATCATAACTTTGTGTGACTCAGATGGCACGTAATCGTACATCCCCTTGCCATCTGCAGCACGAAGTTCTTTAAAAGCTTCACCAGCTTCTAAGCTATCTAAATATTTTGTATTTCCGGCGTTGAAAGCGTTTAATTCAAGCCCTGGAGCAGGTTGAGTAGTATCACCATCAATTGGTTTTGAAGTATTAAGAAAATTAATTATTTCTTGGGCTCTTTTTTGCTCTTCACTATTTGGATAGGATTGGATAACCGATTGAAGTATTGTTTTACTTTGCTCGAAATTCTTTAGCCCCGCATAACTTATAGCTTCTACCAATTTGTACTTGGCTATGACTGGACTTGATTTGTAAGTATTGTAAGCAAATGTTGTACGATCTATTGCATGTTGAAACTCCCCTAATTTGTAGCTTGCATAAGTGCTATCATAATGTTCCAGAATTGAACTCAAGCCTTTCTTTTGCTCTTGAGCATAATTGGGGTTATTGGCTCGTAATGCAAAATCGGACTGACCAAACTCATCGTTTAGTAGTTTTTTGTAAAAAGTTGCTTTCGGATGATTATCTAGTTTATCATAATTGATGTATAACCCATAATAAGATTGCTTTTTAAATGTGGTTGTAGGAAATCGATAAACCAAGGTATCGAACATATCTATTGAATGAAGATAATCTTGCAATTGAGAAAAATAGGTCAATCCTAAGTTGTAATATGCATCTTGAATTTTCGTGTTGGCAAGGTCAATTTCAGCAGGTGTTTTTGGCAATTTCGAAAGCAAAGACTGAACTGTAACTCCACCAACACTTTCTTTACTATCTCCTTCTTCTTCCTCAGATTCATCGCCTTGACTATCGCCTGTCATGAAATTAGAATTGGTTGCAGCCATGCGCCTCCAATTATCTTCAAGTTTTCGATTGCCCCATTTTTGTTTAAAATCTGTTGTCCCCTTTAATACCAATGCGCTACTATAAAAATACCAATTTGACTTAATTGCATTATTGGGTTGCAATGCTATAACTTGTGTTGAGCCATTGGAAGCATTGGTTAATTCTTTGTCTTTTTTCAGCTTATCCAGTTCGCGTTTAGCCGCTGCTTTTTGCTCTTTATCACTTTTTTTAGTCAATAACAACATGCTATCCTGTGTACGAATGATGCGTATATAATTTACGATATCACCCAAAATTACTTTACGGGTATTGACTTCATTTAAATTATCAATTGGAGGATTTGTGCCATGATAAGAAGCACTGTCGTAGGCGACTTTAGCTGCTTCATAATTGGACAAACTATAATATATTTCGCCAAGCTCGGCAAATGCTATTGCTTTCTGTTTGATATCTTTATTTTCAGGATTTGAAATACTTTTTCGAAGGTGATTTATGGCAGCTTCAGAATTATCCAATTTTTCGATTGAAGCTAGTGTATTTAAAGCTTGGCTTTTGTAATTAGCATATTTTGGGTCATTAATTATTTTTTCCAATTGTGCCAATGCATAAGCTTTATCACCGCCACCCTTAGCTGCATTTTCAGCAATACTGAGTTTCGTCATAAAATCCATCTCCGGAGATGTTTTTTTACTCAAAGAATTTTTAAAATGTTCAGTCGATTTAGCATACTCTTTATTTTCTGCATACAATTGACCCAACAAATATTCCATTCTATGCTTTGTCTTCGATGGCATATCTTGCTTTAAAGCTGAATTTAATGATGCAATAGCATCAGTTTTATTGCCCTGTTCCAAATCCAAGGAAGCCTTTGCTAAAAACAAGTCCGCTTTTTTTCGATTTGGAAAATTTTTATCCTTCGCTAATGCACCCAACAATGATTGCGCTTCGCTGTATTGTTCTGCCATGACGTATGATTTGGCAAGCCAAAGCAAGGCATCATTGCGTATAGGATGATGTCGTAATTTTCTAATCCCTTTTCTATTTTCGAGCGTAGCAATAGATTGATCAGCAGCAGCTTTTGTTGCTTTATCAGCCGATTTTTTTGGTGTTTCTTTGTATTCGTTTGCTATAAATTGAAAAGTAGTAATTGCTCCATCAAAATCATTTTTGGCAAATGAAGCCCTTCCCATCAAGAAATATAGATTATCAAACCATTTTGAACGGGGATCATGGATTTGAGTACTGAATGAAGACTTTTTGATTACAGTATCCATAAATGAAGACACAGATCCTCCTTGTTTTTTAATATCATAAGGATCTAAATTGATGGGCTTCGCAAAATCTTCTTTATAGTTTCTTGTCATACTTCGAATGGCTTCGTCGTATTTGCGTTTGGCATTGTAATAATAATTATATCGAGTCACTGTATTTTGATAAATACGTCGAGGCATATTCCATTTCTTTTTCAACAATTTCTCGTTGGTCCATTCTTCCTTTTTCTTTTGATGAACTTTCATTGCAAGTGCCTTTTGTTTTTCTGCACTTGTTTTCTCTTTACCCTTTACAATGTCTTTCTCATTCTTTTTCCGAACTACATCTAGGCTATCTTTCCTTTTTTGTCGTTCTGTTAACAAACTATCATTTATTCGTTGTCGTTGTTCACGATTCTTTTCAATTGCGTTTTTTTGAGCTGTAGATAAGCTATCATTGTATTTTTTTCTGGCGGCAGTAAGACTATCATTATAGGCAAGTCTGGTATTTTTAATACTATCATTTACCCTTTGCCGCTCAGCTTTTACCAAATCCATTTCTGATTGCCTCGCATTTTTTAGACTATCTTTCATTGCTAATTTGCGAGCTTCGACACTATCTTTATAATACTTTGAGTTTTGATATTTGGTTAGTTCTGCTTTCTTTCGCTGTTCTTCTATTCGCGCTAATTTTACACTATCGGCATAGGCTTTTTTGGCGAAAGCCACACTATCTTGAATCTGTTTATTGGCTAATGCAATACTATCAATCAACCTTTTTTGCTCGCTGCGAATGCTATCTTGAATAAATGCAACTCGAACTAAGCTGTCCTTTGTTTTGGTTCGAATAGCCAAGTCAGTACTATCTTTAATGCGCTTATCATTATCTAATTTTAGCTTAGCTTCCACCCGTGCTATACTATCTGCTACTCGTTTCGCTTTACGCGCATTGACCAAACTATCTCTGTAATCTTGTATTTTTTGCTTTTGCAGCACACGCGCTATACTATCGTCAATTCTGCGCTGTTTAGCTGCAGCCAACATACTATCTCTTCGCAGATATTCGTTGTCGATACGTTTTTTAATTGCAGCTGTATCTACTTTATTTACGCCCACGCCATTTTGGGCTCGAGTTATTTGTGGCAATCCAACAAATACGAACATCACAAGGGCAAATATGATTCTATATACGCTACTATTCACGGGTTATTAAACTCAAAATAAAGAAAATTATTTTACTTTTCAGAAAAAACCTTTTTCAGAAAGGGTAAAATTATTACTTTTAACATTATCATGTTAAAAATTACAGAAGGGAATCTACGAAAAAGTTTGAAAAGTACATTTAAACGAATGAACGCGCCTTACAAACTAGTCATAGTAAACGAAGAAACTTTATTGGAGGCAATGACAATACATTTAACCAAAAAAAGTGTGTTCATACTTATATCTAGTTTGTTTGTTGGTCTATTTTTACTTTTTTCAGCAATAATCTTTTTTACACCTTTAAAATATTATATCCCAGGTAATAACAACAATTCAATCAGCAGGGCAAAACTGATCCAAATACAACGCACAGCTGACTCTTTAGCTAAACTAAATGCGCAGCAGGAACAATTCATTGTCAATTTATTGCATGTTGCCAATGGCAGTTTAAAACAATCACTTGATACAACTTTACTGCCTGAAAAAGAAATTAATGCCGCTTTTTACCAAAATAATAGCCAAATAGATCGGGCAAGTAGATATGATTACTTAAAAAATCAAAAACCTGACACTAATGTGGATAAGTCTCTTTATAAAAAAGATAGCTTAAAAGATGCTAAATAGTGATTTAAACGTTTATTTTTGTCAATTATCATTTAAAACACACTACGTATGTCCATTTTTTCAAGCAATAGAGAAAAAGAATCAAATCCTAATCCGGGTTATGTTCCACCTACAACACCTTCTCCAACTCCTACTACACCAATTACCTCGTTTAGTTCTACATCTTCAAATACATCTTCATCCAATAGTAGTAGCATTACAACTATTTCCGAAGGAGCCATTTTGGATGGTCAAATCAAAATTGAAGGTGATATCCGTGTGGAAGGAATCATAAAAGGGTCTGTAACTTCGAAAGGTAAGGTGATCATGGGGAAATCAGGGAAAGTAGAAGGCGATATTATTTGTCAAAATGCTGAAATCTCAGGACATGTAGCTGGAAAATTAAAAGTAGCCGATATTTTGATTTTAAAAGCAAATGCATTAGTAGATGGCGACATCAATACGGGTAAATTAGTGATAGAAAGTGGCGTTAAATTTAATGGGAACTGCTCAATGGGCGCTCCAACACAACAAGCATCTGCGGTAGTACCTCCTACTCCAGCCAAACCAGCGCTTAACAGCTAGTTTGTATGCGCAACAACGAATTCATGAAATATGCCGGTATGGCAACACATTTTATAGTCACGCTTGGCGTGGCTATTTTTATTGGCTATAAAGTAGATCAATGGATTGGATGGCGATTCCCACTACTGACAATTCTATTGCCTTTAGCAGCTATTATTTCTCTTTTGTATAAAATTTATATCGAATCAAATCCTAAAAAATGAACAACCGTTTTTATATCCTTATTATTTTAGTCAGTATTTTGCTTGGTGTTATTATATCCACCATCGGCAAGAGTGTATTTACACCTCAAATAGTAGGCATAGGTATATTGTTTCTGTCAATTTTGATTATGAGCACCTATGCCTTTGCATCACTTACAGTAAATGATCCTAACCCCAATAAATTTGTCCGAACGGTAATGGCCTCTACGATGATAAAATTTTTTGTTGGTATTTTAGGGGTTGGTACAATGCTGCTTATTTTAAAGAAAACACTGCACAAACCCGATTTATTTTTATTAATGGGCATTTATCTTATTTACACCATTACAGAAGCAGTGTTTTTGGCTAAAATAGCACGTGCTCCAAAGCAGTCTTAATTTCCTATTTTCCCTTTTATTAATAAATTTGAATTTTTGAGGGTATCTTGTCCTTGAAAATACACAACTAAATAACCATTAAAATTGGCTTTAAAAGAATCTAAGTCAAATGGCAACAAACTCGTGTAAGCCAACTCTGTGGTATCTAAAGCGAGGATAGGATTAAATGAAATCATTGGTGTATCAGCTAATAAAATTGGGCTCAAAGTATCTTTTTCAAACAATTGAACCATGTATGCTTTGCTCGGTTCTGTCCCATCAAGTTTAATTGTAAATTGTGTATTACCCGGAAAATCTGAATACAAATAAAGGATTGCGTCAAATTTTTGGATAGTTGTATCCATTATGAAATCTGGATTTTTTGAAAAAATATATTGAAAATTGTTGGAAAGAATTCCAACTTGATCAGACTCAGGCTGGCTTCCGCAAGATATGAAAAGAAGACTTAAGGCGATAAATAGTAGATTTTTGTGCATGACAAATTGTTAAAAATGAGGTACAAAGATGCTCATTTTATTTTTCAATTATTCTATTTTTTTCATTTGCATGTTTTAGCAATTGTTCATGCAAATTGATAATTTGCGGAATTAATAATTGCTTTTCATCATTCATCAGTTCTCTATTACAATGTTTTCGTACTTCATGTTGGGGTAATTGGGATGCCATCCTTTTTTCAACTTCCATGCGAGAAACTTGATCGCGTTGCATGACACGTTGAATACGTAAATCGTCGGGCGAAGACACCATCAAAACGAAATCCAAAGCCAGATAAGAGTTTGATTCAATCAACAATGCAGCTTCCTTTAATGTATAAGGCGCTTCTTGAACTGATACCCATTCTTCATAATGTTTGGCTACAAGCGGATGTATAATTTGATTTAATTGAAGTAATTTATCGGGATGATTAAAAACGATTTGAGCCAATACTTTTCGATCAAAAATACCATTTGGATACATTTTGTCTCCAAATTGTTCTATAATTTGAGATTTTAAATTTGAATTGTTTGTATACATGAGTTTGGCTTCTGTATCAGCATAATAAACTGGTATACCCAACAATTCAAACACCTTACAGACTGTAGATTTCCCACTACCTATTCCTCCTGTAATTCCAACCTTCAACTTCATTGTTTCTCTTTGTTTAATTTGAGGTGAAAATACAAAAGTGTTTGTAACTTGCGGCATGGATTTCTTAAAAAACCTTTTTCAAAAACAAAACCCTGCGAACAATTTTTTTCTTTTGGCAGGCCCTTGTGTGGTAGAAAGCAGAGACGTACTATTTCAAACCGCTGAAACACTCGTTAAAGTTTGTGATGCACTTCAAATTCCATTAGTATTCAAATCGTCATTTACAAAAGCAAATCGAAGCAGTGTCAATTCATTTACAGGAATCGGAATAGACAAAGCTTTAAGCCTATTGGCTGAAGTTAAACAACAATTCAACATACCTTTAGTAACTGATATTCATACTGAAGAAGATGCAAAAATCGCAGCTCAAGTTGTTGATGTATTGCAAATTCCAGCTTTCTTGTGCCGACAAACTAGCTTGTTGGTTGCTGCAGCAGAAACGGGCAAAGTAGTGAATATTAAAAAAGGTCAATTTTTATCGCCTGAAGCAATGCAATTTGCCATGCAAAAAGTACAATCTTGCGGTAATGAACAAGTGATGCTGACCGAACGAGGTACCACTTTTGGGTATCACGACCTCATAGTGGATTACAGAGGAATTCCTATCATGAAATCATTTGGCAAACCTGTAGTTATGGATTGTACGCATGCATTGCAACAGCCCAATCAATCTAGCGGTGTAACTGGCGGAAAACCTGAGTTGATAGAAACTATAGCCAAATGTGCTATAGCAGCCGGTGCAGATGGTTTGTTTATAGAAACGCACCCAGATCCCAAAAATGCGCTCAGTGATGGAGCAAATATGTTAGCGCTTAGTCAAATCCAAGCCCTTTTGGAAAAACTAATTCGAATTCGTCAAGCTATAATCTAAACTAAAAATGGGCTTAGTAGATCACAATTTGGATGTACTGTCCAACTTCGTTCCAAAAGATGCTGTTCAGGATGTCAAAGATTATCTTGGCAGCTACAAAATACATTTAAAAATACAAAAAGACAGGCGAACCATACTTGGAGATTATAGACCTGCACATCAAGGAAAACCTCATACGATTTCGGTCAATGGTTCACTCAATCAATATCATTTTTTAATCACATTTGTGCATGAATTAGCACATTTAATCACCCACTTAAATCACCAAAGAAGTGTATCTCCTCATGGCAAAGAATGGAAAAATACATTTGCACACCTTCTCATTCGTTTTACGCAAAAAAAAATATTTCCTCCCGACATTGAAATGGCCATTATGAAATCGATTCATAATTTATCGGCCAGTACATGTAGCGACCCAGAACTTTATCGGGTTTTAAGGCAGTACGACCTCCAAAAATCAAGCCATTTGGTAGAATCGCTTGCTTTAGGAACTGTATTTAAAACCGAAAAAGGTATACATTTTAAGCTCATTTCAAAGCGCAGAACGCGCTATGAATGCGTGGAAATAGACACTGGAAAAAAGTTTTTATTTCCAGGTATTTATGAAGTTTTCAAAGAATAGTATAAAATGTCATCAATTTTTATATATTTGTGAGTACGAAATACATAAAGTAAATGAAAAAACAAATACTCAGTTTACTGACCCTCTTTGTTTGTTATACCGCTTCGGCGCAATTTGATTATCATTCAAAAGGACGATGGGATGCCCCTGTGCTTGGCATGGAATGGGGTTTGACTGGTGGTGGTTATACTGCAATGCAACCCAATCGAGATGATATGGAGGCTGATCAACGTTTGGATCCGCAAATGATGAACTTTACATACGCAGCTGGCGTTGAAGGGATTTATTGGTTTCAAAAATCAGTAGGTTTTGGCGGACAATTACTACTTTGGAACAGTGGCGCAGTCTATACTGGAAAAGATACATTAACCAAGTTAGATTTGAATGCTACCACTAAAATGACATATTTAAAACTACCTTTATTATTTCATTTTAAATCCTACAACCGCTATTATCCAAATCGCAGAACCCGCTTCAGTGCTATGTTTGGTCCATACGTAGCCCTAATGAGCTCTTTTTCTGATGAAGTCACATTTTCTAATGCTGAATTCAATATCAAGACAACTTCTACAATTGATAACCAAACCATTTCCTCTCCTGGTATTCAAGGCAAAATCAATGGCAAAATTTACAAACCATTTGACCTTGGATTTACATTTGGTGTAGGTGGAGAATTGCGCCTTTGGAAACGAACAGTTGTTGCTCTTCAAATTCGTACAGATTTGGGCTTTTTTGATATAGAAGACAAACGTGACCGCAAAGTAAAATACGATAATAATCCATTAGAATATGACTTTAAATATTGGGACGGTTTATATTCAAAGTATAACACACCCAATGTATTGGATAATTTAGCTGGATTTCAAGCCAATAGACCAGCAACAAAAAACTTTTCTGTAGGTGCTTTTTTATCCTTGAGAAAATATTTCCGCCAGTAAAGAATAGAACATCAGAAACATGAAACGAATCATAACCATCTTATTTCTTAGCTTAGCCACATATCCACTTTTTGCTCAGCATGAAGGACGTTTAGGAATACTAGGCGGCATCAATTATACTTCATTACAAAACGCAAAAGATGCTGCTTTTGGAGATTATTTGCCTACATTCAAACCTACTCTAGGGGTAGAGGCAGGCTATTATTTTACTATTTTCAAAAAATTACCTATAGGATTTAGTGTACAACTTACACGAAATATGTTAGGGCAAAATTACAATGGTAATTATCAGGACAGTACGAGTTTTTACGCCTATAGTCGTCTAAATTATTTTAGACCAGGATTTGCTTTCCACGCAGGTTCAAATATGCGTAGATTAGTTGCATTTACTTTTTCGGCAGGCGCATCAATAGGTTTTTTAACTGATTATCAAGAGCGTTTTGAACTATTGCGCTACAACAACGACCGATACATACTAGATGTTAAGAATACTGACGTTGAGGTGTCTGATACTATCAACGTGAACGGCAAAATCACTTCACCGCTATACAACCAAACTGACTTTTCTATATTTGGTACATTGGGTGTAGATTTCATGTTGACAAAAAAAATTGTATTGGGTCTAAACCTTAGAACAGATATGGGTATGACTTCCTTAGAGAATAGAAACTTAATCAATCTTACACTACAAACAAACCCTCCAACGAATGTACAATTTTTACCTTATAATTTAGACGTAAAATATCGTGGACCTGTAAGCTTAACTGCAAAACGAGACGTTACGACAAATCTATCTTATGGTGTATTTATGTCTGTAAAATATCGTTTGTTCAATCCTGAAAAAATTGAATTTTGGTATCGTGAGCACAAATGGGAATAACATCATAAGCATAAAAAATATATTCATCTTTATTCTTCCTCATGTCAGAAAATCAACTTGAAATTCGAGATGTCAAGAATTTCCTTTTAGTCGGAAAACTTGAAGGTTATAGCTATTTAATCTTATTGTTTATAGCAATGCCTTTGAAATACTTTTTCGACTTCCCACAAGCTGTAAAAATTACGGGCATGTTGCATGGCGTTTTGTTTGTAGGCTTTATTTTCACAATTGTTGTATTATTTAGCAACAAAATTTTCAACATCAAGCAAGGTTTCCTTGCATTTGTATTATCGCTAATACCTTTTGGTACGTTTTATTTAAAGCGTTTATTCAATCAGAAATAAAATTATTTTCAGTTCCCATTTTTGAATGATTTCAAGTTGTTGTTAATTTGAAACTTTACTTTTAAAAAAATTTTTATAATAGTATTCAAAAATAAAATTTATTGATTCTCCGCATTCTTACCTAATAAATTCTTGCCATAGCTAAAGTTAATCTATTAAATAATCTAGCCCCGAAGTATCTTCTGTTGAGCTTGTAGCAGAATTCATTGAGATAAAGTTGTAT
>Ga0247831_1003998_pt1 | contig 20412 bp, 17 predicted proteins | sample LaCruzMarch2015__9_FD_192406 | JGI IMG/M metagenome (GOLD analysis project Ga0247831, IMG submission 192406) | Freshwater microbial communities from meromictic Lake La Cruz, Castile-La Mancha, Spain - LaCruzMarch2015_1m | ecosystem: Environmental > Aquatic > Freshwater > Lake | place: Spain...
CCGGTGGCGGCTACAAGCACGGCGAATTCCGCGAGGTGCCACGCGAAGGCATCAACAGGGTGCCGCTGTGCAATCTGTTCGTGGACATCGCGCAGAAGATGGGCGTGGAGACCGATACATTCGGCAGCAGCACCGGGCGGTTTGCTTGATGCCGAGTGGCTTCGATTGCGCGTCAGCAAAGTAGCCATCTTGCTCTGCAAGATGACCGCCATGCTATCCCTAACCTCTGCAGCTTCCCCCATTTGAAAGCGTCCTATTGTTTCCAAGCACCCAGCTCCTCTCGCGAAGTGAAAGGGCTACTGTGCTTCGCGTTTGCGGTCCTGACTGGCACTTTGTCGCAAGCTGCTGATCAGGCACCCAAGCTCGTGCAGCAGTTCCTCGGCAAATACTGCCTGGAGTGTCATGACTCGGCGGTGAAGAAGGGCGACCGCGAGTATGAGACCTTTGAGCTGCCGTTGAAGTCGGAGACTGTTCTCATTGAGGCGAAAGACATCATCGACCAGATCACGCTGAAGGAGATGCCGCCGAAGAAGGCGGATCAGCCGAGTGATGACGAACGCCTGGCGATGATTCGTGCGCTGCGTGATGGCACGCTGGCCGCGCGGGGCAAGTTCCAAAGCTCTGGCAGTCGCACCGTGATGCGCCGTCTCTCCAGCCGTGAGTATGAGAACACGCTGGCCATGCTCTTTGGCCGACGCGTGGACACGCTGGGCCTGACGGCGGATTTCCCGAAGGAGAAGACCAGTCATCACATCGACACCATTGGCAAGGCATTGGTGACCTCCGGCTTCCTCGTGGATCAATACTTCCAATCGGCCAATCGATTGGTCGAGACACGTCTGGGCAAACCGGCGATGGAGCCCAAGGAGTGGCGCTTCAACAGCCACTTCGTGCAACACGAGGAGCTGAGCGGGTCGCACAAGAACGTCTTCAACTACCGCTACCTCAATCTCTACGAGCAGCCGAACACGGACACGCGCCAGGGCGGCTATGGACACATCGAGGACTTCAAGCAGGGCGTGCCCGTTTCCGGTCTGTATGATATCGACGTCGAGGCCCAGGCGCTGCATCGCGACACCCACTACGACCCCAAGATCTTCGGCATCGACTTCTCGGAGCCCTTCATCATCGGCGTGGTGCCGGGCGACGTCACCAAGGGCCACATCCATTACCCACAGGCCATCGAGCCGCTGCTCGCCAGCAGCACCGTGCCAGATGACAAGCCCACGTGGCTGAAGTTCCGCGTCTGGTTGGAAGCAGGACAGACCCCTCGCTTCATTTTCCCGAATGGTCCGTATGAATCTCGCGCCTCAGTCATCACGGTGAACAAGCGCTACAAGGATGACTTCCAGGGGCGCACCGAAGGGTCCGATGTTAGCCGCACCATCCTTCTCAAAGAAGGCAAGCTGCCGCACATCCGCATCAGCGATATCAAGATTAACGGACCCCTGGTGGAGAAGGGCGGAAGCGCGGAAGAGCGCGCCGTGTTTGGCAAAGAAGGATTCAAGGCGGAGCGCGCGCTCGAGCAGTTGCAAGCCTTCGCTGGGAAAGCATATCGCCGCCCGCTGACAGACGCCGACCGCCAGCCCATCGTCGCCATGTATGAGAAGCGCATCGCTGAGAAGGCGACACCACGGCAGGCTGCGCGGGATGCATTGAAGTTGATCCTGTGCTCACCGAACTTCCTTTACCTCAGCGAGATCACCGACGAGCCTGCCAAAGCGCTCAAGCCCTACGACATCGCCTCGCGGCTTTCTTTTGCACTGTGGGCTGGACCGCCAGATGACACGCTGCTCGCCAGCGCCAAGTCCGGCAAACTCACCCAGGATGCCGAGCTGAAGAAGCAAGTGCAGCGCATGATCGCTGACACACGCTTCACCGGCTTCGTGAATGGCTTCCTCGACAGCTGGCTGAACCTTCGCGACTTGGGCGGTATGCCGCCGCCGCGCGAGGCCTACCGCGCCTACTATGCGGAAGATCTTCCGGCGTCGATGAAGACTGAGGCGCGTCTGTTTTTCCGCGACCTGCTCGCCCGCAACGGGTCGGTGGCCGAGTTCATCCACGCTGACTACACCTTCGTGGATAAGAAGCTGGCCAAGCTTTATCAACTGCCCGAGCAAGGAACTCTCCGAATCGAGGATGGTTTTCAAAAGGTCAGCCTCAAGGACAACTTCCGCCGTGGCGGCCTGCTGGGCATGGCCAGCGTGCTCACCGTCAGCGCGAACGGGGTCGAGACTTCACCTGTGACACGCGGCGTGTGGGTCAGCGAGAACATCCTGGGCATGCCGCCGCCCCCGCCACCGGATGTGGTGCCAGCGATTGATCCCGATGTCAGTGGTGCAACCACCATCCGAGATCGTCTCGCCAAGCATCGCGCCGACAAGACCTGCGCCGAGTGCCATCGCAAGATCGATCCGCTCGGCTTCAGCCTGGAAACCTTTGATCCCATCGGCCGCTGGCGCGTCAATTACCCTGCACCCAAGAACGGCAAAGCACCTGCACCCAAGATTGACGCCTCCGGCGAGTTCCCGTCGGGCGAGGTTTACGAGAACTTCGCCAGCTTCAAAAAGATCATCCTCAACACCCGCGAAGATATCTTCACCCGCCATCTCATCCGTCAGCTCCTCACTTACAGCACCGGCCGCCTGATGGAAACCGCCGACGACTTCGTCATCGAAGAGCTGCTCGCCAAGGTGAAGAAGCAAGGCCTGGGGCTGAACACCCTGATCACCGAGTGCTTGATGAGCGAGTTATTTCGGTCGCGGTGATCCCGAGCTGAATGGGTTTGCTCTGTCGCGCTTGCTGCTGATGACCCCAGCCCAGAGATGGGGCTCAGGCATCCGCAGCCATATCTTCAGCCACCCAAAGGGTGCCCCTGGGAGCGCACCAGGATGGGTCCGGCAGCGCTTGAGATTGCCCACAGAAGTTGATGCGTAGAGACTCTGTTTGGCAAAGGTGGGAGGATGAGCCAAAGTCTGCTGCATCATGCCTACGGAGTGCGCGAAGGGTAGGAGTATCGAAGCACCAAGCATGTGGAGGGAAGCGTGGAGGTTCATCTGGAGGTCAAAGATAAGATGCTGGTGTGCCCGGAGTGCGGCAGTCAACAGGTGTGGCGACGCGGCAAACGCACCCGGCGCATCAAGAGCGTGCCCATCGGGAGCAAGCCGGTGGTGTTCGTCACCGAGGTGCCGCTCTGGGAGTGCCGCAGCGCGAGGGCAGGTGCCGCGCACTTGCAGAACGGCATCCTCAAAGCCATGGCCAGCGGCGTGAGCGCACTCGGAAGCCTGGGACCATCCTTGCTCAAACACGCCAAGCACATCCTGAGCTACTTCCAGGTCCCCATTACCAGCGCTATGATGGAAGGCATCAACAAGATCAGCAGACTGCAACGCACCGCCTATGGCTAGGCTATCGAGATGAGTCCATCCTCTTTCTTTGGCTCTTGCCCTTCATGAATCCAAGATCACCCTATCGGGTGCTTGATTGTGCTCCGCACTAACTTCCCGGATGAACCCGTGGCCTATGCGATTTGGCGGTTTTATGAGCAGCAAGTCACACGGCTCTTACGTCAGATGGGCCTGCGGCTAGGTCTGCAAACATGAGCAACATGCCTTGACTCAGTGGGGCGTTTCGTGAAATTTCACATATGCCGCGCATTGATGCTATCCCTCGCAAATCCATTTACCGCCTGAGCATTTATCAGCGCTGTCTGAGCCGCCTGAGAGACAACGGTGTGGACACGGTGTCCTCCGAAGCGCTGGCCAAAGCGGCTGGCGTGAAAAGCACACAGCTGCGCAAAGATCTCACCTACTTCGGCCAGTTCGGCACGCGCGGACTTGGCTATAACGTGGAGCAACTGAGCCGCACCATTGGCGAGGTGCTGGGGCACAACCGCTTGCAGCCTGTGATCCTCGTCGGGGTAGGGAATCTCGGCTCCGCTCTGCTTCGCTACGGCGGCTTCCGCAAGGAGGGGTTCGAAATCGTCTCAGCTTTTGATTTGGCACCTGACGCGGCGAAGCAGGCAGCCCTCTCGGTGCCCATGCACGGCATGGACGAGGTGGGTGCCTTTGTGAAGGAGCATCAGGTCAAGATGGCCATCCTGACCGTGCCCGCGACTGCAGCCCAGGCCGTGACAAACCAAATTGTGCAGGCGGGTATCCAGGCGATTTTGAATTTCTCGCCCACGGTCCTAGAAGTTCCCGAGCACGTCGTCGTGAACAGTGTAGACCTTGCCGTGGAGTTGGAAAACCTGAGCTACTTCATCCGCTAGACCAGTAGCTCGGAGCGCATTCGCTGCGAGATGAAGAGGCTCTTGAAGCGGAGGTAATCCTGCTCGCGTGTGCCACTGACCAGCGCAAAATCATAGTCGGGCCAGTGCTCCATCTCAGCGATCGAATTGCTCAAACGCAGGTCGAGTGATTCACTGCTCTCAGTGCCCCGGCCAGCGAGTCGCTGCTTCAGTTCATCAACCGAAGGCGGCAGCACAAAGACCTCCACAAGGCAGCGTTGAATGATGTCATCTGCACAAGCACGCACTTGCACCGCGCCTTGCACGTCGATGTCCATGAGCACGTCTATCCCACGCTTCAGGTTCTCAGTGACGTAGCTCTTCAGCGTGCCGTAGCGGCGGCCATGCACTTGCGCATGTTCGAAGAACTCGCCGCGCTCAATGCGCGCTACAAAGTCCGCGTCCGAAAGGAAAAAATAATCTTTCCCGTCCACCTCGCCAGGGCGTGGAGCGCGTGTGGTGCAAGAAACCGAGAAGACCGCCTCGTCCTCGTGACACAGGTTCCGACACAGCGTGGTCTTCCCAGTGCCCGAAGGGCCGGAAACCACCATGAGAACACCAAGACGCTGCTGAGGAATGGCAAAAGACATGCCCAGGCTGTAGCGCGGCTGACGGTGTGTTTCAATGCCTGTGCTCGGCCACCGATGCAACCTCACGCTCTGCCCAGCGCCCGCTTCAGGGTATTCGCGGTGATGCGCTGCACGCGCTCGTCGGGGCCATGGGGGCGGGAGTAGTGCGACCAGGGGGGCATGTGGCCGGGCGGGGAACTCAGGCCCTGGCTCCAAAAGATCGTGCTGGCGTTGAAGACGATGTTCTTTTTCGGGCCTTCGAAGACGGTGGCGGCATACTTGCCAAGGCGGGTGCCACCGGCCCAGACGTTGCCCTCGGCGACGACATCGAGGCCGGGGCGGGCGGTGTCGGGATCGCCATGGAACTCCCAGCCCACGAGGCCTGGGATGCTATCGCCTTGCTTCATGCCCGTGCCTTCGAACAGCCAGTGGTCGGGCTTGGCGCAGGTCCAGTCGCCGCCACCGTTGAAGGGAACGACGGTGCGTGCGCCAATGATGTCGCGCTCGTCAGGGCCAGGGTTTTCAAAGGGGCCGAGCACCCTGGAGTAGGCTTCCTTTTCCTCCTCGCGGAATTCGCCGTAGCAGGTCTCGCGAGTGAGGCGGCGGTTAGGATCGCCATTGGCATTCGGCGTGAAGGGGGTGACCATGTAAACGTCGTTGGCGGAGAGCCAGAGCACGCTCAGCCCGTTCTGGATGGCCTGTTTGACGTTGTAAAACTGGCGCAGGTCCCAGTATTCGTCGTGGCCAATGCTGATCATGGCTTGGCAGCGGGCGAGGTTCGCCGGTTTGAGGTTGTCGACATTGGAACAGTAGGTCACGTCGTAGCCTTCCTTTTCCAGCCAGTAGCAAAGGGGGTATTCCCAAAGCATGAACTCACCACTACCCACGCTGAGTGGGTTGTCGAAGATCTGGACATACTTGCCATAGGGCCGGTCGAAACTGACGCTAACACCGGGGGCATGGGCAGCGCGTGGATCGGTGTAGAGCGATTCGTTCAAGGGCCAGCGGTTGTAGGCCTGCCAGGTGTTGTCGCTGCATTGGAAGAGGATGTCGGCGGGGCGGTCGTCCTTGACGATGAAGATGAGGTAGCTCTGCCAGTAAGGCTGCTCGGCGGTGGTGGGCACGGTGCTGAGCCTTCCGAGATAGACGCCGCTGGGCCAGCCCACGGGAATAGTTAGTGTGGTGCTGGCTGTCCATTGGCACTCGCGCAGGCGCTGGTCACCGATCTCGGGCAAAGGTTGTTCTTTGCCCTGGAAGGGGCCGAGAGTGGTCATCAGCCGCGCGCCCGCACCGTCGTAGTAGCCCATGCGGAAGATGTCGATGGTGAAGCGGGCGGCAGGCTGAGTGCTGACGAAGAAGGTGATCGGCTCTGTGGCGTTCACGGACTGGTGCGAGCAGTAGCCTTCGATGGCGGGGCTGCGGTAACCCTTGGCCGAGTCCATCAGCACGCGTGTCAGCTGGGGATCCGCGCCGGGCTTCGCGTTCTCTATCTTGATGAGGTCGGGCTCCCGCTGCGTCGATGTCTTTGCGAGCAGGGATCGCGCTCCGGTCAGGGCGGTGGCGGCACTGGTGGTCTTGAGAAAGTCGCGTCTGTCCATGAGTGGAATACGCTGCCTATGAGCCCGGACTGGCACCGAACAAAAAAAGCACCCGACCTTTCGGTCGGGTGCTTTCCAATCGTATTATTCAAAGACTTACGCGAACAATTCGAGGACGGGCTTGCCCTTGTCGGCGACCGTGAACGGACGGTTGGATGGAGACATGACCACTTCGTCGACTGGCAGGCCCATGGCGTAGCCGATGGAGGAGAGGAAGTCCTGAACGGTGACTTGCTTGTCAGCCACTTCGCGACCCTCGGGATCGGAAGCACCGTGGACGTAACCGCCTTTCACGCCGCCGCCTGCAAAGACGGTGGTAAAGACTTTTGGATAGTGGTCACGACCGCTGTTTTCGTTGATGTCTGGTGTGCGACCGAACTCGGAGCCAAGAACCACGAGGGTGGACTCGAGCAAGCCTTTGGAGGCGAGGTCTTCCAGCAGAGCGGCGAAGGCTTGGTCCATGCCGCCGCCAGTGCGGGCCATGGCGTCATCCACGTAGTTGTGCATGTCCCAGCCGCCGGTCTGGACTTCGACGAAGCGCACGCCGTTCTCGACGAGGCGACGAGCGAGCAAGCAGCCCTGGCCGAAGGCGTTCATGCCATACTTGGCACGGGTGGCTTGGTCTTCCTTCTTCAGGTCGAAGGCCTTGAGGTCTTCGCTCTTCATCAGGCTGAGGGTTTCGTCGTAGAATTCCGTGTAGGCTTTCACTTCGCTGCTCTTGAACTTGTTGCGGAAGGCCGCATCAAACTCATTCATCATTTCAACGCGCTTCTGGAATTGGCCTTCCGAAGCGGTTGGGCGCACGTTTTGCAGGCCGGCTTCGGCGCTGCTGATTGGGATTGGGCTGATGGCGGGTGGGAAGAAACCGGCACCTGGATGACCGCTGCCACCACCGATGGTGACGCTGTCTGGCAAGGTCTTGCTGGCACGGCCAAGGAAGTGCGTGGCCCAGGCACCCATGGATGGGTGAACGATGGTGCCGCGCGGATCGTAGCCTGTGTGCATGAGGTAGTTGCCCTGCTCATGAACGCCAGTCTTGGAGGTCATGGAGCGGACCAGGGCGATCTTGTCAGCCTGGGTAGCCAGCTTTTCCATGTAACCGCCGAGCTGCATGCCATCCGCCTTGGTCTTGATCGGGTCTTTGAAGCCCTTGGTCGCACCTTCTTTGGGGTCGAAGGTATCAATGTGGCTCATGCCGCCTTGCATGTAGAGGTAGATGACGTGCTTGGCCTTGCCGCCAGACGCGCCCTTTTCAGCCGCTTTGGCGAGCTGGGAGCTGACTGGCAGGAGGGACACGCCCAGCGCGGTTTTGGCCGTGCGGAGCATGAACTGGCGACGAGTGGCTTCGTCGAAGCGATTGAGATCGGATTTAAGCATCATAATAAGATAGGGTGAGAGTTCTCAGTTAGAGGGTTAGCACGGACAATTACTGAACGAAGATGAATTCACGCGTGTTGATGAGCGCCCAGATCAGATTCGAGTAAGCATCGGGACCGGCAGCGTCGATGTTGCGCTTGGCGATCTCTTGCTCAGGTGCCGTTGGGCGGCGGCCCAGCACGCTGAGGAACACGGATTCCACCTTGCCGGCAGGCTCGGTGGCTTTCTCCATGGTGCGGAACAGCAGGCTGCTTGGGCTGGTCAGCATTTGCTGGCCGTTGCCGTTCATCATCATGAGGACCTGAGGCACGGAACCGGCCTTGGAACCCCCATCAATGAGCATGCGCTGCGATTGGCCGAACTCGGTGAGGAAGTGGCCGCCACGGGCAGGCTGCTCAAGCTCGGCTGCACGACGCAGGGTCATGCCTCCGAAGGAGAGGGACTTGCCTTCCATCATGCTGTCGGCAGGTGCGGCACCTTCCATCTTTTCAGCCATCATGTCCTTGCCAGCCATTTCGAGGCCACCACCGGTCAGCTCACGCTCTTTCTCACCCATCTTGCGATAGGCGGCATATTTCATGAGCACGGTCTTGGCATCAAGCTTCTCGCTGGTCAGGTCAAGGTCGATGGAGCGGCCATACAGGTCTTCCAGCGGCTTCTTGTAGGCGTCAGGATTGCCGAGCACCATGGTCATGTAGCTGTCCCAGGCTTGCTCAGCGGTCAGACGACGCAGGAGCGGGCCTTGGAAGTAATAGGGTTCACCCATGGGCACTTCTTCGATCGTGGCTTCACGTTGATAGGTCTGCGTGTTGTAAACGATGCGCATGAACTCCTTGAGGTTGAACTTCACCCGAATCATTTCCTTGGCGAGATGCTTCAGAAGCTCTGGGTTGCTTGCCTTTTCTGGGTCGTCGATGTTGGTCACTGGCTCCGAGACGGCCACGCCGAACGCACGTTTCCACATACGGTTGGCGATGCTCATGGCAAAGCGGGGATTCTCAGGATGCGTCAGCCAGTTCGCGAAGGTCGCGCGCAGGTTCTCCTCCTTCTTCGACTTAGAGGACTTGTAAGCACCGGAGGCGGTGTCGGACTTGGACCAGGTGATCAGCTTGGGAGCGACTGGATCGTTCGGCTTCGCGTTCTTATACTTGTAGTCGAATGGCAGCTTCAGCGTGTTGGTTTGGGAGTCGCTGATGGACCACTGATTGGCGCCGATGAAGTTCTCTAGGCCGTTGCGCTCGCGACGAATGTCGCCACCGCCAGCTTCGATCATCTTCTCAATCTCGGGCATCAGCTTGTTGCGGACGTCCATGGCGGCATTCATTGCCATCGCGCCTTTTTCACGCGTTTTGCGGCGCTGAGCGGTGCGGATGTCTGTGGTGGTGGCACCGAAGAAGGCCGCCATTTCATAGAACTGGTGCTGGGTCCAGTCGGCGAAGGGATGGTCATGGCACTGGGCGCAGGCGACGTCGGTGCCAAGGAAGATGGCCATCGTGTTCGCGAGGTTGTCCAGGGGCATGCCGGCGTCGCGCAGCAGATAGCCAGCGGCACCATTGTGCCACATCTTGCCGTCTGCGGTGAGCATGTCGGAAACCATCTCATTCCAGGGACGGTTGGTTTCGATCTGAGTCTGTAGCCAGTTGATGTAGGGCGTGCCGCGCAGGTTGTCCTGCTCCAGATCATCCTTCACACGCAGCATTTCGGCGAAGTAGTTGTAGGCGTGGCTGTTGTAGCCAGGGCTGTTGAGTAGGGTGTCGATCAGCTCGGCACGCTTGCTTTTGCTGCTGTCAGCCAGGAAGGTGGACACTTCGTCGTGGCTGGGAATGCGGCCGACGATGTCCAAATACACGCGCCGGGCGAACTGCTCATCGCTCATCAGCTTATTGGCGGCTGGAACCACCCGCATGTCGGCTTTTTTACGTTCGTCCGAGAGAGACACGTCAGCCATGATGGTGGCGTTGTTCTTCTGAATTGTGGCGGCACCGCGATCGAGGCCCTTTTTCACCGCTGCATCAATGGCCATCGCGGCCTGACCGATCGTCGCATTCACGGCGATGTAGGTGGCGGCAGGCTTCAGTGTCTTGGCGATGTTCTGGTCTTCCGCAGAGAGGTTGGAGAGCGCGAAAGTAAAGATCTGGCCTGCGTCCGTCTGGATGGAGATTTTGTCTCCGTCCAGGCCGACGAATGTGGCCTTCACTTGACGTCCCTGCTTGTCCGTCCACATGCGGCTGGAGGTGGCTTCTTCTGCATAGCTCGTCGCAAGTCCGAGAGCGAGGCAGCCGAGGCCGATGGTTAATGCTTTGGATGGTTTCATAGGTTCTGGAATGAGCGTGGATGGTTCTATCCAGCGGAAGCAACGGGCGTGGCTGGGAGGTCCTTAGAAACTTGCCAAGTTTTTTTTGAACGTGCAACCCGGCTTTTGTAGCCATCCGGAAGGCACACGTGCCGGCGTCGGCCCGATTGAGGGGCGGAAACCGCTACAAAACGTGTCGTGGAATGGACCTGTGTGGGTGGGTTAGGCGGTCAGACGGGCTCGCCAATAGGCGCTTTGCCCGGATAGGATGGGCCTTATGAGTCCTTCCCTTGTTGGTCATTTGCCGGTCTGCCCACATGCCGTTGGTGGGTGGATTCCTGCTCTGCCGACCTGGGGTCAAGCTACTGGTCTCCTAGCATTTTCAGGCTCTTTATTGCCATGCTAGCGTGCCAGCTTGAGCTAATGCGCGCGGTGGAGGACCGGCACTGGTGGTATGCCGTGCTGCGCTGCCAAGTCGTGAAGGCACTGAGCCAGCGCTTGCCTCTCCATGCGCGAGTGCTGGACGCTGGTTGCGGCACGGGGGGGATGATGCGGCAACTGCCTGCGAGATGGATGACGGTAGGCATCGACGCCTCGCCAGTTGCCTTGGGGCATACCCGTGCACGCGGCTTGCATGCAATTCTGGGCAGTGTGAATGATCTTCCGTTTGAGCGCGCCATCTTTGACGCCGTGCTGAGCTTGGACGTTCTGTATCATCAAGACGTGCATCCCGAGCAGGCCGTGGCCGAGATCGCACGGGTGCTAAAGCCGGGAGGGGTGCTCATTGTGAATGTCCCTGCTTTCGCTGCGTTGCGCGGTTCGCATGATCGATCCGTCAGTGGCGCTAGACGCTACAACGCATGTCAGGTGCAGGGTTTATTGGAGCGCCATAACCTTAGACCAGATATGATTCACTACTGGAACGCCTGGCTGTTTATGCCCCTCCTGCTGCGCAGGCTTGTGAGCCGGTTGGACAAAGACACCCCAGCCTCCGATCTGCACATGCCCACGCGCTTGCTGAATCAACTGCTAACTACCATGGGGCATATTGACGCGTGGGCCAGCCGTGCGCTTCGCTTGCCCATCGGGACCTCAGTTTTTGCCGTTGCCACTCGCCTCCCATGATGGCCTCTACCGTTCTTGCACTGAATCGTCCCATGCTTCGTCTTTATACACCATTCATGGTCCGGGCAGCCGAGTGCATTGAAGTGCCGGATGCAGGGCTGATGGTTTTTGCCTCGCATGCATGTGAACTAAAGGATTACACTCGTGCTGTGGACCATTCGTCCCGCTGGTGAAAGGAAACCGTCCTCGCAGTTTGCAATCCGCATGAACGCTCAAGCCATCGACTACAACGACACGGACACCTCCAGGGGGGCGGCTTGGAGTCGGCTCATGCTGGTCTTGGAGAAGCAGTCCACGGGTGCCAAGTGGGGAATCGTGCTGGGGCTTATGCTGGCGATTGCTTGGCTCGATCAGGTGACGGGATGGGAGTTGAGCCTGTTGGCTGTTTATGCCTTGCCGATCCTGCTGGCCGTTAGGTTGATGGGCAGGAATGCGGGCGTTGTCATGGCTCTTTTGCACGGCCCCATTTGGTGGATCGCCAATGAAGGAAGTCAGCCCTACACCACCGCCTGGGGCTACAATTGGATGACGATTAGCCGCGTTATCGTCTTTGCTTTGATCGCCGTGGGTGCGAATGCAATTCGCAGCAAGCAGGAAGCCGATAAAGCTCGTATCGAGATGCTAGAGCAAGTCCGCCGCCTTCAGGCCGAAATCGTCAGTGCCAGTGAATACGAACAGCAACGCATCGGCCAGGATTTGCATGATGGGCTCTGCCAGCAGCTCGCGGCCATTGGATGCGCCGCACGAGCACTGGCGGAAGACTTGCAGGCCCATAAATTGGCGGAAGCACAGGATGCTGAGAAAATCGAGTTCGCGATCCAGCAGGCCGTCATGGAGGCTCGTAGTTTGGCGCGCGGTATCTTTCCGGTGCACGTGGATCGCACCGGGTTGTCCATTGCGCTCAGCGAGCTGGCGCAGAATACGCAGCGGCTAACTGGGACGGCTATCGAAATTGATGATGTGGAGGACGTCTATATCGAGAGCCCAGAGGTGGCCATGCACCTCTATCGCATCGCTCAGGAAGCTGTATCCAATGCCGTCCGCCACAGCGGTGCGAGCCAAGTGGTGATTTCTCTGCTGATGGAAGGGAATCACCTGAAACTGACCATCGACGACAACGGGCGTGGTATCGAAGCCGGTGAAGGCTTGGCAGGTCTGGGCATGGGCCTACGCACCATGCACTACCGAGCCCACGCCATGGGCGCAGAACTGGCTATCGCCGAAGGCAGCCATGGTGGAACCTCGGTTTGCTGTTCTCTCAAAGTCAACGCCACCACCACCTCTTCCCACCATGAGCACGTCTGAAGTCAGTGAACAAAAACGGACCAAGGTCTTCTTGGTGGAAGATCACCGGATGTTCCGCGAATACCTGGGTCAACTGATCAACCGTGACCTCGGCATGTCCATCTGTGGCGAAGCCGATAACATTCGTGACGCGATGGCGCTGATCAAAGCTACGACGCCCGACATCGCCATCGTCGACATCACTTTGCGCGGATCCAGCGGACTAGAACTGGTCAAAGACATGAAGGCTCAGGGCGTGGACGTGAACGTGCTTGTGCTGTCCATGCACGATGAAGACCTGTATGCCGAACGTGCTCTGCGTGCTGGAGCGAAGGGCTACATCACCAAGAACGAAGCTTCCACAGAAGTGGTGCGTGCGATTCGCAAGGTGATGAGCGGTGAAGTCTACGTCAGTAAGCATGTTACGGCGCGCATTCTTGAGCGCATGACTCACAAGCGAACCGAGCCCGAAAATGGTGGAGTTGCAGCGCTGGCGGATCGAGAGTTGGAAGTGTTTCAAATGTTAGGCTGCGGCAAGAACACTCGTGAGATCGCTGCAGCTCTCAATCTGGGGGAATCCACGGTGGAAACCTATCGTGCGCGGATCAAAGAAAAGCTGAGTCTGCGCAGCTCCGCAGAGCTTTATCTGCGGGCTGGCCAGTGGGTGCGGGAACAGAGCGCGTAGCACTGGGTTCTACCGGGTGTAGCGGCGTCCACCACAAGGCTTGTCCTTTGCCGAAAACTGCGCTTTCTGCGCAGTATTGCAGCGAACCCCAATTCGACTGCGATGGCCAAAAAATATAAGCATTCCAAGACGACGTTTCTGCGCCGTAAACCTGCTGCGGAAGACAGTCCTGTGATCGTCGCGGAGATCGTGGCAAAGCCTTCGCCGACCGATCTCTGGCTACATGTCATCGCGCTGTCCGCGCTCACTGTCTTGTGCGCCAGTCTCTATGCCTGGACCTTACACTTCCCCATGGTGTTTGATGATCACCTGTATCTGAAGAACAACCCCTTGGTCAAGGATGGCGCTAGTTTTGGCTACCTGATGGATCTGCAAAACTTTGCCACCTGGCCAGCACGTCACGGGCTGGAACCTGATCTGGCCACCAACTTTATTTTGCGCCCCGTCGCTTATGCTACCTTTCACCTGAACTACGTGGTGGATGAGTTCAATCCACAGTGGTGGCGGCTCTTTAACATTGTGGTTCATCTGGGCAACGCGGCTCTGGTTTATACCTTGATTTGGTGGCTACTTGCTCAAGCTGCGATGAGCTCCCTGAGATCTGGCTCGGTTTACTTCATCGCACTCACGTCAGCACTGCTTTTTGTTGTCCATCCCATGGCGACGGAATCGGTGACTTATATTGTCCAACGCTTCACTTCGCTGGGGACCTTCTTTTTCCTGCTAACGCTCGTGCTGTATTTCAATGCATTCGTAGTGTCTAAACAGGTCTGGCGATGGGCGTTAGTTGCGGCGTCAGTGGTGGCGCTGGCGCTCGGCATGCAGACGAAAGAGTGCGCATTCACGGCACCGCTGATCGCATTGCTCATAGACGGCCTATTTCTGCGCACGCCGTGGAAAATCGCTGCCAAGCGAGCGCTGCCACTGCTGGCCTGCATGCCGATCATTCCGGTGCTGGTGGTGCTCGTCGCGTGGGCGCAGAATGGCGGAGTGTTCTCTTGGGGGGCGGCCTTCAACATCACAAACTCCAAAGACATGCCGATCAACTATTGGCACTTCCTGTTCACCCAGTTCACCGTCATTGCAGAATACCTGCGGCTCCTGGTTTGGCCTGTCGGGTTGAACTTGGATCCCGACTGGCCTCTCTATCGTACATTGTTCGCATTTCCCGTGCTGCTAGCGCTGACTTTTTTCAGTGCCTTGGTGGCGGGAACTGGATGGCTCCGCCAGCGTCTCCATGAGGATGCTCGGATGTCTTTGCTGTATGTGTCGGTGCTTTGGTTTTTGGTCACTGTTTTCGTATCATCAGGCCTTGTGGTGTTACCTGACTTGATGGCGGAGCATCGGGCTTACTTGCCGTCTGTCGGCGTCTTTGTGGCGGTGGCCTGCTTGCTTGATGTGGTGCGCACCCGTGCGCGGTGGGCGATGCCTGCCATCGCTATGGTGGTCATCGGTGCGCTATGCATCGCTACGGTGCAGCGGAATGAGGTGTGGCGTGATCGTATTTCTCTCTGGGAGGACACTGCTGCCAAGAGCCCCAGTAAATTCCGTGTCTGGAACAATCTCGGCGTGGCCTATGGCGAGGCGGCACGTCTGGAAGAAGCGCTGAAGTGCTTTGAGAGAGCCATCGAAGCTGAGCCTCAATACGTCACCGCGCACATGAACCGAACGGGTATATTGAACTCACTAGGTCGCTATCAGGCGGCGCTCGATGCGAGCGTGCATTTGCTGAAGACCGCGCCGCTCGCACGGCAATCGGTCGATGTGCAATGCAACATGGGCATCGCCCTCATCGGCGTGGGCGAGGTGGAGAAGGGCGAAAGCTTGTTGAGAGAAATCGTGTCCGTTGCTCCTGCTCACCGCCAGTCCCATGTCATTTTGGGCGCTGTCTATCAGCAGCAGAACCAGCTGGAGAAAGCCCTGTTCCACTGGCAGCAAGCGGTGCTCATCTCCCCTGCGGAGCCGCAGTTGGCGAGCCTGATTCAGTCCACGGAAGCACAGATGAACCTCGGCGCAGGGCAGTAGAGTTAAGCGAACAGCTCCAGCACTGGCTGGCCTTCGTCGGCCACGGTGAAGGGTCGCTTGGTGGGTGAGTAGATCACTTGGTCCAGTGGTAGTCCCAAGGCATAACCGATGATCGCGTTCAGGTCCTGGGGGACACTTTGCCTTCCGCCACTGCTGCACCGGACTTGTCGGTCGCGCCGTGCTCCACCAAACGGCGCGCCAGCAGGCAGCCTTGACCACAGCTTTCTTTGCCATCGGCCTGGCGTTGGGCAGCAGGCTCTTGCGTTAGATCGAAAGCCTTCAAGTCATCGCTCTTCATCAGGCGCACGGCATCGTCATAAGCGTGGCTTTCATGGCTTTACCAACGCTGCACTGGAGAGCGCATGTCAGCCGTCGCCTGCTTTGCCAAGCCAGACCCCTGCTATCGCAAGATTAGCACACTCGATGTGCAAAATAATCTTGCCTGCGCCAGCCGCGCTCACTTCGTCTTTTTCTTTGGCAGCTCAGGCAAGGGGATGCCCAGCGCTTCGTTGACCAAGCGATGGAAGGTGTCGCGGGGCTGGCTGGCATTCGGCACGAGAACGTCCTGCACCATGAAAACCGTGATTAGCTTGTGCTGTGGGTCTACCCAGCCATTCGTGGCAAATGCACCGCCGTGGCCAAAACTGCCCACGGGCATCATCGGCGTGGGTCGGGCGGTGTCGATGTTCACGAACCAGTTCAAGCCATAGCTGATCGGCTTGCCGCCCGCCTGATGCGCCTTGGTCATCTCGGTGATGCTTTTCTCACTGACGATACGCTTCCCTTCCCACACGCCGCCATCTAGGATCATCCGGTAAAACTTGCCCATGTCCGCTGCTGTGCTGAAGAGGCCGCCCGCAGGCTCGGTCATGTGCGTGACGCTCACGTCGCTGGTGACGAAGGGATTATATCCCGGCACCAATTCGCCGGTTTCATCATTCATTTTGTAAGTCTGGGCGATGCGTGCGCGGTGCTCCTCGTCCGGGTGGAACGTCGTGTCCTTCATGCCCAGTGGTTTGCAAATGCGCTCCTCCAGCAGCACATCGAATCTCTTGCCGCTGACAATCTCCGCGATGCGTCCCGCCACCGTGATGCCGAAGCCATATTCATAGGCACTGCCGGGCTCGAAGGCCAGGGGTGCCTTCACCAGACTCTCCGCATAGGCCTTCAATGAGATCGCGCCGTCCGTGGCCTTGCGCGGCGGGAAGGCGATGCCTGCGGTGTGTGAGAGGAGATCGCGCAGCGTGATCGGGCGCGCGGGTGGCTGACCATTGGCCAGCTTCACCTTGCCCAGGTCAGGCATCCATTTCGAAGCTGGTTCGTCCAGTGACAGCTTGCCTTCATCGACCAGGGTCATGATTACCGTGGCACTGACCGACTTCGTCATACTCGCGATCCAGAACAGCGCATCCTTCGGCATCGGCAGCTGCTTGGCGATGTTCTTCATTCCCGCCGAATCATGCCAGATCACCTGCCCATCCTTGATCGCCAGCGTGACAATCCCGGCCGCCTGCTTCTGCTCAATTGCCTTCTCCATCGCGGAATGGATGGAGTCGAGCTTGGCTTGATCTACGGCGACCGACACACGTGCGACGAGCGCCGTGGCGAGAACGAAGGGGAGGAGGGGACGGGTGAGCATGGGCTGAAGAAAACGTCAGCCCCCACATATTCATTCCAATTCAATGCGCAAAGAAGGACCCCATTACCGGGGGAATCTCACGCACGACAGATCGCAGGCTTTGACCCTCCAATTGAAGTGCCTCGTCAAGCGAGGCATCGTCCGTTTCGGCAGAGCTGAGCACTCGCTCCACCAGAGGACGAAAATGTGCGGAGAATCGCCGAGCATAAGGATGTCGCGCGTCCTGCCAGTGATTGAGCAGGCGTTCACGCATCTGCGGGCGTTGCCACAGCATCCGCCCGTAATGCAGCCGAGCCAAGTCCTGCACTTGGGTGTAAGGGCCGAGGACAGGATGCGCGATGGTGGTCATGGCTCAGCGAGCTTACAGTAGGTGCAAGGTCTCCGCATAAACTTTGTGCGCCCGATCTCTCGGCTCGTTGCGCTTTAACTTGGCGGCGATCAAATCTGCGGCGGAGGGCACGACCACGGTTAGATTTCCATAGCAGGCTGTTTCTGCCCGTGTGCGCCAGTCTAGCGCAAATTCGCGCAGCACCATCGGCGGCATCAAATTGACGTGCCAGCCATGCATCTGCTCAAACTCGCTGCCAATCATCGCATCATAAGCCAGTTCTGCGATGGCTTCGCTGTCGGTGATGGGATCAACATCCATGCTGTTTTCGGGCAATGGATCGTCGCGGCCAATTCGCGCGGCATGCCAGAGCAAGCCTGCGGATCCGATCAAAATCATTTCGCCGGGAACCTCCAGTTGAGCGCCCCAGGACTTTAACCAGTCCGTGACCTGATGTGGATGATGAAGCTCACGACGCGGCATGATGATTTAATAAACAAAAAGGCAGGCTGTTTCCAGCCTGCCTTTTCATGAATCGCTTTGCTTTTACTTCGCCGCTGCCACCACGGCTTCCGCCGTAATGCCGAGCTCCTTGAAGACGGTGTTGCCAGGGGCACTCATGCCGAAGCGGTCGATGCCGATAACCTTGCCGGCGAGGCCGACATACTTCCACCAGAGGGCGGTGACACCGGCTTCGATGGCGATGCGCTTGGTACAGGTCGCGGGCAGGACTTCGGCTTGATACTCGGCGGACTGGCGATCGAAGCGCTCCATGCAGGGCACGCTGACCACGCGGGTGCCAGCACCCAGGGTCTTGGCGGCCTCGACGGCCCACTGCACTTCGGAACCGGAGGCCAGGAGGATGGTCTCCAGCTCAGCGGTTTCCTTGACGGCGATGTAGGCACCCTTGAGCACGCCTTCGCGGCGGGCCTTGGCGGTGAGGAAGCCCATGATCGGCAGGTCCTGACGGCTGAAGCTGAACAGCGTGGGGCCGTCCTTGCGCTCCAGCGCAGCGACGAAGGCACCGGCGCTTTCTTCGGCATCGGCCGGGCGGATCACATCCAGATTCGGGATCACACGCAGGCCGCTGACGGTCTCCACGGGCTGATGGGTCGGGCCGTCTTCACCCACGCCGACGGAGTCATGCGTGAAGATGTAGGTGACCGGCAGCTTGGCCAGCGCGGCAAGGCGGATGCTTGGGCGGCAGTAGTCGGCGAAGACCAGGAAGGTCGCGTTGCTGATGCGGAACAGGCCGTCGTAGGCGATGCCGTTGCTGATCGCGCCCATGGCGTGCTCGCGAATGCCGAACCAGATGTTGCGCCCTGTCGGGTTCTTCTTGGAGTAGTCGCCACCGTTCTTGATGTAGTTCTTGGTCGAACCAAACAAGTCAGCGCTGCCCGTGATGAAGTTCGGCACGGATGCGGCCACGGCTTGGATGACATCGCCACCGCTGTTGCGCGTCGCGCTCTTGCCTTCCGCAGGGAAAGCGGGGATGGTGTCGATCAGGTCCACAGGCACGAAGTCCTTGCGGGCGTTGTCGAGCTGGGTGGCCTTGGCGGGATTCGCTGCCGCCCAGGCCGTGAAGGTCTTGGACCACTCGCCATACGAGGCGACGCGCTTGGCCTTTAGATCAGCGAAGTAGGCCGTCACTTCATCGCTCACATAGAAATGCGTGCCCGCTGGCAGCCCGAGACCGGCCTTGGCGGCATCGACGAACTTCGCGCCGCCTTCGCCGTGGCCCTTGGCGGTGCCGGCGACTTCGGGGATACCCTTGCCGATGATGGTCTTGGCGATAATCAGCTTCGGCTTGCCGTTGTCGGCGGCCTTAGCGTCGCTGATGGCCTTGGCAATCGCGCTCAAGTCGTGACCGTCGATGGTGACCACGTCCCAGCCGATGGCGGTGAACTTGCCGGACACATCTTCGCTCTGCGTCACGTCGGCCATGGCATCCAACGTCACGTCGTTGGAATCATAGATCAGGATCAGGTTATCCAAGCCATTGTGCGCGGCGAAGCTGATGCTTTCCAGCGCCACGCCTTCCTGCAAGCAGCCGTCGCCGGCGAGGGCGAAGACGTGGTTATCAATGATCGTGTGCTCGGCGGTATTGTAGGTCGCAGCGGCCATCTTGCCACTCAGCGCATAGCCCACGGCATTGCCCACGCCTTGACCGAGAGGGCCGGTGGTGGATTCCACGCCAGGGGTTTCATGGAACTCGGGGTGCCCAGGCGTGATGGAATGCAGCACGCGGAACTTCGACACTTCATCCATGCTCACGGCGTAGCCGCTCAGGTGCAGCCAGGAATAGATGAACATGCTGCCGTGACCGGCGCTGAGGATGAAGCGGTCGCGGTTCAGCCACTTGGGCTCGTTAGGGTTGCAGACCAGCGTTTCGCCGAACAGCACGGCACCGATTTCAGCGGAGCCGAGGGGCAGGCCCAGATGGCCAGAGTTGCACTTGTGGACGGCGTCCATGGCGAGGCCACGGGCTTGATTGGCTGCTTGGGCGAGGATGTCGGTGTTCATCGGAAATTAGGGGAGAATGAAAGACGCGCCACCTCGGCGCGGGGGCCGGATTAGTGCGGGCAATGCCGCCATTTCGCAAGGGCAAAAACCCGGTCAACATTTGGGCCGTTTAGGCCATGCAGGTTCAGTAGTCTTGGTCACTGTGGCACCGTCGTCTTGCCCCGATACCGGTAGATCTCTTTGATGTGGATGTCTTCCTCGGCCCAGAGGGTGGCGACTTTCTCGAAGAGCGTGGGGTCATCCAGCATGGTCTGGAGGTCTTTATTGAACTCGCGGAAAAAGCCCCGCATTCCCACCACAAAGTAGAGCTGCCCGCCCATCGCATCCGCTTCGGCCATGCGTTCGCGCAGCCGGGCAGCGTCGCGCACCTTCAAGTCAGCACGCGGGTCGTAGAGTTCGATGTGGCGCCAGAGGTAGCAGGTGATCACCTTGGATTCGCCGGTGAAGCCCCAGGGCTCGTGCTTGCCACGGGTGAGTTGGAAAGACTCGCGGTTCGACTCATACGGTTGGCTCGCCATCAGACGAATCTGGGGCTGCGACACCGAAAAGGCCGAGGCCGGCACCAGCAGGGCGATCACCATGAGGCCTGCGGCCACGGCCTTGCGGGTGGGATGGCTGGCCACGCGCCAGTGCCGGGCGGAGCTTGAGAGCCAGGCATCGAGTCCCAGCCCTGTGAAA
>Ga0247831_1004005_pt1 | contig 20370 bp, 16 predicted proteins | sample LaCruzMarch2015__9_FD_192406 | JGI IMG/M metagenome (GOLD analysis project Ga0247831, IMG submission 192406) | Freshwater microbial communities from meromictic Lake La Cruz, Castile-La Mancha, Spain - LaCruzMarch2015_1m | ecosystem: Environmental > Aquatic > Freshwater > Lake | place: Spain...
TCTCACCATGAAAGTTTTGGTCGCAGTCAAGCGCGTTGTCGACTACAACGTGAAGGTTCGCGTGAAGTCAGACAACACCGGAGTCGACATTGCCAACGTCAAGATGAGCATGAACCCGTTTGACGAAATTGCGGTGGAAGAGGCCGTTCGCCTGAAAGAAAAAGGCGTGGTCACTGAAGTGATCGCCGTCTCCTGCGGCGTGACCCAATGCCAAGAAACACTGCGCACTGCCATGGCGATTGGCGCAGACCGCGGCATCTTGGTCGAGACCACCGAAGAGCTCCAACCATTGGCCGTAGCCAAGTTGCTCAAAGCTTTGGTAGACAAAGAACAACCCGGCTTGGTGATTCTTGGCAAACAAGCGATTGACGACGATTGCAACCAAACCGGCCAAATGTTGGCTGCTTTGGCGGATTTGCCCCAAGCTACTTTCGCTTCCAAGATCGAAGTGGCAGACGGCAAAGCCAGCGTGACCCGCGAAGTCGACGGTGGTTTAGAGACGCTCTCTATTAGTCTGCCCGCAGTTATCACTACAGACCTGCGTCTGAATGAGCCGCGCTATGTCACTTTGCCCAACATCATGAAGGCCAAGAAGAAGCAACTCGATATCTTCAAGCCCGAAGACCTCGGCGTGAATGTCGCCCCCCGCATCAAAACCTTGAAAGTCAGCGAGCCGCCTAAGCGCAGCGCCGGTATCAAAGTGCCGGATGTAGCGACTTTGGTCGACAAACTCAAGAACGTGGCCAAGGTCATCTAACTAGAACAGATCAGGAGCAAAACACTATGTCATCCCTCGTTATTGCCGAACACGACAACGCGTCGATCAAGCCTTCAACTCTCAACACCGTCACAGCCGCAGTGGCCATGGGTGGCGATGTCCATGTACTGGTCGCTGGACACAACGCTGCTGGCGCCGCTGCCGCTGCCGCCCAAATTACGGGTGTTAGCAAAGTGATCCACGCAGATGGTGCTGACCTCTCACATGGCTTGGCTGAAAACTTAGCCGCCCAAATCTTGGCGCTGGCTAGCAGTTACTCGCACATCGTGTTTCCAGCCACCGCTGGCGGTAAAAACATCGCCCCCCGTGTTGCAGCCAAATTAGATGTGGGCCAGATCAGCGATATCACCAAGGTTGAAAGCCCTGACACGTTTGAGCGTCCGATCTACGCGGGCAATGCCATTGCCACAGTGCAATCGACCGATGCGATCAAGGTCATCACCGTTCGCACTACAGGCTTTGATGCCGCTGCTGCAACTGGCGGATCCGCCGCGGTTGAGACAGTAGCAGCCACTGCCGACTCAGGCAAAAGCAAATTCATGGGAAGCGAAATTGCCAAGAGCGATCGTCCTGAATTGACGGCTGCCAAGATCATCGTCTCTGGCGGACGTGCCTTGGGTAGCGCAGAGAAATTTGCTGAAGTCATCACGCCCTTGGCAGACAAGCTAGGCGCTGCATTAGGCGCAAGCCGCGCGGCAGTCGATGCGGGCTATGCGCCCAACGATTGGCAAGTCGGACAAACCGGCAAGATCGTTGCGCCCCAGTTGTATGTGGCATGCGGTATCAGCGGCGCCATCCAACATTTGGCGGGTATGAAAGACAGCAAGGTGATCGTGGCGATCAACAAAGACCCAGAAGCGCCTATCTTCTCGGTGGCCGACTTTGGCCTCGAGGCCGACTTGTTTGTGGCAGTGCCTGAACTTGTTGCCGCTTTGTAAATATTCCAAGTCTTACGAGTTTTCTTCCATTCTTTTTGCTTAGCGCTTTCGCGGTTCAATTTAGGAGCACGCCATGTCGTACATCGCCCCCGTTAAAGATATGTTGTTCAACATGGCCCATCTCGGTGGCCTAGAACAAATTGCACAAATGCCTGCTTTTGAAGATGCTGGGCTTGAAACGGCACAAGCGGTGCTCGAAGAATGCGCCAAACTCAATGAATCGGTCATGGTGCCTCTGAACTGGGAAGGCGATAAAAACCCGTCTTATTTCAAAGACGGCCATGTGCACACCACGCCTGGTTTCAAAGAGGCTTACACCCAATATATTGAAGGCGGTTGGCAAGGCCTGCAGCACCCACCCGCTTTCGGTGGTCAAGGTTTACCCAAAACCATTGGCGCGGCGTGCGGCGAAATTTTGAATTCCGCCAATATGAGTTTTGCTTTGTGCCCCTTGCTCACCGACGGAGCGATTGAGGCGCTACTCACTGCCGGCTCCGACGATCTAAAAACCATCTACCTAGAGAAGCTCATCTCTGGTGAGTGGACCGGCACCATGAATTTGACCGAGCCCCAAGCGGGTTCGGATTTGGCAGCGGTTCGCACGCGCGCCGAACCCCAGCCCGATGGCACTTACAAAGTGTTTGGCACCAAGATTTACATCACCTACGGTGAACACGATATGGCGAAAAACATCGTCCACCTCGTGTTGGCCCGTGTGCAAGGTGCACCTGAGGGGGTCAAAGGCATTAGTTTGTTTGTAGTGCCTAAGGTTTTGGTGAACAAAGATGGCTCGCTTGGCGCGCGCAACGATGTGCACTGCGTCAGCATCGAACACAAGATGGGTATCAAAGCCAGCCCGACTGCTGTTTTGCAATACGGCGACAACGGCGGAGCCATCGGTTACTTGGTGGGTGAAGAAAACCGTGGTTTGGAATACATGTTCATCATGATGAATGCTGCCCGTTACGCCGTCGGCGTGCAAGGCATTGCCGTGGCAGAACGCTCTTACCAAAAGGCCGCCCAATTTGCGCGTGACCGTGTGCAAAGCCGCCCTGTGGACGGCAGCATGAAAACCAGCGCGCCCATCATCCACCACCCGGATGTGCGCCGCATGCTGATGACTATGCGTGCTTACACCGAAGGTTGTCGTTCCATGGCGACTGTGGCCGCTGCAGCGTATGACGCTTCGCACCACCACCCCGATGCGGCGACCCGCAAAGAAAATTTGGCCTTCTACGAATTCTTGGTGCCCTTGGTCAAAGGCTTTAGTACCGAGATGAGTTTGGAAGTCACGAGTCTTGGCGTGCAAGTGCATGGCGGCATGGGCTTTATCGAAGAAACCGGTGCTGCGCAGTACTACCGCGACGCAAAGATTTTGACGATTTACGAAGGTACTACGGCCATTCAAGCCAACGATTTGGTGGGACGTAAAACTTCACGTGACGGCGGCCAAACGGCCAAAGCTATCGCCGGCCAAATCGAGCAAACTGAAAAACAACTCAAAGCGCACAGCGATGTGCGTTGCCATTCGGTTGCCAAGCGATTGGCTGCAGCCCGTGAAGCGTTTTTAGATGTGGTGGAGTTCTTTGTGACCGAGAGCAAAACCAATCCCAATGCGGTTTATGCCGGTAGCGTGCCTTACCTCATGCTTGCAGGTAACCTGATGTCCGGCTGGCAAATGGCTCGGGCTATGTTGGTGGCGTTGGAACATATCGCCAAGGGTGACGACCTTGCGTTCATGCAAGCCAAGGTCACCACGACGCGTTTTTATGCTGACCATATCTTGTCCAAAGCACCAGGCGTGCGCGACAGCATCGTCGCTGGCGCGGACAGCGTGACTGAAATGGCTTTAGAAGCTTTCTAAGCTTTCAAAGTCCATCAGACGCAAACGCTGGCGTTATTCGTAAGAAATATCCTTCTCAATAAACGACTCCTCACAAAGGATTTACATGTCTAAATTGCCAGCAGTCTTGCAGCAACTGAAGTTCCCTGTCATTGCCTCGCCTTTGTTCATCATCAGCAACCCGAAGTTGGTGATTGCCCAATGCAAGGCCGGCGTCGTAGGTTCTATGCCTGCGCTCAATGCGCGGCCTGCAGAGCAATTGGAAGAGTGGCTGATTGAAATCACCGAGTCACTCGCCGCCTACAACCGCGCGCATCCAGACAAACCAGCGGCACCTTTCGCCATTAACCAAATCGTGCACAAGAGCAATGACCGGCTTGAATACGACATGGCCATGTGTGTGAAATACAAGGTACCGATCATCATCACCTCGCTGGGTGCGCGGGAAGATGTGAATGCTGCCGCCCACAGCTATGGTGGTATCGTCTTGCACGACATCATCAACAACAAGTTCGCTAAAAAAGCGATTGAAAAAGGTGCTGACGGTTTAGTCGCGGTGGCTGCTGGCGCTGGCGGCCATGCAGGTGTCAAAAGCCCATTTGCCTTGATCCAAGAAATCCGTGAATGGTTTGATGGCCCAATTGCCTTGAGTGGCGCAATCGCCAACGGCGGCGCCATTCTTGCAGCCCAAGCCATGGGTGCTGACTTTGCCTATATCGGTTCAGCCTTTATTGCTACCGAAGAAGCCCGGGCTGCCGAAGAATACAAACAGGCCATTGTCGAAGCGTCATCGGACGATATCGTCTACAGCAACTTATTCACAGGGGTACACGGTAATTATTTGGCGCCGTCGATCCGCAATGCGGGACTAGACCCTGAGAACTTGCCTGAGAGCGATGCTTCCAAAATGAATTTTGGCGGTGATGCTAAGAAAGCTTGGAAAGACATCTGGGGATGCGGCCAAGGCATTGGGGCCGTCAAGGCTGTTTTGCCAACAGCCGATTTAGTCGCTCGCCTCCAAAGTGAATATGAAGAGGCGAGGGCGCATTTGAACCTAGCGCATCACTAGGTAATTTTGTCAACGTCTTAGAGTCGCTGGCATGCACACCACCTTGGCGTTAACTGCTTTACTTATGGGGTTTGCCGGCGGTCCCCACTGTTTAGCAATGTGTGGTGCGGCTTGTGCTGGTATAGGTAGATCTGCACAAATGCAAAGTGCTGGATCAGGTATGCGTGCCATGTTGTTATTTCAATTAGGACGCGTTATTGGGTATAGTGCCTTAGGTGCTTTGGCTGCATCGACGATGCAAGGCGTGGGCTGGCTCAGCACACAGTCTGCGATTTTTCGTCCTGTATGGACACTTTTCCATATGCTGGCTTTTTTGTTAGGTTTGCTTTTGCTGATCAAAGCTGAGCAACCTCTCGCTGTGGATGCATTGGGCCGTTGGATTTGGCAAAAAGTGCAAAGTAAAACGGCGCATGTGAAGTTGCGCCATGGTGGCCCTGTTTTACTTGGAGTCGTATGGGCTTTGCTACCTTGTGGTTTGCTTTACGGTGCTTTGTCAGTTGCTGCACTGACTAACCATCCTTTAGAGGGTGCATTAGTCATGTCTTTGTTTGCTTTAGGCAGCGCAATCGTGCTGACCATCGGTCCTTGGTTGTGGTTGCGTATGCGTGGCTCTTCTAGTTTTGGAAATTCCAACGGTGATTGGGGTGTGCGACTCGCGGGACTGGCGCTCATCCTGACATCAGGCTGGGCGCTATGGATGGGCTTGGTGGAATACCAAGCCCCATGGTGCTTAGTGCCGCAATAAATGCTCGCTTAACAACTGCGCCACATGAATCGCTTCGCGGGCTACGCCATCTGCGATTTGATGACGGCAACTCGTACCATCAGCGACAACAATCGCATCGGGTTGCTGGCGAATGGCAGGTAGCAAACTGAGTTCAGCCATTTGCATCGATACATCTAGATGCGACGCTTCATAACCAAAACTTCCCGCCATGCCGCAACAACTGCTTTCAATCAATTGTGGGTTGGCTTTGGGAATGAGTTTGATTACATCCAAAACAGAAGGCATCAGACCAAACGCTTTTTGATGGCAATGGCCATGTAGCAAGATATCTTTTTCAGCAGGTTTTAAGTTTTGCTTTAAGACCTCTAGCTTTCCAGCTTTGTGCTCGGATGCTAAAAACTCTTCAAACAGCACAGCGTGCGCGCTGACCAATTCAGCTGATTCGCCCAAGCCTAAAACCAAAGCCTCGTCTCTGAGTGTTAGCAAGCAGGAAGGTTCAAGCCCCACGATAGCAATGCCTTTTTGCGCAAATGGAAGTAGGGCATTGACCAATGCTTGTGCTTGTTCACGCGCTTGCTCCACCATGCCGTTGGCAAGAAATGTGCGACCACAACATAAGTGGCCTTGGTTTTCAGAATGGGCATCTTTAGACGCAATATGCACGCTATAGCCTGCGGCCTGCAAGACACCCAATGCGGCGGTTGCATTGCTAGATTCAAAAAACCCGTTGAATGTGTCGACAAACAATACGACAGGCTTAGTCGATTGCAACACTTCTTGCTTGGAAACGCCAGGTTGTTGTTTGGAAAAGAAATGGTCGCTTTGCCATGTGGGCCAGCTGCGTTGCGCTGAGAGACCAGTCATGCTTTCAGCGATTTTTGCGAGCCAAGAAAACTGGTTGCGCAAGTTCAATAAACCCGCAAACTTAGCAGCCCATAACGCATAGCGTGGTAGGTAAGCAATCAACTTGTCTTTCAAAGTAAAACCGAAGTGTGCTTTGAAGTGATGTGTGGCTTCAATCTTCATGCGCGCCATGTCGACACCCGTTGGGCAGTCGCGTTTACAGCCTTTGCAACCTACGCACAAATCTAGCGCTTCCATCACATCAGGATTTGCAAGTCCTTGTGCACCGAGTTGGCCGCTTAACGCCAAGCGCAGTGTGTTCGCGCGACCTCGAGTCAGGTGTTTTTCATCGCGGGTGACGCGATAACTGGGGCACATGGTACCTGCATCAAACTTGCGGCAGGTGCCGTTGTTATTGCACATCTCGACTGCTTTGGCCAATCCGTGTGAGGGATCTTCGCCAGTGCCTGGTGCTGTAGTTTGCTCGGTGGCTGGATCGTTATGCACATTCCATGCACTCCAATCCAATGCGGTTTTGATGGGGATGACTTGGTAGTTATTGCCATAACGCATCAAGCGCGTGTCATCCATTTTGGGTGGATCGATGATGCGCTGGGGCGAGAGTAAGTTCAAAGGATCGAGATGCTGCTTGATTTTTTTGAAGGCATCGTTGATACGCGGACCAAATTGCCATTCAATCCATTCGCCTCGGCACAAACCATCACCGTGTTCACCGCTGAAAGCGCCTTTGAATTTGCGGACGAGCTCACTTGCCTCTTCGCCGATCTGACGCATCTTCTTAGCACCATCGCGTCGCATATCCAAGATAGGGCGCACATGCAATGTGCCGACAGACGCATGCGCATACCACGTACCTTTGGTGCCATGGCGTTTAAATACCTCTGTCAACGCACTGGTGTATTCAGCTAAATGCACCAAAGGCACGGCGCAGTCCTCGATGAAACTCACGGGTTTGCCATCGCCTTTTAAGCTCATCATGATGTTGAGGCCTGCTTTACGAACTTCCCATAAATTTTTCTGTGGCGCGTCGTCGATCATTTCTACAACGCTGTTGGGTAAACCTAAGTCACCCATCAATTCCACCAGTTGGCGCATATGGGGTTTGAGCCATTCTTTGTCTGCGCCTGCAAACTCCACCAGCAAAATAGCTTCTGGCTCGCCTGTTAAAGCAGTGCGTATCGTCGGTGCAAATGCAGGATTTTGTAAAGACAGATCGATCATGGTGCGGTCGACCAGTTCCACGGCAGTGAGTGTGCCGTTTCCTAATTTGACAATGTGTTGCGCCGCATCCATCGCTTGATAAAAGGTAGGAAAGTTCACCACCCCCAAAACTTTGGCACGAGGTAGTTCTGCCAATTGCAAAGTGAGCGATTCCGTCATGGCCAAAGTGCCTTCGCTGCCGACAAGCAAATGTGCGAGATTGACAGAACCGTCCGATGTGTAAGGGCGCTCGTTCTGGTTGCAAAAGATATCGAGGTTGTAGCCAGCCACACGGCGCAAGACTTTGGGCCAATGGGCATCTATCTCAGGTTGCAATTGCAAAGCTAATTGCTGCACAAATTCGCCCACCGCTTTTGCATGTCCTTTGCTTTGGTCAAAGCGCCCTAGCTGCATGACCGTGCCATCGCTCATTCTGGCTGTCGCACCCAAAACGTTGTGCACCATATTGCCGTAAGCAATCGAGCGACTACCGCATGAGTTGTTGCCTGCCATGCCACCCAAGGTGGCTTGCGCGCTAGTAGAAACATCTACCGGAAACCAAAGCCCTTTGGATTTGAGTTGTGCATTCAAGTGGTCCAACACCAAGCCAGGTTCAACAACTGCGGTGCGTTTTTCTGCATCGATATGCAAGACATTGCGTACATATTTGCTGTGGTCAATCACCAAGCCTGCGCCCGTAGTCTGTCCGCATTGGCTGGTACCGCCGCCGCGTGGAACGATTGGCACACCGAGGTCACGGCAGATATCCATGGCGATGGAAACTTCTTGGGTGTCGCGCGGAACAAACACGCCTAAGGGTATTACCTGATAAATCGAGGCATCGGTCGCATATCGTCCTCTGTCTGCAGGCGTGAACAACACCTCGCCATGGGTTTCTTGAAGCAGTCTTGCCGCGAGTCGACCCGCTACTTCATTGCTAGCGTGTGCGATGTGTTCGTATGTTTTCTCTGGAGTGGATAAGATCGCGTTATTCATCTGGCTATTTTGAATCTAAAAAATAACAAATCGATTGGAGATTCCACTTTTATGTTAAAGCTTGACTTCCACCCTTCAGGCCGTCACTTCTTACAAATTCCTGGACCTTCCCCAGTCCCTGATCGCATTTTGCGCGCCATGAGTTTGCCAACGATTGACCACCGCGGACCTGAGTTTGCTGTGTTGGCTTTCAAAGTCATTGCTGATATGCAAAAGATTTTTCAAACCCAACATCCTGTGATGATTTACCCGGCCTCAGGCACAGGCGCGTGGGAGGCTGCATTGGCCAACACCTTGAGTGTGGGTGACCATGTGTTGATGTATGAAACCGGCCAGTTCGCCACTTTGTGGAACAAGCTTGCCACCCGCTTAGGGATCAAAACGGAATTCATTGGCCTGCCAGGCATTGAAGGTTGGCGCCACGGTATCCAAGCTGATTTGATTGAAGCGCGTTTAAAAGCAGATGCCAACCACACCATCAAAGCCGTGTGCGTGGTGCATAACGAAACATCGACTGGCGTGACCAGCGATATTCCTGCTGTGCGACGTGCAATGGACAACGCCAAACATCCTGCTTTGTTGTTGGTGGACACTGTTTCTGGGTTAGCAGCGATTGACTATCGTCATGATGCGTGGGGCGTGGACGTTACTGTCGGCGGCTCACAAAAAGGGCTCATGTTGCCACCGGGTTTGGGCTTTAACGCGCTATCACCCAAAGCGATTGAAGTAAGTAAAAAATCTACGATGCCGAAATCATTTTGGGCATGGGATGAAATGATTGAGTTCAACAAAACGGGCTACTTTCCATCCACACCGAACACCAATTTGCTCTATGGCTTGAGCGAAGCCTGCGACATGATTCTGGGCCAAGGTTTAGACGTGGTGTTCAAGCGCCACAAGCGATGGTCTGCGGGTGCTTGCGCTGCGGTCACTGCGTGGGGGCTTCCAATTCAATGTGCTGATCCTGCTTTGCACTCTCCCATATTGACTGGCGTGATGACGCCTGAAGGTGTGGATGCAGACGCCGTTCGCAAAGTCATTTACGAGCGCTTTGACTGCTCACTAGGCACAGGCCTGGGCAAGGTTAAGGGACGTATGTTCCGCATTGGCCATCTAGGCGATTGCAATGATTTGACGGTGATCGCTGCTGTGTCTGCTTGTGAGATGGGACTCAAACTTAGTGGCGTTAAATTGGCAGGTTCTGGTGTGCAAGCCGCTATGGATTACTTTTCGGCACACCCAGTGCCTGCATTGTTATAAAAATTCGCTCAGCGCGAATTAGCTCCACAAGCCTTTGTAAAACATATAGGCCGCCAGCACATACAAGACGCTGGCAAAGGTACGTTTGAGTTTTTTCACAGGCAACATGTGCGCTGCTTTTGCACCAAGCGGTGCTGTAAAAACACTGCATAGCGCAATGACTACCAAGGCTGGCACCCAGATGTAGCCAAATGCATCGTCAGGCAACCCGTGTACCGTTTGACCGCTGATCACATATCCAATGACATTGGCCACGGCAATGGGGAAACCAAGGGCTGCGCTGGTGGCCACTGCGTTGTGGATCAGCACATTGCACCAGGCCATAAATGGCACGCTGATAAATCCGCCGCCAGCACCAACTAGGCCCGATAAAAATCCAATCGCGCTACCAGCGCCAACCAAACCTAATGTGCCGGGCACTTGTCGCGATGGCGCAGGCTTTTTATCTAAAAACATTTGCGTGGCAGAGAAGCCCACAAACAATCCAAAGAATATGGCGAGATTAGAGCCTTTGAGTAATGCAAAAACTCCCATGCTAGCCACCATGCTGCCAAGCACGATGCCGGGCGCTAATCCTTTGACCAAATCCCACCGCACAGCGCCGCGTTTATGGTGGGCACGCACACTTGAAATAGAAGTGAAGATGATCGTCGCCATGGATGTCGCGATGGCCATCTTGACGGCGAGGTTGTCGTCGACACCACGTTGCGTCAACAAAATGGTCAGGAATGGCACCATCACCATGCCACCTCCAATACCCAGCAAACCCGCTAAAAAACCAGTGCATATCCCAAGGATGGCGAGTTCGATGATGAGCTGGGGTTGAATGTCCATGGGGTGGGGGTATTGAGAGGAGATTAAATAAAGAAGGTGTCTGCAAGGGCCTCAAGGCCGGCATCCTGAACCGGGGTTCAGGTGGGCGAGGTCAGATTGACGTTGGGTTCATCTGACGCGAGACGATCACGCTCATCAAACGATGTTCCAAGCCCGAGCTCTATGAGCATTGGTTCAAGGAAATATAAAGCCCCAAGGACCGAGCAGACGCGTGGATTGTAGACCTGCGTCACAACAATTGGTTGTCGTGTCCGAGTACTGCGTCCATGCGTTGCAACAAAGACTGCAACTGGGAGGTGGAGAGGTTGGGCGCGTCTGTGCCGGAGGCGATAGGGCGGTCAGTTAAGTCGAAAGCAAGGTTAAGAGCGGCTAGCACAGCGATACGGTCACGCGCTTTGATCTTGCCAGCGTCACGAATTTTGCACATGGCCTCATCAACTTTCGCAACCGCTTGGTTGAGGCGTTCTTCACCGTCTTCTGGGCAACCCAACACATAGCCATGCCCCATGATTTGCACTTCCACTTGCTTCACGCTTTGTCCTTCGCAGTTTGTTCTTGCGGCAAGCGATCGATCAGCGCGTCAATCCGATGACGGGCTGCGCCCAGACGAGACTTCATCAGGTCTCTTTCTTGGGTGAGTTGCTCAACCTGTGCGGTTAACAAAGCATTGGTACGTTGCAGTTCTTCGTGTCGAACTAACAAACGCTCCGTGCGCTCGGCAATTTGGTCAATGAGGCTGGATTGGGGCATGTGGTGGCATTTTAAGGGGACTGGAGGCTGAGCCGTTAAGATATCCTATGTTGGTGCTCGCGGTGTGGTTCACACGTCGCAGTTCAACGGGAAGCAGGAGGGTTGCGTCGCTCGCTCGACAAAGCCCCACCTGCGCTGCCCCCGCAACGGTCAAACGGACGAGTTTTTACAAACTCCGCTTTTGTCAATTAGCCACTGAACGCCTTGAACAAGCGTTTGGGAAGGCGACAAAGGTTGTCTCCGTCAGCCCGGATACCGGCCAACAAGGTGGTGGTGCGTCCAAAACGTACCGCTAATTCGTCCATGCACTGTCGGGGAAGGCGGTGAGGGCAAATTCTGTTGGTTCTTTTTATCATGAAAAAATTCATTCATGCGCGTAGCCTTGCTGCCGTGCTTTCAGTTGGGTCTGTTACTACGACGTTAATGGCTCAGTCTCTTGAAATAAATCCTGTGGTTGTGTCTGCTACTCGACTTGAGCAACCTTTGTCTGAAGTTTTGTCATCTGTATCCGTTATCACACGTGCAGATATTGATAAGGCGCAAGCTACAACCTTGGCTGAACTGTTGCAGGGGGAGGCGGGATATGAATTCGGTCGAAATGGTGGCCCAGGAACAACAACCTCTTTTTTTCTGCGTGGAGAAGAAAGCAAGAATGTAGTTATATTTATTGATGGTGTTAAGTCACAAACTGACTCCCTTGGTGCTATTCAAACCACTGACTTTCCATTAAATCAAATTGAGAGATTGGAGGTTCTGAGAGGTAACGCCAGCGCGTTATATGGAAATGCAGCGGTCGGTGGAGTCATCAATATCATCACACGTCAAAGCAAGGGAATTCCCAAGGCTTATGGTAGCGTTTCAGTTGGATCCTACAAAACTACGGGTGCTTTCACCGGTTATGGTGGCACATTGGATGATGTCAATTTCAACTTAAATGTAGGACATGACAGATCGGTGGGTTTCTCTGCTATGGACACAAAGCAAAAACCTTATGCCAATCCTGATAGAGATGGGTATCAGAAGGATTACGCTGCGTTAAAGTTTGAAAAACGAATTTCAGCAGATACGCAAATCGGTTCTCGTTTGAATTACAGCGTTTTTAATGTGGACTACGACAGCGGATCTAGCTTTTCAGATTTACCAACAGATGTCCATAAGTTCAAAACAACAAATCAATCGGTTACAGGTTACGTGCGTCAGGTGGTGAATACAGATTGGGTGAGCAATGTGAGTTTGAATCGCTCAGAGTATCAATACAACGATAAGCTTAACGGTGCTGCTAGGCCAACCACTGGTTACACAAATAGCCTTATCCAAGGTTGGCAAACATCCTTAGCGTGGAATAACACTTATCAATTGCAGTCACAAACAAAAGCTGTCTTTGGTGCTGATTTCACTAACGACACTTTCAATGGAAGTGGTTCATTAAGTGCGTACGCGTTGAAACGGCATAGCCACGGTTACTTTGGTGGACTAACTCATCAAATAGATCGTCTCACTTTGCAAGCTAATTTGCGCCGTGACCAACTTGTCCTTCAAAAAGATAATGCGTCAACCCAAACCGATACTCAAGCAAATACTGGTTTGCTTGGTTTAGGATATCAACTTAACCAAGCATGGAGACTTACAGGAACCATGTCAACTGGATTAAGTGCTCCAACGGCAGATGCTGTGAGTTCGAACCCAAATATCAAACCCGAGCATCACCATAATCAAGAGGTAGGTGTTTCATATCAGGTGAATGAAGCATTGCTGCGTATGGTGTATTTCCATACCAATGCGACTGATGCAATTGTCTACAACGCTACAACTTATGTTTATCAAAACAGTGATATCGAAAATAAAGGCTGGGAACTGTCAGCACGTGCCAATCTAATCGGCTATTCAGTTAAGTCGTCTGTTACCTTACAAGACCCTCGCGATATCGCTCAAAATCTGTCTCAAGCACGTCGTGCGAAGCAGTATGGATCTGTAGATGTTTCTCGAAATTTATCTGGTTATGAAGTGGGTGTCAGGGTTTATGCCGCTTCGGCAAGACGTGATAGCAATTTCTCTACTGGCTATGACTTAGCAGGGTACTCTACTTGGGCCTTCTATGTCAGTCGAAAAATCGTGAATGAATGGACGGCTCGTGTGAAGCTGGAAAACGCATTTGATCGTGGTTATCAATTAGCTAGCGGGTACAACACACCAGGACGCGGTATTTACGCTACTTTTCAATATCAACCCAAGTAAGTTTTAAATGCAATGACTGGTAATCAGTTTCTTCTTGGAATAGAAGTTTTATCTGGCATTGATTTGTCTAACTTTGATACATTAAATAGGCTTGCTTGTCTTGAGGGATTGGAAACTTACAAAGATCCAATCTCAGGCTATCAAGTTCTAACAAGTGATGCGTTACTTAAAAAAGGAAAGTGTTGTGGTAACTCTTGCCGACACTGTCCTTTTGGGCATATGAATGTTGAGAGCCCTATTGGCGAGCGCCGGTTAATCAAGAAACCCGTTCTGATTAATTGGGTTGTTAACACGAATGAGCTTGACATTCTTTTTTGGTCAGGGGGTAAAGACAGCTTCTTAACCCTGATGCAGTTAATGGAAGAAAAGAGAAATGTGGTTCTGCTAACCAGTTTTGGCGCTTTGACCAATAGAGTTTCCATTCAAGACATTGACATCAAAGACATTGCGAAGCAGGCTGAATTCTTTAAAGTTCCACTGTGCTTGGTTCCCCTCTATCCCAACACAGACTATAAAGAGCGAATTGAAGAAGCATTCAAAGTCATTGAAGAAAAAACAGGTCTTGAAATTAAACGACTGGTTTTTGGCGATTTACATCTGCGAGACATTAAGAAATGGCGCGTACATACGTGGTCTGACTACGAGGTCTCTACGCCTTTGTTTGATGTCTCCTACGAGGCACTTTTAAGCAAGCTATGGAAGTTAGTTGAAGAAAAGCAGCTCGCTATCAGTCTCTCTACCGAAATCAAACTACCTCATTTGACTTTGCCTGTAGGAACCCCTTTTGATCCTGATCTTGTGCATCAATTAGAACTTCAGGGCATAGATCGAATGTTAGAGAATGGTGAAGGGCATACCCTTGTGTTACCCAAGCAAAAATCCCAGTAATGCAATTGAATCAATTTGGCCCCCAACGTATCGTATGCCTCACAGAGGAGACGACGGAGTGGCTGTATCTATTAGGCCAAGAATCAAAGATTGTGGGTATTTCTGGCTATACAGTTCGTCCCCGTAGGGCAAGGGAGGAGAAGCCTAGGGTCAGCGCCTTTTTGAGTGCCAAGATTGACAAAATATTGGCGTTAAAACCCGATTGCGTATTTGGTTTTTCAGATTTACAGGCTGACATTGCTAATTTGCTCATTCGCTCTGGTATTCAAGTCACTGTATTCAATCAGCGCAGTGTGGATGAGATTTTTTCTATGCTCTACCAAGTTGCTGCCATGGTGGGGGAAGTCAATCAAGGCGAAATTCGCTTAAAGCAATTTCGAGAAAATCTCAACGCTATCCAAACTGCAGCATCAAATTTCAAGCGTCGGCCGATAATTTACTTTGAAGAATGGGATGAGCCTCGAATTAGCGCTATACGTTGGGTGTCAGAGCTGATCACCATTGCGGGCGGTGACGATTGCTTTCCAGAACTGGCAATCATGCCGATGGGTAAAGACCGAATCATTGCGGATGACCAAAGCATTGTGAGTCGAGCCCCTGACATCATCATTGGTTCTTGGTGTGGAAAAAAATTCCGTTCCGAGAAGGTTTCACAAAGAGCAGGTTGGGAAAGTATCCCCGCAGTTAAAAATAATCAACTGTTTGAAATTAAATCTGCTGATATTTTGCAACCTGGACCTGCCGCCTTAACGGATGGTGTGGCGCAACTGCACCAAATCATTCAACAGTGGCAGTCAAAACATGCTTAAGTGCCATTTACAAATCCGGCTATTGCTTTCATTAGCTATGGGTTTTGTATATGCAACTGTGCAAGCCGTCGTCATAAAAGATGATCGTCAGATGGATGTTGTGATTGCAAAACCGCCGCAACGTATCGTTAGCTTATTACCTTCGCTAACCGAAACTGTGTGTGCTTTAGGGCAATGTAAAAAATTAGTAGGCGTAGATAGATATTCAAATTGGCCTGAGAGTATCAATAAACTTCCGCGTATGGGGGGTGGCATTGACCCCAGTATTGAAAGTGTGGTGGCAGCCAGGCCAGACATAGTGCTGATGGGTACATCAGCCCGAGGTGCCGAGAGATTAACTGCTTTAGGTTTGACAGTTATTGCATTAGAGCCGCGCACGCATGCAGATGTGCAAAGAACCATTCAGATAATCGGAAAAGCTTTAGATGTCCCCGATAAAGATTCCGCCCTAGTATGGTCAGATATTCAGAGCTCACTAGAGGCCTCAGCCCAATTAGTGCCTTTAGCTTCTAAAGGTAAACGTATCTATTTCGAAGTAAGCCGCGCACCTTATGGTGCCAGTGAGTCATCATTTATTGGTGAAACACTGCAACGTCTAGGTGTTCAAAATATATTGCCTGGCTCCTTGGGGCCTTTCCCAAAAGTCAATCCAGAGTTTGTAGTGCGTGCACAACCAGACATCATCATGGTGGGAGACAGTAATTTTGCAGATATGGCAACACGCCCTGGTTGGCAAAATATGCAAGCTATGCGTATGCAGCAAGTTTGCCATTTCAAAAAAGAAGACGCCAATATTTTGTCCAGACCTGGACCGCGTTTGGCGGAAGCGGCTAAATTAATGACCCAATGCTTAATCGATAAATCTGCGCCGATTAACAAGGCGAAGTCTCAGCCATGACGAGTCAATTTAATCGTTGGCCCCCAGCCTTTTTGGCTATAAGTCTTTTGCTATTGGGTATTTTTGGCATTGCCCTTGGCTCTTCTGTAGGTAGCACAGGATTTGAAAGTTGGTTTGCTGCATTCCAAGATGAGATTGCATGGCAAATTATTTGGGATATTCGGCTGCCGCGAAGTGTGGGAGCTTTTGTGGCGGGTGCGTTGCTAGGTTTGGCAGGTGCAATAGCACAGGGGTTGTTTCGCAATCCATTGGCTGATCCCTATTTGCTGGGTAGTGCCTCGGGTGCATCATTGGGTGTGGCTATTGCTTTGGCTTTGTTTGGTGGCAATCCTTTTGCAACTGAGTTTCTTATCCGCCTGGGACTTACTGGGGCGGCTTTTATAGGTGCTGTTCTCGCAGTCATGCTCACCATTGCTTTGGCCCAAGGCGTTCAGCACACATTGCGTTTACTGCTAGCCGGTGTCATCGTCGGCGTAGTGTTGGGTGCAATGGCCTCCTTGATTTCGCTTCTAAGGCCCGATGTGCTTCAGGGTATGCAAGGTTTTTTACTAGGATCCACTAGCTTTATAGGTTGGAACTCCTGTGCCTTAATGTTTGGCGTTTTATTGGTTTGTATGGGTTTGGCTTTTTTCCTCAGTAGAGTTCTGGATGCGCTGAGCTTAGGTGAGTTGACAGCCTTAAGTTTAGGAATGCCGTTGGCGAAAGCTCGGTTAGTGCTGGTCACTCTTTTGGCCTTAGCGACTGGCGCGGCTGTTGCACAAACTGGATTGGTCGCATTTGTGGGCCTTGCTGCTCCGCATCTGGTTAGATCGCTTATCAAGACAAAGTACAACTGGGTGATATTGCTATCGACTTTGATGGGCGGCCTTTTACTCCTACTTGCTGATTTGCTTGCGCGCTTACTTCTCTCTCCCCAAGAGTTGCCAGTAGGCGTATTGACAGCTGTGCTTGGAGGCGGTTATTTGTTGTGGCTGATGTACCAAAGCCAAAAGAAAGCGGCTGTTGGATGAAGAAGCATGAAGTCGCCTTGAGACTACAAGATGTCCATGCATCGCTTGCTGGCAAAGAAGTTCTTCGCGGTATTGATATTTCCTTTCAATTAGGCCGCTGGACAAGTATCGTGGGCCCTAATGGAGCAGGTAAATCCACTTTACTCAAAGCCATGGCTGGTTTGACTCAGACTTCTGGAAACATTTTTTTGTTTGACCAAGAGCTGAGGATGATGAGTCCGAAGCAAAGAGCCGAAAAACTTTCTTGGCTAGGGCAAAACGAAACGGTATCTGATGATTTGTGCGTGTGGGATGTCGTCATGCTCGGGCGTATTCCACATCAAGAATGGTTGGCCCCTCCAAATGTCAATGACCACCAGGTTGTTAAAACTGTGTTGCAAGCAACGCAAGCTTGGCACTTGCGAGAAAGATCACTAGGTCAACTTTCAGGCGGAGAGCGGCAACGTGTTCTTTTATCCCGCGCTATGGCTGTTCGGGCGCAAATCATGTTGATGGATGAGCCAACGGCTAACCTGGATCCACCGCATCAGGTTGATTGGCTTGAGCAAGTGCATTGCCTCACTTCACAAAATACTACTGTGATCAGTGTGCTTCATGAACTCGGTACGGCATTGCAGGCAGATGATGTAGTGGTTATGCAGGCCGGGCTTGTGGTGCACCATGGCGCTAGTGCCAGTGAACAAACGCACCAAGCAATTGAGGCTGTATTTGATAACCGTATTTCAATTCATAATTTTGAAGGCCAATTTGTGGCGTTGCCAAAAATTTAAAAGCTTCACATCTACTTTATGTATGAGGCTTTGGACTTACCAAATGAAACTGCGTCAAAGTCTGAAAAGCAGTAGCCACATCAACCAAGAACGCATCTCTTCCACCAGCGGCGCCCAATTGAAAGCCAATAGGTAAATGCTGTGCATCTAACCCAACAGGCACAGACACGCCACACATGTCCAGCACGTTTAAGACACGTGTGAAATGCACAGGCGGAGCAGACGGGTTGACTTCGGACAGTGGCACTGCGGTTGTCAGCCCTGTGGGGGTGACGAATATATCTACGTGCTCGAGCACTTTTGCAAACTGCTCTTTTAATTTAGTTTGATTTTCCAAGGCGGCAATGTAGTCTGTTGCTAATAATTTAGCTCCTGCTTGCAAGCGAGGACGAATGCCTGAATCCATAGGTTTGGTTAAATCATTGGCTAGGGCACCATAAGACGCAGCACCTTCGGTCACCATGATATGGATAGCCATTGGGGCAAGGTCTGCTACAGCGAACGGAAGTTCTAGCGTGGTGATGTGCGCGCCAACGGATTTAAAAAAATCTAATGTGTGCTCATAAGCCATGACGATATCTGCTTGCACGTCTTTCAATTCATGTGGTGCGATGCGTCCAATGCGCAGCCCTTGGAGTAATTTATGCGCTGAGTCTTTTGTCATTGCATGCGCAGACTTTGTGCGATGGGGGTCGTCTACCAAGGCGTCGTAAACCAAAGCTGTTTCTGCCATGGATTTTGCGAATACACCAATGCTGTCTAAAGTTTTGCTCAATGGTGCGACACCCTGTGTATTCACTAAGCCCACAGTGAATTTAAAACCTGTGATGCCGCAATAAGCAGCAGGTAGTCTCACCGAACCGCCTGTGTCAGTCCCTATGGATAGCGGAACTAGTCCGCCAGCTACTGCAGCCGCAGAGCCACTGCTCGAGCCTCCTGGCACACGATGCACTTGGTGGTCCCATGGATTGCGAGGCATGCCCATGTGTTCGTTGGTGCCCCAGCCACCCAACGCAAACTGCACCATATGGGTTTTGCCGATGATGATGGCGCCCGCCGCTTTGAGTCTTTGGGTTAAATAGGCGTCAGATTCGGCGATGTTGTTGGCGAATATGGGTGAGCCAATCGTGGTCACCTTGCTTTCGATATCCACCAAATCTTTCACGGCTATTGGCAGGCCATGGAGTGGGCCTAATGTGTATCCGGCCTTTCGCATTTGGTCAGATGCTTTGGCAGCTTCTAAGGCTTCTTTTTCATACACCTCCACAAAGCAGTGCAACCAAGTGTCTTGATTACGAATGCGCTCTAGGAAAGCACTGACGATGTCAAAAGAGGAGAAAGTACCTTTTTGTAGGCCAGTCGATAAAGCGATTGCGTCGTCAAGGGGGAGTGTGTGTGTTGTCATAGGGTGCTTTGTGTGAAAACTTCATAGGTCTCTGGTGAAAATCCAACCATCACTTTCCTCTCGCCAACCAATACTGGTCGTTTGATGAGTGTGGGGTGTGTCTTCATCAACGCTAGTGCTCTTGCTTCGTCAATGTCGGTGCGATCAGCCTCGCTCAACTTTTTCCAAGTCAGACCTTTGCGGTTAAGTAGTGTTTCCCAACCGACTAGTTTGTTCCATCTATCTATGTGATCTGCTACGACATCTGCCTTTTTGTAATCTATGAATTCGTAAGTTAAACCATGCCCATCTAGCCAAGTAAATGCTTTTTTCATGGTGTCGCAGTTCTTAATGCCAAAGATCGTGAGTTTCATAGGCGTCGTTGATGGTGTGTGGAAGTAGTCTAAGGGGTAACGATATAAGAAAAATACTCTCGAATGTTAAACTTTATTGGCGCTAAATATGCGGCCAATTAGCGAAGGACGGCACGATATGGGTTCTTATACCTATCCCAAATTTACCTATAAGTCAGTGGCCGATTTGCTGACGCAACCCCCACAACACAAGCCTTTGGTGATCGTGGGTGCTGGACCTGTGGGTTTGGCTGCTGCGATCGATGCGCGACTCAAAGGTCTTGATGTTTTATTGTTAGACGAAGACGATTCCGTCTCGTTTGGTTCACGCGCTGTTTGTTATGCCAAACGCACCTTAGAAATTTTGGATAGGTTGGGTGTTGGCCAGCCGCTTTACGAAAAAGGCGTGAGTTGGAATATCGGACGCACCTATGTAGAAGAAGAAGAGGTCTACCAATTCAATTTGGTACCTGAGGCAGGACATAAACGCCCAGGCATGATTAATTTGCAGCAGTATTACTTAGAAGAGGCTTTGGTGGAACGTGCACTCGAGCTGGGTGTGGATGTGCGATGGAACTGCAAAGCGATTGGGGTGACTTCACAGGCAACCCAAGCGATGGTGGACTTTGATTCACCAGAGGGTAAGTTTTCAGTTTCTGCAGATTGGTTAATCGTTGCAGATGGTGCGCGCAGTCCGATTCGACAAATGCTAGGGTTGGATATTGAAGGCCATGTTTTCAAAGACCGGTTTTTGATTGCCGACG
>Ga0247831_1004013_pt1 | contig 20342 bp, 13 predicted proteins | sample LaCruzMarch2015__9_FD_192406 | JGI IMG/M metagenome (GOLD analysis project Ga0247831, IMG submission 192406) | Freshwater microbial communities from meromictic Lake La Cruz, Castile-La Mancha, Spain - LaCruzMarch2015_1m | ecosystem: Environmental > Aquatic > Freshwater > Lake | place: Spain...
CGCACAACAAAAACCGCGAACCTGATATCAGCTACATCCTTAAAACAGGACTTGCTATCGCTCCGTTTTTAACGAAAGGGGTGCTGGTTGTTCTGGAGTCGACGACCTACCCTGGTACGACCGACGAAGATTTACGCTCTGTCCTAGAAAAAGGGTCTGGCCTTACCGCGGGCATCGATTTCCATTTGGCGTTTTCTCCGGAACGTGAAGATCCAGGCAATCCCGACAGCAAGGTTGCACGCATCCCTAAAGTGGTCGGAGGACTTACCCCAGCATGCCTCGAACGGGCCACAGCGTTGTACGGCCTTGCAGTGGAACGCGTTGTCCAAGTTAGCAGCTGCCGCGCTGCCGAAGCAACCAAACTGCTCGAAAACATCTTTCGCAGCGTAAACATTGCCTTGGTCAACGAGCTGAAGGTAGTGTACGGCGCAATGGGAATTGACATCTGGGAAGTGATCGAAGCTGCGAAGACCAAACCCTTCGGCTTCATGCCTTTTTACCCAGGTCCCGGCCTCGGTGGGCATTGCATCCCAATCGATCCGTTCTATCTGACTTGGAAGGCTCGCGAGTACGGACAAACAACCAGGTTCATCGAACTTGCGGGCGAGATCAACACGTCGATGCCCCACTACGTCATCGGCAAGCTTGTCGACGCGCTGAATGCTGTCAAGAAACCATTGAACGGCAGCAAGATCCTGCTGATGGGGCTGGCCTACAAAGCCAACGTGGACGACGATCGCGAATCCCCAGGCTACATTCTGATGGACATGATGCAACACGCTGGCGCCGAGGTCAGTTACTACGACCCATTTGTTCCAGTGATCCGTCCCTCACGCGAGCACTCGCACTGGGCCGGAACCCGATCGATCGAGTGGAATCAAGAGACTGTTTCCCGTTTTGACGCGGCCTTGATCGCGACGGCTCATTCCAATGTGAATTACCAGCAGCTCGTCGAGTGGTCTTCGTTGATCATCGATACTAGAAACGCAATCAGCAAATCGATGCGATCCAATAAAGTGATCAGCTCGTAGCGGGCGTCTATCAAGGAATGTTGAATGAAGAAGTAGAGTGCTGCTGCCCTCGACATTCCCTATTCGAAATTCGATCTTGGGGTAGCGAAAAAGATGTCTGAAAGAAAATGTCTTGAACCGTTTGTTGACATTTGGTTTTAAGCCTGATGGGCTGAAACATCCTCTGCCGGTGGTGATCACCGGTGATCACCACCGGTCAGAACCAGAATGATCTCAAAAGCCCGAAGGGCTGGCACACAAATGAACTTGCAGCATCGCCTCGAAGAGAACCAGTGAAATAGCGAGAGAGCTGTATCTTTGAAACGGTGTTGTCCGATCCTGTTGGCGAGAAAGTAGACCTCACCACGTGCACGAAGCAAGAATGATTTTCCGAGCTATGCCTCAGAAAATCCCGGGGTTTGGGGCTGGCCCCAGGGAGCACTGAGTCACCACGACCCGAGAAATGGAGGTCGCAAATTTACAATTTTTGCGATTCCGCACTTGCCAACTATTAAGACCGTCGCTGGTTTGCCTTCCCCTCATGTTGTCTTTTTTTCAGGTAGAAGACATTCGGCGATTGAGAAAAGTCAAGAAAGTCCTGCTCGACACAAGTGAGTGCAATCCGAAAAGCACAAGGAGCATTTTCATGCACAAGAGCGGAGTGGCGTAACGTTCGTAGTAACTGATAATTACATAAGGGAGAAGTCCGAAGAAGTAGATCGCCAACGCCGTCCAAAGTTCCGACTCGAAAGGGAATGGTCGCAGAATTAGTACAACGATAAGCGAAAGGAACGGCGCGGGAAATACGAGTCGTTTCCAAAAAATGGGCCACCCTCCACCGGCAAGATCTTCTGCCGCTTTCATGGGCATGTAATATAAGCATGCAGCCGACCAACGGTTGGCAAGCCTTCTAACGAACTCAACCGGGTTCTCATAAATCGACCTCGTTGCAATTTTCCCTTTCTCACGAACGAAAGCGATTTCGCCGATCTCTTGATATTGCTTGCGTTGTGTTGAGTATCCGGAGAAAGGCTGGTCAAAGAGAGTTCGGCTATCCAGTACGCCTTCATTGTCCAAGCATTGTGATTGCCACAATTCGTACATTCCGTTCGACTTGATTGGAATCCATGTTCCGAAAACAACACGATTTCGTACGGTCCACGGAGCTACAACCACGATGGCCATAAACGCAGAAATGGCAAGTGGAACGAGTCCCGCTTTGGAGCGTAGCAAGTACATGGAAGTAAGTACGGCCCAAACACCACCGATGACCGGGCTGCATAAAGCACAAAAGCCACCGAACGCTCCCCACCCCACGCAACGCCCGTTGCTCCATTTGACCCTGGTGAGGCTTGCGATCCCAAGCCAAAGCAAATTCACAACCAGCATCAGAATCCCACTGTCACTCGTCGATTGAAACAGTTGGTGAAAATTGACGATAAGCCCAACGACCACGATGGCATAGCTGACCAGAACGAGCTGTAGTTTGCGAGCCTGTCGCAATACGATCCAAGTGGAAACGAGTACGGAAAATGCATTCGTAAATATCATGATTTGAATCACATGACTCTTGCTACCGCTGAAAAGCCAATACGCCGTTGCCATCAACGTTGGTAGAACCGGAGGCATCCAACTGGTTGGCCCCGTCGGACCGTGAAATGGGTCACTAAACCCGCGACCTTGGTAGAGAGCGAAAGCAATCTGGTTATGCTCCGCACCTAAGTGTTGGCTTGCATCGTGACCGAGCCATGGTAGCTGTTCGGGGTTTTGCTTCTTCCAATGAGCAGTAGCCATGCAGCAGGCAACCAACGTGAATGTCAGCAACAAGTCGAATATCGCGGGCCAGTATCTTGCGTTCGTACTTAGGTGCAGCGACATGTTTATTTCTCAAGCTGTAGTGGCAACAAGGATGCTCATCGGGGCCCGCATTCGACAAATCGTAGCATGTCACCGGTCACATCGGACGATTAGGTCTGTACTCTTGGACGTTTCTTTTCTGTTCCCCAAATTTTGTCTTACCCCCGTTTGGCTTGTCCAACTGGTGCAAAAGGCAAGGGGCTAGAATCGCTCTTCCCAACTCGGTTTGTCCCGAACACAGCAACGACTTGTAGTTCCTTGCGTCTCTCCCGCAAGTTGAATTGGTCCCTTTTTTGAAAGAATTTTGTTGACAAAGCTGGGAAATCCTGTTTAATCATGAAATCAAAGGCCTCGTCAAGCTCTTGCTAACCTGTAAACCAGGGGAGAAGTGAATGCAAGTGGTAACCAAGCTCCAAATAGCAGACCACGAGAGCACACTGCTGGAGCGGCTTGTGATTTTGAGTGCTTCCGTTTGGACTCTGATCTACTCTTGCATCGGGTCACGTTTCGTCCCCTCCGGATTGGGCGCGGGGTCGTCGAGAATCACTACACATTGGAGTCTGTCCGCCCGTTTTCGAAAGTTTCTGAATCGGATAGGAACTGATTCATGGATGCCGTTCGGCTCGGCAAACAAAGAAACCATGTCGCGTTTGCGATTTTCTAGTTTGACTCACGTAGGTTTCAACTCGACGGGAGTCGCATCGGAACATGTGTCGCCCCTGGGCAATATGCCCAGTGTCTATGTTCGTTTATTTATGGGAGAAGTGCTATGTGGAAAATGAGTAAGACTTCAATTTGTTTCGTTTTGATGGCAATCATGGCTGCTGGCAATATTTTGCCCTCAAAAGCGAGCGAGCCCAACATAAAAACAGACGTTAGTAAGCTAGGAAGCCTGGAAAGGGGGGCGGTCCTTCATTATGAGCTTTCAGCGGTAGGTCCCAATTTTTGTGACGGATTGAAAGCTGCTTTATTGGCGGGTTTAAACAGAGATATGGCAGATCGACTGGCTGCGCACAATGCTCACATCGCGCGTCTACGGGCAGACGCGCACGCTCGGTGGGCGACACACCGAAATGACGATACGTTACAAGCAGACCTTGCTGCTATCAATGCCTTCGCAGCGCAATGGGTTCTGGATGAGGTTGACTACTATAATGAAGCACTAGCCGCGATCAATGCGATCGTAGCCGCTTGCCGCCTACTTCATGAATATGTTGCAAGTCAAGATTGATTTGCGCCGAGTATTCTGCCTGTTCTAAGATATCTCGTTGATCGCTATCAACGAGATTTTGAGGGTTTTCGTATGGCGTTACTTTCGAGTCAGCTTTTACGATTCAACACGCGTGGGCTACATGTCTAGAAATCAGCTATTCAGACTACAATTGGTTGGGGGGAAAGATAGCATTATGTCGCAATTTAATACTCGAGCGATTTCCAGCTGTTGTGTTTTGGTTTTCTTTGGGGGCTTGCTTACTTGCCGCGCGAAACTCGCAATCGCAGATTTACCACCAGCGGCGTCGATTTTGAAGGAAAGCGCGATCATCATGCGCGGACCCATTAGTTATCGGTCAAAAGCTTCTATCAACAGTTCGTTTCAGAGTCAAATCCCGAAGACGAAGCGAAAGCCCGTCGAGTCCAAACTTGAATACGTAGTTACGAAAGCGATTTCGAACGAAGGTGACGAACTATTGCGTGTTGAATTCAAGGGCTCAACAGCTATCGAGTCAACTGTCGTAATTACAAACGGAACTCGACAGTTTCTTTATTTTCCTTCGAAGAATGTTGCGCTAGAGCGTGTTTTTGTTGCTCGTTTACCGCTGCCTGCCCCTAACCAGATGACGCATTTTGCGGAAGAGGCGACATCGGTAAAGGTCACGGAGGACGGCAAGAAATTACTCGTTAGCTACAGGTTGAAAGATTCGTTCGTTGAGCTCAGTATCGACCGCGAATCGAAGTTCGTGGAGAACAAGAAGATCTACGATGACAGCTCACGCAAGTTAACTTCCGAGTACTGGTACAGTGGCTTCGAGAAAGATCTTGACTGGAATCTTGAGGATTTTACTGTTCCAAGGGATGCGGCAATCGAAGCGTTTGACAGCCCAAAAGCCTATACAGATCGGGTGGCTTCATTGATGAGCAAGCCATATGAGAATCCGCTTGCCAACTGGAAACCGTTCAAAATAGATTCAGAAACGGGGGAAATGATAGAAAACCTTCCTCCTGGCTGGTCCCTAGATGAATACTTGCGTATGAGATCTGAAGCCATACTTAGAACACCCACTCCAAAAGGACTTCCAGAGGCGAAGAAACGGGAGTTAGCCGAGAAGTGGCGAACTAACTACAGCTTGAGGGAAGTGAGGCTTGATCCTCCTCGTAAGGCGTCGAGAAGCTATGGTAGTCTTTGGCTTTACCTTGGCATTTTCTTTGCCGTAGCTACAGCCGTCGTTTTCGCGATTCGGTTCTGGAGGAAAAATTGATTTTGATATTTGCAATTCTGGCGTTTTCCCAGATGCAGATGCTTTCTATTGCGGGACGATGTGGAGGTAAGCGACGATCATAAACTTGGGCGGGGATAAATGCTTTCGAATGCTGCATTTTTCCATGATTTTAGAAGGCATTCCATTCTAGATTTGAGGCTCGAAAAGTGAAAAGTATCAGAACACAGAGTCACGGAGGTTTCAGAGTTCAGATTCGAGGCTTAGGAATTCTCTGTGACCTCTGTGACTCTGTGTTTCAAAGCGGGATTGAGCATTTGAAGCGTTTGGCGATTCCAATGTTCTTCTGTGCGAATCTCGTATCGTGCGATCGAAATCGCGACTCGTACCTGGCGGATACCGGTAAACAAGTCTGCCAGGAATCTACGATTGAGGATGTCGCTCCCAATACCAAACTGGTTCATTCATTCAAAATCATGAACTCTTCTACTTCATCGTTTGCAGTAACCGACGTTAAGGCTCCATGCCTTTGCTTGTTCGCCGAAGAGCTTGTTGGAGTCGAAACACCCAGTGGCAAGGAACTCGAAGTTGTCTGCGTCTTGCCGATCGGTACGGAAAGAACGTCCGTTCTTCTCGATGTCTTCACGACCTCCAAGGTTCCCGAACTAAGACACATCCAGCTAAAACTAGTCGCCGTTCCTAAGCAAACGTTTTTTGCATCGCCATCGTCCCTTCGGCTTCACTCGACGACAGGTGCTGCGACACAGGAATTGCTGATTCGCTCCGACGAAGTGTCTTTGATCGAATCGTTTCCTACCATTTCTACATCGAATGACTTGATTGGCGTGAGCATTGTCGAAATCGCGGCCGATACGATCAGGCTTGCGGTGTCGATCAACGAAGATGTTGCACCGATGGGGCGTTCCTACGACTGCATCTCGTTTCATTTTGACGATACAATAGGATCTCGGATCGATGTCAAAACCACAATCGATCGAACCAGCAAACAATGAAGGCCAATATGTTTTTTGCTCAATGCCTTCCCAAAGCTACCATTCAGCAACGAAGACATTCTGCCTTCACTTTGGTGGAATTGCTCGTCGTCATTGCGATTATCGGAGTTCTTATTGGGCTACTGCTCTCGGCGGTTCAAGCGGCCCGTGAGGCTGCAAGGCGAATGCAATGCAATAACAACCTAAAGCAGATCGGACTGGCAATCCAATTGCACGAAAATTCGCATCGCCATTTGCCAACCGGCGGTTGGGGAAACGCTTGGGTCGGTGATCCCAACTACGGATTCGGTCAACAGCAACCGGGGGGATGGGTCTTCAGTATTCTCCCCTACCTCGAGCAAGACAATGTCCGACAGCAAGGAAGTGGTCTACCTCCTGCAACTCGACGACTTGCGTTGCAGCGTATGCTGGCAAGCAACGTTTCGACGCTCAATTGCCCAAGCCGTCGGAGTGCTGGAGCCTTCCCCTACTTATCAATCCATCCTTTGCGCAATTCGGACTTGCCCGAGTCAGCAGCTAAGTCCGATTATGCTGTCAACGGTGGAAGCCTTCAGATTAACTCAGGTGAGGGACCAGACAGCCACTCCGACGCGGATGTGCGTGCATACGATTGGCCACCCTTGAACGACTTCAACGGGGTAAGCTTTGTTCGCAGTCGAATACGATTGGCCGAGATCGCGGACGGATTATCCAACACTTACGTCGTCGGTGAAAAATACGTGAACCAATGGGATCCGACTGGTTTCGGTGGTGACGACCAGTCGATGTTCATTGGCGATGACGCAGATATTCGTCGATGGGGCTCGGGGCCACCACTCAGCGACTCTCGTGACCTGGACAATCGACGAGCGTTTGGGAGTCGTCACGCTGGTGTCTGCGGCTTCGTCTTTGCGGATGGTTCCGTTCATAATATCGCTTTTGACATCGACCAAACCACTCACGAACTGCTTTCGAATCGATGCGATGGCAAGGTTGTGGCAGTTCCTGACTAACCAGTCAGATCGGGGCTTGGTATGATGATTCGGCTAGGTCCGAGATTTCAACGCATCTACCATCGTGTCGTGCAAACTTGAACGTTCCATTGATAGCGAGAAAAGCCCCTAACTTGGTAGCGATCGTCTTCATTGTGATCGGGACTGCGAGGATCGTTTCGACCTATTATCACGTGTCGCAGGTTTATGACGAACCGTTTCACGTGCTTCGTGGAATGCACTGGCAAACTGGTCACCAATACATCCACACAGAACATCCGCCATTAGGACCACTTGGTTTCGCACTATTACCGCGTCTGTTAGGTTTCCAGTACAGCGATACCGGTAGCAAGTTAACGGACGGCAATTCCATCCTTTACGAAAATGGAGAGTATCTCAATACGCTGGTCGCGTTTCGGGTTGGCAATCTTCTCTTTTTCTGGATCGTGAGCGTTTTGCTCTACTATTGGGTTTCTTGCCGAGGTTCTCGATGGAATGCCGCCATAGCTGTCGCATTTTTTACGTTATGTCCGACCGTCTTAGGACACAGTGGCGTGGCGACGACGGACCTACCCATGACGGCCATGCTCCTTGGTACTGTGGTGTTCGTAGAGCGTGCGATTTGGAAACCGACGAACGCTAGATGGATTGTTGCTGGGCTCGCAACCGGATTGGCGTTGCTGGCAAAATTTAGCGCGATGCTTTTCGTTCCCATTTGCTTTTTGGTTTTGTTTGGTCTATCGCCAAAGTCATTGCGGGCTTCAGATTCGAAATGGAAACCGTTACTGAATTTAACCTTTTTCATCCTTGCCTTGTTTGCGACGGTGTGGTGCATTTTTGGATTCTCATTGGGGACACTTGGCTCAATTCGGATCAAAGAGTACGCCTTTGAGGGTTTTCCAAGCTCGCTCAGCAAGTTGGTGGTTCCTTTCCCAGAATTCATTGCCGGGATTGTTTGGGCGAAAAGTAAGTTGGAAATGGGGCACGGCGATTACTTTTTCGGTATGACGTCAGAAGGAGGATCGCTTTTGTTCTTCCCTACCGTCCTTGCGATCAAGACACCGTTGGCCATGCTTTCTCTTTGCTTGATTAGCTGTCTTGCTTGTTGCAGGAGAATTTCAAAACACAAGAGTTCCTGGATGGACTGGCCGATGTTGCCGTTGGTTATCTCAGGTGCATTGCTTGCTGCTGTAATGCCGTCGTCCGTCAACATCGGCGTGAGGCATTTGCTTCCAATCTACCCCTTTCTTTCGGCATTGGCTGCTGATGGTTGTCAACGAGCGTGGGCAGGACTTTGTAAGGGGCAATCCTGCAGTATGATTAGTCGATTTGGGCTTGGCTCTCTAGTTGTATGGTTGTTAGTAGAATCAAGTACAAGTCATCCTCACTACTTGTCTTATTTCAATGGGCTAGTGTTTGGACGACCGGAGCGGATTGTTGTGGATAGCGATTTAGATTGGGGTCAGGGTGTTTTTGAACTCGAACGCAAATGTCGTGACATGTCCATTAATCGGCTTAAGGTCGTTTACTTCGGGACGGCACAGCTTGAGAAGCACCAATTACCTATGGAACCGTCCGCAGAAGATACCCATTACTGGATAGCGATCAGCACGACAACTCTTTTTAGACATCCTCAATTTGAAGAGTTCCGGCTTCGTGAACCGGACGCAGTCATACCTGGAGGTTCGATGAGATTGTATCGAATTGGCGTGCAGATTAACGATTGACCGGTACCTAGTCGTTGGTCCTCGTATTTGAATTTGCCCAGACTTATGCTTCGACTCGGCCCAAACGCATCTCGAATGTACCACTTCGAGATTTGGCCGATGACAGTGGTTACTGGAAACCTTAATCGTCAAATAATTCGACCTGTGCGATTGAAGTGATACCGATATAGTGCGGATATGATGGTTTCTGATTCTTTGAATCCATATGCTTTTCACATGGTCAATTTCGCTTTGTTGTTGAACCCCTCCACAACACCCGAAGATAGACCCTGTGACTCGGACCAATTTAGCAGCAGTTGCTCGTGTTTGCGCAACATCTTGGAGATCTTCTGCATCGGCTCGATTCGATAGCGACTTGCCCGTGTACACCACTCGCGAAGAAAACGGCGATCGCCCAAAGTGGAACAAACTCAACCCCCCGGGTTGTCGTATGGTCGTAGGTCGCTCCTTTCGTGCCGCATGTACCAACGCCTTATCCGGTCACTTTATTTTGATTTCGATCGATCCTTCATTGTCGTAAAGCTCTTTCGACGGTTCGTTGATCTTCAAGAGCAACAGTCCTGTTTCAGAGGATTTCATTTCAAGAGAGCGACCGACCCGAATGGGTTCCCAACGCTTCGTAACGCGTTCCGCAGGAATGGGCTGAATGGTTGCCAAGACACAACCTAAGGGGTGGCCACGATAGTATTCGACCGTGATGCCCTGAGCTTCCGATTGCCACGGCAAATTCTTTGCGGCACCTGGAAGCTGATCCCTCGCGTTTCGAATCGTATAACGCCCGTCGCACTGCAATTGAATGCGAGAGCCTTGACGAATCATCATTCCGGTGGATTGCCAGCCTCGGTCGGTCGCCAATCGAATCTTCGTCGCTTGACCATCAACCGTTGTATTCAGCGACTGTCCACTGACAACTTGAGAGCGGCTTGCATCGTACCCAAAATCCAAATCGCTGATAAATCCATTCCAGTCTATCTGAACCTGGTTCCACTCGCTGCTAAGTTTCGATTTCAATTCCATCGAGACCGCATCCGTGTAATCCAGCTTATCACCATAGCAGCTTCGCAAGACCGTACGGTAAGTGGGATGCGTGGTGAAGAACAAGCAGGCGGCCCAGCTCCAAGAGTATCGCTTGGTTCTGTCGCGATCATTCTGGTAGGCCAGTATCTGATCGAGCGACGGCGCCGAATCGTCGCGAAGAGTATCATTGATCATCCGGAGCCGACCCCAGAAGGGAACTTCGTCCGCGGAATTTGGAATGATACCTAAAGTTAACTTTCCGTTCTGAATACGATGCGTTCCTTGAAGGTCCGCCATCCCCTCCATGTACCAGGGAGCACCAGCCCCACCAAACAAATGCCACATGATCCAGTGAGTTGCCTCGTGCAAAAACAAATGCCGACGGTAGTAGACAGAGGGCTGCTCGCGAAGGTATAGATTGTTTCCAAATTGATAACCTTCGTCAAAACCAGGGACTTGGCCAAGCAATTGCAGCTTCTCAAAACGCTCCCGATCTTGAATCAAGAAAACTTGAACGCTCAAATTCTGCATTCGCTCCGGAGCAACATCGAAATAGCCGCGCCAGTGTGCGATACTCTGATCCAACAACGAAGGCCAGCTTCGAAGCTCATCATCGATCGGAATGTCCGTGACCAAAGAAAACTGGTTTGTCCGGAGTTCATATAGACCGGTCTCTGGATTTCGAGTCTCTTGGCTGACCGCCGCCGCCATGAACGGAATCAGCGCCAGAATCCCAGAAAGTACCATCAAAGCCTTGCCAAAGAGTCGGCCACGGAAGTCAGAAAAATGCGTGCAGAACCTGTCCATCCATGGGAATGCATTTTTCATTATTCGTGCTGCTTCGTTCATTCTGCTTGAAGTCATATGCTAGTATTTGGGCAATTTGCAGTTGAAAGTCTATGGATCCATTCTACCGAAAGCCCCGCGATTTTACCGGAAGTCGCGCGATCGTGAATCGATCGGGCCAATTCCAGATCGCATATCCTCAATTTTAGCCACCAGAACATGCACAACTCCTTCGCGATGTTCTAAAACGCCATGCACCAACCAAGCGTTCGATTGTTTGCAAAGCAGGTAGTAATGTTTCCATGTATCAGGCTTAATCACCAAGTTGATCGATCCCGTTTCGTCTTCCATCGTAACAAACGTGATTCCCTTGGCTGTACTTGGTCTTTGTCTTAGCAAGATTATCCCAGCAACTCGGACAAGGCGACCATTGAGATCGCTCGTTAAATCGGACGCGCGCTTGACTCGCATCTTATCCAGCTCTTTCCTGTAGAATTGAACAGGATGTCCAGATAGGGACACCCCCGTTGTTGCGTAGTCCGAATACACTTCTTCGATTGGATTCATGCGTTTCAAGCTGTCCGGAACAGATTCGTCTTGATCGATCCCGCTAGCTTCGAACAACGGCATGTCGATCTGCTTCTTCTCTTGAGCCAACGATTGCCAGTAGGCCGCGCGACGATCCCCAGAAAGTGAGGCAAGAGCGCCGGCATCCGCAAGCAACGACAAGGTGGATTTTGACAAACCAGTTCTTTTGACCAAGTCGGTTTGATCGACGAATACGCCTCCCACACCGGCAGCTTGCTCGACTCGTTCTGCGTCGTCCCTTTTTAGACCGCGAATCATGCGCAGCCCCATTCGCAACGCACAACGCCGTCCCGCTCCAGGGTTCGCTGGCATACCGCCCATCGAACTCGAATCATCGCATTGACCATCCGACAGTTCGCAATCCCAACGACTAAAATTCACGTCCGCGGGCAGCACCGTCACTCCGTGTCGACGTGCGTCCTGAATCAGCTGAGCGGGGGCATAGAATCCCAAAGGCTGACTGTTGAGCATAGCGCAGCAAAACACCTCGGGATAATGATGCTTGATCCAACAGGACGCGTACACCAGCAGTGCAAAACTCGCCGCGTGCGACTCTGGAAAGCCGTATTCGCCAAACCCTTTCAACTGGTTGAATACCCGGTCGGCAAAGACTTCATCCAATCCGTTCGCGTGCATGCCATCGATCAGCTTGCGACGGAACTGGTCAATCAATCCTGGGCGTCGCCAAGCGGCCATGGCACGTCGCAGTTGGTCCGCCTCGCCTGGGGTGAAGCCAGCCGCCACAACCGCCAACCGCATGGCTTGTTCTTGAAACAATGGCACGCCCATGGTCTTGCGAAGCACTTGCGCAATTCCCTCATTGGGATACGCTGGTTGGATACCCGATTTACGGGCCGCAAGATACGGATGGACCATCTGCCCTTGGATCGGTCCAGGCCGAACGATCGCGACTTCAATCACCAAATCGTAGAAGCAGCGAGGACGAAGCCTCGGAAGCATGCTCATTTGAGCTCTGCTTTCAATCTGGAAGACACCCACCGTGTCCGCCGCGCATATCATGTCGTACACTCGCTTGTCATTAGCAGGAATGGTGGCCAATGTCAGCGGTCGATGGTACTTCTGGACGATCAGGTCTAGGCTGCGGTGGATGGCGGAAAGCATTCCCAGCGCTAAGCAGTCCACCTTCAGAATACCAAGCTCATCTAAGTCATTTTTGTCCCACTGAATGATCGAGCGGTCTTCCATCGCAGCGTTCTCGATAGGACACAGCTCATGCAATGGACCCTGGGTCATAACCATTCCGCCAGTGTGTTGGGACAAATGCCGCGGGAAACCGACCAGCGTTTGGACCAAATAAAGAAAGCGTTTTCCGATCTCCGACTTTGGATCAATGCCTGCTGCAAGGCATCGCTCCTCCAACGATTCTTCGCCGCCTCGTCCCTCCACGATTTTCGCTAACGAATCAATTCGATCTTGCGACAAGCCGATCGCTTTTCCACATTCCCGCACAGCGGAACGCAATCGATAGGTTGTCACAACCGCGGTCATCCCCGCTCGTTCCCGTCCATATTTTGCATAAACGTATTGAATCACTTCCTCGCGTCGCTGATGTTCAAAATCAACATCGATGTCCGGAGCCTCGTTCCGTTCGCGGCTGATGAATCGCTCGAACAACAAGTCGTAGTTGTCTGGATCGACACTGGTGACTCCCAAACAAAAGCAAACGGCACTGTTGGCTGCGGAACCGCGACCCTGGCACAAGATATTCCGCGAACGAGCAAAGCGAACCAAGTCCCAGACAGTCAGGAAATAGGCTTCATACCGCAAGTCTTCGATGATGGACATCTCGTGTCGCAGCATCGCAACAATTTTGTTGGGAACACCGCGTGGATAACGTTCTTTGGCCCCCGCCCAAGTCAATTGCTTCAAGTAATCCATTGGCTTCAGTCCATTCTCCGTGGATTCGCTGGGATACTCGTACCGCAATTCGCTTAGTGAAAACTGGATCCGATTGGCAACCTCGCACGTTCGGTCGATCGCCGACGGGCATTCGCTATACACCCGCTGAATTTCCTTGAGGGTTCGCATTGCATAGCATGCGTTCATGGGCCTGGACATCGCAATCGAATCAATGGTCGTTCGCGAGGCGATGGCCGATACACAATCATGCAGAATCATGCGCTCGGGAACGTGATACAAACAGTCGCCGGTTGCCAGCAATGGTACATTCGCATTGCGTCCTACGTGAATGATTCGTTGCAAGGTCGCTCGGTCATCGACTCCGGAATGGACGCTTGCATTGACATACAATCGGTCATCAAAAAGCTCTTTGGCTCTCGCAAGCCACTTTGTCCAGGCGTCGAAATCCCCTGGTGAAAATTGAATGCCTACAGGACACCAGGGCGTATTCGGAATGGCCGGTACCGATAACCGAGAATGGTTTTCGCTACCTCCGGAAGCATAATTAGCCATCAGCAATTCAGGCGATTGAGCTTGGGGCAAACGAAGAATCATGCCCGCCAAGATGTGATCCGATTGTTGCTGAATATCGTGCCATGACAGAACACACTCCCCCTTGATCGCTCGCATGCGCCCGATGGAGAGAAGCCGGCACAGGTTTGCGTACCCGGCTCGATTCATGGGCCATAAAACAATCGGGGGGCCATCGATCGGATGGACTTCTGTTCCAACGAAGAAGGGGATCTTGAGATCGGAGGCTGCCGTGTGCGCTCGAACGATTCCTGCGAAGGTGTTGCGATCCGTTACCGAGAAACCGGAGTAGCCAAGCTCCAACGCTTGCTGGGCGTACTCGTGGGCGTGGGACGCGCCTTCAAGGAACGAAAAATTGCTTTTGCACTGCAGTTCAACGTACTTCATGGCGTTGCGCCAAAGCGTCGCGTAAAGACGCAATCATATTGCGAGTTGACATCTCGACCGCCGCTTGCCACGAACTCGCTTGCTGGTACTTTGGATTCTCGTGGGCAAAGATGATTCCTCGGGAGCTATTGACGATCGCCCCTAAGCCTTGGTGATCCATTCCGGCCACAACGTCCGCCGCAGCACCCCCTTGAGCTCCGTAGCCGGGGATAAGGATCCATACATTGGGCATGCGGTGTCTCATCTCCCGCAACTGATCTGGATAGGTTGCTCCCACCACGGCGCCGATGCTGCCATAAGCGGTTCTTGAAGAAGCAGTTCGAAGGGATTCGGTTTGAACATAGTCGGCGACGCGCTCCGCGATGGTCTGCTCGCCACATCGCAGATCTTGCATAAATCCACTCCCAGGGTTCGACGTCTTTACCAAGACGAAAATTCCACCTTGGACTTGATGGCAGCGGTTGATAAACGGCTCAAGCGAATCCGAGCCCAGGTAGGGGCTGACGGTCAGTGAATCCGCCCCGAAGGGACTTTGACCATGATTTCCAAGATAGGCTTTGGCATAGGCCGTTGCGGTCGTCCCGATATCGTTGCGCTTCGCATCCATGATCACGAGGAGGCCTTTGCTGGATGCATACTGGCAAACCCGCGCCAGTGCCACAACACCGCTTGGCCCCAGTTCCTCGAAGAAGGCGCTTTGTGGCTTAACGACAGGGACCAAAGGGTGAACCACATCGATAATCTCGATGCAGAATTTCTCGAAGGCGTTTGAGACCGAGTCTAGCGACGAACCCGCCGACGGCCGGAGACCCGCTGGCAATTGTTCCCAACGGGGATCAAGTCCGACACAAACACCATTTTCTTTTGCGAGGACGGCATGAGTCAAGCGATCGCCAAATAAAGGTTGTTGCATTCGAAATCAACTTTATGGGAGAGATGGTTGCTGAAGATGACGCCAGTGAAGCAATGCCATCGCTGCACAAGCGGTCCAGGGAAGTAGTTTGAACTGTCCGCTCAAGAGTTCTCGTTCGAAGTCTTCGACGGGCAATGGGTGCAATTCCATGTGTTCGAGGTCATCGGCATGTGCATCGCATACCTTCCGAGCGTTCAGGGCTAGAAAGAGGTGGCCATGTCCGACACCTCGATTCCCATCGGCAGCATACTTGCCCATTGGAACCCATTCTTCGGAGGCATAACCGGACTCTTCCAGCATTTCTCGTTTCGCTGCTTGCAGGGGCGTTTCACCTGGATCCATGTATCCGCCGATAGGTGCAAGCGACAGTCCTTCAATCGCGTACTTGTTTTGTTGGAAGCAAAGAAAATGACCGTCCTGGGTCACCGCGATCACGTTGACGAAATCGGGCGTTACCAACCATACCCATTCTGGGATCGTTTGCCCATCCGGCAACTGGATAGCGTGCATCTCTGCACGAATCCAGGGCTTGTGTTCAAACAGAGGCTTTACGGAAAGCACCTTCCATGTGTGACGATCCAAACTAGACACCTGCGGTGGAAGGCATGCGATTTCGTTCCTCTTTGCTCTTCACCATGGGTGGTTCATTGATCCGAACGCAGTCCACGTAATACGACCGCTTTCCATCGATCTCTTCTTCGACCAAGCCGTGGATGTCCGTATCAAAACCTGGGAACATTTCGTTAAACATCCGCGCGAAGCGAAGGTATTCCACAATAATCTTATTGAAACGTTCGCCAGGAATCAGCAACGGGATCCCCGGTGGATAGGGCGTTAAAAGCACGGCCGTTGCGCGTCCTTCGAGTTCATCGATGGACACTCGGTCGATTTCATCATGAGCCATCATCGCAAACGCATCCGAAGGCTTCATGGCTGGCTGCATGGGGGACAAATACATTTCGGTTGTCACCCGGGCAACGTCATGCTTCTTGTAGGTGTCGTGAATTTGCTTGCACAAGTCACGCAACCCAATTCGCTCGTACTTCGGATACTGCTGGCAGAATTCCGGCAGGATCTTCCACATGGGTTGGTTCTTGTCATAGTCATCTTTGAACTGCTGCAAGGAGCTGAGCAACGTATTCCAGCGGCCTTTGGTAATACCGATGGTGAACATGATGAAGAAGGAATAGAGTCCCGTTTTCTCTACGATAACACCGTGCTCAACCAGATATCTGGTAACGATCGACGCCGGGATTCCTGTTTCAGCAAACTGCCCGCTCACATCCAAGCCAGGTGTAATCACGGTGGCCTTGATGGGGTCAAGCATGTTGAATCCGGTTGCAAGCTTTCCGAATCCGTGCCAGTTGTCGTCAGGTTTGAGCATCCAATCGTCGCGTTCGCCGATCCCTTCTTCGGCAAGGTCGTCGGGGCCCCAGACTTTAAACCACCAGTCGCTGCCCCATTCGTCGTCCACTTTCCGCATGGCTCTGCGGAAGTCGAGCGCTTCCATGATGGATTCCTCTACCAAAGCAGTTCCACCGGGCGGTTCCATCATTGCCGCAGCAACGTCGCAAGATGCAATGATCGCGTACTGAGGCGATGTGGATACGTGCATCAAGTACGCCTCGTTGAACGTGTTGCGGTCGAGCTTCTTCTTGACGGGTTCGCGTACCAAGATTTGGGAAGCTTGCGAGATACCAGCCAACAACTTGTGCGTCGAATGCGTCGCAAAAATCATCGACTCGTCCGGTGCAGGTCGATTCGGCCCGATCGCATGCATGTCTTTGTAGAATTCGTGGAAGGCCGCATGTGGAAGCCAGGCTTCATCGAAGTGCAAGGTTCCAATGCGCCCATCCAAAATCTTGCGCAAGGATTCAACGTTGTAGATAATCCCATCGTAGGTGCTTTGCGTGATAGTCAAAATCCGAGGCTTGCGGTCTGGGTGCTTGGCCTGAGCCTCCCGTGCAAAGACATTCGCATCAATCTTCTTTTGAATCGTTTCCGGCAGGAACTCTTCCATCGGAATCGGTCCGATGATTCCGAGATTATTTCGGGTCGGAGTTAAAAAAACTGGGACAGCACCCGTCATAATGATGGAATGCAAAATCGATTTGTGGCAATTGCGATCGACTACCACAATGTCCCCGTTCGCAACGGTGGAGTGCCAAACAATCTTGTTGGAAGTCGAAGTACCGTTGGTCACAAAGAAACAATGGTCTGCACCGAAGATTCTCGCTGCGTTCCGTTCCGAGGCTGCGACAGGTCCGGTGTGATCCAGTAGCTGTCCGAGTTCTTCCACGGCGTTGCAAACGTCGGCTCGAAGCATGTTTTCACCGAAGAACTGGTGAAACATTTGGCCGACAGGGCTTTTCAGAAACGCGACGCCGCCCGAGTGACCAGGGCAGTGCCATGAATAAGAACCATCTTGAGCGTAATGAACCATAGCTCGAAAGAATGGCGGGGCTAAACCATCGGTGTAGGCGCGAGCTTCGCGAAGGATATGCCGAGCAACAAACTCTGGCGTATCCTCGAACATGTGAATGAAGCCGTGTAGCTCGCGCAAAATATCGTTCGGGATGTGACGGGAGGTTCTGGTTTCGCCGTACAAGAAGATCGGGATGTCCGCGTTCTTGAAGCGGATTTCGCCGATAAACTTTCGTAAATTTTCCAGAGCCACCTTCATGGATTGTTCGGTGGCAAATTCTTCGTCGTCGATGGACAAAATGAATGCCGACGCCCGACTTTGCTGCTGAGCAAACTGGGATAGATCGCCATAATTGGTTACGCCGGCAACCTCCGTGCCCTCCCGCTCGATCGCTTCTGCAAGGGCACGAATGCCCAGCCCTGACGCGTTACCCGAACGGAAATCTTCGTCAATGATCACGATCGGAAACTTGAATTTCATAAAGCTCTTTCGCTTGAGGTGGCAACCGTCCCTATTTCAACGCCAACAATAGTTGTCAGATTAACGGACCCTAGGCAACCAGGAAAGCGGAAATTCCATTTTCTGGGCAAGCGTTTTCGGCTGCCAAGGTAACTATCCCTAAGACTGTCCCCGTCACGGCTGCGAAAAAACAGGTTTCGAGATAGACTGACCCTCCAAGACTCGGCCTCCCCAAGCGAACACTTCACATGCACGGATCGCGAAGACACTTTTTTTACTCTTCGGCAAATCGAATGAATCAAGCTCAGAAATTAGACTTGGCCTTTGTGAAGGTGGAGCGATTAGCGTCCTTGATTTTCGTTGCGATCGTTTCACCAGTTCTTTTGCTGATCTGGGTTTTGATTGGCTTTTTCGTTCGAGAAGCCTTTGACACGCCGCAATGGCTGGGTCTGTTGGCTTGGTTTGTTTTGACCCTGTTAGGAGTCTTTAGTAGTTTCTACCTTCCAAAACGCACTTACGAAACGACAAGCTGGCAACTGAAGGACAGTGGTATCGAAATTCAACGCGGCATTTGGTGGAAGCACCAAATCTTCATACCACGCGATCGCATCCAGCATACGGATATCAAGCAAGGTCCCATGATGCGTGGCTTTGGGATCGCCACTTTGGTCATCAATACGGGCGGGACCCATGAACCTTCCATTCCGTTAGCTGGAATCTTAATGGAAACCGCTCAGTCCATTCGGGACCAACTGTCCAACAAGGGAGTGACCGAGGAATCGGTATCCAACGATCCCGCCACGGCACCGAACCGAGCGATGGCCCTTTCCGCTGAAATCCCGCAGTCGCCCGCCCCGCAGTTACCGAATCCGGAAGTGCACCTTCTAGCAGACGAGCCGTCCAAGCAGGAGGAGGTTTCTTGACCAACCTGGATTCCTTTCATTACCTGCATCCACTTTCGGTCTTGTTCGAAATCGCGAAAACGATCCGAAGCAATCTGATTCCAACGGTGGCGGCTCTTTTGAGCGCTCGCAGCGGTGGTTGGATTGGTTACTCCATCGGAACGGCCATTCTTTCGATCGGATTGATCGTTGCCTTGGTCCGGTACTTTACCTTTCGGTATCGAATCGAAGATCGCAGCCTGGTCATTCACCAGGGACTTTGGGGGCGGCTCAATCGGACAGTTCCTTTAGATCGAATTCAGAACATCGATCTTTCGCAGAACTTATTCCATCGTTTCCTGAAAGTCGGAGAAGTTCGAATTGAAACCGCTTCAGGAACTGAACCGGAGGCGATCATGCGTGTCCTTTCGATTGCCCAAGTGGAGCAACTTCGAGACAGTGTTGCAAAGCAGCGTGCATTGGGCGGAGCTACGAATGGGCCTACCAATCTTGGCACTGGCACTGTTGTTGGCACTGGCACTGTTGTTGGCACTGGCACTGTTGTTGGCACTGGCACTGTTGTTGGCACTGGCACTGTTGTTGGCACTGGCACTGTTGTTGGCACTGGCACTGTTGTTGGTACGGGTGCTACCGTTGGTACGGGCACTGGCTCTGGTACTGGCCTCGCTTCCGAAGACCAAGGACGTCAATCGGAAAGTGCAGAATCGATAAGTGCAGAATCGATCAAAACGCCCGTCGACTTGATGGAACGTGAGACGATCGAACGTCGCTCGCCGACCTTGTTGCTTCAGTTGCCGACGAAATTAGTTGCCATTGCTGGACTGATTAGCAATCGCGGCGAAGTCATTGCAGGGATCTTGTTTGGGCTTTTTTGGCAAGCACGATTCGGGGATCAGTTTGCTCCATGGTCAGGAGCCGCCGATCGAATCTCAGGCAGCCGAGGCAAACAGGCCGTGAAGGACGCCATCGAGACGGAAGGGCGAAATTTCCGAGGACTATTCGACTCGATCTCGCAGGATTTTGGCTATGTAGGTTGGATTGCGTTTGTGCTTTTGTGTTTAGTGGGGCTGTTTGCAATCCTGCGCATATTCTCCTCATTATGGTACATATCGAAGTTCTATGGATATCGGCTCGAGCTGCAAGGCAATTCTCTGCACTTGCAATGCGGTCTATTCACCAAGATTTCAGCGACGATCCCTTTAGGCCGAATTCAGGTGGTTTGCATTCATCGAACCTGGCCGATGCGGCTTTTGGGGTTGGCATCCATTCGAGTGGAAACAGCAGGTGGTTCAAGCCAATCGGACGACGCAGCTAACACCATTGGGCGCAGATGGTTCGTTCCCATCATCGCGAACCAGGACGTCGCGACGATTTTGTCTGCAATCGATTCTCGGATTGAGT
>Ga0247831_1004018_pt1 | contig 20324 bp, 19 predicted proteins | sample LaCruzMarch2015__9_FD_192406 | JGI IMG/M metagenome (GOLD analysis project Ga0247831, IMG submission 192406) | Freshwater microbial communities from meromictic Lake La Cruz, Castile-La Mancha, Spain - LaCruzMarch2015_1m | ecosystem: Environmental > Aquatic > Freshwater > Lake | place: Spain...
TGCCCGATGAAGGCTATTTAGAAGCAGTTAGAGCGCTATGTGATCAATACAAAATTGTTTTGATATTCGATGAAGTAAAAACTGGCTTAACTGCTGGACCACAAGGTGCAGCCCAAAGATTAGGTGTGATTCCAGATTTAATTTGTCTTGCTAAATCAATTGGTGGCGGTGTTCCACTTGCAGCATTTGGTGGAAAGACAGAATTTATGAAACCAGTTACTGATGGACGTATGCCTCACCTGGGTACATTTAATGGACATATTTTGGCAATGGCTGGAGTTAGAGCAGTAGATAAAGTTTGTACACCAGAAGCATTAGAAAAAGCAGAGTCATTAAATCGGCAAGCACTTATACGAATTAGTGAAATAATTGCTGAGTATGAGCTTCCTGCTCACACAGTTGGTTTTGGCGTTAAAGGTTGTGTTACTTGGTCTGATAAACCAGTTCGAAATTATCGCGATTACAAGGCCACTGATTTTCTAGTAGCAGAAACATCATTCTTATGGTCGTTAAACCATGGAATTATGACTCCACCGGGATTAGATGAGCAGTGGTTAATTAGTTTGGCTCATGGCCAAGCTGAGGTTGATTTTATGGTTAATGATTTTAAGGAACTTGCAAAAAATCTTCGTGGTTAAGTATTTTGTGGAAAGCCTAAATTAATTCCACCATGGCTAGGATCTAACCAGCGAGAGGTAACAACTTTTCCTCTGGTAAAGAAGTGAACACCTTCAGTTCCATGGGCATGAGAATCTCCAAATAAAGAGTTCTTCCAGCCGCCAAATGAGAAGTAAGCCATTGGTACTGGAATTGGAACATTTATGCCTACCATTCCAACCTCTACTTCATTTTGAAACCTACGCGCTGCTCCACCATCATTGGTAAAGATTGCAGTTCCATTTCCATATTGGTGGCTATTAACTAGGTTTAAAGCCTCGTCATAGCTTTTTACTCTAATTACACTCAATACTGGTCCAAATATCTCCTCTAAATAAATACTCATACTTGGCTTTACTTGATCAAATAATGTTGGTCCGAGCCAGAAACCATCACCAGCAACATCAACATTTCTGCCATCAACTACAACCTTGGCGCCCTCTTTTTCACCAGCACTTATATATGACGCAACTTTGTCACGGTGTACTTTTGTAACAAGTGGTCCCATGTCAGCACCTTTCGTGCCATCACCGGTTTTGATTTTCAAAGCTCGCTCTTTAATCTTTTCAATCAATTCATCGGCAATTGGTTCAACCGCAACAATTGCAGAAATTGCCATACATCTTTCACCAGCTGAGCCAAAACCAGCATTAATGGCAGCATCAGCAGCAAGCTCTAAATCAGCATCAGGTAAAACAATCATGTGGTTTTTGGCGCCACCTAATGCCTGTACACGTTTTCCAGATTTTGTGCCAGTTTCATAAACATATTTAGCAATTGGTGTTGAGCCAACAAAGGAGATTGATTTAATACCTGGGTGGTTAAGAAGTGAATCAACTGCAACTTTATCGCCATGAACTACGTTAAATACGCCATCTGGCAAACCAGCTTCTTTTAATAGCTGAGCAATAAACATAATCGCACTTGGATCTTTTTCTGAAGGCTTAACAATTACGGTATTTCCACAAGCAAGTGCAATTGGGAAAAACCACATCGGAACCATCGCAGGAAAATTAAATGGGGAAATAATCGCAACTGGTCCAAGTGGTTGACGAATGGAGTAAACATCCACTCCAGTTGATACCTCTTCAGAAAAACCACCCTTTAACAAATGGGGAATACCGCAAGCAAATTCAACAACTTCAAGCCCTCTAGTTACTTCACCTAGCGCGTCACTTAAAACTTTGCCATGCTCTTGGGTAATTAGCGCAGCAATTTTCTCTTTGTTTTGATTAACTAATTCTCTAAATGCAAATAAAACTTGAGTTCGTTTAGTAAGTGAACTATGTCGCCAACTGGAGAAAGCTTCGGTTGCAACGTTTACAGCTTTATCAATAGTGGCTGGTGTTGCAAACTCCACAGTTGCACAAATCTGGCCAGTCGCTGGGTTAAATACCTCACCAGTTTTATCAGATTTCTCACTTACAACTGCGCCATTGATCCAATGTGAAATACTGTTCATGCCGCAACAATACTTCAGGTTTATCGCCTTCTCCAACCTGCTATGAAAACCTTTGTTTAAGTGATTAGATTGGCTACCAATGCAAGGGATGAGGGAGTGGCGTGAGTACCCCAATTAATGACCCAGATAAAGCAGCAAAAGTATTTGCCGATGACCGTGCAAATGTTTTCCACTCTTGGTCTGCCCAGGCTCAAATTTCACCAATGGCTATTGCTAGTGGAGCTGGCTCTTATTTTTGGGACTTTACCGGTAAAAAGTATTTAGATTTTTCTAGCCAATTAGTTTTTACAAATATCGGACATCAGCATCCTAAAGTTATTGCTGCTATCAAAGAACAAGCAGATGTACTAGCAACTATCGCTCCTCAACATGCTAATGAAGCACGTAATGAAGCTGCAAAAAGAATTCTTGAATTAGGCGGAGATAAATTTAAAAAGGTTTTCTTCACAAATGCTGGAGCTGATGGAGTTGAAAATGCCATCAGAATGGCCAGGCTTCACACCCATAAACATAAAGTTCTTTCAACCTATCGTTCATATCATGGCAATACAGGATCTGCGATTAATGCAACTGGAGATCCAAGAAGGTTTCCAAATGAGTTTAGTTTTGGACATGTGCACTTCTGGGGACCATATCTATATCGAACTGCTTTTTGGGCAACAAATGAGGCAGAGGAATCACAACGAGCATTAGAGCATTTAGAACATACAATTATTTTTGAAGGTCCAAAAACTATTGCGGCAATATTAATTGAATCAGTTCCTGGAACTGCTGGAGTTTTAATACCACCTGCTGGTTACCTAGATGGAGTTCGTGCACTTTGCGATAAGTATGAAATTTTATGGATTGCCGATGAGGTTATGTGTGGTTTTGGTAGAACCGGTAAGTGGTTTGGATATCAGCACTCTAAATCAATTCCAGATTTAATTGTTTTTGCTAAAGGTGTTACCTCTGGTTATGTGCCACTTGGTGGAGTTGTGATATCAGAGCCAATAACTAAAACCTTTGATGAACGAGTATTTCCAGGAGGTCTTACCTACTCTGGCCATCCACTGGCTTGTGCAACTGCAGTCGCCACAATTGATGTTATGAAGAGTGAAAAAATGGTAGAAAATGCAGCAATGATTGGCGAAAAGATTTTAGGTCCTGGATTACATGAGTTAGCTAAGAAGCATCAAGTTATGGGCGACATAAGAGGTGCTGGAGTTTTCTGGGGAATTGATATGGTTACAGATCGCAAAACTCGCGAACCACTTGCACCATATGGTGCATCTAGCGCCAAGATGAATGAGATTGTTGCAACATGTAAAAAGAATGGGCTAATGCCATTTAATAACTTCAACCGAATTCATATGGTTCCGCCATGTAACATCAGTGAGAGTGATGCAAAGCTTGGTTTAGAACTTCTTTCTAAATCACTTACTGAGATCGGTTTATAGTGCGTTTAATAGTTGTATAGACAACTTTTAGGATTTTAGGTACGCTCTATCAAATGAATCAAAAAGTAATCATTACTGGAAGCAGGGGAATTGCTGCTGGGCTCGCACAGGCCCTTAGTGAGCGGAAGTATGAAATTTATTTAATAGGTGGCGAAAAGTCAGATTGTGAAGCGTTAGAAAAAAGCTGCTCAAATATTGTTGGCTTTAGTGCAATTGATTTGCGAGATGAGAAACAAACTGAAGATGCTTTTGCGCAAGCAATAAGTAATCTAAAAGGTTTAGATCATGTAGTTTCAATTGTTGGTGGATCTGGAAGATCTTTTGGAGATGGCGCAATTGAAGATATTTCAAAATCTGCCTGGGATAAGACTTTAGAATTAAATTTAACAACTGCATTTCTGACTGCCAGAGAGGCTATTAAGCACTTTAAAAGTAATGGCCCAGGCTCTTTGACTTTAACCTCATCGGCACTTGCAATCTCACCTTCACCTGAGCATTTCAAAACACATGCTTACGCCGCAGCAAAGGGTGCAATAAATACCTTAGTTACAACACTTTCCAGCACCTACTTAGACAAAAACATACGAGTTAATGCAGTTTCACCAAGTTTGGTGGCAACACCAATGGCAGCTCGAGCAGCAGAAAATAAAATGATTAGTGAATTCACCAGCCGAAAGCAGCCCTTAATCGGCAATCAACTACCGGTAGAAAATGTTGTTTCTGGGTACATCTACTTAATTGAGAATCCAGCTGTAACTGGCCAAATTTTAGAAATTGATGGCGGATGGTCTGCTATCTCTGGCGTTTGATAATAAAGGAGCAATAAATGGCACATCCAAAGTACTCAATTAAGCAGATAGCAAAAACTATAGATCACTCATTACTAAAACCAGAGATGACTAGAGATGAAGTAAAAGCTGGATGTGAGATTGCCAAGAAATATGATGTAGCTTCAGTTTGCTGCAAACCTGCCGATGTTAAGTTTTGTGCTGACTTACTTAAAGGTACTGATGTTGAGATTGGCACAGTAGTTGGTTTCCCACACGGATCTTCCACTACCGAAACTAAGATATTTGAAACCAAGCAAGCTGTCGCAGATGGAGCTACTGAAATTGATGTAGTGCTAAATATTGGATTGCTTAAATCTGGCTTAAACCAACAGGTGCAAGATGATATTGCTGCAGTGGTTAAAGCAGCAGGTGATAAGACAGTTAAAGTTATTTTAGAGAATGCATATTTAACTGAGGCTGAAAAAGTGACCGCTTGCAAACTTACTGAGGCAGCTGGGGCGCATTATGTTAAAACCTCAACCGGTTACGCCCCAACGGGTGCGACCATTGCTGATATTAAGTTAATGCGTAGTAGTGTTTCGCCTAAGATGAAGATTAAAAGTGCAGGCGGCGTTAGAACCCTTGATGCATTAATTGAGTATCTAGATGCTGGCGTCTCTCGCAGTGGCGCAACTACAACTGCAATCATGATTGATGAATATGCGGAAAGATTTGGCCGTGACTAAATATCTTGGCTTAGATCTTGGTGGCACAAACATTAAAGTTGCTGTTATTGAAAAAATTGATAACAAGTGGCAAGTAATAAAAAAAGATGATCAAGCAACTGAGGCTGAAGGCGGACCCGCCCACGTCGTAAGTAGATTAGCTAAATTAGCAAAAGATAATTTGGCAGAGTTCCCAGATTTAGCTGGCGTTGGTGTTGCCGTTCCTGGAGTTTTTAACGCAAAAGATGGAACTATTGTGTTGTTTCCAAACCTGCCTGGACCTTGGAAAGGCTTTCAAGCATTAGCCCCAGTGGCAGATGCAGTTAAATTACCAACCGCTTTAATTAATGATGCACGTGCTTTTACGTTAGCGGAAGCAATTATGGGCGCAGCACACGGTAAGAAAACAGTTGCCTGTTATGTAATTGGTACTGGCGTGGGTGGTGGAATCGTTATTGATGGAAAGATTCACATGGGATCTACCGGTGGTGCCGGTGAAATCGCGCATCAGATTGTTAAAGTCGATGGTCCACTATGTGGTTGTGGCAGCAGAGGATGCGCCGAGACACTTACAAACTCAGCTGCAATCGCAAAATTAGCCGGAACAAAAACTTCTGAAGAGGCTTATAAAAAAGCAGTTGCCGGTGATGCTCAAGCATTAGCTGCATTTAAAGAGGTTGGCTACTGGATTTCTATTGCCTTAACAAATGTAATGGTCTTACTTGCACCAGACACAATAATTATTGGTGGCGGGGTTGCCCAATCTGGTGATATTTTGTTAAATGAGATCCGTAAAGAAATGGCTAAACAATCAAATATTTATCCAGAATCTGCAATAAATATTGTGCCAGCAACTTTAGGATTTTATGCTGGTGCCATCGGAGCTGCTTTAAATGGTGCCATTACCGCTGGTGCGCAATTAAGTTTAATGTCGACCACGTAACGATTGGCCGCATAAGCAGTTTCAGTATGTTCAATTGCTAAACCATTTTCATCTTCAATTACTCTAGTTTCAACTAACAGTGGAGATTTTGAAGGAAGATCTAATTTTCTCGCTTCTTGGGCGGTAGCAAGCCGGGCCTTAAGCCAGCCACTAGCAATAGTTGGTTGAAAGCCGATTTTACGTAATCCATCATGAAGTGATCCACTCTCAAGATCTTCATTTAATACCGCCGCACATTGGGTTAGAAGTGCTACTCGCTCAAGGGCTAATGGCGTGCCATCTGCGATTCGAATTCTTTTAATAACAATTACTGATGAAGGATCTTTCAGACCAAGTGCGTTTCTATCCTCTGAGGTTGCAATCTCTTTTTTACTTGAAATCAATGTTGAGGACGGCTTAAGTCCTCGCCGCTTCATATCCTCAGAAAATGAGAGTAGTACGCCCTCTCTGCGGTGCAGAGGGTTATCAGCAATAAATGTTCCAGCACCTCTTCTTCGATCTACTAAACCTTCGCGCATTAAATTTAAAACTGCTTGCCGCGCTGTCATTCGACTAACCTCAAAGTTAGCCGCAATCTCAACCTCAGAGGGAAGCGCCTGTCCAGGACGGCCGGCCATGATGATTTCTCTTAGCCAGGCCTCAATTTCTTGGTAGCGCAAAGCGGCCTTTTCGCCAGCTTTGCCTTGACCTGTCCGCATGATTGGACTACCTTCTATTCAGAATTGGTATAGACATTTAAAGTACAACGTACCAGTTCATTGGCTTGAGGGTAAGGGGGCGGTTATGTCAGATAAAGCTGCGCTCGCAGGTAAATGGACTGAAGGTGCAATTCAATTACTTAAAGATTTATCCAGCCAAGAGGGTGCAAACATAGCTAAAGCCTCTCAATGGTGTGCAGATTCAATTTTGGCAGATGGTGTTGTTCACCTATTCGGCACTGGCCACTCTCGTATTCCACTTGAAGAGATGTTCCCGCGTTACGGCTCATACGCAGGCTTTAATCCAATGGCTGAACTATCTATGACCTTTCATACCCAAGTTGTTGGATCAAATGGTCAGCGACAAGCAATGTTTATTGAGCGAGTTGAAGGTTTTGCTGAAGAGATTTTAAAAAACTGGCAATTTAGTAAAAATGACATTTTAATTATTTTTAGTGTTGGTGGAAAAACTGCAGTGCCGATTGAAATGGCAATTGGTGCAAAAAAGCGTGGGGTAAAAGTAATCGCAGTTACCTCGGTTGCTAGTAATAAAACTGGAAAGCCATCTCACTCCTCTGGCACAACACTTTCTGATAATGCAGATTTAGTAATTGATTTAATGGTGCCAGTAGGAGATGCATTAGTTGCAATTTCTGGCATGCAAACACCAGTAGGTCCTGGTTCAACAATTACAGCAATTGCAGTTGTTAATGAAATTAAAGTACAAGTCGCCGAAAAATTAGTTAATGCCGGATATATTCCACCAGTTATTACTAGCTCCGCTGTGGTAGGCGAAGCCGAAAGTAAGAGACTTTTCGATGCTGCCTACGCCGAACATGCTCGGCGCCTCTCATCTCGACTAACCGGATCTACATCTCCTAGGGTGGGTACGGATTAATCGAGATATATACCCACGGGTATATATCAATTTGGTATCAAAGTAAGAAATGGGTTGTAGTTCTTGACAAAATAGTTAAGGATTGTAGTCCGAAAGTCGATCGACTATCGAAACGGAAGGAATGCAATGAAACTAGGTTCAAAGCGTATTAAAGCTGGCTTAGCAGTTGCTTCATCAATCTCACTTGTATTGGGTGCTTCTTTAATTGCAGCGCCAGCACAAGCGGCAGGTACGTACAAGATTGGTGTAAGTAATAGCTGGGCTGGAAACTCATGGCGTGAAACAATGGTTTGCGCTATTAAAGCTCAAGCATCACTTTCAGGAAAAGTTGCAAGCGTCACTGTTCTTTCACGTAACACAGATGCAGCTGGTCAATCAGCTGATATCCGCACCTTAAAGACTCAAGGCGTTAACGCAATTATTGTTAACTCAGGAGATCCATCAGCAAATAACGCTGCAATTGCAGAGGCTGTTGCTGCTGGAATTAAGGTTATTGCAGTCGATAACGCAATTACCGCACCAAACACAACTCTTGTTTCTAACGATCAGGTTGCATATGGTCGCGTCGGCGCAGAGGCACTGTTTAAGGCAATGGGCAGTAAAGGAAATGTTCTTTACATGCGCGGAGCTTCAGGTGCTGGTGCAGATACTGATCGCGACACGGGCTTCAAACAAGCTCTAGCTAAGTATCCAAAAATTAAGGTTACAAAAGAAGTATTTACTAACTGGGATTGGGCAACTGGCGGAACACTTGCTAACCAATTGCTAGTACCAGGTAAATTCCAAGGAGTATGGACTTCAGGTATCGACTACAACGTTGTAACTGCTATGACAACCAAACTAAAGGGTAAGTACATCCCAGTATTTGGTAGTGATAACAATGAGTTCCAACGCCTAACAGCTTCTCTTGCTCCTAAGGGATTTGTTGGAATCGTTGTACCAAACCCAGCAATTATTGGTGGTTATGCAGCACAGGTTGCAATTGACTTGCTTGATGGCAAGACAGTTCCAGCAAAGAACCTGCTAACTCCAAAGGCGCTTACATACAAGACTGATAAAGCAGCTATCACTGCTAACTATGTACCTTCACAAGAAGCTACATTCTCTGCAACACTTTCATTGCCTGGTATCACCAAATTTACACCTGCGCAATTGTTCCGTTGCAAGGCACCACAAGACTCTGATGATGGATCTCGTTAATAATTAATTAAATTATTAGTAAGATTCCATTAGAACTCGCTTTAAGGCTTGAGGGAAACCTCAAGCCTTAAAGTTTAAAAAAGCAGATTTCGACTATTAGCAGTTTGGGGGAGTCAGTGGCCAGCAACTCCTCACTCTTAAGTATTAAAGGATTAGAAAAATCGTATGGCTCAGTAATTGCCCTTAAAAATGCAAACTTTGAAGTTAGCCCAGGGGAAATTCACGCCCTACTTGGCGCAAATGGTGCCGGTAAATCCACACTCGTAAAAATATTAACCGGTGTTATCACCAGTAATAATGGAACAATTTCACTAAATGGAAAGCAACTGACTTTTTCCTCTCCAGATGATGCTAGAAAAAATGGCGTCGCACCAGTATTCCAAGACCCAGCCTTAATTCCAGATATTTCAATTCAAAGAAACCTAACTCTTACTGGCACAAATGAGGCTAGATTTATTTCCGAACTTGCCGCAATGGGTTTAAAAGTAAACCTTAATGAAATTGCGGCGAATATAGAGTTGCCATTATTAAGAATGATTGACTTAGCTCGTGCGCTATCGCATGACCCAGAACTTCTAATTTTAGATGAAATTACTGCAGCACTACCTATAGATTTAGCAGAAAAAGTAATTGCCGTAATGAACAACCAAAAAGCAAAAGGAAAGTCGGTTATTTTTATTTCTCACCGACTTGCAGAGATTGAAGAGATTTGTGACCGAGCAACGGTTTTAAGAGACGGAATTAATGTTGATACCTTTGAAGCGTCTCAGGGAAGTGAAGAGCGGATTGTTCAGGCAATGCTGGGTGATAAAAATAAGGGAAACTCAAATGCTTCTCGGTCATCTAAATCAAATATAAGTAATGAGACATTTTTAGAGATTAAAGGGATATCTGGCGGTAAACATTTAAAGGATTTGAGCTTTACGATTAAGAAGGGTGAGGTACTTGGTGTAGCAGCGCTGGAAGGACAAGGACAGGATTTACTGTTTGAAATTTTGGCGGGGGAAAGTAATCCAGAGTCTGGTGAAATTTTAGTCAATGGCAAAAAAGTTACTTTTGGCCATCCAAGTGATGCAATCAAATTAGGCATTTCGTATGTACCGGGAGATCGTAAGTCTGCACTTATGCCGCAACGATCAATTAGAGAAAATTTAGCGCTAACAAGGTTTAGAGGAATTTCAAAGTGGGGCTTCAGTAATTCTAAAGAAGAAGAAGTTCGAGTAGATGATGCTGTTTCAAGCCTGCAAATTGATACTCGAGCTAAATCTCAGGTAAAAAGATTGTCTGGCGGTAATCAACAAAAAGTAACAATTGGACGTTGGGTAACAACTGGTTTTGATCTTCTACTGTGTTTTGATCCAACTCGCGGCATTGATGTGGGAACAAAACAACAAATTTACGAATTAGCACGCGTGTTTGCTGATCAAGGAAAATCAGTTTTACTCTTCACCTCTGAATTGCGTGAAATTCAACTAGCTTGTGACCGTGCCATAGTAATTTATGAAGGTAAAGTTCAAGCTGACCTACCGATTGAAAAATGCGATGAGGAAAACTTGCTCAATGCCGCGCACGGAATTGCGGTTGCAAAATGAATCTAATTCAACTAAAAAGACAAAGTTGGAATTTGGCAATTATTGTTCTAGCACTTGTGTTAGGCGCATGGCGAATTAGTCAATTGCCGCAATTTGGTGCATATGAAGCCCGAACATTTGTGCTTGGAATTTTACCTATTGCTCTTTTGTCGATGGGGCAGGCATTAATCATCATCGGCGGCGGAATCAATTTAGCAATTGGTGCTGAAGCAGTCTTAATCAACTGTTTGTCTGCCAAATACATGCTTGATACCTCATTCAGTAAATCTCTTATGCTTGCAGTTGTTTTCATCATTGTGGGCGTCCTGATTGGAGCTTTAACTGGTTGGATAATTTCCGTATCTGGAATTGCAGATATTGTCGTAACTCTGGCCACAAGCTTTTTGTTAGTTGGAGTTGCAATGTATGTAATGCCTCAGCCAGGTGGCGGAATTAATCAGACTTTAGCTGACTTAATCTCTGGAAAAGTTCCAAACTTTATTCCTCCGCTAATTTGCTTAATACTTCCAATTTTGTTGATTTGGATTCCGTTATACCGAAGCAAACTTGGCATATCTATGTACGCAATAGGGTCCAATAAAGAAGCGGCATTTTTATCTGGAGTAAATGTTAATTTAACAAGAATTAAGCTTTACGCTTTCGGTGGTTTATTCGCCGCTCTATCTGGATTAGCTTTGACTGGCATAACTTTAAGCTCTAGTCCTTTCGCAAATATAAGTAACACAGCAACCTTAAATTCAGTTGCTGGAGCTGTTCTAGGTGGAGTGGCACTCTCCGGTGGAGTCGGTGGATTAGTGGGACCAGCCTTAGCGGCATTAATTCTTTACTTTATTCCAACAATTCTCCTTGCATTTGGTATCGATCCTGCTTATAGCCAGATCGTAACTGGAGCATTAACGATAGTTGTTGTGTTGCTAGGTGGATTACTTCGCAAACGGACGGCGGGGAAAAAATGATTAAGCTAAAAATGTTTGACGAGTCACGAATTTCTAAATCTATGTTGTCACTTACTGGAATTTTATTTGCCCTTTATATAATTACTGGTCTACTTGATCCTTATAACTTCTCAATCCCTGCCATCGGAAACATATTTTATTTAGGTGCAGCCCTTGGACTTTTGGCAGCCGGTCAAACAATCTGCATGCTTACTGGAGGAATTGATTTATCCCTAGCAATGATCGCTACCGGTGCCGCTTTCATTGTTAGCGTTAAATCTTCCTCAGGATTAGTAGTAGCCCTATCTCTCGCACTTTTGTACTGCATTGTGATTGGCGCAATAAATGGATTAGCAGTTGGCTTATTAGGAATGAATCCACTGATTATGACACTGGGAATGAATGCAGTTCTGATTGGCGTGTTTACTGTCGGAGTTACAACTTTCTTGCAGGGAAGTTCAACAGTTCCGGAAGCGCTTGTCACGCTAAGTACTGCATCAATTATTGACACTAGTGGTTGGGTATTTGAATCAGCGACAGCAGATCCAAGATCTTGGCCATTTTTTGCTTCAATCGTTGATACTTTATCTTGGCCATTTTTTATCTGGCTACTTGTAAGTTTAATCGTGCTTTTTATTTTAGCTAGAACCGGGCTAGGTAGGTTGATCTATGCAATTGGCGATAATGCGCAATCTGCAAGGCTTGCTGGTGTAAAAGTTTGGCAAGTTCAAGTTACAACTTACGTTATGTGTGCAATTCTCGGCGGTATTGGTGGAATTATTTTAGGTGGTCAATCAGGTGCGGTTGCACTCAGCTTGGCAAATTCATTTTTACTTCCATCAGTTGCAGCCGTGGTAATCGGTGGCACATCAATTATGGGCGGAATTGGTGGGTACAAGGGAACAATGATGGGAACGTTGATCCTTACATTGCTCTCATCACTGCTAACAACCATCAACTCGTCTGAAGCAGTAAAGCAAATGATTTATGGAGCCATTGTGCTTGCTCTTGCTTGGACATACGCAAAAATATCTGAGAACTCATAATTGTATGAAAATTAATTCAGCAGCAGTTATTGGAACTGGCTTTATTGGCACAGTCCATGTTGAATCAATTCGGAGAACTGGTGTTTTAGTTAAAGGTGTTTTATCTGGAAGTGCTGAAAGTACTAAGCGAGGGGCTGAGAATCTTTCAATCAACACACAATATAAATCGGTGGCTGAGATTGCCGCTGATAAAGATGTAACAGTTGTTCATGTAACCTCACCAAACGCACTTCACTACCCACAAGTGAAAGAATTGATGGCTGCCGGTAAGCACGTAATCTGCGAAAAGCCATTAGCGCTTTCGGCAAAAGAAGGTATTGAACTTGTGCAGCTGGCAGAAAAAACTGGCTTAGTAAATGCCACATGTTTTAACACCCGATTTTATCCAATGGTGCATGAAGCAAGATCACTTGTTAAATCAGATTTAATTGGCATACCAAGATATGTAAAGGGTCATTACCATCAGGATTGGTTGACGCTTGATACAGACTGGAACTGGCGTCTTGAAGCAGAGCAAGCTGGTGAATTACGAGCAGTAGCAGATATTGGATCTCACTTGATTGATCAAATTGGTTTTGTTACCGGCTTAGAGATTGTTGAGGTAATGGCTGAGCTTCATACGTTAGTTAAAACCAGACAGAAGCCAACTGGACAAGTACAAACTTTTACGATTGATAATTCTTCTAAGCGAGAAACCGTAACCATGTCATCAGATGATGCAGCTGGAGTGTTAATCAGGTTTGCAAATGGCGCTCGGGCAACCATTTCAATCTCGCAAATCTCTTCCGGTCGTAAGAACTCTATTAACTGGGAGATTTCAGGACCTAAGGGATCGCTGGCATTTGATGCGGAAAATCCAGAGCAACTTTGGATTGGACATCGTGGTCAGGCAAATGAAGTACTGCATAAAGATCCAAGCATGCTTTCACCGGAGGCAGCAAAGATTTCATTTTATCCAGGTGGGCATGTGGAAGGATTTTCTGAAACCTTCCGTGGTCTTTTTGAAAGAGTTTATTCAGATATTGAAACTGGCAGCCACTCTGGTGCCTACCCAACATTTGCGGACGGAGTTCGCAGCTTAAAAATTACCGATGCAATCGCAGAAAGTTCTAAAAAATCCTCTTGGATTAAGGTAAACAAATAGATAATCTAGGCAAACAAAGGAGAAGCAAATGAAACTCGGACTACTAACCGCACCACTACCAGATGTCCCATTGCTTGAAATTGCAGAGTGGGCAGCTGCAGAAAAATTTGAGATGCTAGAGGTCTGTTGTTGGCCAAAAAGTTCTGGCGCTAATCGTAGATATGCCGGCATCACCCACATCGAGGTTGAAGATCTAAGTAAAGATCGTGGCCAAGAGATTGTTGGTCAATTGAAGGAACGCAAAATTGAAATGTCAGCACTTGGTTACTATCCAAATAATTTACACCCAGATTCTGAGCAACGAAAACTAGTTAACGAGCACACCAAGAAAGTTATCAGAGCAGCCGGTGTGATGGGTGTTCCAGTAGTTAGCACCTTTATTGGAGCAGATGCATCTAAATCTCAAGATGAGAATTGGGCTGAAGCACAGAAAGTTTGGCCAGATATTGTCAAAGTTGCAACCGATAGCAATGTAAAGATTGCGATTGAAAATTGCCCAATGATTTTCAGTAAAGATGAATGGCCAAGCGGACATAATGTTGCCTACTCCCCAAGAATCTGGCGAGAGATGTTTGATAAATTTGGTCCAACCGTCGGCTTAAATCTCGATCCATCACATTTACTTTGGCAGATGATTGATATTGAACGAGTAATTAGAGAGTTTGGTTCTCGTATTTATCACACACATGTTAAAGACATGGAGATTGATCGCGAAGGTCTATATAACAATGGAATTATGTCTGGCGGAATTGGCTGGCAACGACCAAGACTTCCAGGTTATGGTGAGATCAATTGGGCAAACTTCGTAGCAACTTTGTCACAGGTTGGTTATGAGGGTGTGCTTTGCATTGAGCATGAGGATCGCAGATTTGAAGGTACAAATGAAAAGGTTAAGCAGGGCTTTTTGATTGCACGCAATCAGATTGCTGCCCTACTACCAATGAGCTTGTAGTTGCTTTAAGCGTTTACCGTTGCAACTACTCGATCACTAAATTCATTTGTCTTTGGATCCTTTAGGATCAATTTAACTCTGCCATCTGGCAAAGTTTCCTGCTTAATGATTACTTGACCTTCGTACATTGATGGCTTGTTTTGAATTCGTGGAGTTTTACCACCCCGCCAGTCAAGCTCAACTGGTGCCCAGCCATGCGTCTCAGCAGATTTAAAGCAAGCATCCATGATTGCATTTACAACATAGCCATCATAGAAAGTCTCCATTGGATCCTTTTTGCTTTCCATTGAGTTAAACATATCTGTAAACATGTCCACATAACCAAGCTCCGCTACCTCATCACCAACTGGGAATAGCCATCCGGTTGAGGTCTCTGATTTTTCTGCAATATATGAATTACCTTCTGCTGCAGTAAACATTTCAAATCCAGTTCGCAAGAAGTGGTTCATCCAAATTGTGCCATGGGTTCCAGCAACTTCATCACGTAGATCCATACCACCGCGGAAGGTCCATGAAACTTCAAACTGACCAATCGCACCTGATTCAAACTTAATTAAGGCAACTGCATTATCTTCAGCGTTAATTGGATGGACCAAAGTGTCTTTCCAGCAAAGTACTTCAACTGGGCGATTACCTTTTCCAACAAAGTTTCTAATAATTTCAATGCAGTGACAACCAAGGTCGACTATGCAGCCACCACCTGCTTGTTTGTCATCCCAGAACCAAGCACTGTGTGGTCCAGGGTGAGTTTCACGAGAGCGAACCCACAGCACATCACCAACAGCGCCACTTTGCACAGACTTAACTGCCTTGAGAGTTTTTGGTGTGTAGCAAAGATCCTCTAAGTAACCAGCGAATACACCAGCTTTTTCAACTGTATCTAAAATTCTTTTTGCTTCTGCTGCATTCCTGGCAAGCGGTTTAGTGCAAAGGATTGCTTTACCTGCTTTTGCAGCAAGTGTGATTGCCTCTTCATGCATGTGGTTTGGTAGTGCAACAATAATTACATCTGTATCTGGATGATTAATCGCTTCTTCAATACTTGTTGTATAGGTTGGAATATTCCATCGCTTAGCGAAGGCATCACCACGCTCTTCAGAGCGAGAGTAAACAACGGCAACTGAATCTCGGTTTCGCTGGCCATGTAATGTCATTGTGTAGAAGTCAGCAATTAGGCCAGTACCTAACATTGTTATGCGATGTGATTTCACAGATCCTCCAAAGCGTAGAAATAGTTTAAAGTAGTATAGACATTTGGACTATGCTCTGAAAAGGGGGTAGCAATGCCAAATAGATCACTAGGCCACTTTGACCTGATCGTGATGGGTGCTGGTTCTGCTGGCGCCTCTGCCGCAATTGCAGCGGCAAGATCTGGCAGCAAAGTACTTGTAATTGATCGCCTGCCATTCATTGGCGGAACAAGTACCGCCGTTTTAGATACCTTTTATGGCTTCTACACACCAGGAGAGCAAGCAAAGAAAATCGTTGGCGGAATACCTGATGATGTTATTGATGGATTAAAAAGCTTTGGTTCAATGGTTGAGCGGCCAAATACATATGGCGCCGGAACTGGTGTTACTTATAACCCAGAGCATTTAAAAGTTGTATGGGAATCCCTGCTAATTAAATCTGGAGCGAAAATATTATTGCACGCACTTTTGCAACAAGTAAGTGTTAAGGATGGTCGGGTTAAAGAGTTAACTCTTGCAACTAGGGCTGGGCTTTGTTCAGTAACTGGGGATTTCTTTATTGATGCCACTGGGGATGCTGATTTATCAAATTATGCTGGCTTTGAATATGAAAAAGCTGGCGAGATATCTCCTGCACAAACATTAACAACCACATTCAAAATGGTTAATGTTGATTTAGCAGAGCGAAAGAAAATTAAGAAAGAGCAGCTGCATGAGTTAATGCAAGATGCTGCCGATAATGGATATGAGCTGCCACGCAGAGAGGGATCAGATCACATCACACCAGTTGCAAATACAACTGCAACGGTAATGACCAGGCTTGATTCGGTTCGCAAAAACAGCAATGGTGAGATCGAATCTGTATTAGATGATCCATTCTTTTTAACTGACTCAGAAATTGCCGGCAGAAGACAAGCTTCAGAGTATGCAAGATTTTTGGTAGATAAAGTACCTGGGTATAAAGACTCTTCTTTATATGGCTTTTCAACCTTAATTGGCGTTAGAGAAACAAGAAGAGTTTATGGCGATTATCGCGTTACTAAATCAGATGTATTAGAGGCAAAACAATTTGATGATCAGGTGGCATTATGTGGAGCGCCAATTGAAGATCACCACAGTGGTGATGGCACAAACTGGATTTATCTGCCAGATGGTTCGGCAGTTGGAATCCCGTTGCGATCATTAATAGTTAAAGACAGTGTAAACACGATGGTGATTGGTAGATGTTTTTCAGCTTCACATGATGCTCACGCATCAATTCGCTCAATGGCGCAATGCATGGCTATGGGAGTTGCAGCAGGAATTTCAGGCTCAATTGCACTGGCAAATAAAAAGGAAATTAGAGAGGTTAACTTTTCAGATATCCGTACGAAAATTATCGAAACCGGCGCAGTATTAGAGGTGCCTGGTAAATGAGTAGCAAGGTAAGAACCGTTTTAGGGGATATCTCAGCAGAAAGCCTTGGCGTTACGTATATGCATGAGCACTTAATAATTGAATCAGAGATTGTAAAAAAAGATTATGAACACATTTACTTACCAAGCACTGAAGATGCAGTTACAGAGGTTTTGTTATGTAAAAAAGCCGGAGTTCAAAGCATGGTCGATTGCATGCCAACTGGTGCCGGTAGAAATCCACAGAAGTTGCGGAAAATTTCTGAATTGACTGGCATAAACATTATTGCGACAACTGGATTACACCATGATCGCTACTATAAAAGTGATGATGAGATTGAAAAATTAAGCTCAACTCAACTTGCTCAGCTGTTCATAAACGAAATTCAAAACGGAATGGATGACACTGAGATTAAAGCCGGAATAATTAAAGTTGCTACTTCTGGTTCAGAGATAAAAGATCGAGAAATAAAACTTTTTGAAGCAGCAGCAATTGCACACGATAAAACTGGTATGCCAATTATTTCTCACTGTGAACATGGTAAGGGCGCCTTAGAACAAATTAAACTTTTCACGAAATTGGGAATCAAATTAAATAGAGTCACGCTTTCACATACCGATAAAGAAAATGATCATGGATACCATCGCGAACTATTAAGTTCTGGTATTAATGCTGAATACGATCAATCACTAAGGCAATTTAATGAAGAACAGCCAGAGAGTGCTCTTCTTACTATTGCAATGATTGAAGCAGGCTATTTAAATCAAATAATGCTGGGGACAGATGGTGCTAGAAGATCATTATGGAGTGCGTTAGGCGGAGAGCCTGGCTTGAGTTGGCTTTACTTTGGTTGGGGTAAGAAACTTAAAGAGCTGGGCGCAAGTGAAGAACAACTTTCGAGGATATTTATATTCAACCCTGCTGAAGTATTATCTTTTAGCAGTTAGTCATATCCACCAGTAAGGTTATTTGGTACCTTACTAAATTAGGCATTTCTGAAATAGATTTTTACCTACTAGATACGATGCGTGGCTCTGACTTAGCGAGCATTAAATCTGTTTTAAATTAAAGTAATCTTTAAATTACTTAGAGCAATAATTACTATTTAACTGTTTTCCACAATAAATCTGCACCTCATTCTTTGTTATTTCCTTTGATTTATACTTTAAAAAATCAAATCATTTGGAGCATAATGAGAATACAGCTAATCAATCTTTTTCTTTTAATTAAATCTTCTCTTAATAAAGCGATAATTAGTAAAAGCCGGGGCGATGTCCCAGGCTGGGTATTAGTGGTATTAATGACCACCGCTTTGGTGACTGGGATCTGGTCAATCGCAGCGCCAAAGCTGACCACAATCTTGCGCAACTCTTTAGATGCAATGGGCGGTATCAGGTAGTTGCGCAAGCTTTTATTTAGCAAAAGCCGTGGATCAGTCGAATCCTTTATTACGATCATTCCGCAAGTAGTCATTTTCTTAATTATGTTTCAACTCATTTTTATGCAGTTTGATGTAATGAAGGATTCAAATCTATCCCAAGGTGAGCTAGCAAAAATCGCCATCGAAGGCGGAGAAGGAAACCACAACTACTACCCATTAATCGGTGGTGGCTCCCTTTTGGTTCTAAATCAAAAACAATCAAATAAAAAAGTTATTGCAGTCGCTGTTGATGAATCACTTAACAATTAGGTTTCTAAAACGTAAATCAAATGGCTCAGCGATTGCTGAGTTTTTAATCTTTACTCTGCCTTTCTTCACCGTATTCTTAATTCTAATTACCCAAATTCATAGTAAATCTATGGCACTGCTTGAAAGTAATAATTTAGCAAGGCAGGCGGTGCGTGCATTTGTTACTAGCCCTACGGCAGAGCTAGCAACGATTCGGGCATATCAAGTGATTGATTTATATAAATCAAACCTCACCCAAGATGCCCAGCAATCTAGACCGATTAACCTAAGTATTAACTGCCAGGTATCTCCTTGCTTTTCACCTGGCAATAAGGTGAGTGCAACGGTGAGTATTGGACGATTAAGTAAATCAACTGCAACTGAGTATGTAGATCTATGGCGATAAGGGAATTGATCTTTGGTAAAAGCCGGGGCTCACTTATCCCACTATCTTTTGGGTTTTTTCTAATCGCGATATGTTTAGCCTTTATCTCAATTAATCTCTCAAGTGCCTATGCACTTAAAAAAGAGCTTTCCAATATTGGTGAGGCGGCCATAAACAAAGCTGCTCAATCAATCAATCTTTTAGCTTACTATGGTGAAATCAATCGCTACCAATCAAATAAGCGAGTACCGCTTGATTGTCAGGCGGCTAGTAACTCATTTAGCAATTTGATTCAAGCACTTGATTTATCGGGTAAGGAAATAACTATTGAAAGATTTAATTGTGATCTCTATGAAATATCTGCTCAGATATCTGTTGCGGGAAGAATGCCAATCCAAATACCTTTTTTTAACCTAGCCAACTTGGATAATCTGACGATTCGAACCACTATTGGCGCAAGTTCGAAAATACAACCCTAATTAGATTATCCTCTAGCCTATGGCCGCCCGTGAGTATCAAGATGAGATATCAAAAGTAGATATCACTTTGAAATCAATTGAACAGGTATTAAACCTGCCCAAATTAATTGAGAGCGCGATCGAGCTTGAGAGACAGGCGAGTGAACCAAATCTTTGGGATGATCCCCAAGCAGCGCAGGTGATAACTAGCAAGTTATCCAGGGCGCAATCAACGATTAATAAAATTAATTCAATTCGCACCCGGTTAGATGATCTACCAGTGATGCTTGAACTAGCTAGCAATGAATCAGATAAAGCTGCTGCTTATAAAGATATTGATCAAGAGTTAGATAATCTAACTAAAATCATAAATGATCTTGAGGTTCAAACATTACTAAGTGGTGAGTATGACGAGCGTGATGCACTGATGACAATTAGGTCAGAGGCTGGCGGAGTAGAGGCGGCTGATTGGGCGCAGATGCTGATGCGAATGTATTTCAGATTTTGTGAGCGACATAATTACAAAATAGATGTCTTAGAAACCTCATACGCCGAAGAGGCTGGAATTAAATCAACTACTTTTCGAATTAGCGCGCCATATGCCTATGGCCGGCTATCAGTTGAGCAGGGAACACATCGATTAGTTCGTATTTCTCCATTTGATTCCCAATCACGCCGTCACACCTCATTTGCCGGTGTTGAGGTTGTGCCAGTGGTGGAGCAAAGTGATCACATTGAAATTGAAGAAAAGGATTTAAGAGTAGAT
>Ga0247831_1004019_pt1 | contig 20322 bp, 17 predicted proteins | sample LaCruzMarch2015__9_FD_192406 | JGI IMG/M metagenome (GOLD analysis project Ga0247831, IMG submission 192406) | Freshwater microbial communities from meromictic Lake La Cruz, Castile-La Mancha, Spain - LaCruzMarch2015_1m | ecosystem: Environmental > Aquatic > Freshwater > Lake | place: Spain...
AAAAATTATAATTATTCAATAAAACTTTTTTATTTATATTTTATAATTATTAAAATATCTATAAATAATGTTTTTATAAAATATATAAAAACCTTAAGTTACTGGCGTTGTGTGCAAAGGTGTAAAATAAATGAATTTATATATAAAGAATTTATAAAATATTATAAAAAAGAAGAATATAAATTTTTATTTCCAAATTATTTATATGATGAATTATTAACAGAAAAAAATTAGGAATATATAAATATCATATTATATCATTTTATAATATTAATTATGAAGAAATAATTATATATAAAGACACTTTTGATGATAAAACAATAAAAAAACTTGATAAATTAAAAATAAAATATATAAAATAATTCAATACTATAAACTTGAGATTTTTATATTATCTTTATTAATATATTTTAATCTTTAATTATAATATATTTTAATCTTTAATTAATAATATAATGAATTATTTAGAAAATAGTTTATGCAAATTTACACCATTATTTAAAATAAATTATAAAATTAAAAAAAATTTAATATCTTGTTCTTTTTTTAAAATGTATAATAAAGGATATAAAGATTTTAATTTATATATAAATGGATTAAAAAAACTATATAATTATGTAAATAAAATTAATAATTATACTATACGATTATTTATTGATAATACTATATTTAAGGACAAAGAATTAATGATAAAAATAAAAAAAATGAATAAAATAGAATTAGTATTATATGAATGTAAAAATTTACTGTTAGAAGGAACTGATTATCATGAAGGTTTATTTGGAACATTAGTTCGTTTTTTTCCAATATTTGATTTTCCAAATAATGATGGTAAAAATATTGTTTTATCAGATATAGATGATATAGCAATAGTTAATAATATAAAAGAATTAGATATAATATATAAAAATAATAAAGTAAAAGATATATATATATTGAAAAAAGGTAATATTGGAAAAAATATTTTATTTAATTATAATCCATATAAAAATATTTTAACTCCATATTCAATAACATGTCATTTAATCTCTTTTTTAAGAATCAATAATAAAGTTATTATTGATTTTATAAATATGGTTAATGATAATACAAATGTAAATGAAAAATATTCTTATTATTATGATATTATGAAAGATTTAAAAAATTTAAACAATAAAAAATATAATTCTAAATTTATATTTGGTGTTGATGAATATTTTATAAATAAAACATTAACTGAATATTTAATAGATAATAGATTACCAATTGCTATCAATTTTAAATTTGAAATAACATCAATTATATATTATATATTACAATATTATAGCCATATTAATAAAATTAAGATAAAATTATTAGATAAAATATTAAATAAAATTTTAAAAAATATAAAACTTGAAAATAAACATTTATCTATTTTAGAAAAATATGAAATAATAGATAAAATAATTTACTCAAATAATGAATTATCCCTAAAAATAAATGAATTCGTCTATAAAGAATTTATAAAATATTATAGCAGAGATGAATATAATTTTTTGTTTCCAAATTATCTATATGATATATTATTATCAAAAAAAATGTTAGGAATATATAAATATCATATTATATCATTTAATGATATTAATTATGATGATATAGTTATTAATAAAAAAACTTTAGATGATAAAACAATAAAAAAACTTGATACATTAAAAATAAAATATATAAAATGAGTTTAACTTTAGGCATGACCCTGTATGGAAAATTTTATAATTATGTCTTAAATTTTTCTATGAAGGACTATGTCTATTTAACTTAGCGGTTTATCTGCTTAAGAATTTCATATTTAATTTATTAATTAAATATCAATAACTTCATTTTGTAGTTTATACACATTCCCTTAGGAGATAAATTCCTAGTTTAACTATATTAATTTTCGTTTAACTACAAAATATTTTTTATAATAAAATTATAATGATAAATATTAGATATTTAGATATTAATTATTTTGAATCAGAATTTTATCAAATAAAATTATATAAAAATAAATATTCTGATAATTTTTATATATATATTATTGATTCAATAATAAATATTCAACGTATAGATAGTGATGGAGGTTGGGGACAAGATTTAGATATAATTATTAAGAATAAAATTTCATTAAAATCTGATATTATAAATGTTGGTAGTTCTGAAAATAATATTAAAAAAATTAATTTTATACATAATATATCTAAAAAAGATTATTTACATTATGAGAATGATAATTTTAAAATTTTTTATATATCTGATATTTATGATGATATATTTAAAATAAATTATGATGAAATAAATAAAAGAATAACTGTCAAAAGAATTGATATTAATAGTGGTTGGGGTCAATTATTAAAATTAAAATATGTTGATAAAAATGGTATGGTAAAAATTATAAATATTGGTAAATCTAGTAATAATATTATTACTAAGAATATTGATTTAGATAATTTACCTTATAAAGAAATATATAATTATTATGAGTCAGATAAATATATAATAACATCTACAGAAAATAAATTTAAAGATTTATTTTTATTTTTTTTTTATGAAGATAATTACACATTATATATTAAAAGAATTGATAAAAATGAAGGATGGGGTCAAAATTTATTTATAAATATATATGATATTAATAAAAAATATAATTTTATTATTCATATAGGATCTTCTTTATCAAATACAATTTATAAAAAAATAGACGTAACAATACATAAATATTATGTATCATTAACAACTATTCCATCTAGAATAGTATTATCTAGTTTTATAGATAATGTTCAAAATTTTATAAATAATCAAACTTATCCAATTGAAACATTTTTTATAGTAATTGCAAATAATTATAGGAGATTTACTAAAAAAATATCTGAAGATGTAATTAAAAAATTAGAAAATATTGAAAAAGTTAAAATAATAATATTAGAAAACGATCTTGGTCCAGCTAGTAAATATTTAGGTCCTTTATTAAATTATTATGATATTATTAAAAATAATTTATTAATAATTATTGATGATGATAGAATATATAATAAAAATTTAATAAAACATTTTTCAATTGGATATAACTCATATCCAAATATAATTTTTTCTTCCGGATTATGGAATGAATATTTTAATAAAAATTATAATAGTATAAATGAGAATTTTTTAGAATTCAATATATATAATGAAATAAATAATAATTATTTTTTTTATGGTCAAGGAGTTGGGGGTTTTTTTGGATTTTGTATTAAAATAGAAAATATGCAAAAATTTATAAACTATAATTTAACAATTTTAGATAGGATAGATAAATCTTTTTTTCACGATGAGGGTATAATCATTGGATATTTAAAATATAATAATTTATCAATATTATATTTAAAGCATTTTGGTTGTAACTTTATTGAAAATGAAATGGTTGATGCCTTATGTACATCTAATTTAGTAGATAGATCTAAAATTGAAAAACAGATTTTAAAATTAAGTAATTTAGAAAATTTATAATTAAAATTTATATTTTAGATAGAATTAAATATTATCATGAATTAGCAAATTTTTAGAAATTAATATAAAATATTATATTTTTATTGATATAAAAAAATATAATATTTGCCATCTAGGTAGGCTTAGTTTAGGCTTGGCCCTGCTGGGCAAATTTTAAGAAATGATTATAAATTATTTTTATTTTATTATTTAACATATCAATAAAATAATATGTTAAATAATAAAAGTTATGAAATTTGCCATATAGGTCTGTTACATAATTTACTATATAATAAATTATTGAATAAGTTAAAATATAATTTATAAAATTATCAATTAAAAATAAAATTTGTTTTTTATTTTTAAATTTTATTGAATATTTTAATAAAAAAATAATAAAAAAATAATTAAACAATAAATATTTTTTTAATTTTTAACAATATTTTTTTAAAAATATTAATTATTAGTAGTTAACATTATCTTAATAATAACAATGCAATATATTTAAAGTATATATAAATTTAATATGTTTTTTATTTTTTAAATAAAAAACATATTTTTATTTTTAGTTGTTATTTTAATAAAAAAAATATTTACCAATAAAATATTCATAACTGAATTATGAAACATCTATTAAATAATCTTTTTACAAATAATTATTAAAAAGTATAAATAAATTTATTTTCATTTATTATAAATATTTTATCAATAAATTTAATATACTTAAAATTTTATTGATAAAATATTTATAATAAATGAAAATAATATTTTATTTTAAATTATTAGTATAAAAATTCTTAAGTGTCTTGCATTTATTATATAGTTCAAAAATATTTATCAATTATTAATAATTCATATAATATTTTTATAGGATTATCTTTTTTTTCAGTTATTTCAGATAAAATTTCACATATAGTTTTTTTTTATTAAAAAAAATTAGTATATATTCATCATCTGTATATTTATATTTATTAACTTCATTTTTATTCATTTCTTTTTTATTTCCTGTAATTTTAATTAAGATTTTAGAGTCATGATAACTACATCCATAATATCTTTCACCAAAACTTTTATCACCTTTATAGAAATATGTTGAATATCCAAATTCTTTTAAAATATCATAATAGCACCCGAAAGCAAATTTACCACCAACATTATATAAAAAAAAGATTTATATGTTTTATGAATTAAGTATACATTTATTAAAAAAATTCTAAGCATTAATTTACAATAATTTTTATTTTTATAATATTTAAAAACTTATATATATATCATTATTTTCTATTCTTTTATTTTCATTATCACAAATTAATATATTATCATTATTCATAATAGATTCAATATAACCACACATATCATAATTATTTTTATTATCCAATATTGTATATAAATAAACTTTTATTTGATGTTGATTTAGGACAAGTGCTGCTAGTCAAAAATTATATTTTATTTTTACTTATATTTTTATTGATAATTTAACAATAAAAATATAATATTTTTTTAAAATAATTTTAAATTTGACTAGCAGCACTTCTCCTATGTTGATTTAGACAAAAATGTACATTATTTGATGGATATTAAATTTTACGCGTTAATAAATATTTATTTTCATTTTTATTAAATACATTTTTATTTTTTAATGTGCCTTTTATTATATTATTATCTATATATATTTTAATTTTTTTTCATTTAATATTTCAATATTTTTTTCTATTTTTTCTTTTAGTTCTTTATTTAATTTATTAATAATATTTTTTAAACTTTTTGATTCATCATTATTTCTAATATTATAAGGTAAACTATTTTTTCTCATTAAAAAATATTATATAGTATTATAATATAAAAATAAAAAAATTTTATTATAAATAATTATTTAAAATAATATATTATTTTTATGTATATATTTTTAAAAATATAAATAAATTTATTGATATAAAATAATATTATATGATCTTCTAAATTTTTTAAACATTATTAGTGTTTTTATATTATTAATTATTAAATGAATAATTAATAAAAGAATTTCTAAATATATTATTAAATTATTTTTATTAATAAAATAATATAAAATTTTCCATCCAGGATCAGGTCTAAACTAAATTTAAATATATTTATAAATAATTCTAAATTATTATAAAATATTATTTATATAAAATTCTCAATAAAAATATTTTTATTGAGAATCCTAATAATTAGATTTTATAATATTTTAGAATTATTATAAGATATATTTAATTTTAGTATATCATATTAAACTTTTAAAATTTATTTATTAATTTAATATTTTCAATAATTAAATATAATTATATAAAAATACTTAAATCCTTAAGTTACTGGCATTGGTTTCAAAGGTATAAAATAAAATTCTAGAAAAATTATAAATTAAAAAAAATAGGTCTAATCTTTTAGGCTAGGCCCGTCCCTGGATGGCAAATTTCATAACTTTTTTTTATTTAATATATTATTTTATTGTTAAAAATTATTTATAATAATTTCTTGAAATTTGACTAGAAGAGTAATGCCTATAATCTTTTTGTTAAAATTTTAAAGTATAATTATTATAAAATTTTCCATCCAATGCAAGTCTACAAAAAAATCTTATTCATTTGATTTAGATTTTTTATGAAAAATTATTTAAAATATTTACGCATATATGGAGGAACATACACACCTACCCGATTAGCTTTTTGAAATTCCCGCACGAATTTGGTTGATGGTTTTAATTTTTTAAAACATTTTCGCAGAAATCGAGGAACATACACATCTAGCCGATGAGCTTTTTGAAATGCCCGCACGAAATTGGTTGATGGTTTTAATCCATATATAGATCGGCGAGAAGATTTACCTCTATGAACTCTCATAAACATTCTTAAGAGTGTTGATTTTTTCATTTTTAGAAGAATATATATCTAACAATACTCTTCAATAATTATTTAGTAAAATTATAAAAATTATAGTTATTTTAACTATCAATTTTTATATTTAGAACAATATATACATCATAGATTAGCATATCTCATATCATGACAAATTTTATAACTTTTTATTGTTTAAATATCAATAAAATAATGATAATTTCTTAAATTTTGATCAGTATAATTAGACCCAGACCTATATTAATCAAATAATTTTCTAAATAATATATTTTCATCATTTATATCTAGGTAGTTTCCATTAATATCCCTTAAATTTTGCATAAAATATTTAAATTTAAACCCTCCAAAGTAATAGTCAAAATCTGTTTCGACACTTTGAATCGTGTTAATATAATAACCATTATACGAAAGAATTCCTTTAATAATCAAACTACATGATTCAGATTCTGAACATTTTATGTCTTTAGAAAGATCATATTTTTCATTACTTTTAATAATGAATCCATCATCATGACGTGTACAATAGATAAATGTATAATATTCATTTTTATATAAAATTTTTGATATTTCTCCTTCCATTTTTTCTAATAAATCAATATCTATATTTGTTTTATAATTTTTACTTTCTAAATATTTTATAAGATTAATTGTATTTATATTATTAAAGTTTTCTTTTCCAGAAAATGGACAACCTCCTATATTTAATATACTACTATCAAATTTATTTATATTATAGTACAATGCAATATCTATTAAATCATTAAAATCATTATTTGTGTGTAAATGTAATGATATATATTTATTTAAATTCTCAATACTATTTGTTAATTCTAAAACTTTTATTAATATTGTATCTTTAATGACACCATATGTATCGCATAAAACAATATCAAAATTCATATCAGAATGACCATTATTTTTAATTTCTTCTAATAATCTTAATAAATATATTTGTAATTTATCCATATAAGAATCATTAAAATATTCATCAATAGTTCCAAAAGAACATGATAAATATACTCTTATTTTTATATTTTTATTTAAACAATTATTGTAAATATATGATATTTGTTCTAAAACATAATCAAATGATTCTAAAGAATTTTTTAATAAATTTTTCATTCCAAAAGTATCTGATACCGAACATAATAAACTAAATGATGATATATTATAATCAATTGATTTTTTTAAATTATTATTATTAGTAATTAACATTATAAAATTATTATTTAAATTTTTTTGATATAAATATTCCCATAATTCATATGATTCTTTCATTTGTGGTAATAATTTAGGACTAGTTGTTGAACCAAATTCAATATTTTTAATATTACAACTTATTAAACAATCAATAAAAAATTTTTTATTTTCTAATGAATATATTTTATCTAATGATTGTAATCCATCTCTCATAAACATTTCATATATTTGAATATTCATATTATGTATTAAACTTTATAATTTTAAATGATTTTATAAATATATTTTAATAAAAAATTGATTTTATTAATAATATATTTATATTTATTTTAAATATAAATATATAAATATGAGTGATAAAAAAGATTACAGAAAAAATAAAAAAATTAATAAATCTAATATCAGAAATGGGCAAAAAAATAAAAAATCTTTACAAGATTTTAATGATGAATTTATTTCACCATATCAACTTTCGTCAGGTGATTTTGATAGACATCAATCAAAAGAAGAATTGCATAATAGTTTAACTGAAAAAGATTTAGAATACGAAGAAACTAAATTAAATGAAAAAGATTTAAAATATGAAGAAACTAAATTAAATGAAAAAGATTTAGAATGTGAAGAAATTATGAATGATGAATATGAAAAATATGACGATGATTATTTTAATCCAATACAATATAAAAAAGATTAATATCAATATTTAATTAGAATTAACAAATTTATAAAATACACTGACTTAGTTTATGACTATTTATTTTTATTAGTCTTTTTTAGAACAAAATATATTATTAACAATATAATTATAATTATAATACATATTCCAATTAAATAATAAATAAAATTATCATTTGATTCATTTGGTTTTGTATAAACTAAATTAGTCCACGAACCTCCTAATGTACCACATGAATCATAATCATCATTATGTCCAAGTGACATAGCATCTTTTTTATTATTACCTGTAAAACATTGTCCATTATATTGTACACCAAAAACATTCTGGTTTAAGCTTTTTGCTATATCAGAACATTCTTTTACAGAACTTACATTTTTTTGTTGATTTGGAATAGTTCTACTAGAATTATCATTATAGCATCCTTGATAAGTATAACCGTTAACTAATTCAGGTGGCATATTTACATATAATTTGTTTGACCATGAAGTTCCTAAATTACCACAATCATCATAAACCTGTCCTAATGAAGTAGCATCGTTATAACTATCACCCATCCAACACTCTCCATTAAATTGTAAACCAAATAAATTTTTATTATTATTAATTGCTTGAGTTTTACATTCTTCAATAGAAGTAACATTATTTCCTCTTTTTTTTAATTTTCTATCAGAATTATCTCTAAAACAACCTTTATAAACGTAATTAGACATTTTATATTATAACTTTAGATAAATTTATAAAACCTACTAAATATATTAATAAATATTTTTATTTCAAAATATTTTAATAATAGTAGATCTAAGTCATATATGGAAAATTTCATAACTTTTATTATTTAACATTTTATTTTATTGATATTTTAACAATAAAATAAAAATAATTTATAATAATTTCTTAAAATTTGCCCAGAAGGGGCCATGGTAGGCCTAGTGCTGCTAGTCAAAAATTATATTTTATTTATTTTTACTTATATTTTTATTGATAATTTAACAATAAAAATATAATAATAATTTCTTAAAATTTGCCCAGAAGGGGCCATGGTAGGCCTAGTGCTGCTAGTCAAAAATTATATTTTATTTATTTTTACTTATATTTTTATTGATAATTTAACAATAAAAATATAATAATTTATTAACATAAATTAAAATTTGACTAGCAGCACAGCTCCTAGGCCATGGCTAATAGTTTATACTAAATTTTTATTTTGTAAATTATAAAATTATTTTTTACTAAATTCCTAAATTAAATAATGTATTATATTTTTCTTTTAATTTATTTATATCTAAAACTGGTGTTAGACAATCTAAAATAAATTCTTTATAATAATTGAAATTTTTATTTTTATCCATAAAATATAATACGTCATTACTGTAATTATTAAAATATTCTTCTAATAAATTTAACATTTTTATTTTACTATCATATTCTTCTATTGAATCTCTTAACATATTTAGTTTTTTTAATATATTTTGATATTGTAATATTACTTTTTTATTTTTTTGAATATTTTCATTCAACTTTTTTTTTTTAAAAATTAATAATAATTTTATATTTTTATATAATAAAATTAAGGCAATAACACCCATACTATATATATCATTCTTATTACTCATAGATTCATTTTTTAACATATATATTCTAGTTCCTCTTAATTTTTTATTATTAAAAATTTTTTTATATTTTTCACTTACATCTGTTAATTTTGTAGGAACATTATTAAATAATCCAACATCAAAATCAATAATTTTAATTTCTTTTATATTTAAATTTTTATCAATATTTATAACAATATTTTCTAATTTTAAGTCACAATGTATTATATTATTTTCATGTAATATTTCAATACTATTTATTATAAATAATATTATATTAATAATATCATTAAATTTTAATATTTTATTATTTTCTTCTAATATATTAAAATATTTGTGTAAATCTGTATTATATTTTTGAATTATATAAAAATATGAATTATCACTATTTATAAAAAACATAGTTGGTACTAAAAAATTATTGCTTTTTATAACATTCATATAACAATTTAAAACTAATTCCATTACAGATTTATTTGGTTGATATTTTAATAAATAATTTTTATTATCTTTAGATAATCCTTGTATAAAACCTCTTTTTAAATTTAATTTATCTATCTCTTTAAAATTTTTCCTAATATAATTTAGTTTTGACAAAAAAATATTTATTTTTTCATTATCTATCATTAAATTATTAGAATTATTTAAAAAAAATATATAATCATATATATTATTATCAATATTGTATAGAATTTTTTCTAATTCATTATCTTTTATAGTAATATTTTTTTTACATTTATTAATTAATTCTAAAAAAAGTTCAACATTTGTAATTAATATATTTTCTGAATAAATTATATTTTCAATAGTATTTATTATTATTAAATAACTATTATTTTCATATTTTTTTATATCTAAATTTGCTATTATTTTTTTTAAATAAAATATTATTCTCTTTGAATTATTTGTATTTTTAATTGCATTTATCATTGAAAATAATCGTTTTAAATCATTTTTATCAATATCATTTGTTAAATATTTGTTACAAAATATTAATAATGATTTTAATAGTGAATATATTTTTTTATTATTTATATATATTTTATTTTTTAAATTTATTTCATTTATTAATATATCAATATTTTCAAGAGATATATTAGGAATAATATTTTTTATAAAATCAATATTTTCTATAATATTATAATCATCTGATTTAATAAATTTTTCTAATATCTGATCAAATGTTATTTTATCTATTTTTAATTTTTTATCTTTATTTTCATTTATAAATTTTATCAATATATTATTATCTTTTATTTTAAATAATTCTAACAGTAAATTATTAATATCTTCTATTTTATTTTTATCATATTTAATATTATTATCTCTTAATATTTTTATATATTTTTTATTTGAATTATTCATATTTTATTATAAATATATTAAAATATAGATTATTAACAATTATATATTTAATTATGTTAAAATTTAATATATAATTATTTTTTAGTTAAAAATTTCTTATATAATTTATATAATGAAACATTAAGTACAATATTATTTTATAAAAATAATAAATCACTTATTTAATTTATAAATTTAAAATATATTTATTATTAATGCAACACCAGTAACTTAAGGTTTTATAAAATATTATTATTAATTATTTATTATTTATATAAACTATTTATTGAGAGTCTTAATAATCATATTTATAATAATTTAGAATTATTTATAAATTTAGTTTAGGTTTGGTCATGAATGCAAATATAATTTATAATCATTTATTAAAATTTGACTAGAAGGACCAGATCTAGTTCCTACAATAACCGATGATATTGAAGATGAATTATATTATCAATTTTATCTATAAATAATTAAATTAAGGATTTCATTAATAATCAACTAGGCTCAGTGCTGCTAGTCAAATTTAAAAATATTTTATTAAAATATTATATTTTCATTGATATTTTAACAATGAAAATATAAGTAAAAATAAATAAAATATAATTTTTGACTAGAAGCACTGGGCATATAATCAACATCAGTAACTTAATGTTTTATACAATAAAATTTTATAAAATTATTAATTTATATTTTTTAATAATTTATATTTTTTAATAATTTTATATTTAATTTATAATGGATATTCTCAAAACCAACGCCAGTAACTTAAGAATTTAAGTATTTTTATATAATTATATTTAATTATTGAAAATATTAAATTAATAAATAAATTTTAAAAGTTTAATATGATATACTAAAATTAAATATATTTTATAATAATTCTAAATTATTATAAAATCTAATTATTAGGATTCTCAAAAATATTTTTATATAAATAATTAATAACAATAATATTGTATAAAACCTTAAGTTACCGGCGTTGGGTGCAAAAGTGTAAAAAAAATTATGGTTTATTTTAAAGGAGTTTATGGTGTTGAAAATGGTTCTATTGAATATTTAGTAAATTCTAAATGGTTAATTAAACAATTTAGTAATATTGGTTATACTTTAATTACAAATAATAATTTTTTAAATGTTTATAAACAATATCTTATTGATTTATAAAATAATCTTAGTTATAAACAAAAAAAGTATGTGAATTACATAAAATTTTTATATTTAAAAAAAAATTATATCTACTAATTCAATATTGATTTAATATTCCAATAATTAATTATTACGTAATAATACTTAAATCCTTAAGTTTACAGCACTGGGCCTATGGTAGACATGGTAGACCTGGCACTGGATGGCAAATTTCATAACTTTTATTATTTAACATATTATTTTATTGATATTTTTAACAATAAAATAAAAATAAAATAATATGTTAAAATTGACAAGTAGGCATACACTGGATAGCAAAAATCATAACTTTTGTAATATATTATTTTATGGATATTTTTGATGATAAAAATAATTTATAATAATTTGTTAAAAATGACCAACATGGTCAGGTCTAGTCATGACTAATACAATAGTAGTTAAAGTAGGATAGTACTGTTAGTCAAATTTAAAATTATTTTAATAAAATATAAGTAAAAATAAATAAAATATAATTTTTGACTAGTAGCACTTGGCCTAAGTTAAAGTATAAAAAAAAATGAAAGTAAAAAAAAAGAAGATATAAATAAGTATATTAAATAATAACATGGGGGAAGAGAGATATGAGAAGGGCTATCGAAAAACGCTTTTCTTTAAGATTTGTAGATAGTTGTTTTGAAGAATTAGAAGAATTATCAAAACAATGTCGACCAGAACCAGAAAAAGAAACTATAAGAGATTTACTGCTCAGAAATCCATATCTAGCAAATTTGGTTGCGACAAGTGTTGTAGCACAGTTTCTCGATCCACGATATAGAGAAACTCCCGATCCACGATATAGAGAAACTCTCAATATCATAAGCAAAGAATATGGTTCTATTAACTTCCTTTTTACTACACCATTTATGAGTAGACTAGACGACAGTTTGAGAAATATTTCTAACGGACAGATAGAAACAAAGGCCCAAATAAAACTATGGGCCTTCTATCATCTAGTAGTAAATATATTAAATATCGAGGATTCGATATTTAACTTTTATGATAGAAAGGCGTTAATGAAAACTTTGGTTGAGATAGAAAAATTTGTTTCAGACATTGAAAGATATGTTATTTCAGATGATACTCCTGAAGAAGACGTTGAAGGATACGAATTTCAAATGAAAACAGAAGTTAATTGTTTCATGGAAATTCTTCAGGATAATGTAAAAGAAGAAAAATACAGTGAAATTCTGAAATTTTCTTCATATTTTGAAGCTGAATAAGTCTTAGGCATAGCTATGTATGGCAAATTTTATAACTTTTTATATAGGCCTGGTCCTGCTAGTTAAATTTTAAGAAATAATTATAAAATATAATATTTTTCATCCAGAATTATGCCTAATAAGCCTATATCTTTTTTTGAGTTGGTAAAAATTATAAAGATAAAATTTATTTTTTAATTATTTATAAAAATTACTAAAAAACAAATTTTAATTAATATTTTTATAAATATTTTAAATAGGCCTGGTCTAGCCCAGTGCTGCTAGTCAAATTTAAAATAATTTTAAGAAATTATTATATTTTAACAATAAAAATATAAGTAAAAATAAATAAAATATAATTTTTGACTAGCAGCACTAGACCTATATGATATGAAGTAAAAAATAATATTTTATAGAATAGTGTTTAATAAAAAGAATAAAAAATTGAAAAATAAAAAGGAAAGAATAATAAAAATATAATAACGAAAAAAATAATGATAGGTATTTGTATAAAACAAAATAATGAGTACAAATATTCAAAACCATTAATAATGAATATGGAAGATAAAGATAATTTTTATGGACAATTAATACGTGATATAGATTATTCATTAATAGTAAATCTAGGAGATAATTTAGAATTATATATAATAAGATATAATAATAAAAGAGAATATTATGAAGCGAATTTAATGAATAAAAATCCAGAAAACTTTATTATATTAGGAAAATATATATTAAATATTGAAAATATATACTATGAGAAAATAAATAGTAAAAGTATGATAAGAGGATATATATCAAAAAAATTGGATATAAATCAAGGAGTAAAAATAAAATTTACATTAATATCAGAAGATAATAAGGATTATTATATGTCAAATCCAGAGATATCAGGAAATAAAAATTATTTATATGAGTCAATACCAGACACTTAAAGATTTACATATTTAAATGTAATAATATATAATTATTCAATAATTATATCAAATAACAAAATTAAAATATATTTATTTACAATAATCAAATAATTTTTTTACAAATAGTTTATTTATATTTAAAGACTATATTATAAAATAATGATTGAAAAGTATAAATAAATTTATTTTTTAAAAATATTTTATCAATAAACTTAATATATACCTAAAATTTTATTGATAAAATATTTTTAAAAAGTGTATTCAATAAAATATTTATAATCAATGAAAATAATATTTTATTTTATATTATTCAATATTATTGTATAAATCCTTAAGTGTCTGGTATTGTTATATGAGTGTATAAATTAAATATATTATTTATAATATTCTACAATTTTTTTTATAAATAATTAAGTATCAATGATTTTATCAATAAAATAAAAATAATATTATAAATTATACAATTAAAATTAAGAAATTATTTTTATAATTATATTATAAATATAAAATCATTATTCAATTATATCAATAAAAATAACTTTTATAAAAAATATTTTTAGAATAAAATAAATTAGAAATATATAAAAAATGATTGTTGACCATTTCAAAAAATAAATATATTTTTTATTGTATATTCTATTGATAACAAATTATGAAATAGCTTAAATGTATAACTTAATAAATATTATAAAATAAAAATAATATTTTTAAAATAAATTATAGATAATAATAAAAAAAAATTATTATTATATATAAAAAAAACTATAACCATTTTAATTATATTAAAATATAAGTTTAATATGGATGAATCACAAAAAAAAAACTATTTAATATGTAACGATGTTACCGAATATATATGTATAATAATAAATCTTTAAATAGTTTAAATTAAAAAAGATTAAAGATTAAAGAAGGAGAAATTAAAGATAGTGGAGAAAGATATATAAGAGGAGTAATTAAAATCGTTAGAGATGTTAAGGAGGATGGAATTAGTATCGGAAGCTAATAGATTAAGAGAAGAGATATTAGAAGAAATAATGGAAGGGTGATATAAATTGTCAATAATATTCCAAAGGATAATTTCAGAGATTTCGAAAGTATTAATAAGGGTATAAATAACTTGTTTTAAATAGAAAGTTTTTTTATCTCTGGAATGTAAAATTTTTTTAAAGGAATGTAGGTTAATGTCGTTATTAATAAAACGGATACGAATATCTTGATTTTTATCAATATTATTGGATAAGAAATTAATGAATCTATTTCTAAAATATTGTCTAAATTCGGCGATATTACGATGAATATTAGAAAGTAAAAAATTATTATCATCAGAAATATTAGAATGATTAAAAAGATGGAATGGGGGTATAGGAGGTCTACAATTAAGGTTGTTATTAAGATTAATTTGTAAATGAGGATTATTAAGGAAGAAGGTATGAGCATGTGGATTATGAATAATACCTTTTTCAATAAGACCAGTTTTCCAACTAAAAGCAGTACCACATTTAATACAAAACATTTGATCACATCCACTAATTTTAGAAATAAATTCACCACATGTAGGACAAGTTTTAGAATCTTTTTTAATAATATTAAAAGTATCAACAAGAGTTTGATCACAAGAATGATGAGAATCATATATAGAATAACATTTTTTACATATAATATTATCACAAATATGACAAATAAAATCATTATTTAAGAAACCTTTACAATTATCAATAGGACATGCATAAGTATATTGAAAAGAATTTTTTAAATTATTATTAGAAATATTTAAAAGTTTAATTTTATTATCAATATCATTAATTTGTTTATACAATTCAATTTTTTGTAAATTTAAGTTTTTTTCTTGTTTTTTAATACTAATAAAATGAACAGTTAAAGGTAAGAAACTTTGTTCTCTATCCCAAAGGATATTATAACGATGCTTTTTATATTGATTAAAAATCCATTTTTTATTAAATTTAATTAAAAAGAGATCATATTGAATAATAGATCTACATTTAATACAATGAGGGTCAGAAGTAATAGATAATAAATAAATTTTATGACAATCAATACAATTAATATAATTACAAGCAATACAATTAAAAATAAGATCAGGACTTTTAACTTCAATACAAATATTACATTCCATATAATAATATAATAAAATAAAAAAAAATAATAAACTAATTAAATAAAAAAGTATATAAAGAGATATTAATAAATAATAATTGAGGGTGGATGTCCGAGTGGTCTAAGGAGCCGGTCTTAAGATCCGGTGTTAATAACGCGTGGGTTCGAACCCCACTCCACCCAAAATTATTCTTTTACTTTTTTATATTATAAAAAAATAAAAAAATCTTTATTTTAAAAAATAATAATTGATAGCAGATAAAAAACTATACTTCTAGTCAAAATTTATTTTATTAAGAAAAAATTATATTTATATTATTAAAATCAGAAAATATAATTTTTGACTAGCAGCACTAGGTGTAAAGAGCTAGGCTCAGTGCTGAGCCTACAATGTAAGGAGCAGGTATAAGGAGCAGGTATAAGGAGCAGGTTTAAGAAGCAGGTTTAAGAAGCATGTATAAATGAGCAGGTATAAGGAGCAGGTATAAGGAGCAGGTTTAAGAAGCAGGTTTAAGAAGCATGTATAAATGAGCAGGTATAAGGAGCAGGTATAAGGAGCAGGTATAAGGAGCAGGTATAAGGAGCAGGTATAAGGAGCAGGTATAAGGAGCAGGTTTAAGAAGCAGGTATAAAGGAGCAGGTTTAAGAAGCAGGTTTAAGAAGCATGTATAAATGAGCAGGTATAAGGAGCAGGTATAAGGAGCAGGTATAAGGAGCAGGTATAAGGAGCAGGTATAAGGAGCAGGTTTAAGAAGCAGGTATAAAGGAGCAGGTTTAAGAAGCAGGTATAAAGGAGCAGGTATAAGGAGCAGGTTTAAGAAGCATGTATAAATGAGCAGGTATAAGGAGCAGGTATAAGGAGCAGGTATAAGGAGCAGGTATAAGGAGCAGGTTTAAGAAGCATGTATAAATGAGCAGGTATAAGGAGCAGGTATAAGGAGCAGGTATAAGGAGCAGGTATAAGGAGCAGGTATAAGGAGCAGGTTTAAGAAGCATGTATAAATGAGCAGGTATAAGGAGCAGGTATAAGGAGCAGGTTTAAGAAGCATGTATAAATGAGCAGGTATAAGGAGCAGGTATAAGGAGCAGGTATAAGGAGCAGGTATAAGGAGCAGGTATAAGGAGCAGGTTTAAGAAGCATGTATAAATGAGCAGGTATAAGGAGCAGGTATAAGGAGCAGGTGTTTATAATACGTGGCTCAAATCGCACTGCACTTAAAATTATGTTTATATTATAAAAAATCAATAATAAAATTTTTGAGTAACAGTACTGTTGATAAAGGTGTTGATAAAGGTGTTGATAAAGGTGTTGATAAAGGTGTTGATAAAGGTATTGATAAAGGTATTGATAAAGGTATTGATAAAGGTGTTGATAAAGGTATTGATAAAGGTATTGATAAAGGTATTGATAAAGGTATTGATAAAGGTATTGATAAAGGTATTGATAAAGGTATTGATAAAGGTGTTGATAAAGGTGTTGATAAAGGTATTGATAAAGGTGTTGATAAAGGTGTTAATAAAGGTGTTGATAAAGGTATTGATAAAGGTATTGATAAAGGTGTTGATAAAGGTATTGATAAAGGTGTTGATAAAAAATTTAATATAATATCACTAGATCCTGGAATTAAAACTTTTCAATCTTTTTATACACCAGAAGGATATGTAGGAAGTATAGGAAATAATAAATTAAAAGAAAAAGTTATAAAAAAAGAAAAAAGAATCGATAAATTAAAATCATTAATTGATAAATCTAAAAAGAAAAATACAAAATTAATATTAATGCAAATGAAGCAAAAACTTCAAAGTCAAAAACAACTATTTAAAATTATTTATTAGAACGAATTGATATTGTAATTCATGATTTATAGTTTTAGGGAAAGTCTTAATTTTAATGGGATCATTTAGATAAGAATCAATTAAAAGTATATTCTTAAAAAAAGAAGCTTTTTTCATATTTGAAAATTAATAAATATATAAGAAAATAATTAATTTATAATAAATTAACTATCATTTTTATAATAAAGGAGGTTAATAATAAGTTAAAAAAGATTTATAAAGTGATAAATTATAACTTTTTTTATTAAATAATTAATTTATAGACTTTTTTCTAGCGGTGTATATTAATGTTAAAAAAAGGTGTCAAAAAATCCTAGATTTGGATGTATTAGGTGATGGGTATATGTTGTTCATATGGTTTATGAGAAGAAATGATATTAGAAATTTTATCAAAGATGATATCATCAATAAGTTCAAAAGTATCATCATCAGAGTCATATTCATTATGTTCTCTAAGAAGAACTTTAACAAGATCTTCGGATGTAATACCTTGATTAAGAAGTTTATTTGTAATAAATTCAGTAGTAGGTTTAATATAAAATTTAAGATTATTAAAATAGGATTCTTCAGAAGAGATATCTTCAAAATCATGTTGAAGACCATGAATATTATTCATAAAGAAACGGAAACCACGAAGAGCGAAATCATGAAAGATACAAGTATTATCATAATCATCATCACTATCATCATCATCACTATCACTATCATCATCACTATCATCATCACTATCATTATCACTATCATGATCACTATCATGGTGATAATTAACAATATCAGTCATGGAAGAACGACAATAAGGACAATTAAATCCATTAAGAGCAATATTTTTGAAAAGACAACTAGAATGGAAACGATGTCCACATTCAGTAGTAAGACAATTATTAGAAGCAGAGATGGATTCAAAACAAATAGGACAGTCATTAGGATTATTCATAATAGTATATTAAAAATAAATTAATATGAAAAATATATTAAAAAGTATTTCAATTTTTTTAAAGTTAATTGTAATACAGACCGTTAAAATCGCAAAAATCGCAAATGCAATAAATACCATTTTTGTAAAGGATGGGTCAGATCCTGTATTATATTTTTTAATGGTTTGTTGTATTTTTTAAAAGAATATTTCTAGCTGCTTGATAATCTCTATCTAGTTCAACCTTACAATAAGGACACCAAAAAATATTACTATTACCAACAAAGTTATTCATAAATCCACAATTTCCACAAGTTTTTGTAGTATGATGTTCTTCTACAATAACTACTTTACAGCAATATTTATTACCTTGATATTTCATTTTTTCTTGAAATTTATAATGTGAATATATATCTAATAACCTATTATTATATGAATTTAATTTATTTTTTAAATTTTTAGATTTAAAAACAGGTAATAGAACAACCTCATAATTTTTTGTTAAAAATGATGAAACTTTCCAATGAAAATCTGAAATAATATTTTTAACTTTGGTTTTCAGTTTAAAACATTTATTTCTTAATTTTGTATTTTTCTTTTTAGATTTATCAATTAATGATTTTAATTTATCGATTCTTTTTTCTTTTTTTATAACTTTTTCTTTTAATTTATTATTTCCTATACTTCCTACATATCCTTCTGGTGTATAAAAAGATTGAAAAGTTTTAATTCCAGGATCTAGTGATATTATATTAAATTTTTTATCAACACCTTTATCAATACCTTTATCAATACCTTTATCAACACCTTTATCAACACCTTTATCAACACCTTTATCAACACCTTTATCAACACCTTTATCAACACCTTTATCAATACCTTTATCAATACCTTTATCAATACCTTTATCAACACCTTTATCAACACCTTTATCAACACCTTTATCAACACCTTTATCAACACCTTTATCAACACCTTTATCAACACCTTTA
>Ga0247831_1004020_pt1 | contig 20318 bp, 5 predicted proteins | sample LaCruzMarch2015__9_FD_192406 | JGI IMG/M metagenome (GOLD analysis project Ga0247831, IMG submission 192406) | Freshwater microbial communities from meromictic Lake La Cruz, Castile-La Mancha, Spain - LaCruzMarch2015_1m | ecosystem: Environmental > Aquatic > Freshwater > Lake | place: Spain...
ATAGGCAGCTTATGTCTTAGGTAGGGCTGGGTCTATGACCCGGCCGTAGTTTCGAATACAAAGCCGAGAGTTCTCAACGGCGGCCCGATGCGTAGATCGGGCCCAACCAAAGCTTTCAATTTTCAACACAGAATCTCTCGACCGGCGCACCAAGGAAAGCCCGCCCTACCAGCTGGGAAATAGGCACCTTGTGTTTTAGGTAGGGCTGGGTCTATGACCCGGCCGCAGTTTCGAATACAAAGCCGAAAGTTCTCAACGGCGGCCCGATGCGTAGATCGGGCCCTACCCAAGCTTTCAATTTTCAACACTTAACCACGCGCCTGCTGAATCCGAAGGGTCAGAAATGCGGCGAGAATGAGGCAGGCTCCGCCGAAGGTGACGACGTTGAGACGGTGAATTTGCGGGAAGAACTCCATTGCACGGCTAACGATGACGGCGATGAGAATTTGGGGGAGAACGATGAAGAGATTAAAGATTCCCATGTACACGCCCATTTTCGATGAGGGGATAGAGGCGGAGAGCATGGCATAGGGCATGGAGAGAATGGAGGCCCAGGCGATGCCGACTCCGGCAAAGCAGACTCCCAGTAGAAGGGAGAGGTTCTCGCCACGGGGAAGGAGTCCAACGGAAGCTAGGCCGATTCCTCCAAGGAGAAGGGATACGGTGTGAATGGCACGGGCAGAAAACTTACGCCCCAGATAAAGGAAGGCCATGGCCGCAAAGAAGGCGACGAGGTTGTAGATGGCGAAAGAGTCGTTCGCGAGTGTGACCCCTTGTGGGTAGAGGGGATCTTGCGGTCCGGCGGCACCGAGAAGATCTCGAGCTACGGCGACGGGGAAAAAGATCCACATGCAGAAGAGGGCCATCCAGGTGAAGAATTGAACCGAGGCAAGTTGGCGCATGGTGCGAGGCATGGATCGGATTGCCGTGGCGATTTCACCCATGCCTTCATTTTGGAGTTTTTTGAATTCGTTCAGATCGGTGGGGGGTGTCTCTTTTGTGGTCACGACCGTCCACAGAACGCTAAGTAGAAAGACGACGGCTCCGATGGTGAAGGCGAGGTGGACAGTTTGGGGGATGGGATGCTCGGGAGAAGAGGTGGAGATGATTCCGAATTGAGAGTGAAGCCAGCCAGGGAGTTTTGAGGCGAGGACGGCTCCAGCACCGATGAATACGCTCTGCATGGCAAAGCCGACAGTGCGTTGGCGTTCGGGAAGGAGGTCGGCCACAAAGGCGCGAAAGGGTTCCATGCTGACATTGACGGAGGCATCAAGAATCCAGAGAAGACCTGCAGCCATCCAGAGGGCGCTGGAGCGGGGCATAAGGAAGAGAGAGAGGGAGGCGAGGATGGCTCCAACGAGGAAGTAGGGTCGGCGACGGCCGAGGATGGGGTGCCAGGTGCGATCGCTGAAGTGGCCGATGATAGGTTGGATGATCAGGCCAGTGATGGGGGCGGCGAGCCAGAGGAGGGGGAGAGCGGATTCGGAAGCGCCGAGGTATTCGTAGATTGAGCTCATGTTGCCCATTTGGAGGCCCCAACCAAACTGGATGCCAAAGAAGCCGAACGACATGTTCCAGATGGAAAGGAAGGAGGATGCAATTGGGGTCGGGGATGGGACTGATTTCATAGAGAAATTATCTCCTAAAAGTAAAAAAAGGGGAGGGGGAAGATGGGCAAGGTGAGTCGGAGTTACTGGACTACGAGGCGATAGAATCTTTTGGAGGGCAAGCCAGCTGAGTCGGTATAGCTTCCGGTGGTCAGGCCAGTAGCAATAGGCACCCAAACTCCGCTGGAGAGATCATCGCGGGCTTCGACGGTGTAGTTCCTGCCAGAGACTGCAGTCCAAGTGAGAGTAGTTCCGGTTGGGGTGACGACGATGGTTTCAATCGCAAAGCGGGAGTTGGCGTTGAGGGGATCGGTGCCTGCGATTAGCTCATCGGCGTTGGTCTGACCGTCGTTGTCATCATCACCGGTTGAGGAAAGAGAGCGGACGGAGGTACTGGGGCTGGACGGTGTGGATGTTTTTGATGGGTCATTTGGATTGAGAGCAGTTACGGTGAAGGTATAGGTGCCGGGGGTCAACCCTGGGAATGAGACTGAGGTTGAGGTCGTCTCGACAGTGGATCCGTTGCTGGCCGTAACCCGATAGGTTGGGGTTAGACCTTCTGAATCGGTGACTTCATTCCAAGAAACGGTAGTTGTGCCGTCGGCGGTAGTGGAGGAGGAGGTTGTGGGAGATCCTGATACAGCGGGCGGTGGGGTGACGTCGTAGAGTTTGAGGTATTGGGCTTCGAAAGGAGCTGATTCCCAAGCGGAATCGGTGGAAGGGACTGATTTCATGTCGACGGGGATACCGTCTGCGAGAATGCTGGCACCCGTTCGTCCGGCCGCTTCCCAGAGGAGAGAATCGCGGCGAGACGAGTATTCTCCATTAGGTCCGAGATAGGCGGCGATGTTGCGGACGTTGTAGGTTCGATTGGCCTTGATGCCCAGCAGGGTCCCGAGTCCCGAAGGAATACCAAAGGTGTTTTGGCGGGCAGTGGCTCGGTCTAAATTGACGAAGCCAAAAACAACATCCTTAGTGGCGGGGGAGGCGTTGGCCTCCTCATACTTAGCCACGGCGAAGATGTTGGGGTCGGCGGTGGTGCCCCCATTCGGATTCAGGAACCACCGGCTGGACGAACGCAGTGCAGGGCTGGATTCCCGGGCTTTGCCCGCGCCCGCATAGGCAGGGATCAGATTTTTTACCCCGAAGGTGTTGGCAGACCATGAAATCCATTGGGGTTGCATCGAGTTCCAGGCCTTGAAGTGAGGAATGCTTTTTCCAAAGTTTATTTCGTATTTATCAAAGCTAAGTGAAGCCGCGGTGCCGATTTCTTGGCCGTACATAATCATGGGAGCACCATCCATGGTGCTGCCGACGGCGTAGCGAATGAAGGCCTGCCAAGGATCGGAGTACCCAGCCTCATCGTGCGAGGTGTTATTCAGAAGAACCAAGCCTTGGCCGTAAGAAGTTCTTCTTTTCTCAAAGATTTCTCTGTAGCCATCGATAAGGTTGCCATTGGAGTCTCGATTCACTGCGGAAACAGTTGTGGCATTCTGGAGAGGGAAGACGATGTTCTCGTTCAGGATGTCAAAGTGGCGGTTGGAACGGTAGGTGACGGCGCCACCGTCGAGGGATTCGGTCATGTAGACAAAGCTCCATTTGTGGGTCCGGGTCACGTTGATGCAGTACTCCCAGAACTGGGGTGGCATCCCTTGGCCGAAATCAGCCCGAAGACCATCGATGCCTTTGTAGGCCTGGTCAGCTTTGGAGCTTCCTGCCGGGAGGCCGGTCTTTTCGAGCCAGTAGGGAACGTAGCGGGCAAAGTATTTCCAGACGGCACGAGTGACGGCACCATTGGAGCCAGCTCCCCCGCGGAGATCTTCTAAATTGATGAAGTCAGTCTCAATGGCGACGGTGCTGCGGCTGGTGTCGGCATCGGGGTCGCCGGTAACGAGCGTCGCGTAGCGGCCGAAAAAGACGTCTTTCACATCATTCCATTTCCCAAAGTCGTTCCGGTCGGGAGCGTTGGCCACGTCGGTCGCTGAGTTGGCGGGAACAGCGTACTTGGTACCAGCGCTTCCGGCGGAAGAGTAGAAGCGAGGCTCACGGCTTTTGATCTGATCCGTGGCGTTCCATCCGGAAGTGTTCAGGCCGGCCTCAAAGAAAAGGGGAAGACCTTCAGTCGAAACCTCGCAGTCGTAGGCGGTGTGGTTGAAAGGGGCATCCAGCATGACATGCATTCCCTTGGCATCAGCATCCGTCACAAAGCTGGCGAAAGCCTGCATGGAAGCTGTTCGATTGGCGGTGGTGGGACTGCTTCCGTTGTAGGCAGTGGTCATCATTTCGTTGATTTCAAAGAAATTTTTTACGGCGTAAGGCGACCCCGGGTCGTAAGGCGAGGTGCTGGTTCCCCAACCGCCAGAAGGCTCTCTTCCCTCAATCCCGTTGGGGTGCACGGGCTGGAACCAGAGAGTGTTGATGCCCATGTTGCGTAAGGAGTCTAGATTGACGCGTCCGTTGCTGGTGTTGGACAGGGATTCTAGTGTGGATCGCTGGGCGAAGGAGGGTCCGGTGGCGTTCACGTTGAAGACGTTGATTTCATAAACATTCATAGTGCGGGCAAGTTTGGGAGAGACGGTGACGCAGTGGTCGCGGCCGCTGAACCAGGTCCAAGTCGTTTGCCCGAAGATTTTGTAACGGCCGGTGAGGCGATAAGCGCCGGTTTTGGTGGCGGTGAGAGTGGTGGTGTAAGTTCCGCCCGTGCCGGTTAGGGGAACGGCTTGGAAGTACCCGTTGGCGGGGTAGGGGCCTGAGGTGTAGCTGGTAGGTTTTGTATTTGGAGCGGCCGGTGGGAGGATGCCGTCATGGATACCGTCCCCGTCGGCATCGAGGCCGGCGCGATCTCGGTTGTTCAGATTGGTCCAGAGTTCGACTTCAGTCGCCTGGACTCCTGGGGCGAAAGAAATCGTGATAGGTACGGAATCCCCAGCCAATTCATCCACGTACAACTTGGAAGTGGTGTAGTCGGCATTCAGGGTGCCGGTGGTGGAGGTCGTCACGGTGAACGATGCAGCGGCTACCGGTGTGGTTAGCGTGAAGGAGAAAGGACTCGCTTGGGCAGTAGACTGGGTGGCGGTGGTGGCGGTTCCTCCATTGTTGTAAATGTAGGTGGGACTTGTTCGATTATCGAAGGTCGCGGCGAAATAGTATTCCACCACGGTGCCAGCAGTGGTTGGCATCGTGATTGTGCTTTTCCAGATTTGGACACTTGTTCCTGTCTCGTTGGCATGCCAGTCCAGCGCAGCGTTCTGCCAGCTTCCTCCTCCAAAACGATAGTAGAGGGTACCACCGGTCTGATTGTCTCCTCCGCCTTTGAAGACTCCCTGATAAAACGTCACCGAAGAACTGGTGAGGGGATTCAGGGGGTCGCGCATCCCTGCAACATAAGCACCGCTGGGTCTTGTTTCAGCGGGAACGTGCCAAACATTGCCAAGCTGTGCAAACGCGGGGAATGAAGCGCTGACTAAAAGTAGAGCGACTCTGAAGAAAATAGTTTTCATGGAGCGGAGATTTTCACTTTGTAGAACTTGTGGGGTGAGTTCGTGGCGGAGGAGTCGGTGACCGATTGAGGTTGCCCGTCTCCCGTGATTGAGTTGCCGATATTAGGCCAGCTTGTTCCCGCAAGGTTTTCGGTGCCCACGACCTGATAGTTCAGTCCTGTAACCGTGGGGAATGTGATGGTGAAGCCGGTTGAGGTTAAGCCTGAGACGCTGGGCACTGGAAGGCCGGTGGAGGCGGAGGAGTTGGGATTCGAGCCAAGTTTCATCTCAATAAGATTACCCACTCCATCGCTGTCGGGATCCCCGCTGGCAGTCTGGCTGAGGTTGCCGAAGTTGCTATTTTCCCAGCTATCTAAAAGACCATCGGCATCGCTATCGGGGTTTGGTGTGTCGATGCCATCGTCGAAGCCGAGGGTGATGATGTGGGTGGTGCTGCTGCCGTTGAGTTCCACCTCCACTTGATGGGTTTGAGCTTGGTTACGACGAAGAACGCTGGTGCCTGCGACGGTGAGATCTGAGGCGGTATCATTGATGACGGCACTTGCGGATACCTCGACAAAGGCGCGAACCACTTCGGATCCAGATGTATTTTTCACGGACACACGGCGCTTGTCGGACGAGACAATCTCACTTTCGAGCCCGGCTTGACCACGGAGGAGAAGGTCTTCGAGGTTGGGGGAGAGGCCGAAGCGAATGTAGGCTTTATTGAGGGAGCTGAGTTGGTATTCGGCGGTGAAGGCGTTCGCATTCGCTGAGGCGAGGGTGATGATCTTGGTTACATCATTTTGGTTGCTGAAGCGCCAACCAGTCGAGTTCACAACTGCTTCTGAGGTATAGTTGGCATTCACGGAGTTACGATCACCCGTTCCCGTTGTTGGCCTGAGCCACCAGTCCTTAAATCCGCTGGTGCGGTACGCGGTGGCATTGTCCGAGCCTTCATCCTCGGTGTCGGTGTTGCTGTAGGCAGCGAAGTTGCCTGCGACCTGCCAGACTTTTCCAGTCGTCGGATTCCGCATCCAAGCGGCGGTCATGCGGCCTCCTTTGGTTTCGAAGACGCCGAAGAGGCGACTGTTAAAGAGAAGGTACTCGTTCACTCCGTCTAAATCGACATCGGCGGCTTCCGAGCCGAGAGTCGTTCCGTTGGCTACCGAGGCCCAAGTATTGACGCGCTCATAAAGTTTTGCGTAGCGGGCTTGAGACTGACTATGTCGGGCGAAGGAAGCTAATGTTTGGCCTAGACCAGAATCCGGGGCGATATACGCACCTGTGCTGAACTTGCTCAGGTCATTGTTCGAGGTGGTGTGGAAGGCGGTTAGGAACATTGATCCGTGGAGGACGGAGTCGGCCACTGTTCGAAGGCTTGGCTGCGTGACTGGGTTGACAGTTTGGGCAGCGGACCAGGCGTCACCCGCAAGAGTGCCCGGGGTACCTACCTGTCCGAAATCGGTGCTGGTACCAAATCTCTGCGAGGCAAGGCCAGGCCGATTATTGCCCCCTTGGTACCAGTTGTCGTAGTTCTCGCCTGTCGCGTGGTCGACCCAATCCTTTGCGACTGTGCCCAGCGTTGTATTCGCGCGAGTCACTGTGCCCCAAGTGTGGGCGAGGGATCCGTTGTTAAGATACTGGATTTGACCATTGGCGATTTGGCCGGCGGTGACTACGCGAATCCAGGGTCGGCTGGCCAGCCAGCGGACATTTTCATCGTAGCTGTTTGCACGAGTCGGACTTGAGAAGTCATTTAGGTCACGGTACAGCACAACAACTTGATCTTGGGTGTTACTGCGACTGCGACGGGAGAGAAGTTGGCGGACGGGGAGGCTGGAGCCCTCGTCGAGGGTCTGGTCGAGATATTCGGAGGTGAAGTCATGAATGGGGAAGATTTTCACGTTGCCGACTTGGTTGATTCGGAAGCCGTCAGTCCCGAGGGCAGAGGAGCGACCGAACCATTTGACAAAGTGGCGCATCTGGTCGGCGAAAATGTACTGATATCCCATGGAATCGATTTGGGAAAGGGTAGAGGAGTCGAGAACACGTTCTGGAGCCCAGAAGATTTCGCGGGAGGCAGTCGTGGTATAGATAAAATCAAGGAAACGATCGGCTAAAGCTTTGTTGGATTGGTTGAAGGCGAGGGTGAAGTACTTGAGCATGTGGTCGGAGAAGGTGGAACCAAGAAGGTTGATCCAGCCCTGGTTGATGCCTGTGCGGATGCGCTGGTTAAAGGCCGGACCATCCGTGCGGGGGTCACTGCTCGTAGCCCATTCTAAGGCAGAGGCCAAAGTAGGGGTGACATGAAGAGTGAGAGGGGCGTCGTAGTTTTCGTGCGTGGCGAGGAGGCGGTGGTAGCCGGCTGGGTTGGAGGCAGTTTTGTCGTGAAGAAGGGCTTGGGTGGATCCTGCGGGTTGGATGGCCTGATTGCCATGTGCCAGTAGCATGACTTTGGAGGATTTATTTCGGTCGTTGGCCGAACTACGACCAAAGTAGCTAGAAAGTTTTCCGTTCAAGCGGATGTTGTCTTGGTCTTTCCAGTAGTCGGAGGCCAACCAGTCGTCAGAGATGGTGTCTCGAATGTCGTTTCGGCCCGACAGGTCGCCGGTTCCGCTTCCGATCGTATTCGGCCTAGTCGTGAAAACCTGGAAATTCAGTGTTTCTGGATTTCCACCCCAACCAGCATCGATCAGATTCTGGCGATCGACGGAAATTTCAACAGCGTCGTAGCGACTCGACCAGGCGATACGGTTTTGACCCGACCCGAATGCACGGGAGACCACTCCGAAAGCCAACGGATCCTCATATTGACCGGTGCTATTGTTGGAACGATTGGTGTCGACAAAAATGGCGCCCAGATCCTGGCCGTAAGCGGCAACGACAACTTCCCAACGCATATCGGTCGCGATGTCCACCTCATTGGGAATCGCGCGCTCGCCGATGGCAGGGTTGCCCGTGTCGATGACGATATAGGCGTCCACTTCGCCCTGCCAGGCGTTGGGAGCGAGATCTATAAAGTCGACTCGGAAGTATACCTTTCCGTCGGAGGCTCCGCCGTCCCGGAAGGAGAAGGCGACGATATCGCGTGAGTTGTCGCTGGTATTGGTGCGATAGACATCAGCGCCTTGGCTACCACCCTCGTTGTATTCATCGAGAGCGAGGAGGTCTTGGTGGGTCCAATCGGTAAATTCGCCGATTCGGATGGTGCCTTCGCCCGGGCCAACCCCACCGCCAGAGTTGGGTTGGTTGGGATGGGTGCCAGCGCTCAGTTCATCCGCGTTACTGATCTGATCATTGTCCGGATCTCCGTCAGGGCCGTTGATGATGTTGCCGGGCCCGCCCAGGCGGAAGCTGTAGGTGCCGTTGTCGAGAGGATCGAGACCGTGGTTGACCTCCCATCCGTCGGGCAAGCCGTCGCCGTCGGTGTCTCCTTGTTGAGGGTCGGTCTCTGTGATGAGCAGCTTGGGCCAACCATCGGTTTGGGCGGAGCCTGTGCCCGTCGTTGAGTAGGCAGCGAGCAAGGTCACGTAGTTGATCGCCCGCGATGTAGCACCGCCAGTGCGGAAGGCGGAGCCAGCGATGGCTAACGAGGTATCAGAATCGAGGTCGAGAAGGAGAAGTTTGGTCGTGCCGTCATCGTATTTGAGAAGCAGATCCGTGCGGCCGTTGAGATTTTTATCCTCGCCGTAACCGTCTGTCAGCCCGTCGTCGTCAGAGTCGGCTTTGGTCGGGCTAGTTTCCTGCCAAAGGTTTCGTTCCCACGAGTCGACGACGTTATTGGGCCAGTCTCCTGTGTTAGGCCGGGTAGTGGAGTATTGGGAAATGGTCGCAGTCAACGGAAGAGATTTGCCATCGCCATCGGTCCATCCATTGCGGTTGGCGTCTTCCACTCCGTCCAGGATGCCGTCCCCATCGGTGTCGGGATTGGTCGGGTCGGTGACAGAGCCTGCGGCCTGGCGGGATCGGTCATCGCCGTTGCTTTGGGAGCCGACACCGGGAACCGCTGGGTGGTTTTCGACGACGGCGTAAAGTGGAGGATCCATGTCACCGATAAAGTTTTTAAATCCATCACCATTGGTGTCGATCGTGGTTACGGTGTTGGTGCCGGCGGTGCGCCAGCCCAATTCTAATCCATCGGGGAGACCGTCCCCGTCCGAGTCGGGGCTAGTGGGAAGAGATTTGCCGGTGGCGTAATAAATATGGACGTCGCCATTTTTCCAAGTCTCAGCATTTCCTGTCGGCAGGGGCTTGCGATTCGTTTCGTCAATATTGACGAGGCCGTCGTGATCGTCGTCCTTGTCGTCGAGTCCTGATGGATCCACAACTTGCCGCAGAAGTACGCGAGCAGTGCCAGAAGTCTTTGTGGGAGTGGTGCCACTGAGGAGTGCCTCTGCCTCGAGCGTGTAGTTACCCGGTGCAGTGATACTCCAAGTGTAACTCCAGGTCTTGATGTTGCCGTTAACCACTGAGGTTGGGCTATTGGCGGCGATGCCTGTGAGGGTAGGTGCACTGGTCACTCCTGTGCTGGTCTCAACTTGAACTTGATAGGTGAGGGCGTCCGCCCCAGGACCGTCGGGCAGTATAATTTCGGTGGGTTTTCCGTCGGAGCCAACTTCCGTCGGGCGGGTGATCCGGATAAAGGGCTTGTTGCTTGGGCGAACGTTGACAAAGCGTGATGACGTGAGCCATTTAGCCGAGCTGTTGAGGTCTGCGGGATCTTTATAGATGACGCGGAACTCCTGAAGATTGACGGAAGAGTTGTAGAGATTGGGCAAAGGAATGGAGAGCTGGTGGAAAGCATTGCCGGGGCCGAAGTCTCCATAGTTAACCGACCACCCAGTACGACTCTGGGCAGTGCCTTGGGCGAGAAAGGTGAAGCGGGCGATCATCTGCTCTGGAGTGATGGATGGGTTACTGAGGGATTTTGGGAAGTAGACCTGCATGGTGTAGTTGTCGTCCACGGAATCTCCGTCGTTTGTTGGGAACGCGATGATGAGGCGCTGGGCGTTGCCTCGGGTTTGGACTTCGCGGGTGATTTCACGGACGTGTGCTGTAGTGGGGTCGAGAGAGAAGTTGCGGGACGAGGAGGCTTCCAGTAGTCGGATTTTGACGGTGCCTGCACCCGTGAGAGGAATGTTGTTATAGGTAAACCGCCACTCTTTGGGTTGAGGGTTTGTGATGAAGAGGCTGGGGGTGACCTCGGTGGCTTTAGCCCAAGTAGGATTTAGGATCGCATCGTAAATTTCGTTGCCGTTGAGGTCGGTAAAGGTTTCTCCAAGATCCCAAGTTTTATTTGCGTTGGCATCGACGAACGGCTCGAATCCGACGCCATTTCCATTTTGCTGTTTGGTCGTGGTGTCGTCATTTGTGGTATCGGAGTCGGAGATCGAGTACCAGACTTCCTGAACGGTCGTGTCGGTGCGGACAACCATTTCGTAACTGGATCCGCCAACGGTATCTCCGTCGTTGGTCGGGAAGGCGAGGACGCCCTGTGGGGTTTCCGCATCATAGTAGAAAGTTTGAGTGAAGGTGTTGTAGAGAGGCGCTTGGTTGGCACCTCGGCCGAGGAAGGCGCGGGCACGGAGGATGTGGAAACCTTCCGACAGGCCAGTCTGTGTTGCATAAGGCCAGTTCTCGTATGGCTGTCCCGCGGTGGGCACGCGGGCGTAGTCGTTATGAGGGAAATGCTGGACGGTAGAAGGGTTGAAATCAGCCACGCGGAATGTAGTGAGCATTTTCTTTTTGTAGGTAACTGCAGATTCGCTTCCAGGCCACCAAGAGGGGGCTCCGTCGGCGTCCTCGTTTTTAAAGAACCCGATTTTGTAGTTGAGGGTGGTGCCATCGTTAGGTTTTGGAATATTAGCTGAGGCCCACCAGTCGTTTGTGTCTTGGTTGTGGCGGTAATTTAGCCTGGCCACTTGGGTGGTGCCCCGGCCGATTCCACCAGCACCTTCGGGGAATGAGCCGTCGAGGGTGTAGTAGACGAAGGCCTGGAAGCCGCCGCCGACCGAGTTGCTTTTCGCCCAGATAACGATGTCGGCGCCCGATTCGTCCAACTGTTTGGGGGGGGTGGTCACGCCACCTACTTCGGCTCCAGGGTTGTGCTGGACCCAGAGAGCGGTATTGCCACTTTCATTATTTTCAGGAACGTTCGCGTTGATGGGCCCATTATTGATAGTGGTAGTCGACCCAATAATTTTGGAATAAGTTTCGGCACCGGGAGAGCCAATCTGGCATCGGGTGGTGTCTTCCGCCGCAAATTTTTCGGGATGTTGACGATCGACAAAAATAGGTTGTTCGTATCCAAGGAAGGTGTCGGTACGCAGACCGGGGGGGTTGTCGCGTTTGGCGGGATCGGAGCCGAGTCCAGTACCGTTGAGGTCAACCCCGCCATCGAGTTTGACCAGGATGTTTTTGGCGGAACCATCCGCCCGGGCGAGGATGGTGAAAGGCTGGCCGGCCTTAACCACGGGAACGGTGGTCTGGTAGGTGTAAGGGACCGGGGTGGTGCCGGCAGGATAGCCACGGTTGGTCAGTCCCTCGGGATTAAAGGATGCATCACCATCACGTCCGTCCTTGCGGGTTTCGGTGATCCGAGGAACTTCAGATCCATTTTGATAAAGCGTGATGGCTGCGCTGGGCCATAGGGTGGAGAGTTCGGGCGTGCGGTAGCTGAAAAGAAAATATCCGCCAGGCGGGACAGTGACCGTATTCAACTCCCCCGCGTATTTATAAAAGCCGGTCATGCTCGATCCGTTAGGTCCCTCGGCGTATTGCCAGAGATAAGCATCAGAAGGAAAACTTGTGGTGATGCCACGAGCCTGACCCTGCGCGGTGTTGTCGTTCATCATCATCACCATGGTGATCTCATCAGAGGCGTTTCCACTGCGGGTCGATCCGTCTGGATTACGGTTATCGCGGCGTTCGAAGGCGAGATAATCGCCATCGGCCCAGCGGCCTTGCTGTAAACCACGGGCAAAATTGTTGTGAATCTTTAGGATGTTCGGAATTCTTGGGTCACCAAACTGTCCGAGGTACTGTGTGTTGGCGTGGCGCGGAAAAGCACCGCCCGATTCTCCAAGGGTCTCCCCTTTGTTGTAGCCGTCGGAATAGATGAGGCCCATACCCTCGCGGGTCATGTAGTAGGCATGTTGCCACTCTTTTTGGGCGGCGTAATCGCTGTCGTGGCTGTTGGCGTGAGTGACGCCGAGGCTGGCAGCAAAGCCGCCAGCGCCAGGAGAGTCGAGTCCTTGCAAGCCAGCCGAAGGATTTCCCAGCACACCGTTGAGCTTGCTGCGAAGGTCATTGTCGACGAGACGCATGCCCGCGTCCCAGTACCCACCGTATCCAGGAGGTTGGCCCAAGTGCTCGCCAAAGAGCATGGCATCGTCGCGGGGTCTTTTTTCGTCAAAGACGGAGTCTCGGTGGTTGGTATCGATGAAGCCGCGAGTGCGGTTGAACTGGGATTGAATTCCGCCAAGGTAACCGGCGTTGCTGGAATCCTTGTTTGCGCCCGATTGCTGGCCGAAAAAGTAGTCGGGCACGTGTTTGACGGCATCGAGCCGAAGGCCGTCGGCCTTCGTACGATCCATCAGCCAACGGGCGGCCCTGATTAGGTAAGCTCCGACGTCTTCAGTGAAAGCCTCTTTGTTGGCATTGATGTAATCCTGCGCCTTGGCGGTGAGTTGGGCGCTGGTGGCGCTTGTGCCGAGTTCCGCTCGGGCTTGGTCGATGAGGACTCCGAAATAAGCGGTATTGCCATCCTTGTCCTTGTCGTACTGTTCGGGGCGGGCGAGATCCCGAATGAAAGAAAGTTTCGGATGGGTAGAGCCTTCGCTTGTCCCGTGGTTTGCATTAGGAGTCTCGTGGGCGATATCGATCAGGTCGGAAAGTCCGAGATTTTGCACCTGCCAGGCAGATCCCCAATCTCGGCAGTTGTCCCACTTGCGGTAGAAGCCGTCCTCCGTTTTTCTTAAGTGGAAATCCTCGGGCACCATGCCTGGGTAGGTATCGATCGGGGTGTTTTCGTTGTAACCCGGCACATCAAAGGCGCGGTGATTCATAATGTTGTCGAAGTAGACGCTGATGCCAAAGCGGTGAGCGACTTCCATCATTTCGAGCAGTTCCGCTTCGGTGCCGTAACGAGTGCGGACGGAGTTACGTTGATCCTTGGAACCCAAATCAAACGGATCCCATAAATCATAACCAACGGAAAGGCCTCCTGATCCCTTGGTGGGAGGCGGTAACCAAAGTGAGGTATAACCAGCTTCCGCCAGTTCGGGCATTTTTTGAATTAGATCGACGTAAGAAACATTAAATAGTTGGAGGAGAGCTTCAGCACGAACGTTTGAGGAAAAAGATGAAAAGAGGAACGCTCCAAAAAGAAGCAAACCACGACATGTCTTTGAGTTACAAAATTTCATGGCAATTACTCTCAAAGGATATATTGGCACAACTTTATGCTTTTTAAAGAGATAGAGGCAAAATTTATGCCGTTTTTGAACTGTTCCATTGCTATATATGTAAACTGTTGGTAATTAGAACATAATTTGTGCAAATAGGCCGTCTGAATGAAGCTTCTTAACAGAACTGAATTAGCCACACTTTTTAGACCGAAAAAGGGGCAATTTGTTAGAGGTAAAGTGGCCTAAAAAAGGGTCCTGGCGGGGGGCTATTTCTGCTTTAAAAGTGCGCCTGTAAAACCTGGCAAGGTGATGCTGGCTTTTCCGTCTTTCTGCTGAATTTGAACATCGGCAGGTTTTCCCGAGGAGACAAAAATCGGTGCAAGGGGGTCGGCTGCGGTGCCATCCGTGTTGCCGAACTGGAAGGTGAAGGTTTGAGGATCGGAGTGACGATTGAATACGGCAAACAGGGTATTCGCGTCGCCGCGAACAAACGCAAACATCCGACTCTGATTCTCGGCTCCAATCATCTGCATCTTTCCATGCACGAGATCGGGAAACTTTTTTCGCAGTGCGATGGCATCCCGATAGTAGTCGTGAAGGGTAGAATCAAAATTGATATCGTCTTGTCGGGCGGGTTGGCCCCCTGGGCTGAGGGTTTGGGGTTCGAACTTCAGATCGGCCCAGACCATCGGCATGCGATCATCTGGATCATCGGCTCCCCACATGCCTGTCTCGGTACCATAGTAAATGTAGGGAGCGCCTGGGTAGGTCATCTGAAAAAGGACAATCATGCGCTGGAGTTTGCGTTCCGTCTCATCTGGTTTGCGGATGAGGTAGGGCTTGTCGTGGCTTCCAGGCCAGATATCCGTGTCGTAAGCGAAGGCGTCCGCTTTTCCATAGTAGGGTCGGTCGCGATTGACGATCATGGAGGGCATGCGATCCGTATCGTGTGAATCGAAAAGATTTTGGACGCGCAGGGTTTCCTCCCAGCTGAATTTCTCCCTTCGTTCTTCGATCATGCGGGTGAAATCTTTGATCGGCAGGGTGCCGTCGATGAGGCCTCCTTTCACAGGCATGGCAAAGGCGTAGTAGTTCATCACCCCGTCGAATTTCGCCTCGCGCATAAAGTCAGGGGCTTCGACCCAGATTTCAGGAGTGGTGTAGGCCTGCGGTTGGATCGAGTGGACCAGATCGTTCCACTCGATCCAGAAACCGGTTCCGACTTCGTTGGCGACGTCGAGCCGCCAGCCGTCCACTCCGTCCGAGGGATCTCCATCCCCATTGGGATCCATCCAGCGACGAGTGATGGCGAAGAGGTAGGCTTTAACCTGCGGATGGAGATTCTTTTTGCCCTTCTCGTCGGTGACCTCGACAAATTCGGGCATACTCTTCAGGCCCCACCACCCGGCGTAGCTAAACTCGTTCTTTTCCTTAGTCGAGGGGTCGTCGAAGTGGTGGACGTCGAACCAAGAGGCATAAGCAGAGTCCTTCTGCTTTTCCCGAAGATCGGCAAAGGCAAAAAATTCAGTCGCGCAGTGGTTGAAAACTCCATCGATGATGATGCGGAGTCCTCGACGATGGGCTTGCTGGATGAGTTCGAGAAACTGTTTGTCGGCCGCACTCCACTTCCAACTCTTAGGATCGGCGGTTTCCCCTGCGGTTAGGGCGATATCGCCTGCAGGGTCGGGACCAAAGTGGGGATCGGCGTGGTGAAAGGAGCGGGAGTCGTACTTGTGGAGAGAGGGGGATTCGAAAATGGGATTCAGATAGAGAGCGGTAACTCCGAGTTCTTTGAGGTAGTCGAGCCGATCGATAATGCCCTGAAAATCACCTCCGTAGCGGCGGGACCCGTTGGTGGCGTAGACGTCGGAACCGATCTCCTTTTCCCAATCTTCAAGAGCGTACCAATCTTTGGTCCAAGGCATGATTTTCCATTTTCCTTTGGCCTTGTCAGGCACTCGGGCGTATTCCGCAGTAGGGTCATTCTTGGGATCACCGTTTCGGAATCGCTCGGGAAAAATCTGGTACCAAACCGCTTCCTCCGCCCAGGCACATTTTTTCGACGGAGTTTCCTCAGCCGGAGCCAAAAGGGGTGATCCAAGGATTAGCACCAACCATAACAGGAGTCGGAGCATAGAGAGTTTACTTCTGAGTTGAGAGATCGAAGTAGTAACTGGAAAAGGGAGGAAGATCGGGTAGGGGTACGCCTTGCGAAGTTAGAGTATCGGCAGGAGCGGAGAATGTGGCTGGGTTGGTGGAGGCGAGAAGATCGGTACCCGTCAACGTGGTGCCAGTAGGAAGGGCGAGGGCGGCGGCTGATTCCTTTGAGAGAAGGCATCGAACGCCCGAAAGAGTTTGCGTAGGATGCAGATTGACGGCGACGAGAACTGATTTTTGGTTCACAGGGTCATTTCGAAGGAAGGAGTACATCCAATGTCCTGAGGTGGTTTCGCCAGACAGCCGGCCGTAGGCGGGGTTGCTCTGGTTGGCGGGATTGAGCGGGTAGAAGTTTCCTTGGGCAAGGGCAGGGTGAGTGAGAGATTGGAGGGTTCGCCCGTAGAATGCCCGAAGCTCTTTCTGCTCGATGCTCAAGTCGGAACCGTCACACGATCCGTCGTGATACCATTTTTGAAGTTCGGGGACCGACCAGTAGTCGAAAAAGGTGGTGCGTCCTTTATCGAGCTCGAACCCCGCGGCACCCACGGTGGCGGCCTCACCCACCTCCTGTCCGTAGTAGACCATGACCGGTCCGCGGGAGAGGGCAAAGAGAACTGTGGATACGACACGACCCACGGACATTCCATGTCCACCCCAGTGCTGAGTGGAGGCGATGCGGCACTCATCGTGATTTTCGGCGTAGCGAAGGGAGTTGTCGCCGACAAAACCCGGGCGGGTCAGGGAGTCGAGATCGTTGGCCCACCCTGACTCTTCGTAGATTTTCATCAGACCTTTGTAGGCATCGTGTCCATAGACGGAGCTGAAGCCGGCTTCGATCAGGCTGAGGGGGTTGGAGTGGTAGGAGGCTAGCTCGGGGTTGGCATCGGGGACTTCGAGTCGGGTATCGCCTTCGTAGCACTCAGCATAAAAGTAGGTCTGGGGATTGCGAGTGCGGGCGCGGGCGAGAGCCCAGTGCCAGAATTCGGAGGGGATGATATGGGAGACGTCACATCGAAAGCCGTCGACGCCGATCTCCTGCCAGTAGTTCATGATGGCATCCATCTTTTTCCAGAGATTGGGAACGGGCACTTCGGGTTGGAGAACAGTGGGATGTTTTCGTTTCCCTTTGGCGCCTTGGGTGAAGTCATAGCCGTAGTTCAGTTTGCAGGTTTCGTACCAGCACTCTTGGCTGGGCCGCCAGGTGTTCTGGTTATCACCTGTAACGCGGCCCCGTTTCTGCTCGGGAGGAAAGAGTCCATCAATCTTCTCTTTGAGGCCTGGAAAGCGGTTGTCTTTATCGTCCCAGATGACGCGAGTGGTGGGGGTGGTGGGCTGTTTTTTCTTGGAGTCGAAGGTGGAGAGCTGAAGAGGAGGACCGTCCGATCCGGTCTTGAGGTAGTAGAAGTCGTCCCCAGAGAAGAATTCAGTGGCTTGGTCGTCTTTGCCGAAGTCGCGCTCGGGATGGACAACCGACGCGTAGCTACGGGCGACGTGGTTCGGTACAAAATCGATAAAGATGCGGAGGTTCTTCTTTTTGGCACGGGCGAGGAGAGCTTTGAATTCGTCGAGTCGCTTGGCAGGGTCGACGGCGTAGTCGGGGCAGACATCGTAGTAGTCGCGAATCGCGTAGGGGCTACCCGCGATGCCTTTGAGGAGGTCGGGATCGTCGGGGGGAAGCTGAAGGGAGGAGTAGTCGCGAGTGGTGGCTTGGCGGTAGATGCCCGTGACCCAGATGGCATCGAAACCGAGCTGTTGGAGGGAGGCGAGAGCGGCGTCGTTGAGATCGGCAAATTTTCCGCAGCCGTTCTGCTCGAGAGTGCCGTTAGGGATGCGAGCGGAGTTGGTGTTGCCGAAAAGGCGGGGGAATAGTTGGTAGATTCGGATTTTTCCTCCCGCTCGGGGAATGAGAGCGGCAGGGGTGGAGGGATTTTCGGTAGAGAGGGAAAGGAAGTGGGTCAGAGAGCGATCGCCTGGTCCGGGGAGAAGGTAGGGATCGGAGGAGCGGAGGAGTTGGCCCCAGCCGTTTTCAGCCGGGATATTTTTGAGGGCAGCGACGATCTGGAGTTTTCCTTGAGGGGTAGCCCAGGAGCGTGGGATTTCGAGTTCGAGCGGGCCGGTTTTACTGGAGAGGAGTTTGACTTCGGCGGGTGGGTTTGTGAAAGGGGCGAGTCCGAATCCGTTCCAGGAGCGGGAGGAGAGAGTGGGGGTGGGTCCGCGAAGGAGGAGGAGGTGATCGGCTTGGAACGGAAGAAAGAGAGAGGAGCCGGTGGTGGATTTTTGGTAGGGGACGAGAGCAGATCCGTCGAAGCCTGAGGCGGTGGCGAGGAGGAGGGCGTGATCGGGATTTTCGAGAGAGAGACCTGGGAAGCGGAGAAGGAGAGAAGAGGGGTTTTTGGAGGGGAGAAGTTCAATCGTGATCGGCTGGGCTGAAAGGGGGCAGATCCAGGCCAGTAGAAGGAGAAATGAGAGACGAAAAGTGTTGAGGCGAATCATAGGAAAATTTTACCTTTTCGAAGTCTGCAGGGAAAGCATCCGAAAGGTGGTTCGAACTGTTCCATAAAAGAGGTCGCAGAAGGTGAAGAAAGGAGAAAACGTCAGGGAGTAGAGATTTGGAGATGATTGCACCAGGAGTCGGCTTGGCCGTTGCGGTTGAAGAGGACGAGGCTTTCGATGGGTGAGCCTGCGTTGCCGCTGAGTCGGCGGTTTTTCAGTTCGACGGGGGAGCCTTGGCCGATCGGGAGAGGTTCTAATTTGAGGTCGTAGGTGTCGGAGGTTTTTAGAAGGAAGGTGAGGCGGAGGGCGAGAGTGGAGGTGGGGAAAGTGGTGGAGGAGTCTTTTTCGCCGTCAAAGAGTTGGAGAGTGGGTTTATCTTGCAGGGCGCACAGCTCGAAGCGGGAGTTTTTGTTGTAGTCGTCGGGGGAGGAGGCGGTGGTGCCTTGGCGGAGGGTGAGGCCGACGGCGCCTCCTTTGGCGGTGGCTTCAGGAAAGGGGGAGCGGAGGATATCGAGGGAGAGGGATTGGCCCGGGGCGAGGGGTTGGGAGAGGGGGCGGAAGGCGCAGGCTTTGGGGAAGTTGTCGCCGTTGGCGAAGAGACCCCAAGCACGACCGTTCGAGGCGACGGGGGTGATGTTGGGTTTGTCTTTTTCTTCTGCGAGATAGAAGCCGGCGAAGGTTTTTTGGTTTGGATCGGCGTTGGTGAGGAGTTGCCAAGGTGCAAATCCCGAGCCGGCGGTGGATTCGTTTTTCCAATCGGAGCCGTAGGCGGGGTCGGACGCGGAGTCGGAGTTTGCGGAGGACGCGGATGGTTTGGCTGGGGTGGAAGGCGAAGGTGCGATGGCGGGGGAGGAGGAGTTTGCTGTGGCGGATCCGCTGACGGCGAAGACAGGGGTTTCTTTGGGGAATTCGAGTTTGGAGCGGCGGGCGGTATTTTTCTGTTCGGCGTCGGGTTCCGCGGTGACGAAGAGGGGAAGAACAGGTCGTTCTTTGTTTTTGCCGAGTTTGGTTTCCTTTTCTTTCTGTTCGATGAGGAGGAGTCCGAAGAAGCGGCCGCCTCCGTATTCGCCGAGGAGGAGTTCGATCTCCTGAGGTTTGCCTGCCTCCCAATTCATCCAGTCGCCGTAAACGAGGTGGGCTTTGGCCCGATCTTCGTCGGTATTGCCCTCCATAAAATCGACGATGGAGTATTCGTCGACATGGTCTTTGGGTTTCCATCCGCTGAGTGATTGGGATGTGTCCCAGTGCGCTTCCAGAACCGTGCGACCGTTGACGGCAACCCAGAGAAGGTCGTCGGCTTTACCAACGAAACGGAACTGACCTGAGGTGGGGGCAGCGCAGCGACCACGATAGTGGATGATCCAGTAGTTGGGTTTGACCTTGTCGGCGACACCAAAGATTTTGGGGGCTTCGGAGGCTTGGCCCATGGGCATAAAGATTTGGGTCGCGCCGAGTTTTTTTGGAACGGCGAAATATTTTCGTAGGGCGGCAGGGTTGACGCGGCTGCCGGATAGGATTCCGCGGACGGCTCCGTAAAAGTCGGTATCCTTGGTGCCGAGTTCGGTGGGTTTGCGACCGGTGGAGTCGAGTTTGAGGTCGTACATCGTGCCGACGAGGTCGTCTTCCGTGGTTTCGGAAAAGCCGAAGAGAGTGGATTTGGAGGTGCGTCGGCCTTTGCCTCCGCCACTTCCGCCGCCCCCGCTTTTGGTGCCAGTGCCGGCGGAACCTTGGCCAAGGGAGGTGGTGGGGGTGGAGAGTTTCGCGGGGGCGGGTGGGGCGAAGGTGGGGGTGGTGGTGGGGGTGGAGAGGGCAAGGATATCGGTGGAGTTCTCGATTTCGGTGGGGGTGGTTTCGGCCATGGCGGGGGCGGAATCTTCGGGGGGGGAGTCGTCGGTCGAGGGAGGGGCGGAGGATTCGGGGCCGGAGTCGGCCGAGTCGACATTTTCGCTGGTGAAAATGGAGAGAGGATTTCCACCTTTAAAAATGACAACGCTACCGAGGCCGAGGAGGGCAAGGACGTGGACGGCGATGGCGATGAGGAACGGGGTGGAGGTAAGGAGGGCGGTGATCGCGAGCCACTTTTTTTTCTGACTTTTGGGGTCGGTGGGAGGAGTGGGGCGAGGGGTCCGGATAGGGGGGGTGGGGGTAGGCGGCATAGGGGGAAGAATTCT
>Ga0247831_1004024_pt1 | contig 20302 bp, 29 predicted proteins | sample LaCruzMarch2015__9_FD_192406 | JGI IMG/M metagenome (GOLD analysis project Ga0247831, IMG submission 192406) | Freshwater microbial communities from meromictic Lake La Cruz, Castile-La Mancha, Spain - LaCruzMarch2015_1m | ecosystem: Environmental > Aquatic > Freshwater > Lake | place: Spain...
GAAGGCCGTCATGCAGTAGACCCGTGGGGCAACCTCACCAAGGGCTACCGTACCCGTAACAACAAGCGCACACAGGTCATGATCGTGTCGCGTCGCAAGAAGTAAGGGTTAGACAATGACACGCTCTCTCAAAAAGGGTCCCTTCGTTGACCACCATTTGCTGGCCAAGGTTGAAAAAGCCGTTGCCACCAAAGACAAAAAGCCCGTCAAAACATGGTCGCGTCGCTCCATGGTTCTGCCCGATTTCATCGGTCTGACCATTGCCGTTCACAACGGTAAGCAACACGTTCCGGTTTATGTGACCGACCAGATGGTTGGCCACAAATTGGGCGAATTCGCACTGACCCGGACATTCAAGGGTCACCCTGCGGACAAAAAAGTCCAGAAGAAATAAGGAAAGACCATGGAAACACGTGCAGTCCTCCGGGGCGTCCGTTTGTCGGTCGATAAAGGCCGCCTGGTCGCCGATTTGATTCGCGGTAAAAAAGTGGATCAAGCTCTGAACATCCTGACGTTCACGCAGAAAAAAGCTGCGGGCATCGTCAAGAAGGTTTTGGAGTCCGCCATCGCCAACGCTGAGCACAATGACGGCGCCGACATCGACGAGTTGAAGGTGAAAACCATCTACGTCGAGCAAGGCACCACGCTCAAGCGTTTCACAGCCCGCGCCAAAGGCCGTGGCAACCGCATCAGCAAGCCCACATGCCATGTGTATGTGACGGTCGGCAACTAAGCCAGGGAAGAAACATGGGACAAAAAATCCATCCTACCGGCTTCCGTTTGGCCGTCAGCCGTAACTGGTCTAGCCGTTGGTACGCCAGCAACAAAGACTTCGCCGGCATGCTGGCCGAAGACATCAAGGTGCGTGAGTACCTCAAGGCCAAGCTTAAGAACGCTGCGGTTTCCCGCGTGCTGATCGAGCGTCCAGCCAAGAGCGCCCGCATCACTATCTTCTCGGCTCGTCCAGGTGTGGTGATCGGCAAAAAAGGCGAAGACATCGAGTTGCTCAAGAAAGAACTCTCTGTTCGCCTGGGTGTGCCAGTGGCCGTGAACATCGAAGAAGTGCGCAAGCCTGAAATCGATGCTCAATTGATCGCTGACAGCATCACGCAACAGCTCGAAAAGCGGATCATGTTCCGCCGCGCCATGAAGCGCGCCATGCAAAACGCCATGCGTTTAGGTGCCCAAGGCATCAAGATCATGTCGGCTGGCCGTCTGAATGGCATCGAAATTGCGCGTACCGAGTGGTACCGTGAAGGCCGTGTGCCATTGCACACCCTGCGCGCTGACATCGACTACGCCACTTCCGAAGCCAAGACCACTTACGGCATCATTGGTGTCAAGGTCTGGGTCTACAAAGGTGACACCTTGGGTCGTAATGACGCTCCTGCACTGGCCGAGCCACGTGCCGAAGAAGAACGCCGCCCTCGTGGTCCACGCCGTGATGCACGTCCAGGTGAGCGCCCCGCAGGCGATCGCCGAGGCGGTCCACGTCGCCCCGCTGGCACCAACACAGCACCTACCGACGGCAGCGACAAGCCTGCCGGCGCAGGTGGTGATGCCAAACCCGCCGTTAAGCGCGTACGCACAGTCGCCGCGCCAGCTGCAGCAGCTGACGGTCAATAAGGAGTAATTACATGCTGCAACCTGCTCGCAGAAAGTTCCGCAAGGAACAGAAAGGCCGCAACACCGGCGTCGCTACCCGTGGCAACACGGTGGCGTTCGGTGACTTTGGCCTGAAGTCTACAGACCGTGGCCGTTTGACGGCCCGCCAGATCGAAGCCGCACGCCGTGCGATTTCCCGTCATGTCAAGCGTGGTGGCCGCATCTGGATTCGCGTTTTCCCTGACAAGCCGATTTCCACCAAGCCTGCTGAAGTGCGTATGGGTAACGGTAAAGGAAATCCCGAGTATTACGTGGCTGAGATCCAACCCGGAAAGGTGCTCTACGAAATCGTAGGCGTGCCCGAAGAGTTGGCCCGCGAGGCCTTCAAATTGGCCGCTGCCAAGTTGCCCCTGCGCACCACATTTGTGGCACGCATGATTGGCCAATAATTCAGGAGAAACAATAAATGAACGCTGCTGAATTGCGCCAAAAAGACGTTGCAGGTGTAAAAGACGAGATCAAAGCGCTCCAAAGAGCTCACTTTGGTCTGCGTATGCAAAAAGCCACGCAACAACTCGGCAATACCGGAACGTTGAGCGAAACCCGTCGCTCGATCGCTCGTGCCAAAACCATTCTTGCCCAAAAGCAAGCCGCCAAGTAAGGAGTGAACATGACGGAAGCTAAAACATCCCTCAAGCGCACCTTGATTGGCAAGGTGGTCAGCGACAAGCGCGCCAAGACCGTGACCGTACTCGTCGAGCGTCGTGTGAAACACGCGCTTTACGGCAAGATTGTGGCCAAGTCGAGCAAGTACCACGCGCACGACGAAACAGGTCAATACCACCTGGGCGACACCATCGAAATCACGGAAAGCCGTCCGATTTCGAAGACTAAAAACTGGGTGGCCAGCCGCCTTGTGCTGAAAGCCGAAGCGGTCTGAGTTTAAAAGCCGGACTTGTGCAAACTTTCTGAAAACGACCCACAATGGTGGGTCGTTTTTTTTTCCCTTGGCGCATTCGCCAAATATTCAAATGGAGCACAACATGATCAAAGTCGGCGACACATTGCCCGCAGTCACCCTGATGGAATACGTTGAAGTGGAGGGCAACGGCTGCAGCATTGGCCCCAACCCGGTTGACGTGGCCGCTGCCACCGCTGGTAAAACCATTGCCCTGTTTGCCTTGCCTGGCGCTTTCACGCCCACCTGCTCGGCAAAGCATGTTCCAGGTTACGTAGAAAACCACGACGCCTTGAAGGCCGCCGGTGTTGACGAAATCTGGTGCGTGAGCGTGAACGACGCATTCGTGATGGGCGCATGGGCCCGTGAACAAAAAACCGGCACCAAGGTGCGCATGTTGGGTGACGGCAGCGCCGCATTCACCCAGGCCACCGGCTTGACCTTGGACCTGACTGGTCGTGGCATGGGCGTGCGCAGCAACCGCTATTCCATGCTCGTGAAAGACGGCAAAGTCGCAAGCTTGAACAACGAAGGCCCCGGGAAGTTTGAGGTCAGCGATGCCGCAACGCTGTTGGCACAAGCCAAAGGTTGAAGTCCGCTGGACAAAAACGAAAGGGACCTTCGGGCCCTTTTTTTTGGCACATGGGCGGCTCAAGCGATGTCGACTTTGAGGTAGTGGGCACCTGCGAAAGGGTTGTGGTAGTAGGGCGGTATCTCCACAAAGCCCAGGTCTTCGTAAAGGGCCCGGGCTGACTCCATGTCATCCAGCGTGTCGAGCAAGACGCAGCTGTAACCCGCTTTGCGGGCGGCGTCGAGAATGCCTTCCGTCAATTGACGGCCCAACCCCAAACCTCTGAAAGCTGGACGCACATAAAGGCGTTTCATTTCAGCGGCATTGGAATAATCAGAACTGTCCAGGGGTCGCAAGGCGCAGCACCCTGCCAAAGCATCATCCACCCAAGCCAACAAGAGTGCGCCGCGAGGATCGGTGTATTCACCAGGCAAACTTTGCAACTCGTTTTCAAAACCTTGAAAACACAAATCCACTTTCAGGCTGTCTGCATATTCCTGAAAGATGGCGCGGGTCAACTCCAAGTCAGCAGGACTGGCCGGATGCTGCAATAGAACGATTGGCATGAGCAAGTTGGACTAAAAAACCAAACCTGCAGTGTAGCCGCAGGTGAATGGCCGTCATGGGCTCAACTGCCCATGGAGACAATGCCGAAAACAGCCATGGCCGAAACCAACAGCAGCACCAAGGCCCAGGCACGGGAGCGGCCATGGTCGGCCGAGGGGACAACCGGATCAGACATGGACTTGTCCCCATGCCACATGGCGGGAACCAGTGCCTGGCTTTTTCGCCAGCGGTACCAGACCAAGGCCAGCAAATGAATACAGACCAAAAGGATCAAGGTGGTCTTGCCCCATCCTTTGTGCCAGCTGGTGGCCAGAGCGACCCATTGGCCGGAAACCAGTGAAGACAGCGGCCCCATGTTGGCGATTTCATCGTCACTGATGAGCCCAGTGCCCACTTGCAAGAACAAAAAGAGCAGAAAAGCCACGACTGACCAGGACCCCAAAGGGTTGTGCCCCGCAAATTGAGTGGGCCTGTCGCGACCTTGGAGGTAAGCCCAAACGCGCCAAGGGCTGATGGGAAGCTGTGACCAGCGAGACCAGTACCCGCCAACAACCCCCCAAACAACGCGAAACAGCAACAGTGTCAAAACGCAATAACCCAAACGGAAATGCCACTGCATGGCGTTGCCACCTATATTGCCCGTGATGACCAGTCCACTCACACACAGCACCAGCCCCCAGTGAAAAAGGCGGGTGGGCAGATCCCAGATGCGAACTTGAAACATAAGGACTTTCATGGATGCGGGTGAAGCCAAAATATGAGAGACTAAGTATCAGTCAGAGCATCGCGCTTTGACCAACACATACCTCATTTGGAGTTGAACATGAAAACAATGTCAGGTCTTTTTAGCTTGGCCGTGGCGATGGCCGTGACCTTACCTGCTCAAGCGCAGTTTGCCAAGCCGGAGGATGCAGTGAAGTACCGTAAAGCGAGTTTCACGGTGATGTCCGCACATTTTGGCCGATTGGGTGCGATGGCCAATGGACGCATGCCCTATGACGCCAAAGCCGCTGCCGAAAATGCCGACGTGGCGTTGACGCTGTCCAAGTTGCCTTGGGTCGCCTTTGGCGAGGGTACAGACAAAGGTGACACCCGCGCCAAGCCAGAAATCTGGAAAGAAGCCGCCAAGTACAAGGAAGCGGCAGACAAAATGCAAGTAGAAATGGGCAAATTGAATGTGGCCGCCAAGGCGGGCAACATCGACGCCTTGAAAGCTGCTTTTGGCCCAGCTGCAGCGTCATGCAAAGCCTGCCACGACAACTTCCGCAAAGATTGATGAAGGCATCCTGTGCAGCGGGCCCTTGGGCCTGGCTGCTCAGGTTTCAGCCAGCAGTTTTTCAATCAGTTTGTGCAGCTCTGCAAAGTCAGGCGTCCCCACAAAGCGTTTGACAATCTCGCCCTGCTTGTTGACGAGAAACGTGGTGGGCGTGAGTTGGATGTCGCCCCACTCGCGAGCGACCGTGCCCGTGTTGTCAATGGCCACCCCAAAGGGCAGTTGTCGCGATTGGGCGAAATTGACCACATAGCTGGGTGGGTCGTAGCTCATGGCCACAGCCAAGGTGACATAGCCGCGGTCTTTGAACTTATTGTAAGTCGCGACCAGTTCAGGCATCTCGGCCACACAGGTGGTGCAGCTGGTGGCCCAGAAATTCACCAAAGCGACTTTTCCCTGCAATTGCTTGGAGGTGACCTTGGATCCATCGAGCAAAACAAAGGTGGATTCAGGCGCGCGGTCACCAGAGCAGCCCCAAAGGGCCCAAGTCAGGCCCAATATCCCACTCCAAATAAACAAACGGCGACCCACAAGTCGCAAGTTCTTGTGCACAGTGAGCAGCGTTTTCATGGCTGAAAGTTTAATCTGTTTGCCATGCCCGCAGAGCTGGGAGGCATTGCGCCTGAGTACCTCGCTGGCCGACTTGACATCTGTCAACACATGTCGGAGCCAAAAGACGGGTCAGTCTGCATTGCGTGATCAGAGAAGAAAAATTCGCCAAGAACCGACGCACTGGAGCAGGGTACCGTTGCGCAAAGCATTCAGCGTCATCCGCTAACACTGCCCTGTTGTCACGCAGGTGCTAGTAAAGCAGGAGTTGACTTCAAATCAGAGTCAGTAAAAGCGCCAACAGGCCTTGCGGGTCATTGACCATCGGGTCGTGGCCGGTGTGCATTTCCAGCACTTGCGAGCCAGGCAACCAGGCGCCATTCCAGAACTTCGGGTCCACCATGCGCAAGCGGCTGACGTCGATGGTGCCCAAAGGCGGTGAGGTGCAGCTGATGAAGGTGCGAGGCACGCTGGCCACACGCTGCGGATCGAAGTCGAGCACTTGGGTGTAAGGGCCGCCGGGGTGCGGGGTTTGACGCCTTTGAACCCAGGCGTGGTCGGCGTCACCCAACCCAAAGACAGCAGGGTCCGGGGCGGGAAAAGCGTGCAAAGGGTGGGCTTGCGCCGCAGCGATGCGGGCGTTTCGGGTGCCGCTGGCATGGGTGCTGCTCCAGCTCTCGCCGGGTTTGGGCAGCACCGCGTCCAGATAAACCAGGTGGCGCAAGCGTTCGGGCCTGCGGTCGGCCACGGCCGTGCCCAACATGCCGGCGTACGAGTGCACCACCAACACCACTGGGTCCATTTCTTCGGCGTCCATGGCGGCCATCACGTCCGTGATGTGCGTTTCCAGATCGATACTGGGGTGGAGCAGATGGGCGCGCTCGCCCACCCCGGTCAGGGTCACCGCATGGGCGCGGTGACCCGCACGAACCAGGCCGGGCAATACACGCTGCCAGCACCAGGCCCCGTGCCAAGCCCCGTGAACCAGCAATACGTTGGCCATCAAATCACCCTTTTGCCGCGCAGAGGTCCCAGTTTGTCAGCGTTCCAGCCCAGCACTTCGGACAAAACTTCGGCAGTGTGCTGCCCCAGCATGGGGGGCGGCAAGTCTTGACGAACGGGGGTGAGGCTGAGTTTCATGGGGCTGGCCACCAGTTTCAGATCGGGTTTGATGGGGTGCAGCCAATCCTGCACCATGCCTCGGGCCTGGATTTGCGGGTCCACAAAGACCTCGCTCAAGGTATTGATGGCGCCGCAAGGGACTTTGGCGGCTTCGAGGGCTGCCAACCAATCGGCCTTGGAGCGGGTTTTGAGAATGGCTTCGAGCAGGGGCACCAGCGTGTCGCGGTGGCGAACCCGGTCGGCGTTCAAGGCGTAGCGCGCGTCTTGCGCCAGTTCGGAGCAGCCCGCCACGGTGCAAAATTTGGCAAACTGTCCGTCGTTGCCCACCGCCAAAATCAGGTGGTCGCGGCTGTCGGGCGCTGAGCCGGTCGGGGCCATGACTTCGAACACTTGGTAGGGCACGATGTTTTGGTGTGCGTTGCCAGCGCGGCCCGGCACTTTCCCACTGACGAGGTAGTTGGATCCCAAATTGGCCAGCATGGCCACCTGGGTGTCTAGCAAGGCCATGTCCACTTGCTGGCCTTGGCCGGTGCGTTCGACGTGGCGCAGTGCCGCCAAGATCGCTACGGTGGCGTACATGCCGGTGAACAGGTCTGCGACGGCCACGCCCACTTTTTGGGGGCCGCCACCCAAGTCGTCCCGTTCGCCGGTCACGCTCATGAGGCCGCCGATGCCTTGCACGGCATAGTCGTAACCTGCCCGCTCGCGGTAAGGTCCGGTCTGGCCAAAGCCGGTCACGCTGCAATACACCAGCTTGGGGTTCAGGGCTTTGAGGCTGGTGTAGTCCAGGCCGTAACGGGCCATGTCGCCGACCTTGAAATTTTCAACAAAGACGTTGCAATGCTTGACCAGTTCCCGGATCAGGGCTTGGCCCTCGGGTTGGGCGATGTCGCAGGTCACCGATCGCTTGTTGCGGTTGGCCCCCAAGTAATAGGCGGCTTCAGCGGTGTCCTGGCCTTGGGCATCTTTCAAAAAGGGGGGACCCCAAGTGCGGGTGTCATCGCCTGTGCCGGGTCGCTCAATCTTGATGACGTCAGCCCCCAGGTCGGCCAAGGTCTGGGTACACCAGGGGCCCGCCAGAACGCGGGAAAGGTCGAGAACGCGGATGCCGTCGAGTGAGTTCATGGGGCACATTGTCGCCAAAAACCCAATGCGGCCGCTGATCAGGATAATCACCCCATGCAAATCTTTACCTCGACCCTGGTGGCCAGCCTCGCAGGGGCCCTGACTTTGAGCGCTTGCAGTCCTGCACAAAACTGGCGCGACGTGGTTTTTGAGGGCAGTTCCCTCAAAGTCCAACTGCCCTGCAAACCCGACCGCACCTCGCGCAAAGTGCCCCTAGGCGGCATGCCTGTGGATTTGCAAGTGATGGGCTGCGAGAGCGGCTCGGCCATGGTGGCCGTGATGACCACTGTCCTGCCAGCCGGAGCCGATGCCAGCGCGGTGATGTCCGCCTGGCAAAAAGCCACTCTGGACAATGCCCGCGTGTTCCAGCCTTTGGCGGCTGGGCAGCAGCAGGCTTGGCAGCGTCCAGGCCAGCTGCCATTAACAACCTCTTTGAGAATGCAAGCCCCAGGTCAACGCCCCAGTGGCGAGCCAGTCAACATGGACGCTGTTTGGGGGGCCATGGCTGAAGGCGAGCGCGTGCGGCTGCTCCATGCTGTGGTGTATGACCGCAAAATCTCTGTGGAATTGTCCACGACCTTGTTTGAAAGTATCCAGCCATGAGCGCCACCAACGTGATCAGCACCACCTTGGCGCATCCCGACCACTTGCCGCGCCGCATGGCCGTGGTAGTGTTTTTGGCCTTTGCGCTGGCCTATTTTTTCTCGGCCCTGGTTCGGGCCATCACCGCCACCCTCTCGCCCACCTTGACAGACGAATTCAACCTGAGCGCGCAGGACTTGGGTCTGCTGGCTGGGGGTTACTTTTTGGGCTTTTCGCTCACCCAGTTGCCCTTGGGGCGCTGGCTGGACCAGCACGGGCCGAAAAAAGTGATCCTGGCTTTTTTGAGCTTTGCGGTGCTCGGTTGCCTGGCCTTCTCGTGGGCCGACAGTTTTCATGGCCTGTTGGCCGCACGGGTGCTGTGCGGCATGGGGGTGAGTGCTTGTTTGATGGCCCCGCTCACGGGCTACCGGCGCTGGTTTGACGCCAGCACCCAGTTGCGCACCAACTCGTGGATGCTGATGACCGGCTCTTTGGGCATGCTGGCGGCCACTTTGCCAGTGCAGTGGCTCATGCCCATCTGGGGTTGGCGCGCACTGTTTGTGATGCTGGGCGTGATGATCACCATCGCCATGTTGCTGATCGCCTTGTTGGTGCCCGTGTGGCAAAAGGCCACACCCACAGCCGGCAACTCGCAGACGCCGCCGGATGACGATGGCACTTACCGCGAAATCTGGCGCAGCGCTTATTTTTGGCGCATGACGCCGATCGGCTTTTTCATCTACGGCGGCATGGTGGCCATCCAGACCCTGTGGGCGGGACCTTGGATGACCCAGGTGGCGGGTTGGACGGCGTCTGAGGCAGCGTACGGGCTGTTCCTCATCAACTTGGCCATGTTGGTGACCTTTTGGTTGTGGGGCTTGATCACGCCGGGACTGGCACGCAGGGGCATCCCGGTCGAGCGCCTGATCGCCTGGGGATTGCCATTGAGTTTCGGGGTCATCGCGGCCCTGGTTGTGATTGGCCCTGCCATAGGCGACGCTGCGGCTGTGGGCGTGGCGCTGTTTTGCGTCAGCAGCACCTTCGTGTCGCTGGCCCAGCCGGCCGTTGGCATGGCTTTCCCGTCCCACTTGGCCGGACGCGCTTTGTCGGCTTACAACCTGGTGATCTTTGCGGGCATTTTTGTGGTGCAGTGGGGCATCGGCTTGCTCATCGATGCCGGGCGCGGCCTGGGCCTGGGCAATGCGCAGGCCTACCAGGTGGCGCTGGCCTGTTTCGGCGTCACATCGGTGGCGTCATGGGTGTTCTTCATGCTGAAAAAACCAGCGCAGCGTCGATAATCGAAGTTCTATGATCGGCATCCTCATCATTGCCCATGCCCCGCTGGCCACCGCCTTGCGCGAGTGCGCCCTGCACGTCTTTCCTGATTGCGCCAGTGGCGTGCTGGCGCTGGACGTGTTGCCGCATGACGCGCCCGAAGACAGCCTGACCCGCGCGCGCCAAGCCATGGCCGCGCTGGGCACGCCCGATGTGTTGCTGCTCAGTGATGTGTTTGGTGCCACGCCCTGCAATGTGGCACAGCAACTGGGCGATGGGCTGCACACGCGTCTGGTGGCTGGTGCCAATTTGCCCATGCTGCTGCGCAGCGTGTGCTACCGACACGAAAGCCTGGATGCGCTGGCCGCACGCGCCCACGCAGGCGGCACCCAGGGCGTGATGCCCGTGGGCAGCACCGCACCCCAAAACCAAACCGGACAGAGACATGCCCCAAGCCACGGTGACCATCAGCAATAAATTGGGTCTACATGCCCGTGCCTCGGCCAAGCTGACCAAATTGGCAGGCAGCTTTCCGTGCGATGTCTGGATGCGCAAGGGAGAGCGGCTCATCAATGCCAAAAGCATCATGGGCGTGATGATGTTGGCCGCTGGGATGGGCAGCGAGGTCATGGTCGAGACCCTGGGCGATCGAGAAGATGAAGCCTTGACGGCGCTGTTGGCCTTGATCGACGACAAGTTTGGTGAAGGCGAGTAAGCCATGACCTTCAGTATCCATGGGCTGCCAGTGGCGCGCGGAATCGCCATCGGGCGTGCCGTTTTGGTGGCTTCCAGCCGGGTCGATGTAGCGCATTATTTTGTGGTACCCGACCAAGTCAACGCTGAAATTCAACGATTGCGCGTGGCCCGCGATGCGGTGGTCGATGAGCTCAAGCGTCTTCAACTGGACATGCCCAAAGATGCACCGCACGAGTTGGCGGCTCTGTTGGACGTACACCTGATGCTGTTGCAAGACGAAGAATTGACCTCTGGCGTGGTGCAGTGGATCAAAACGCGTCTGTACAACGCCGAGTGGGCGCTGACCAGTCAGCTGGAAATCATCGTGCGACAGTTCGAGGAAATGGAAGACCCCTACCTGCGCGAACGCAAGGCCGACATGGAGCAAGTGGGCGAGCGGGTGCTGCACTGCCTCAAAGGCACGGGGCCTCTGGTGGCTCAAACCAAGCGACCCCAGAGGCCCCAGGCAGAGCTGCAACTGGGCGACACCGATGTGCCCCTGGTGCTGGTGGCGCACGACTTGTCGCCGGCCGATATGCTGCAGTTCAAGCAAAGCGTGTTCACTGGCTTTGTGACCGATGTGGGCGGCAAGACCTCGCACACGGCCATCGTGGCACGCAGCCTGGACATTCCGGCGGTGGTGGGTACGCGCACCGCCAGCCAGCTGGTCAAGCAAGACGATTGGGTCATCATCGACGGGGATGTGGGCGTGGTCATCGTGGACCCTTCACCCATCATCCTGGCCGATTACGGATTCAAGCAGCGCCAGGGCAATCTGGAGCGCGAACGCCTGGCGCGCTTGCGCCATACCCCTTCCGTAACGCTCGACGGCCAAAAAATTGAGCTGCTGGCCAACATTGAGATGCCCGAAGACACCGTAGCCGCACTCACGGCGGGCGCGGTGGGTGTGGGCTTGTTTCGCAGTGAATTTTTGTTCATGGGCCGCCGGGGCCATTTGCCAGACGAAGAGGCCCAGTTCCAGGCTTACCGCCGCGCCGTGGACGGTATGAATGGCCTGCCTGTGACCATCCGATCCGTGGACGTGGGGGCCGATAAACCGCTCGACGACAACCGTCATGAGGCGTCGCACTTGAATCCTGCGCTGGGTTTGCGGGCCATCCGTTGGTGTTTGGCCGACCCAGCCATGTTTTTGACCCAATTGCGCGCCATTTTGCGTGCTGCAGCGCATGGCCAAGTCAATTTACTGATCCCCATGTTGGCGCATGGCAGCGAGATTCGCCAGACTTTGGCCCTGATCGATCAGGCACGCCAAGAGTTGGACCGCCGGGGCGTGGCCTATGGCCCTGTTCGGCTGGGTGCCATGATCGAAATCCCGGCAGCAGCTTTGTCTTTGCGCTTGTTTCTGAAACATTTTGACTTTTTGTCCATCGGCACCAATGACCTGATTCAGTACACCTTGGCCATTGACCGCGCTGACGAGTCTGTAGCGCATTTGTACGATCCCATGCATCCTGCCGTGTTGCACCTGATCGCTGAGACCATTGCTGAAAGCCATCGGCAGGGCAAAAGCGTTTCGGTGTGTGGCGAGATGGCCGGTGACGTGTCCATGACCCGTTTGTTGCTGGGTCTGGGCCTGCGCAGTTTTTCCATGCACCCGTCGCAAATTCTGTCGGTCAAGCAACAGGTGTTGCGTTCGGATTGCGCCAAGCTGGCGCTGTGGGCTGAGCAGGTGTTGGGCAGCGATGACCCGGCGAGTTACATGGCCCGCTGAAAACAGCGGGCCCAAGCGTAACTCAAAGACATTGAGGAATGCTTGAACTCAAACCTTGTTGAGTTTGTCTTGCGTGCGGGTGTCGAAATCGCTGGCGTCGTGGCGTTCGTGCAGCTGTGTCTCTGGGGCGCCCATCACGCGGTTGACCATGCGCCCACGTTGTACGGCTGGGCGTTGTGCGAGCTCATGGGCCCAGCGCTGAACATGGGTGTATTCCTGCACCTGCAAGAACTCACCTGCGCCGTAGAGCAGACCTTTGGCCAGGGCGCCGTACCACGGCCAGATGGCGATGTCGGCGATGGTGTAGTCGTCGCCCGCGATGAAACGGTGCTCGGCCAGGCGGCGATCGAGCACATCCATTTCGCGTTTGACTTCCATGGCAAATCGGTCAATGGCGTATTCGATTTTGATCGGCGCGTAGGCATAAAAATGGCCAAACCCACCACCCAAATAAGGGGCGCTGCCCATTTGCCAGAACAGCCATGACAGGCATTCGGCCCGTTTCGCAGAATCTGTGGGTACCAAGGCAGCAAATTTTTCAGCCAAATAAAGCAAAATCGCGCCCGATTCAAACACCCGAACGGGCTGCTCGCCGCTGCAGTCCAGCAGCGCAGGAATCTTGGAGTTCGGGTTGACACCCACAAAGCCACTGCTGAACTGTTGGCCTTCTTGAATGCGGATCAGCCAAGCGTCATATTCAGCATCTGCGTGTCCCAAGGCCAGCAACTCTTCGAGCATGACCGTCACCTTCACGCCGTTGGGCGTGCCCAGCGAATACAACTGAAGCGGGTGTTGGCCGCGCGGCAGGTCTTGTTCGTGCGTCGCACCAGAGATGGGGCGGTTGATGTTGGCAAAGCGCCCGCCGTTGGCCTTGTTCCAAGTCCACACGGAGGGCGGGGTGTAAGTGCTGGCGTCGGTCATGTTGTAGAAGGTCCAAGTGCGTCTGATCAAGAAAGGGGGCTTCAGGCTTGGTCGGCCAATTTCAAGTGCGCCGAGTGGGCTTGTTGGTCTGCATGGTAGCTGCTGCGCACCATCGCGCCCACCGCCGCATGCGAAAAACCCATCTCATAGGCCTTGGCCTCGAACATTTTGAAGGTGTCGGGGTGCACATAGCGGCGCACAGGCAGGTGGCTGTTGCTGGGCGCCAGGTACTGGCCAATGGTCAGCATCTCGATGTGGTGCGCACGCATGTCGCGCATGACGTCCAAAATTTCTTCGTCGGTCTCGCCCAGGCCCACCATCAGGCCGCTCTTGGTCGGCACATTCGGAAACAGCGCCTTGAATTTTTTCAGCAAGTTCAGCGAAAACTGGTAGTCCGAGCCGGGGCGCGCTTCTTTGTAAAGGCGGGGCACGGTTTCCATGTTGTGGTTCATCACGTCGGGCGGTGCGGCCTTCAGGATTTCAAGCGCGCGGTCGTCGCGCCCCCGGAAGTCGGGCACCAGCACTTCGATCTGGGTGTTGGGCGAGAGTTCGCGGGTTTTGCGGATGCACTCGACAAAGTGTCCAGCGCCGCCGTCGCGCAGGTCATCGCGGTCTACGCTGGTGATGACCACGTAATGCAGCTTGAGCTGGGCGATGGTTTTGGCCAGGTTGTCCGGTTCGTTCACATCCAGCGGGTCGGGGCGGCCATGGCCCACGTCGCAAAATGGGCAACGGCGGGTGCACTTGTCGCCCATGACCATGAAGGTGGCCGTGCCCTTGCCAAAGCATTCACCGATGTTGGGGCAGCTGGCTTCTTCGCACACAGTCACCAGTTTGTTGGCGCGCAGAATGTCCTTGATTTCGTAAAAGCGCGTGGTGGGCGAGCCCGCCTTGACACGAATCCAGTTGGGCTTTTTCAGCACTTCGGCTGGCGCTACCTTGACCGGGATGCGTGAGAGTTTGGCCGCCGCTTTTTGCTTGGCCATGGGGTCGTAGTTTTCAAGGGGTTGGACTTCGCGGACCACTTGGCGCTCGATAGGGGTGTTGCTCATTCGGGTCTTTCGGTCGCTGCCGCTGAGGGGGCAGGCAGGGGTTCATAAACGGGTGCTCAATTGGTGGGCGAGCACTCGTGCAGCTTCGTCCCAGGTGGTTTCGACACCGATTGTAAAAAGGTCCACGGTTTTTAACCCGGCATAACCACAGGGGTTGATACGCTCAAAGGGTTGAAGGTCCATCGCCACGTTCAGGGCCGCGCCGTGGTAAGTGCAATGGCGGCTGACCTTGATGCCTAAAGCGCTGATCTTGCCCAGGCCCTTGAACGGGTCGCTGGCCAAGGCTGGGCCCACCAGTGCCGCATGGCTGAAGGGGTCGTTCAGGCGCACGTAAATGCCCGGTGCGCCCGCCACGCGGTGGCCGGTGACGCCAAAGTGGCCCAGGGTGCGGATGATCGATTCCTCGAGCTTGAAAACATACTCCTTCACGTAGTAACCCGTGCGCTGAAGGTTGACCAAGGGGTAGGCCATGACCTGGCCAGGGCCATGAAAAGTGACTTGCCCGCCCCGGTTGGTCTGTACCACCGGAATGTCGCCCGGCAACAAAAGATGCGCGGATTGGCCCGCTAGCCCTTGGGTGAACACGGGGGGGTGCTCACACAGCCAAAGTTCATTCGGGGTGTCAGCTGTCCGAGCGGCCGTGAAGGCCTGCATGGCCTCGTAGGTGGGCAGGTATTCCACCCGCCCGAGCAGCCGGGTGTCCATGATCAAAGCACGATTTTGACCATCGGGTGCGAGGTCAGTGCGCGGTACAGGTTGTCCAGTTGCTCGCGGCTGGTGGCCGTGATGTTGAGCGTCACGCCCAAATAGTTGCCACCCTTGCTGGGTCGCAACTCGATGGAGCGGGCGTCAAAGCCAGGGTCAAACTGCAGGGCGAGTTGGCACATGGCTTCGGCAAAGCCGTCGACCATGGCACCCATGACCTTGATCGGAAAGATTGAAGGGTACTCAATCAGGCTGTCTTTGCGCGGATCAGAGCCGTTGGGAGGGGTGGTGGAGGCGATCATGGAGAGTGAAGTTCGGTTCGCCAGCTCAACGCCACACCACCACAGCCAAAACCGCCAACCAACCCAAGGCGAAATTGGTCAGCACCATGGGGTGAATTTGCCCCAAAGCCTTGCCAGCCGGAGGCCAGTCGGACAACGCCACAGCCGCTTTCAGGCGCCGAAACGGGACAAACCAAATGTGCGCAAAGATCAGGCACATCAAGACACCCAGCCCCGACATTGCGTGCCAGCCTCGGGGGGCAAGCTTCATGTCGGTCATGGACAGCATCCACAAGCCCGACGCCAAAATCAGAGCGACCGACAACCAGACCATGTTGAAAAAGCGCGACAAAACGCCTGCCATCAGGGTCAGGCGTTCAGGCGGCGCCATCTGGGCAATGACCACGGGGCGCAGCGCCAAAATGACCAAAGCCATGCCACCCATCCAAACGATAGCAGCAGCGAGGTGAAAAAATTTAATCCATTCGTACATAAAAAATACCGATTGATTTCGCGTGGACAAAAGAAATGCTCAGCCAAGGGATGAGGTCATTGTGGCCGCAGGGACTGAGCTTGGCTTTTGAAAGGTCAAAAGATTGATGTAAATAAATCGGGCACGCAAGGGTTTCTAGGTATAATTTTATGCTTTGTGGTCGTAGTCTGATCTGTAACCTGATTGTAATTTGAGATGGTCAAAATTGCATCATCGCAAAACAATCCGCAAGTTAAAGAAGATGCTGTCGAGGTCTCGGATGATGAGTTCAAGACTTTGTCGGCTGAAGAGGCGGCGGCTTGGCGGTTAAGCCATCCTCAAACCTCACCATGGCATGTCTTATTCCTGCAAATAGGCATAGGTGCTTTGATGGTGTTGTTGACGGGATTGTTCACCCGCGAATTCCATTTGGCCGCATCGGTGGCTTGGGGTTGCGCATCGGCTGTGATCCCTGCTGTGGTTTTCATCAGGGCTTTGAGTCGGCAAATGCGGCAAATTCAACCCAAGCTTGTCTTGGCGGGTTTGTTCTTTTGGGAGTTGGTCAAGATCATCTTGACCGTGGCGTTGCTCTTGGTAGCGCCAAAAGTGATTTCGAATTTAAGCTGGCTCGCCCTGGTGGCTGGCTTTGTGGTGACGATCAAGGTGTATTGGCTGGCCATGGCGCTGGGCTATATGCAACGGAAATCGAAGCCGACTATTTTTTGAACTGATTGGTGATTTATGGCTGCTGAAAACGCTGGCGCGCACGCCCCAACGGCTGGAGAGTACATCCAGCATCACTTGCAGCACTTGCAAATGAACTTTTCATTTGAAGGTGTTAAGCAAACAAGCATTGTGGATTTCAGTTTGTTCAACCTTGACTCGGTTGTTCTGTCGGTGTTTTTGGGTGTGGTGGGTTGCTTTGTATTGTGGTCGGCTGCCCGAAAAGCCACATCGGGCGTGCCAGGGCGCTTCCAGGCGGCTGTTGAATTGCTATCTGAAATGGTCGAAAACCAAGCCAAAGGGGTGATTAGCAACGCCAACAGCCGCAAGCTGATTTCACCGCTGGCGCTGACGGTTTTTGTTTGGATTTTTCTGATGAATGCCATGGACATGCTGCCAGTGGACTTGCTCCCCGGTGCTTGGCATGCAGTGGGTCCTGCTTTGGGTTTCAAAGACTACATGCGCGTGGTTCCTACCGCTGACTTGTCCACAACTTTGGGTTTGTCATGCTCTGTGTTGTTGATTTGTTTGTTTTACAACGTCAAGATCAAGGGCCTCGGCGGCTGGGTGCATGAGCTCATTTCGGCGCCTTTTGGAGACCATTGGGCGCTGTACCCCATCAATTTCTTGATGCAGATGATCGAATATTTGGCCAAGACGGTCTCGCATGGCATGCGACTGTTTGGCAACATGTTTGCAGGTGAGTTGGTGTTCATGCTGATTGCCCTCATGGGTGGTGGCTGGGCATTGTCAGCAACCGGTGTGGGTTTGGCCATTGGCCACATCATTGGCGGCACGGTGTGGACTCTGTTCCACATTTTGGTGATCACTTTGCAAGCTTTCATCTTTATGATGTTGACGCTGGTCTACACAGGCCAAGCGCACGACGCGCATTGATGACATTTTTTTCGTTTATTGTTTCTTTTTTCCTCTCACTTTAGGAGCTTCACATGGAAAACATTCTCGGCCTGGTGGCATTGGCTTGCGGTTTGATCGTTGGTTTGGGCGCTTTGGGTGCCTCCATTGGCATTGGCATGATGGGCGGCAAATTCCTCGAATCCGGTGCACGTCAGCCTGAATTGATGAACGAGCTGCAGACCAAAATGTTTTTGTTGGCGGGCTTGATTGACGCCGCCTTCTTGATCGGTGTGGCCATTGCGTTGTTGTTCGCTTTCGCCAATCCCTTCATTCTGAAGTGATTCACGCACCTCTTCCCCTAGAAGAAGGACCTGACCGTGAACATTAACGCTACGCTGTTCATTCAGATGATCGTTTTTGCGATTTTGGTGTGGTTCACGATGAAATTCGTGTGGCCCCCGATCACAAAAGCGCTTGACGAACGGGCACTGAAAATCGCTGACGGTCTCGCTGCCGCAGACAAAGCCAAAGCCGAACTCAGCAACGCCAATGCGCGTGTGGAGTCCGAATTGGCCCAGTCGCGCAATGAGTCCGCATCGCGTTTGGCCGATGCCGAGCGCCGTGCAAATGGCATTGTTGAAGAAGCCAAAGCACGAGCTACCGAAGAAGCCAACAAGATCATCATTGCTGCAAAAGCCGAGGCCGAGCAGCAAGCTGTCAAAGTGCGCGAAAGTCTGCGAGAGCAGGTCGCAGCTTTGGCGGTCAAGGGTGCCGAGCAGATTCTCCGCAAGGAAGTCAACGCCGGTGTCCACGCTGATCTGCTGAGCCGCCTCAAGACCGAGCTGTAAGAAGCTCCAGCCAAAGAAGACCATGGCAGAACTTGCTACCATCGCCCGCCCTTATGCCGATGCGCTTTTCAAAGCGCAGGCATCCGATCTTGCTGGCACGGCCGCTTGGCTTGATGAACTTGCGGCCATTGCCGAGAACGCACAGCTGCAGCAGTTTGTCGACAGCCCCAAAGTGTCCGATGCGCAGGCATTCGAGCTGATCTCTGGCTTGCTGCGCGCAGCACTGCCCGAGGCTGGCAAGAATTTCCTGCAACTGGTGATCGAAAACAGCCGTCTCAGTGCGCTGCCTGTCGTTGCACAGCAGTACAGGGCCCTTGTGAATGCGCAAAGTGGCACCGCTGACGCGGTGGTCTACAGCCCATTCCCCATTGACGCTTCGGCCTTGGCCGACCTGTCGTCGACGCTCGAGAAACGCTTTGCGCGCAAGCTCAATGTGTCTGTCGAGCTTGATGCCTCCTTGATAGGCGGCATCTGCGTGGTGGTGGGTGACGAGGTGCTCGATACCTCTGTCAAGGCCCAATTGGAACAAATGAAATCGGCCCTCACCGCTTGATGCGGATTGAGACCGGACATATTTAAAGAAAGTAGGAAAGAGTCATGCAACTCAATTCCGCAGAAATTTCTGAACTGATCAAGAGCCGCATTGAAGGGCTGTCCGCCAGCGCCGATATCCGCAACCAGGGCACTGTGGTGTCCGTGACCGACGGTATCGTTCGCGTCCATGGCTTGTCCGATGTGATGCAGGGCGAAATGCTTGAATTCCCATCTACAGCCGATGGCATCGCCACGTTCGGTCTGGCCCTGAACCTCGAGCGTGACTCGGTGGGCGCCGTGATTTTGGGCGAGTACGAGCACATCTCCGAAGGCGACACGGTCAAGTGCACTGGCCGAATTCTGGAAGTGCCCGTGGGTCCCGAACTGATTGGCCGTGTGGTGAACGCCCTGGGTCAGCCGATTGACGGCAAAGGCCCAGTCAACGCCAAGATGACCGACGTGATCGAAAAAGTCGCCCCTGGCGTGATCGCACGCAAATCGGTGGACCAGCCGATGCAAACCGGCCTGAAGTCGATCGACTCCATGGTGCCCGTGGGCCGTGGTCAGCGCGAATTGATCATTGGCGACCGTCAAACCGGCAAAACCGCCGTTGCGATCGACGCCATCATCAACCAAAAAGGTCAGAACATGACCTGCGTTTACGTCGCGATTGGTCAAAAAGCCTCTTCGATCAAGAACGTGGTCCGCGCGCTCGAGCAAGCTGGCGCCATGGAGTACACCATTGTGGTGGCCGCTTCCGCCTCCGAATCAGCTGCGATGCAATACGTGTCGGCCTACTCCGGTTGCACCATGGGCGAATATTTCCGTGACCGTGGCGAAGACGCCTTGATCGTGTATGACGACCTGTCCAAACAGGCTGTGGCTTACCGTCAAGTGTCATTGTTGCTGCGCCGCCCACCAGGCCGCGAAGCTTACCCTGGCGACGTGTTCTATCTCCATAGCCGTCTGCTTGAGCGTGCGGCCCGCGTCAACGCCGATTACGTCGAAGCCTTCACCAAAGGTGCTGTGACGGGCAAGACAGGTTCTTTGACGGCTTTGCCCATCATTGAAACCCAAGCCGGTGACGTTTCAGCATTCGTGCCCACCAACGTGATTTCGATCACCGACGGTCAGATTTTCCTGGAAACCAGTTTGTTCAACGCCGGCATCCGTCCTGCGATCAACGCCGGTATCTCGGTGTCTCGCGTGGGCAGCTCGGCTCAAACGAAAGTCATCAAAGGCCAGTCCGGCGGTATCCGTACCGACTTGGCCCAGTACCGTGAATTGGCCGCTTTTGCGCAGTTCGCTTCCGATTTGGACGAGTCCACACGCAAGCAGCTGGACCGCGGTGCTCGCGTGACGGAATTGCTCAAGCAAGCCCAGTACAGCCCGCTGTCCATCAGCCTCATGGGTGCCAGCTTGTTTGCGGTGAACAAAGGCTTCATGGACGACATCGACGTCAAGAAGGTCTTGGCTTTCGAGCACGGCTTGCACGCTTACTTGAAAGATTCGTGCGCTGCTTTGCTGGCCAAGATCGAAAGCTCCAAAGCACTGGACAAAGAGGCGGAAGCCGAATTGCACACTGCCGTGGCCGCTTTCAAGAAAAGCTTTGCTTAATTTCTACCTGATCAAAAGGAGCCTCTGATGGCATCGGGCAAGGAACTACGCACCAAGATCAAATCGGTGGAAAACACCAAGAAGATCACCAAGGCCATGGAGATGATTTCCGTCTCCAAAATGCGCAAAGCGCAGGAGCGTATGCGCACGGCCCGGCCTTACAGCGAGAAGATTCGCACCATTGCGAGCCATCTTGG
>Ga0247831_1004032_pt1 | contig 20258 bp, 17 predicted proteins | sample LaCruzMarch2015__9_FD_192406 | JGI IMG/M metagenome (GOLD analysis project Ga0247831, IMG submission 192406) | Freshwater microbial communities from meromictic Lake La Cruz, Castile-La Mancha, Spain - LaCruzMarch2015_1m | ecosystem: Environmental > Aquatic > Freshwater > Lake | place: Spain...
GCGCAGCACGCTGTTAGCGCTGGTTGGTGCGTTTGTTGGCTTGGAGCGATTGAAAGAGCTCTACGCCATGGCACAGCGCGATGGCTATCGCTTCTACAGCTTTGGCGACGCCATGTTGATTGTGTGAGGCGGATGCGCGTGCACGCACGCACGCACGCTGACTCAACGCACCGCGTACTCAAGACTGACTACTGCGCGCAGGGTCTTCTCAATGGTGCGGGTGTCGTACTCACCGTAATCGCTTGATCCGGTGGTCCCGCGTTCAACCACTTGGATTACCCCTTGGTTGGCGCTGATGAGTGCGCCCACTGACGAACCGCTACCGCGTGCAAGTGTCTCGGCGCGTTCCATGGCGCTTCGGGTTGCTTTGTCGAGCAGGTCAACTTTGGTTGAATCGAGGCTGGAGACCAGGTATGCGGGTTCACCGCTGGCAACAGCAACGCCTTTTTGAATGAGTTGCGTGACGTTCCGTGCTGCAGTTGCTACAGCGTCCACCTTGGGGCTGAGCACTTCCATGGTTTGGGTGAGTTGATAGAACTCAATCTTGTTGGTGTCATGTCCCGTGGCGTCTTTAACCATCAGAGCGGATGATGTCACGGGGCCAGTCTTTGCTTCCGTGTCGGTGAAGGTGTTGGCAGTCATGAACTGCTTGAGACTCTGCATGTCCTCGGAGAGACTGGCGTATGCCGCTTGCAACGTGGTGCCACGGCAGCTGACGGCGGTCACCCAGCGCGCGCTGTCTGCACGGAGGTCAATACTGGCCGAGCCCTTCACTTTGATGCTGCTGGAACTGCGGCTGGTGATGATGGCCTTCGCCACGCTCTGCGAGGCAAACGCACTGCCCAGCGCGAGTGCGACCCCCAGCATGAACATCCCGAATCCGTTTGAAGCAATGAGCCGGATTGACAAATTTTTCCCGGCGCCCGATGGGTCGCGTGCAGACATTTCCACCTCCTGTGATGAACCCGCGCGACCTGCCCCCGGCATCGACCGGAACGCTGAAAGCACGGGTGCGGTCTCCGACCGCAGTCCGTTCATCGGCAGGACGCGCTGTCGGACTGCACAGGGCGCGGGTACCGTGCAGGGGCATGAAGCCCATCCCCCACACGCAACGGAACACGGGCCATGAACTCATGGACGAGGCGCATCCCGATCCAGCCCGGCTGGGGAACGAGTTCCGATTCTTGGTGAAGTTCAACGCGGCCACCGGCTCTGGCACGGCCATCGTTGACGCATTGCGAAGCCGGATGAGCCCGACCAGCGGGCAGCAGGTTTCAGTGGTTGACTTTGGGGCAGGGGTGGGGGATATCGCACGGTCTTTTATCAACCGCGCGGCGCGGCGCGGTTGGGTGGCGCATTGCTTGGCCACGGATCGGAACCCGTTGGTGCTGGACATGGCTCGGGCCCGCGGGTCCATGGATGGTTTGTCGTTTGCAGCAGTGGATGTTCTGCAAGCCAAGGCCATCTTGGGCGCAAAGTCGTTCGATGCGGCGCACGCCTCGTTGATGCTGCACCACTTGCCGGACCATGAAGTGGTGGAGGCGCTCAAGGCCATGTCAGCGGTGGCGCGACATGCGGTGATCTGGAATGACCTGATTCATGATGCATTTGGCATTGCGGGTGCATGGTTTGCCACACTCACTTCGCCCGCGGAAACCAAGCGTGATGCCATGTTGAGCGTGAAGAATGGCTTTAGTAAGCGCCAAGCGGTGGAGTTTGCCGAGGCGGCCGGCCTGCGCGACATTCGCGTGCGCCGGTGGCGCGGTCCGCGCTTTCTGTTGACGGCGCGGCCAGCCGACTGAGCCATCGCCACCGCTTCCTGAACCCGCTACGCTTGAAGCCATGGACATGAAGGATCTCAAGCGCGACGCATTGAAACTTGCCAACTGGATCACTGATCGATCGATCAAGGGGATCTCGCCACTGCAGAGCGCGGAGGAGCTTGCCGAGCGGTATCGCATTGACAACACCTACGCATCGAATGACAAGCGCGTGGACGCGCTGATTCGTTGGGAGACTTCAAAGAACTTCACTGCCGGATTCATCACCGGACTGGGCGGCGTCATCACGCTGCCTGTGACGATTCCGGCATCGGTAGCGGCCTCGTGGCTCATTCAGGCGCGAATGGCCGCAGCCATTGCCTCCATCTACGGTCACGATCCGCGTTCCGACAAGGTGCGAACCGTGGTACTGCTAGCGCTCATTGGTGATGCCACTGCTTCAAAGTTACTGAAGGGGGCAGGGGTTTCCTTGGGTAAGCACGCGGTACTGAAAGCCATGGAGGGTGTTGGCGGGCGCACCGTCACGCAAATCAACCGTGAGGTGGGCGAGCAGCTCATCACCAAGACCGGCGTCAAGGGCGCCCGCGGTGTTTCCAAGTTGGTGCCGATTGCTGGAGGCGTGATCAGCGGAGCGTTCGACGCCGCCTCATGCCAAGTGGTGGGTCGGTGCGCGAAGCGGCTCTTTCGCGAGGGGTAACCCGCGGGGTAGATTGGTATCGCGCGTGCCAATCGCTCCGGCGTTCGCGACCCTGCGGCTCATCGTTACTGCAAAGGATTGCATATGAAACTCACGGTGCTCTTCTCTCGGCTCATGCCGCTCCCGGCTCATCTTCGCCAGTCAACCTTGGATGTCGATTCAATCTCTGATGACTCGCGTACTGTGAAACCGGGCTGCCTGTTTGTGGCACGATCGGGCTCCGCCAATGATGGTCGAGCCTTTGTTGCCGACGCCATTGCGCGCGGAGCAGTGGCGGTCTTGCACACCGGCCTTGATCCATGCGCGGATCATCCCGACGCCGCACACGTGGCGCGCATTGCCATGCCGGAAGGCACGGACTTAGTGCGCTTTGCTGGCATCTTGGCAGATCGGTTGGAAGGATCGCCAAGTGAGTGGTTGAAACTGGTTGGCATCACTGGCACCAACGGCAAGACCACCATGGCCTACCTGTTGCAACAGTTTGCTCGCGCGGCTGGATCGCCGTGCGGGCTGATCGGTACGGTGGCGATCGATGATGGTGCAGAATCAACGCGCGCAAGCCTGACGACTCCTGGACCGATCGATCTGGCGCATGCACTTGGACGCATGGTGCGCAATGGTTGCAGCGCGTGCGCCATGGAAGTTTCCAGTCACGCACTTGATCAAGGCCGCGCGGATGCGTTGCAGTTTCACACCGCAATTTTCAGCAATTTGACTGGCGATCACCTTGATTATCACAAGACCATGGAGGCCTACGCAGCTGCCAAGCAGTTGCTCTTCCGGAGGCTTTCGCCAACCGGCACGGCGGTGATCAACGTGGACGATCCGTGGAGTGCAGTCATGATGGAAGGCTGCACTGCCAACATCTTGCGTTGCAGTGTGCGCGCTGCGGGCGAGGCCAATTCCACCAGCGCTCCGCAATGCACCGCCACGATCCATGCCGCGCAACTTGGTTGGCAAGACGCAACATTTGCTGGTCCATGGGGCAGCATGCGCGTACGCCTTCCGATTGTTGGCAGACACAACGCCATGAACGCGCTGCAAGCAGTGGCTGCAGCATGGTCGATCGGTGTGCCCGCGCAGGTGATTGAACAAGCACTCGCCTCGTGCGCGGCGCCTCCCGGGCGACTGGAGCCGGTGACTCGTCCAACTGATCCATTTGCGGTACTGGTTGACTATGCGCACACCGATGATGCGCTCCTCAATGTGCTGACTGCGTTGCGACCGCTGGTTGGTCCGGGCGGTCGGCTGGTGACGGTCTTTGGTTGTGGTGGTGACCGCGACCGCACCAAGCGCCCGCGCATGATGCGGGTGGCGTGCGAACATTCCGACCGCGTGATTGTGACAAGCGACAATCCGCGCACTGAGAATCCAGAAGCGATCATCGATGAGGTGCTCACGGGTCAGCCGACCGGCGCATCCGGAGCCGCACACGCCGCCGGCAAGCCTGCCGTGGAGGTGATTCGCCAAGTGGACCGCGCTCAGGCCATTGCCTTGGCGGTGACCGAGGCGCGCCCCGGGGACATCGTTCTCATTGCTGGGAAAGGCCATGAGGACTACCAAATCATTGGTACGCAGACGCGACCCTTTGACGACCGCATTGAGGCTCGCACTGCGCTGAGTCGGGGAGCCGGGAGTACCCCGCGGGAACTGGTGAGCGGGTGAGTCCGCGCGGGTCACGCGTGTGGCGCTGGGTGGGAAACGCAGTGCCGGTGCTGGCGATCGTGGTATGTGCGCTCTTTGCTCCAGCGTTTGCGCGATATGGAATCCGAGGCGGTTGGGCGGCAAGCACTGCGCGCGTTTCCGAGTTTGTGCATACGGGAAGTTGGGAAGCGGCTTCGCGCGCGGAGGCGATGGCTGCAGCGCGGGTTCGTATGCCGGAGGTGGCGGCATTCTTGGCGCAGGATCACCAGCTGGAATTACCCGCGCCGCGCGCTGACATTGCACACTTTGCGTGGAAGGACAATCGACCGCAGATTGTGCGGATCGAGGGCACGGACTATCGGGATCCCGCGCGTGATGTGTTGGAGATCGCCTGCACGGCGCCAGTAGACCGCGATGCGATCGCCGCCGTCGAGGCGCACTTTGGTTGGCCAGCGCGGATGCCGGCGCGTTCATACTTTGTGGGCGACGCCGCGGAGTCTGCATTTGAACGTGCGTACCGCGAGTCGTTGGCGTCGCACGGGTGCCGGATGGCGCTTGATCCACGCGCGGCGGATGGAAGATCCATGGTGGTTTCGCCGGACTACGCGTGGCTTGTCAGCGTTTCGCGACCGCTGTTGGCGCCGGTGGCTGCCAAGGTGATTGCGGTGTTTCCTGCCTATGAAAGTCGACATTCACAGCGTCGCACCGTGGACGCGCTGACCAGCTTTGTTCAGCGCGCGGTTCCGTATGTCACCATTCCTCCAGCGGTTGATGGCAAAGAGCGTGCGGGTTTACGAACACCCGGCACCACCTTGCTGCAGGGCGGCGACTGCGATTCCAAGTGCGTGCTGCTTGCAACACTGATCCGCTCGATCGATCCTGCGCTCCCAGTAGCGGTAGTGAACTTTCGTCGCGGCGGGCCGGGGGATCAGGGGCACAGCATGTTGTTTGTTGGCGTGGACGCTGCGGCGGATGATGTCACGATGGATCTGGGCGGCAGACGCATGGTGGCAGTGGAAACTACGGACGGGTGGGACATCGGCCGCGTTCCAAGTGAGTTCGACCCGGCGGAGATGCAGGCGTTCTTTATGATTCCGTGAGGCAGGGGGTGAGGCAGCGTGTGATGCAGCGCTTGACGCCCCGCATCACGCCCATAAAGACATAGCCCCCGGCGCAATGCGCCAGGGGCCAGTGTTCAGTCATTGCGGCGCCCGTCAACGTCAGGGCGCCAGCGTCAGTCAGTTGGTGGCGCTTGTGCGCTTGCTGAAGATGCTGATGATGATCAGCAGGGCAATCAGACCAACAAAGCCACCGCTACCAAGCTGCGTCACGAAAGCCATCAGGTTGCCAGTGATCTTGCCGAAGTACGAGGTGCTCTCGGTACCGAAGATGATCTGAACCAAGACGCCGATGGCGATGAACAGCAACATGATGTCAACCAGTTCACGTGCCCAGCCCTTAACGAGTTCGAAGCCCTTCATGCGTATCTCCTATATCGAGTAGCAATCGGGCGAACCGTTGTCGCCCCACCTTATTGGCATCGGGCGGTGGGTTTCCGGAACTTGAGAGATTATTTGGCAAAACTGAGCATGGCCGGCTCACAGACCCACGGAGCGCGCGAGCAGAATGCCCACGCACAGGGCACACACAGCGGCCAGAACGCGTTGCAGGTGACGGTGGAAATGGTTCATGGAACCCTCGAAACGATGAGGTTTACGAGCGGGGGGGCTGGAACAACCTGCTCGTGCCCGCGCGTCACTTTATTGTTGGAGACGAGTGGCAGCGGGGCAAGTGAATGGCGGTGAATTCCCCGCGACTTCTACTCAATGCGACAAATACTTCTCACGCCCGCCGTTACCCTGTGCGGGCGTCCCACGGATGGGAGGCGTGTGGGAGTGCCGCCAAGTCTGGCGAGCCCCCAAGTGGCAACGGCAAGGAGCGCCCATGCAAGTCAGCGCAGACGATCTTCGGAGTGCAGTCGCCGGACAGTGGATTGTGGCGCCGGCGGTGGCAATGCCGCGGCCAGGCTTCGCGCCGGCCCCGTTCATGATGCACGGGGTGGCCACCGACACCCGCGAGGACATGCGCGGAAAGCTGTTTGTAGCCCTCCGCGGCGAGAAATTTGATGCCCACGCCTTCTTGGCCGATGCCGCAGCGCAGGGTGCTGCAGCGGCGATGGTCGATCGTCGCGCGGGTGAGTTTGCGCGGCCTGCCGGGTTGCCGCTCATCGAAGTGGGCGACACCCGCGTGGCGCTTGGCGACCTGGGGCGTTGGTGGCGCGGCCGGCTGCGGGGCAAGGTGGTTGCCATCACCGGTTCGAGCGGCAAGACCACCACGCGGCGCATTGTGGATGCGGCGCTGGCAAGCACCATGAAGGGCAGCGCCTCGCCGAAGAGCTTCAATAACGACATCGGTGTGCCGCTGACACTCTTAGGCGCGGACAGCACAGATGGCTATTTAGTAGTTGAAATTGGCATGAATCACCCGGGCGAGATCTCGCCGCTGGCGCTGATGTCGGCGCCGCATGTGGCGATCGTCACCATGGCGGGCCGCGCGCACTTGGGCGGCATGGGCACGGTGGAAGCGATCATCAGCGAGAAGGCAACCATCGTTGACGGTCTTGGCAGCATGGGCATCGCCATTGTGAACGGCGATCAGCCAGCACTGGTGGCGGCCATTCAGGAGCGCGTGAAGCCGGGCGTGCGGGTGGTGACGTTTGGAACGGGCGAGCAGTGCATGTGGCGGATGGTGGCGCGCGTGGCGGGCGGCGGGGGGCAGTCGCTCCGCGTGCGTGAGCCAGGCGGCGCGGAGTGGGAGTGCCCGATCGGTCTGCCTGGCGATTACAACGCCATGAACGCGCTCAGTGCCATCACCTGCGCGCGCATGCTGGAGGTTCCGGCGGAGAAGATTGCCGGTGCGCTGGTGGCAGTCACCCCCACCGAGATGCGAATGACGCGCCAAGAGATCGGCGGCATTGCGCTCTACAACGACGCGTACAACGCGAACCCCGACGCGGTACTGGCCTCGCTGCGTGCGTTCCGGGAGCTTTCCGAGGGCGGCGGTCGGCGCGTCACGGTGCTTGGTGACATGCTGGAGCTGGGGGAACAATCGGCAAACCTGCATGCCGAGGTGGGTCGTGCGGCGGTGGCGGCCGGGGCCAAGCTTGCGGTCTTTGTGGGTGAGGCGAGCGCGCATGCGGCCGACGCGGCGCGGCAGATGGTGGGCGTTAGGGTCCAAGTAATCCACGTGGCGGCGCTTGATGCCCCCGGGGTGACTGAAATTGCTGCCGCGCTCCAGCCCGGCGATGTGATTCTGTTGAAGGGCAGCCGCGGAAGCCGAATGGAACGTTTGGTTGAGGCGCTTTCCGCCCGCACGGCGGGTGGTGCATCGACACCCCCGAGGTGACCCATGTTGTACGCGCTTGTTGAGAACCTGCAGAACTGGCTCGACTCCGTTGGTCTGTACCCCGTGGTGCAGGTGATGTTCCAATTGGAGTTCCGAGCGTTCTTCGCGGTGCTGCTGTCGTTTGGCATGGTGCTGGTACTGATGCCCAAACTGATCGCCAAGCTGCGTTCAGTCAAGGTGACCGACGACCCGGAGTTTTACGGGAAAGATTTAAACGCCATCATGGCATCAAAGCGGGGAACGCCCACGATGGGCGGCATCCTGCTCTGTGGCAGTGTGTTTCTCACCACGGTGTTGTTAGCGGATGTGGTGCATAGCCGGTACGTCCATGTGTCGCTCATTGTGCTGGTGTGGCTTGCGGGCGTTGGCGCGTGGGACGATTGGATGAAACTCACGCAGGCCGCGCGCGACAAGCGCAACGGTGGCAAGCGCAGTCGCGATGGATTGCTTGCGTGGGAGAAGTTGGTGTTTCAGTTTGGCATCGGCGTGATCGCCAGTTGGTTCATCTGGCATGCCGCCACGGTGCCGGACGCGCACGTACTGAATCTTCCATTCCAACGCACGTACTTACCTGCGCCCACTGAGGGTGTGATTCAACCGCTCGAACTTGCACCTGGCGTCTGGCAAATGGGGTTGATTTCCTTCATGCTGCTTGGCTCATTCATGATTGCGTTCACTTCAAACGCAGTGAATCTCACGGATGGTCTGGACGGCCTTGCCGGTGGAACGCTCTTGATTGCGGCGTTCGCCATGATGGTGCTCACGTGGATTTCAGCCAGTCAGCGCGCCAGTTACTTTCTGATGGTGCCGTACGTGCCAGGCAGCGGTGAACTGATGGTGATTGCTGGCGCGATGGCCGGCGCGTGTCTTGGATTCCTCTGGTTTAACGTTGCGCCCGCGCAGATATTCATGGGCGATACCGGCAGCCTTGCTATGGGCGGGTTGTTGGCAACCATTGCCGTCTGTGTGCGGCAAGAGGCGCTCTTAGTATTGATCGGCGGCGTCTTCTACTTAGAGGCGCTGAGTGTGATCATGCAGGTGGGGTGGTTCAAGTTCACGCGCATCCGTTTCGGCGAGGGGCGAAGGATTCTCTTGTGTGCGCCCGCGCACCACCACTTCCAGCAAGCCGGCTGGAAGGAAACGCAGGTGGTGGGGCGGTTCTATTTGATCGCCATTACGTTGGCGATTGTGGCGCTGGTGAGCTTGAAGTTGCGGTGACGGGGGGCAGTGTCGGTGATTCGAGTGGAAGTCCAGCTCAGTTCCCCGAGCAGGTTCCCCACGCAGCGAGGATTTGCGCGATGTCCTGTCCGTCGACGGTGCCGTCGCTGTTGATATCGCCAACAACGATTTGCTCGTGGTGTCCCCACTGACTGAGCTGTATGCCGAGATCGCCGCCGTCCACGACGCCATCGCGTTGGAGGTCCTCCGGGCAGGACGGGGGTAAGGCGGTGCTCTCGATGGTAAAGAAGTCGGTATCGAAACCCGCGTCGATCGCAGTCACTTGCTGGCAGTCAGGATGTGGGTAACTCGTTGGAACATCTGTGTAGAACCCCGCATCTCCCCAGAAAACGGCACTTCCGTCCGGCCGAAGCGCAAGGGTGCGATACCCACCCGCAGCGATCGCAGTCACGGGGCCGAGATAGAAGGGTACTGGTGCATTGTGGTGCGCAGGATCTCCCCACGCAGACACGTGCCCGTCCGCAAATCGCGCTGCGGTGTGGTTTACGCCGCACACCACCTGCACCGCTGGCTGGTAGAAGATTGGTACACCGCACTGTATCTCGACATTGCGCCCCCAACACGTGACGGACCCATCCGATCCCAGCGCGGCGCAATGCGAATCGCCGCATGCAACTGTGGCGGTCGGAGGCAACGTTGTGGGCACAGTGCACTGGCCATCACTGTTCGAGCCCCAGCAAACAACGGTGCCGTCGATGCGCACCGCCGCACTGAATCTGTACCCGGCGGCAACCGATCGAACACCCGTCAGGTCGGATGGAGGCGTGCATTGCCCGAAGTTGTTTAAGCCCCAGCAACGGACGGTTGCGTCGTCCTGCAGCGCAACAAAATGGTCGCCACCAGCGGCGAGCAGGGATACCGGGCGCATGTCTGAGGGTGGTGACGGCGCGTGTTCAAGAGCGGTGACAACGCCGTCGCTCCAGCGAATGACCTTCGACCCGCTGTGATAGGCCCTGCTCTCCACCACTTGCACGATCTGGGCCGCTCTGCGCGGGATGCCGCACTCAGCGTCACCGTTGTTTCCCCAGCACCGCGCCGAACCGTCGGAGCAGAGCGCCACCGTCTGCCAACCACCGCATGCGACTTCGGAAACAGGACCGAGGTCCGTTGGCACGGTGCACTGGCCTTCGTCGGCGCGACCCCAGCACGTCACCGAACCGTCTGTTCTTATGGCAGCGGCGTGGTAATAACCCATTGCCACCTCGCGTACGGAGCCGAGCGCTGAGGGGACTGTACTTTGTGGAACGCGGGTGGTTCCCCAAGCAACCACATTGCCGTTGGTCTTGACTGCGGCGAAGCACTCGAGATTGCCGGAGATCGAGCGTATCGGCTCGGTGAACGACGGCGGCGTCCAAATCGTGGATCCCCAATACGCCAGGGTGCCGTTGGAGCGGAGTGCGAGCGACCCCGTGCCGACTGTCGCGATGGATCGAACATTCGTCAGGCCAGGAGGAACCGTTGCTTCACCGTAGACATTCCCACCGTAGTTGTTAGGTACCGCCCAGCACACCACAGTGCCGTCGGAAAGCAAGAAGCTCACGTGGGTTGGACGCCAACTCTCGCCTCCGCCCCAGGAAACCCCAACTTCCAATGCGATTGTCCCGGTTGGTACTGCCGATGGATGCCCGGGGATCGTGGTGCCGCCCCAAGTGCCGTAGACCCCTACGACCGTGTCGGAAAGTACTGCGGCTCGAAGGATCCGCGTCCTCTCGCCCCACCCAAGCGCCTCTCCGTTATATCCGGTGGTGCCGGGTTTACCGCGATTTCTGCCCCAAGTCCAGACCTTTCCATCTGCCGTCAGACCCGCCGTGTGGTATGGCCCGGCAGCCACGTGGACGAAGCGCTGCTGGAAGGCACGGGTATCGACGTTCGTTGACCATGGCCTACCTAGCCACATGATGTCCTGAGTTGGACCCGCGCTGGCGGTTGCGATATTCAATTGGCTTGAAAGGCATGCCAAGGCGATAGCAGGTGCCGCGCGGAGCATTTGAACGCCCCGCGCGCCGGAACACCTAGAATCGCTGCGGAATTGGAGTTGATTTTTCATTGTTGGGAGTCCGCGACTGCGACGAGGACGTCTGCAAGGACAGACGCTTGGGAGAGGGGAAGCGCCGCCATGAAGCCCCCTATTTCTCCAAGGCTATCGTAGCCTAGGAGCGACGCAGCGAGTTGTAGCCGTGCGATATCGCGTGCGTGTTCGGCCACAAGAGAGCACGCAAGTGAAAACGACGGGTGGGTAGCCCCGAAGAACAGTCCAAGGTCGGTGCCGTTTACGACCTCGTCCCCATTGAAATCCGCTTGGCATGAACTGTTGCACGGGCCCCATGCACCGAGTAACAGGCCGAGGTCAGCGTTCGTAAGGACGCCGTCATTGTTCAGATCTTGAGCAAAGTACGTGTGGACGGAGAGTAATTGCGCTCCACGGTCTTTGGTGACTTGGCCGATTGTGAGCAATCGCCCGTCCGAAGTAGCTGATTGGCAAGAGCTGAGCACGAGCGAGAATTGCGTGATGTCTAGATCTTGCCAATTGGTCAGAACTGCGGTCGTGTGATCGGGAGCAACACTTCGGACCTTAAGCACCAAGTCCTGCACATCCATCCCGCACCAATTGGCATCAGGCAGTTCTCTGCCCGTCGATCCCTCGAGTGGTGCGGTCGTTCGTTCACCTGTCCACGCAACCGCGCGATTGCCGTTCGGGCCCGCTGCTCGGAACCCGGTGACTAGCCGAATCTGTGCAGAGTCCCCCTGTCCGGCAAGTGTCAGCGCGGTAACGTCCGATGCAGCCGACTCGGCATCCGGGGGAAGCAGTTCGTTGTTGCCGGTGACCCAGAGGCATTCGTTCAAATCTAGCAATCGAAGCCCGTTAGTCCGTAATTGTAATTCAGGACCGTTGAGGCTCCAGCATTCCAATGTGCTCGTCGCTTCGGTAGCAACCTCGTCGCGGTACTCCACGAGCGCCGCTTGTCGAATACAGACGCAAGGGACTCCATTTTGTCCATTCTCGTACGAGCAGCTTCGGGAATACCAGCCGGCTGTGGACACCATGAACGCGTGCGGCGTGGCTAAATCCGGTGCCGCGAGGTCCGATCGCCACGCGGAACTCGCGGAGTAATCCGCGAAACGCACCGGCTCTTGGCCTGTCTGTGTTGCCCACGGCGCTATGCGCCGTGCGTATCCGACGATTGCCTGCGCGTAGTTGTCCGTAGGAATGCCGTTCCAGTCCCACCGAATGGATGAATTGTCCCAAGAGCACCACATCGCCGGAAGGCCTTCATTGCAGCACGCAGGTACCGTTCGGGTGTCCCCGACGCAGGCAAATTGCCGGAATGTGTTGGTCGCGTTTCCCCGCACCCAGCTTTGGGCAGTAGAGGATGCAATCGCCAAGAAGTTGCCACGAGCGTCATTGACGCCGAAGGTAGTCATCGCGATGCAATGCCCAGAGTGGTTCTCTGATGCAGTGCCCTGGTCAATGAGGCGTGGGTATGCAGTCAGAGTCGACGGCGGCGCGACGAAAGCAACCGCAACCGAACGCAGGTTGGGTTGCAGCAGCGCCGCGACATTGGTAGCACGCTGCTCACACCGAACACCCATGCGACCGCAGCCGAGGACCGTTCCGTCGGCGAGCACACGGAGGTCGGAGACGAACCCGTCGTCGGCAGCGTTGAGTTGACACGGTACGCCCGTTGAACAGTGGACCAACGGAGCGACGGTTAATCTTTGAATATCGGTCGGGCTGACAGTACCGTGGTTGTTCGGTATCCGTACTCTCCATATCGCCGGTTTCATCCGGGAGTCGTTGGAGCTTCCGCCGCCGGAAGGCAGGTATTGTTCTTCAATGCCACCACCCACGAACACATAGCGTGTATCGCCGATGAGCAGGGGCTCGGATATGGCGCTCGCTACGCTTCGAGGTCCGGAATTCCCGCCTTCGAGCTGGACTGACTGCCATTCGTACTCGAGCACAGTGGGAAGCCACAGCGTTGCGATTACCCGATCTGCCCCCGACTGGCGGGCGCCAGCGATCATCCTCGCTTCATTCTGGCGAAAGGTGACGCCGCTGTTCGGCCACATGGATTGCACAACCAGCTGACCGCGGTCTTGCTGCCCCGCCTGCCAGGTGGATTGGTCGAGATCGCCAACGATATCGGCTACGAGCGGGCGGGGATGCACACGGAGTTCGACGGCAGCCTCCATTGTGCGCCATGCGATTGCATGCACACGTGGATGCAGACCATCCCCAATGGCTCCAAGGTCGAAGACGACACGCTTGATTCCGGCTGAGAAGATGGCGGATCGTCCCGCTTCACTCTCGGGGTTGGCGGGGCGGTCTCTGGTCTCTGGTGCGGGAATTGCGTCAATGTTAACGGTGACGCCAGCGCAGGTTGCGCTCCCTGTCGCGGAGGCGATTGTTTCAAGATGGCCGTCCGGCGCTTGTCGGACGAAACGGATGCCGCAGGCGGCGTTTCCAGTCGGTTTATCGAGCTCTACCCACACCGACTGCATCGGTACATCAAAATCAAAGTAGCCGATACAGGACGAAGGCGAGTTCGGGTCAAGGCCAACGCTTGACTGTAGCGACGAATTAGTTTCGCCTACCGTAATGTTGATTGATCCACAGTCGACACCGCCGCGCGCGGGTACCGGCTCGCAGCCGAAGGTGATTCTGCCGCTCGCCTGCACCCGTGAGAATGTCCCCGCGGGCACCATCGCAGCAGTCCATTCGCGTATCGGAAGGCCCGCAGCTGCTCTCCAGTTGGTGCGCGCCTTGCTGCAGATGAGTTGGTTACTTTCACACGTCGGGTCGCTTACCACGTAGGGGCTGGAAGTCAATAGAGTGCCGGAACCTGTTCCTTGCGAGCTCCCGCAGACTGTCCCGCATTCCCCAAGTACCGCATCAGATTGATGACCGGACGCCGTGAGGCATGCCATTAAGGCCACGGGCACGATGCATACGATTGACAGTCGTTGGTTCAACATTGGGTCCTTTTGGAATCTCAATTCGGATGCGGGACAATTTGCTGCGCTGTGGGCAGCTGCACTATCACCGTATGAGGCTGTTTGTTGTGACAGGAAAAAGCGGAAGAATTCACGATTACTTGTTATCTGCACGTTCCAGTTTGGCGAACTAGCCCCCATAACCACCCCGGGGTCGCCTGAGTAGGGATACGTACCCTGCCGGTCGACAGATGGGGCGAACTGGACATTGTGTGGTTTTTATTGATCTTCACACGTTGTTCGGTATCGGCGATCGACGTCCCGGGAGGGCCACTCAGAAGATTCAACCGCTCGAACTTGCGCCTGGCGTCTGGCAAATGGGGTTGATTACCTTCATGTTGCTTGGCTCATTCATGATTGCGTTCACTTCAAACGCAGTGAATCTCACGGATGGTCTGGACGGCCTTGCCGGTGGAACGCTCTTGATTGCGGCGTTCGCCATGATGGTGCTCACGTGGATTTCAGCCAGTCAGCGCGCCAGTTACTTTCTGATGGTGCCGTACGTGCCAGGCAGCGGTGAACTGATGGTGATTGCTGGCGCGATGGCCGGCGCGTGTCTTGGATTCCTCTGGTTTAACGTTGCGCCCGCGCAGATATTCATGGGCGATACCGGCAGCCTTGCTATGGGCGGGTTGTTGGCAACCATTGCCGTCTGTGTGCGGCAAGAGGCGCTCTTAGTATTGATCGGCGGCGTCTTCTACTTAGAGGCGCTGAGTGTGATCATGCAGGTGGGGTGGTTCAAGTTCACGCGCATCCGTTTCGGCGAGGGGCGAAGGATTCTCTTATGTGCGCCCGCACATCACCACTTCCAGCAAGCCGGTTGGAAGGAAACGCAGGTGGTGGGGCGGTTCTATTTGATCGCCATCACGTTGGCGATTGTGGCGCTGGTGAGTTTGAAGTTGCGGTGAGGGGGGACTGGGGGCGTCCGTGTTTCGAGTGGAAGTCCAGTCGGCGCAGTTCTTGCGAGGTTAGGTACGCGTCAAGTTAAAGGGCAAAATCTGCCTGAGGATCGGTCCGCTGCATTGAATTTGCGCAGTGAGTGGATTAGACTTGGAGGCGTACCGGGAACTTTCATCTAAATTAGGGCGGACCCCGGGCTCGCCCTCTCCTCATCGAAGAAAGGTTCAATCCTTGCGACTTTTTCTACCGTCATCATTATCGTGCCGTCTTCTCATCGCAGCTCTCGCATTGTTTGCGGGTGCTCCCGCCCTTGCTCAGGCAAGCGCGGCAAGCGCTCCAACCGGGCAATGGGAACTCAAGGTCGGCGGTACCTTCGAGGGCGACAAGGTCAACGGCATTGCTTACGTCGAGTTTGAGGCAGACGGCTCGGTGGGCGGCTATTACCTCTCGCGCTACTCCTCCGATGTCTATCAGGTCGATGGTTCTTGGGTTCAAGTTGGCAAGAAGTTCAGCGGCTCGGTTGAGGTCTTCCTCGGCTCCGGAGAGACCTTCGGAACTTTCCAGATGTCAGGCTCGGCACGTGTGGGCAAGTCGCTTTCCGCCCGTTTGACCGATGAGTTCGGGAGCAACTTATCGCTGTCTGGAAAGCCGTTCGTGGCTCTCGGGAACCTCGAGGGTGAATACACGGGGACCATCAAACAGTACGGTCAGACCGTCGATTTAGATATTCAGCTTATTCCCGGCGAGGTAGACGGGCTGTACGAAATCAGTGGTTCTTTCGGTAGCGGCACCAATTTACTATCCGGCTTCACTGTAGCTAATCGCAAGGGAGAATTTGTTGCTTACGTCTACAACGAGACTGATGACATCTATGCGAGCATTTGGGGCAAGATCAGTGGTGGTCGTTTGAAAGCCACTGGTGTGTCTTTGGAAGACGGTTCGAAGATTCAGATTAGTTTAGTTTCATCCGGTACCTGAACTCGCATTGATGACCGAACGGGGTGGAGTCTTCCGGCGGTTTCCGCTGGGGGACTCTGCCCCGTGATTCATTTCTTCGTCGTCTAGGCGACAGTTTCGTGCTTACTCACACGCCCCCTGGCGCTCACGCGTCTGGGGGCGTGTGTTTTGTATGGCGCGAGTTAAGACTCACGTGAATCCTGCTCGCGATGGGACAACAGAAATGGCGGCTGAAACTGCACTTGCATTTCTGCACATTCCTTTAACTCGTTCCAAATACGGAAGGTGATGGGCGGGGTAGCTGCATTGCGTTCTTGAGGGTGACGGAGATGACTCCCCGAAGTTTGGCACTCGCCACTTCCATCTCGGTCTCGCTTGATGAGCCCCGAATTGCACCCTTGAAAGGTTCGCCCCCCATGAAGAACATGATCCTCGCCGTCTCCGCCGTGTCCGCCGTTGCTGCCTCAGCAAACGCTGGCTTTCAGGGCTTCGTTGCCTCCGTCCGCGACGTTGGTGCCTACACCGTCATCGACATCTTCGCGGGTGTGAGCAACCAGTCCGACAAGTTCCTCAACGCCTACGACATGAGCATCAGCACCACGGTTGCTGGTGGCTTCTACCAGGCAGCTGGTTTGGCCAACAAGACTTGGAGGCCCGATACTGCCGGCTTCGTCTCGACCCGTGACTCCATCGATAGCTTCATGACCGCTGGCACGTACAGCGGCGGGGCTCAGGCAGGTGTGTTCTACGCATCCACCAACACCAACGGCGACCCGACCTTTATCAATGGCAATGGCGGCACCAGCTGGAACGGCACCCTCCTCTCAGCTGCAGCCACCACTGTTCCTCAGAACGCTGGCTGGTACACCGGCGACCCAACCTCGATTGACAACGCCGCTGAGAGTCTCGCTGGCATGGTCGGCCGCGTGAACGGCACCACGGGAGCCGGTGTGCCATCCTCATGGGGCATTTGGATCTCGCACATCGTGCTCGCGGGCAATGGTCGTACGCTCGGCACCGACGTGAGCTACGCGGGCTTTGCCTCTATCAAGGATGGTCTCTCGGGCGCCGTCAGTCAGGGTGCAAGCACCTTCCCGGTTCCTGCTCCGGGTGCCGTGGCTCTCCTCGGACTTGCTGGCTTCGCAAGTCGCCGCCGTCGCGCCTGATATCAGTAGTTCTCTTCACGCTGGCCTCGGCCGGCGTCCACACTCCACGCCCCCTGGCGCTCACGCGTCTGGGGGCGTGTGTGCGTTTGCGTTCATGCCGTACGATGCTCTGATGGTGAAGGCCGAACAACTCGTTGGTGCCGAATGGGCCGAGTGGTACCGGATGACCCCGGCCCAGCGTTGGGCTGCAAGCGAACGGCTGTGGCTCACCTATGTGGCACTGGGAGGTGCACTTGATCCCGAACCCGATACGCAAAGTCCTTTCTTCGATGCAGACGCACCGCGTCCGCGCGCTCCTCATGGGCGGGCAGGCGTGCGTGTTCTACGGCGCCGCGGAGTTTAGCCGCGACACGGATCTTGCCATTTTGGCCGATGCGACCAACCTTGTTCGCCTTCGCGCGGCGCTCGCCGAACTGAAAGCCGAACCGATCGCGGTTCCTCCCTGCACCCTGGCATTTCTCAAACGTGGTCACGGTTCACACTTTCGCTGCCATCACCCCGAGGCCATGCGCATGCGGGTGGATGTGATGGCCAAGATGCGCGGCGTCGATCCATTTGCATCGCTTTGGAGGCGCCGCACCTCAATCGAACTGCCGGATGGAACGCCGTGCGATCTCCTTTCGCTTGCGGACCTTGTGCAGGCCAAGAAAACGCAGCGAGATAAAGATTGGCCGATGATCCGACGTCTTGTGGAAGCGCACTTCTTCGAGCATCGTCGATCGCCAACGGCCGCGCAGGTGCGATTCTGGTTCCGCGAATTACGAACGACCGAGCTGCTGGTGGAACTCGCTGCACGGTTTCCGGCCGCTTGTGCTCGCGCGGCGCGACATCGTCCATTATTGACCGCAGTCAAGGCGGGCGTTGTCAGGGATATTGAGGCTGGGCTTGACGCGGAGCAAGCATTGGAGCGCGCCGAGGATCGCAAGTATTGGCTGCCGCTTCGCGCCGAGCTTGAGCGCCTGCGCCACCGTCGCTGACGGCGGTGCTCACGCGTCTGGGGGTGTTTGTGCGTCTGGGTGCCATCCCCACGCTGATAGCACGTCGGTCGGTTGGTGCCAGGAGACGGCGCGTTCGTGCGCCCACTCGAGGACAGCGCGCGCGCCGGCGGTGCACAGGCGTTGCGGGTGCGGCTTGGTGCCCACGCGTCCAAGGTCCAACCGATCAGCATCCCAGCAGGTCTGCACGGTTGGATGTGCGTCGATGGCCCCGTCGCTGTGCAATGCGCAGGCCTCGAACAGCAGTTCGAACCGCGCGTCGTCCAAGTGCACCAATCGGCCACGCAATGACCGAGCGAACTGCGCGCCGCGCACACCATGGCCATCGTCTTCATGCTCGTTCACGCGGCGTGAATCATGGAACAGCGCGAACAACGCAACCACTTCGGCGTCTGCGCCATTCGATGCGGCGATCGTCAGTCCGTTTTCAAGCACCCGAGCCCAATGGGCAATTCCGTGTTCACCCGAGGCGGGCAATTCATAGCCACTAAGAATTGCTCGCAAGATGGCGGGGTGGTCGTGCATGCCGATAATCATAGAAATGTTGGCGTTTCAGGCACGTGCGGGCACATCATCGAACAAAGTTCATTGAATATGAGATTGCGTGATGGCGCGCGCGGATATCGCGCGCATATTCGCACCGATCAAGTGTTTCAATGAAACACGACAAACACTAGTGGCCCCCCTTGGTCTAACTAGTGGCGTTACAAAGTCGGCTGTCATTTCTTTCGTTTCGAATTGACCACCCTTGCAAAGCAAGAATTTGTGGCAAGCCCTTGTCGAGTCGTCCCGACTCAGAAGTTTCCCATGATCGCATCATCCCTTCAGAATGTGTCCGCCCTCCGCCCCGGTTCGTCATTGCGTAATGGCATGACTAGCAGCATTTCATTGGCTAGCGCGGCGGTTGCATTGATGTTGGTGAGCAACACGTTTGCTGAAATCACTCAGCCGTGGCGGAGAACCACCACCACGCTGACTGGCACGAGTGGAACCTTCAGCAATGCTCATTACAACTACGCCAATGACCTGACTGTTCGGGCGTCCGCCGTTGGCGACGTTCAAACTGAATTCTTCGCATACAAAGCGAACTTTCAAAATGTCTCTGCAGCGGTGACCATTGGTGATGCCACGTTGAATTTCGGCGCGGCCGCGCTTGATCCGGTGGATAGCCTCTACAAATCGCCGTACTCGCTGACCTTTGGCGGATCAAATTTGACTAGCACTTGGCGCTTTGCGTATGAAGGCGGCGTTGTAGCTGGCGCTACGCCCGGAGATGCCTCGTTCATTTCACAAACGCAAGTGATGCGTAATGGACAATTGCACTGGGCGCTGGTGTTTGCTGGCGGCGGCAGCGGTGGCGTTTCACAAGGCGGCACCTTTACCAGCACAGTGGTCATGGCTGGCGAGTGGAGCCGACTGGGAACGGGCGCAGGCAGCGTAGAACTTTCCTACAACAGCACGTACTACACCATTGCGTCGGACTTCCTCTACGACGGAGCGAACACCACGTTTGCGGTGAACACCAATGCGTATGTGACCACGCCGGACGGCGAAGGCAACAACCCGACTATTCAGATGACGTTGATTGGTGATGTCGTGCCGAGTCCGGGCGCGGTGGCTTTGCTTGGTCTTGCCGGTGTGGTGGGTGCACGGCGGCGGCGGGGGTGAATTGGTGGGGGGCGGCGGCGCTGGATGGACGGCCCCGATTTGAGTTGCATATGGAGCAGATCCGGCGCTATAATAAACTGACAGTTTATTAAGGAGCCAGTTTCAGCCCATGGCAAACTCAACAAGCAACAGATCTGGCAGGATGATTGAGCAGCCGAATGGTTATCAGGCGTTCATTCCGAATCCACTTCCGCCGGTACCAGTCATTGACCTGACCAGCAATGTGCGAGCGCTCCTCTCTCAGGCGGATCACGCGCTGGGATTGCTTGATGGTGCAGCGCTGATGCTTCCAAGTCCGGACCTCTTTGTCTTTATGTACATCCGAAAGGAGGCGGTGCTCTCCAGTCAGATCGAAGGAACACAGAGTTCGCTGCAGGATGTTCTGGCTGCGGAAGCGAAATTGTTCGACCCCCATACGCCAAGCGATGTTGGCGAGGTTGTGAACTATGTGCGTGCCATGCAGCACGGCCTGGCGCGACTTGATCAGCTTCCCATCTCGGTGCGGCTGATTCGTGAGATCCACGCCGAGCTCATGCGCGATGTACGCGGCGGAAACCTGACCCCTGGAGAGTTCCGCCGATCACAAAATTGGATCGGTCCCGCAGGTTGCAGTATTCGAAATGCATCGTTCGTACCCCCGCCGCCGCACGAGATGCTGCAAGCGATGAGCGAACTTGAACTGTTTCTCAATTCGCCAAGCTCGCTGCCACCACTGGTGCAGATTGCTATTGCGCATGAGCAGTTCGAAACGATTCATCCATTTTTAGATGGCAACGGTCGAGTTGGTCGGTTGTTAATCACATTCCTACTG